>Ga0209467_1003175_pt1 | contig 10953 bp, 6 predicted proteins | sample Higcelwee11metaG_FD_187175 | JGI IMG/M metagenome (GOLD analysis project Ga0209467, IMG submission 187175) | Freshwater pond sediment microbial communities from the University of Edinburgh, under environmental carbon perturbations - High... | ecosystem: Environmental > Aquatic > Freshwater > Pond...
GCGATAACGCTTCTCGATCTGCTCTATAAAAACAACTTCAATGCGGTTGTATTCCAGGTGAGACCGCACGGCGACGCTATGTACAGGAGCGACCTCGAGCCATGGTCTTATTACCTTACCGGTGAAGCGGGCAAAGCCCCGGATCCTTACTATGATCCCCTGCAGTTCTGGATCGATGAGGCACATGCAAGGGGAATCGAGCTGCACGCCTGGCTTAATCCTTACCGTGCTCATCATCCCGCGGCTGGAGAGGTGACCGATGCTTCAATCGTCAGGAAACGCCCTGACCTGGTGCTTAAGCTTGAAGTCGAGAATTACTGGTGGATGGATCCGGCCCTGAAGGGCACGCAGGATCACTCATACAATGTGGTGATGGACCTTGTACGCAGGTATGACCTTGACGGGATCCATTTCGACGACTACTTCTATCCCTATCCCGATTATAACAACTTTAAGGATTTCCCGGATGAGAAGAGCTGGCAGGCATACCAGGCCGGCGGAGGCAAGCTGTCACGTTCCGACTGGAGGAGGGACGCTGTCAATGTGTTTATTGAGAGGCTCTATAAGGGCATCAAGGCTGAGAAGCCATGGGTGAAATTCGGACTCAGCCCCTTCGGCATCTGGCAGCCCTTTAATCCTCCTGCCATCGGAGGCGGATTCAACCAGCATGAGACACTCTATGCCGATGCAAAGCTGTGGCTCAACAAGGGGTGGATCGACTATTACTCGCCGCAGCTTTACTGGCCGGTAAACCAGATAGCTCAGAGCTACCCGGTGCTGCTGGGATGGTGGAAGGATCAGAACCTGAAGGGACGTCACCTGTGGCCGGGAATCAGCATCGGGCTGCAGCCTGTATCCAGGGCTGCCGATGAGACAGTCAACCAGATCATGATCACCAGGGGCCTTCTTCCGGAGAGCCCGGGAGTTGTACACTGGAGCATCGGCCCGCTGGCAAGCTCACCCGAGCTGGTGAAAGCTATTGCCGAAGGCCCCTACAGGAGAAAGGCCCTTGTACCGCCCATGCCATGGCTCGACACAGATGCACCTGCTGCACCAGGAGTGACAACAAAGGCTGAGGACGGCCGACTGCTTGTCTCATGGACTCATCCAAACCCTGCCGGGGTGGGCCGTTGGGTGGTCTATTACCGGTACGGCTCACAGTGGAACCAGAACATCCATGGAAATAGTGTCACAGATGATGCAATCCCTGCCTTCATTCCAAACCGTACTTTCCTCTCACGCACCCCGCGTGAAAATGTCAAAAGCGCAGAGCAGGCGCTCATACGCCTTGACAGCATCGGCGTGTCGGCCGTGGACCGCTTCGGGAATGAGAGTATGATAGAGAAGATGGCGGTGACGGAGTTCACTGTTGCCGATGCGCCTCCGTTGGAGGGAGTGCTGGCGGAGTACTATGACGGCATGAAGAGGCCGCCGGTGCCTGTGCCTGTCGTGACCCCCGGCATCAATGTGCTCATAGATGAACATCTTGACCTGATCAGGGGCAAGAGGGCAGGCCTGATAACCAACCCGTCGGCTGTGGGGGCTGACATGAGAAGCGTGGTAGACATTCTCGCTTCTGCAGACGGCGTAAACCTGGTGGCGCTGTTCGGCGCCGAGCACGGCGTGCGGGGCGCCATGCACGGAAGGATATTCAGCAACGGCGATCCTGACCCTGTAACAGGCATACCTGTATACAGCCTGTACGGCGACTCATGGGCACCGAAACAGGAGTGGCTCGACAGCCTCGACGTGATGCTGTTCGACATCCAGGGAGTGGGCTCGGCATGGTACACATTCAAGTTCTCGATGTCATGGGCCATGGAAGCTTGCGCCAAAGCCGGCATCCCCTTCATTGTCCTTGACAGGCCCAACCCGCTGGGAGGCCGCGTGGTTGAGGGACCAATGCAGGACACAATAAGTATATACAGGCACCGGCTGCCGCTGCGCCACGGAATGACATACGGCGAGCTCGCAACGATGTGGAATGAGACTGAAGGCTACGGCGCCGACCTGACAGTAATCCCGATGAAGGGATGGCGGCGCAGCATGATGTGGGATGCAACAGGATTGCTGTGGGTGATGCCATCACCGAATATCGACAACTGGGAGACCTCGGTGGTCTATCCGGGCCAGTGCCTCTTCGAGAGAACGAATATGTCGGAAGGACGGGGCACCACCAAACCGTTCCTTCTTACGGGAGCGCCCTGGGTCAATGCCGAGAAAGCTGCGGATGACCTTAACTCAAGGGGGATACGCGGAGCATGGTTCAGACCGGTATACTTCATCCCCCGCTCTGCCGGGACAGGCTATAACCGGAGCGGCAAGCCCTGGAACGAGATGTGCGGTGGTGTTGAGATAATGCTTACTGACCCCGCCGCATTCCGGTCAGTGGAAGCATCACTGCATATTATCGATGCATACAGGAAGACCAGTCCGGATTCACTTGTATGGTCGCCGCCACTGCTGATGCGGCAGCTCAACGAAACAGGCGTCACCGTGGAAGAGGTGGTGAAAGCCTGCCAGGATGATATTGGTGAGTTCATGGATATAAGACAGAAATACCTGCTCTACAGATGAGAAGAATGAAAATTTTACTGCTGCTCGCAGCGGCTGCGCTGGCTGGATGCAGTACGGCCAGGAAGGCACAGGTGCCCTCAGTGGCAGAGCCTTCGGTTCCTTCCATGACGGAAAGCACCGTGAAGCCACAGGTCGTTGAACTTGACCTGAAGGCGCTGTTTGAAGAAGATTATTCCGGCCGTAAGATTTCTATAAATAAGGGGGCACAGGTACTGACTACTGACAGTGAAGGCAGGATAACTTTTGACATGCCTGAGGCAGACACACTTATTCTTTCGCCTGATCCGTGTCCGGGGCTTAAGTCGCCCTGCAGCTTTGTCATGCCCGTGGCGGGATGGTTCGTGCCTTACAGTTATTCAGTTAAGCCCGACGGCACGGTGGAACGCAAATCGCCATGGGTAGAGTTTCGCAGGACACCGGAGCCGGTAACAAACCAGTCCCAGTTCGATTTTCTCTGCAAGAGCGAGTACCCTGCCACTGTCAGCATTAACGGCACTGAAGTGAAGCAGTATAAGACCGGAATCTTCTTCAGTACGGTTAAATTCACCGAGGGAGTCAACAGGGTGAAGGCGGAAGCAACTTATCCCGATGGCCGGACAGCCTCACATGAGATGGAATTTGTATATGAGAAGAGGGACCTGAGCAGGCAGCCATTCCCGCTCTGGGTCGACAGACGTTCGTTTGAGCCGGCTGCCGATATGGAGCTGCTTCCCGGCGAGGTGGTGAAGGTGAGCTTTCGCGCCTCCAAGGGGCAGGAGGCCTGGCTGGATATCAGGCCCGGGAAGAGAACCCTTAAGTGCAGCCGTGAGGACTTTGACGACTACAGTGTCTACCGGGCCGAGCTGCCTGTGCGCGACTTTGAGGCCGGCTCTGTCAATACTCTCAGCGTCAGGCTGGTGCCGGCAGCGGGTGCGCCGGTGAAGGATTCATACAGGCCTGACATTGCAAGGACAGTCACAGTGAAAAACCCGGAAGAGTTTCCACTTGTGAGAGTGAAAAACGAGTATTCCAGGCTTGTATACAATCTGGGTGCACCGAGGCTGGGCGGCCCTGTGAGATCAGAGCTCGTGCCCGGTGTGATCCTCAAGACCAGCGGGAAAACCGGTCGCAACTACATGATCAGGCTGAGTAACACCGAGACGGGATTCATCAGTGAGGAGGATGTGGAGGTTATTGAGGGCAGCAGGGTGCAGCCCATGTACAGTGTCACAAGCATGTCATGCGGTCCGGCTTCCGGCGCTGATATCGTCTCAATACCCTGGCTCGAGCCGGTACCCTATGAGGTATACCCTGATCCCGACGGCAAAAGACTTGTGGTAACACTCTTCGGCGCTGAATCGGCAGCCACATGGGTCACTCACAGGACCGGCTGCAAGGTTGTTGACAAGCTCACGTGGGAGCAGACCTCACCTGAGACCTTTCGGGTCTATGTTAACCTTAAGACGGAAAACATATGGGGTTATGACATCAGACCGGTTGGCAGGAGCCTGGTGCTGCGCATCAAGTACCCGCCTGCATATGACCTGGCAGCGGAAAAGCCACTGGCCGGGCTGAAGATTGCCATTGAGGCCGGTCACGGCGGATCCAACTCCGGGGCTATTGGATTGTCAGGACTTATAGAGAAGGATATAAATCTTGACCTCTCCTTCAGGCTCGGGGAGTTGTGCGCATCGATGGGCGCCGAGATAGTACAGGTACGCGATTCGGACAGGGATATGACACTGATTGAGAAGCGAAATATTGCGATTGAATCCGGTGCCGACATGCTGATAAGCATTCACGCCAACGCCGGCGGCAGGGGTTATCTCTCCGTGGCGGGTACGAGCACCTACTGGCACAATCCCTTCTGGGCTCCTCTGGCGCAGACAATATATGACAGGCTGCTTGAGACCGGACTTCCGGAGTTCGGTGTTGTGGGTTCATTCAACTACACCGTGACCAGGGCATCGCAGATGCCTGCCGTGCTTGTGGAGCAGGCCTTCATGACCCACGCCGAAGACGAGGAGAAGCTGGCTGATCCGGACTTCCGCCAGCTGATGGCTGAGAAGATTTGTGCGGGGGTGATTGACTACCTTACTGCGCTGCAGGAATAAAGAAAAGACCCGGAGCACCCCTATCAGAGGCTCCATGTTATGCCGGCATGGATTTTGGCAAGGCAAGGGCAAACACTAATTATTGAGGGTTACCTACAGTCTGGGCCAGGATGATCACCTGCTGTGGTTTTAGTCCCATTGCAGGACCAAGTTTGTCGCGTGGCACCATGGCTCTGATTACGCAACTCAGACCTTCGGAGGCACAGTACAGATAGACGTTTTGCGCCATAAAACCTGTATTGGCCCAGGAGGAGAACATGTCTGAATCCCTGATCTCCTGGCCTTCCTTTATACCCCTCTTAGTCATGTCTGAGACGTACACAAGGTTGACCGGAGCCGTTGCCGGGAAATCCTGGGTGCCGGTCAGTGCCCGGATATCCCTGTCATGCACCTGCTTCAGGATGTTACCCTTCGCGTCATACAGATAGAGCCCGCTCTTCAGGGTGACATACACATCCATTTCCTGGTAGTTATGTGATGACGGGGCAGTTCTTTTCCCGTCAGCCTCTCGGTTGATGCCCCATGCGGACCACAGCAGATCAGAGAGCTGCTGAGAGGTGAGATCCTTTTCTGAAAACAGTCTGGATGATTCTCTTTCATTGAGAGCCTCCAGCAGAGGCTTGCCACCCTTCCTTGCAGGCGACGGCAGTGAAATATCCTGTGCATTGAGCATGACCGGAGTGATTAAGAAGTTAGCAATCAGAAGTGCTGAGATTTTGATACTTGCATTCCTCATAACTTATCATATTTGCGGATGAAGTTAAAAAAAATGCCGGGATACGCATCAATCGGGGACGATTTTGCAGCCGGAACGATGGGTTAAGGTATCCCCTTCCGGACGGCAGGCTGTGCGAAAGAAACGGAGTAATGCATGAAGTGAACTCCTGGCACCGTATATTTGTTCAAGAGAAGAAAAACATCCGGATGGAGATTACCGCCGTTATTTTAGCCGCCTTTATAGCTTCTGTACTTACCTTTTTTTCAGGATTTGGCCTGGGGACCATTCTGTTGCCTGTGTTTGCGCTCTTCTTTCCGGTTGACATTGCTATCGCACTTACCGGAGTGGTACATTTCGCCAACAACCTCTTCAAGATCACCCTTGTAGGTAAGAAAACCGACTGGCAGGTTTTGTTGAGGTTTGGTATTCCGGCAATCATAGCCTCATTTGCCGGGGCATGGCTTCTCTTGCGGATAACACGCATGCCGGCACTGTTTGATTACCAGCTCTGGGGCCGCACCATGGAGGTCACCCCGGTGAAGCTTGTTGTTGCACTCCTGCTTCTGGCCTTTTCCCTGCTTGAGGTGATCCCGTCGGTGCAAAAGATACAGTTTGGGAGGGACAAACTTCCTTTAGGCGGTTTGCTGAGTGGCTTTTTTGGCGGACTGACGGGCATTCAGGGAGCGGTACGCAGCGCTTTCCTCATCCGCAGCGGACTCTCCAAGGAGGCTTATATTGCCACCGGAGTGGTAATTGCCTCCCTGGTTGATATCACGCGTCTCTCAGTTTACGCCACCCGGTTTAAGGATGCAAATCTGCATGAGCACCTGCCACTCATCATCTCAGCAATTGCGGCTGCCATGGCGGGAGCCCTGCTCGGCAGCAGACTGTTGAAAAAGATTACCCTCAGATCTATCCAGGTCATTGTTGCAATCATGCTCTTTCTGATAGCCATAGCTCTCGGTATGGGATTGATTTAAAACACACTTTACCGGATTTAAGTGATCTTAGCCGGATAAAGTTCAACAATCTTTGCTGGTAAATGACTAATATATCCACATCCGGGATAGGAGAAAATTGATAATTTTACCTTGCCGCACCTGTGATGTTCGTGTGGTCTGTTTGCTGTATTATCATTAAAATTAAAGAGATCATGAATATTGAACTTAAAAAAGATTGTGGCTGCTCCCTGCTGGTACCCACAAGCATGGGCGTGCGCCTGACCCCGATGAACCATCAGCCTGTCCATTCGAGTGATACATTCTTCATGCAGGCCACCAGCGCAGAGACAAATGTTGCATGCATTGCCAGCAGTCTCGGTCTGCCGGTGAAGGTTCTCACCACCTTCGTAAAGGACAGTCCCATAGCGCAGTTCATAAAGAGCAACCTCGCCGGTCGCCATATGTCATACGAAGGAAAGGAGGTGGCGCAGGGCTCCCCGTGGGGATACCGCCATCAGTTCAATATAGCAGACATGGGTTACGGCTCACGTGGTCCGAGGGTGCACAATGACCGGGCAGGTGAGGTAGGCCGCACGCTCAATGTGAAGGATTTTGACCTCGAAAGGATCTTCGGGAAGGAGGGGGTGCAGATTGTACATCTGTCGGGACTGATAGGAGCGCTCTCAACAGAAACGAGCGCCTTTTGTCTTGAGCTTGCCCGCGAGGCGAAGAAGCATGGCACACGCATATCGTTTGACCTGAACTATCGTGCCTCATTCTGGAAGGGACGCGAGAAGGAGCTCTCGGGTGTTTTCCGCAAGATAGCCTCTGTGGCTGATATCCTCGTGGGCAATGAGGAGGACTTCCAGCTCTGCCTGGGGATTGAAGGTCCTGAGGCAGGAGGGAAGGATATCGGTTCCAAGATCGAGAGCTTCAAGGGTATGATTGACAGGGTAAGGAAAGAATACCCCGGAGCATCGGTCTTCGCCACTACACTGCGTCAGGTCCTTAGTGTCGATGCACATCTGTGGGGAGCCATCATGTGGGAGGGAGGCAACTGGCATGTAATCGAACCCCGCGAGATACACGTACTTGACCGGATAGGCGGCGGCGACGGTTTCGTCGGAGGACTGCTCTACGGTATCCTGAAGGGATGGGATCCGGCCAGGTGGGTAGAGTTCGGATGGGCCAGCGGTGCTCTGGCAACTACGTTCCTTACAGACTATGCACAGCCGGCCGATGAGGAGCAGGTGTGGAGCGTCTGGGAGGGTAACGCCAGGGTCAAACGGTAAGTGTATTTGCCCATCAGGGGCGGGGGTCTTCTCCAGAACCGCCTGCGAGCGGTCAGGATTACTCTCCATGAGCTTTCGGGATGCCAGAACTTCAAGCTCAGTTCAATTTGCAATAAAATTAAACAAGGTGCTTATTTCTAAATGCTATTCCTGAACCGGATTTTAAGTACTTCTCAAAGAAGATTGCCTTGTATTTATCCGAAAAAGCAATGAAGGTAAAAAGCACAACGGGCCTCTTGTCCTTCGTGAAGTGAACTTTTCCGGAATTATGTTCAATAATTCTTCTTTCAATGTCAGAGGTATAGCCTACATAATATGAGCCATTCGCACACTTCAATATGTAAACATACCAAAACCCTTCCATTGATCATTAAATCAGAAACGCAGCCCTGTAAATTTAAATAAATTTCAGAACATGTCAATTATAGTGGACTGTGTCCACCGTAGCCCTCCCAAACTTTAATAACGGATATATGTCAAAAGGACAAATCATAGAAAAGCCCTCCTTCGCTGAAGCTTCGGAGGGCGGAGGTGGAGCTGGCGGGGATCGAACCCGCGTCCAGGCAAGGCGACCATATGCTTTCTACATGCTTATCCTGCCTTGATTGTCGGGAGTGACCAGGTGGCAGACAGCCGAGTCACACCGTATCTCCTTTATTTTCACCGTCAGGCCGGAGAGACCGTCAGGCTATCCCTGAATTGCGTGCGCTTCCTGATCGGGTTGGTACAAGGCATCACCGCCCGGGAAACGTCTCGTCCCAGCACCTGGTGCCGGGATTAAGCATAACCTACTTAGTTCGGTTACGCAGCAAGAGCGTAGTTATTCTCGCCTGTTGTTGTTTTGAGACACAAGTTAAAGAGATGCGTCACCCTACTCTGCATGCTTACATACCACCGCGGCTCGCTGTCAAAACCAGGTCAGCCCCATTTGATATCTCGCAAAGCAAAAGTACTCATTATTGCGTTGCAGTGACAAATATCTGCTCAAAAATCGGGCCGAATTATTATCTTCACACCACTACTCAAATATGCAGTTATGGAAAAGAGAGTCAAAGTGGGCATCATCCGTGAAACGAAGATCCCGCCAGACAGGAGGGTACCACTAACCCCCGCACAGATTGTCGAACTGAGAGAGAAATACCCGTTCGTGGAGTTCTTTGTACAGCCTTCTGATATAAGGTGTTACACCGATGACGAGTACAAGTATCTCAAGATCCCGCTCCGCGAAGATCTTAGCAACTGTGATATACTCATGGGTGTTAAGGAGGTGGATAAGCGGACATTTATCCCGGGTAAGACCTACCTCTTCTTTGCTCATGTGGCCAAGAAACAGGAGCACAATCGTGATATGCTTACAGAGATACTCAACAAAAAAGTCAGGATAATTGACTATGAGTACCTTACCACTGACAAGGGCCAGAGGGTTGTGGCTTTTGGCCGGTGGGCCGGTATCGTGGGCTCATACAATGCCCTCAGAGCCAGGGGAATAAAAACCAACAGGTTCAAACTCAAACCGGCATTTCAGTGTCGCGACCTCGATGAGATGTGGGCCGGCCTGAGACTGATCCTGCTCAAGCCCGGACTGAAGATCCTTGTCACCGGTGAGGGACGGGTAGCATCAGGCGCAATGGAAACACTCTCAAACTGCCACGGGCTGGAGAACGTGTCACCGGAGGATTTCCTTACAAAAGAGTACGAGGTGCCGGTAGTATGCCAGATAGGCCCGCAGCACTATGTGAAGCACACTGACGGACGCCCATTCGACTTCAACAACTTTGTACAACATCCGGAGGATTACCGCTCGGATTTCCAAAAGTATACAAGGGTGACTGATGTACTGATCGCGGCTCACTTCTGGGACCCGAGGTCGCCTGTTTTCTTCACCCGCGAGGATGTAGAGAAGCCCGACTTCAAAATATCCGTCATTGGTGACATCAGCTGCGATATTGACGGGCCGATACCAACCACACTCAGGGCGACGACAATTGCTGACCCCTTTTACAGCTACAATCGCAGCCGTCATATTGAGGAGGATGCCTTCAAGCATCCTGACAATATCACAGTCATGTCAATAGACAATCTCCCGGGGGAGTTGCCCCGTGATGCTTCCAGCGACTTCGGCAAGCAGCTTATTGAGCATGTTCTCCACGACCTGTTCCTCGACAATGATTCGCCGATGATACAACGTGCAACGATCACCAGCGGAGGTATTCTGGAGCCGCAGTACCGTTACCTGTCAGAATGGGTCACTCCGCAGGATAAAGGGCTATGATGCGTATTGTGATCTGCGGACCGGCGCATCCCTACCGCGGCGGCATCGCAGCATATAATGAACGGCTGGCTCAGCAGTTCCTTCTTGAGGGGGATGCAGCAGCCATCTATACTTTCAGGTTGCAGTACCCGTCATTCCTCTTCCCCGGCAAGACCCAGTATGATGAGGGTTATGCTCCTGAAGGGGTGACGATTACCCGTGCCATCAACTCTGTCAATCCACTGAACTGGTTCTCAATAGGCCTTCGTCTGCGCCGGACCAGACCGGACCTCCTGATCCTGCGGTACTGGCTTCCCTTTCTCGCTCCGGCGCTGGGCTTCATCTCGCGCATTGTGCGAAGCAACGGGCATACGAAGATTATTACAATCTTTGACAATGTGGTGCCGCACGAGAAGCATTTCGGCGACAAGATGCTTACAAGGTTCTTCATAAAAAGCATCCACGGGGCCCTTGTGATGACGAAGGCAGTGGAGAACGACCTGAGGCAGTTCACGACTACAATGCCGTGCGTCATCTCACCTCATCCGCTCTTTGACAACTACAGCGAACCGGTCTCGAAGGCTGAGGCTGTCGTGCGACTGAAACTGTGCCCCGCAGACAGATTCATTCTCTTTTTCGGATTTATCAGGCAGTATAAGGGCCTTGACCTTCTCCTTCAGGCAATGGCTGACCCTGACATCAGAGCCCTGGGAATCAAATTGATAGTTGCCGGGGAATTCTATGAGGATGAGAAGCCTTATTTCGACCTGATGCATAGACTGGACCTGGGCGACAGTATTATTTTTCATTCTCACTTTATCAGTGATGAGGAAGTCAGATATTACTTCTCGGTAGCCTCGCTTGTGGTTCAGCCCTATCGCAGCGCCACTCAGAGCGGTGTCACCCAGGTGGCCTATCACTTCAACAAGCCAATGGTTGTAACAAATGTTGGGGGACTGGCAGAGATTGTGCCTGACGGAAAATGCGGTTATGTGGTTGCCCCTGATCCGGCAGACATTTCAAAAGCCATCAATGATTTCTTCAGTGGCGACGAAGAGAGGTTCAGACCAGGGATAGATGA
>Ga0209467_1003177_pt1 | contig 10940 bp, 9 predicted proteins | sample Higcelwee11metaG_FD_187175 | JGI IMG/M metagenome (GOLD analysis project Ga0209467, IMG submission 187175) | Freshwater pond sediment microbial communities from the University of Edinburgh, under environmental carbon perturbations - High... | ecosystem: Environmental > Aquatic > Freshwater > Pond...
GCTTGAACGGTTCATCCCCGCGTGTACGGGGAATACGCTTCGGACAGCCCGCAATACTCCGATGCGTCCGGTTCATCCCCGCGTGTACGGGGAATACAACGACTTTCGTCGTCCCGGCAAGCTGGATATCGGTTCATCCCCGCGTGTACGGGGAATACCAGAACACTGTGATTGCGGTCCGCCTCGCGTCCGGTTCATCCCCGCGTGTACGGGGAATACATCGCCTTACCCGTATCAGCGTACTCCCTCGCCGGTTCATCCCCGCGTGTACGGGGAATACGCTTCCTTGCGCTCCCTGACCATGGCCTCGGTCGGTTCATCCCCGCGTGTACGGGGAATACACATCATCATAATGTATGTTAAGATAATGAGTTGGAGATATCAGAAATATCTACCGAATTATCGTTCGATAGATGACCCATCCCTTGTTCTGTAAAAGACCTGTCGCTTTTTACCTCTGGTTCGCTATGAGCGTCTTTTTCAGGGAGGAACGAAACAAGTTTGATACCATCGAACTCTACAGGTATTCTTCTGTCTGTTCCTATGGTAATGAAGTCAAATCCGCTCTCGCAGTTCGTTGACCAGGCTATAACTACATTTCCAGCCTGAATGTTCTCACGTACGGTGGATGCAAGCATTTCTCTAACGCGTATGGAATAGTCCCCTATATAGACTCCGGCCCGAACTTCCAGTAACAGGCGGCTGAGGTACCCCCTCAGTCGGTCGGGAATAGCTTCAGTTACGATGACCAGCATCGCCTATTCCTGCTTCATTTGGTATTGCAATAGGTATCGATTCCATTGTGGTAGAGGGAAGACCTATTTCTCCGGCTGCCAGTACTTCTTCGATCGTGGGAATTATAGTGTGCAGGAGCCGTGATTGTCTAAAATAGTCGCGGCACTTCAGGCGGACATCGTGTACTGCATTCTGGCTTTTGCTGCCAATGACCTGGAACGCTATAGGCACGACAGTCTCGAACTTGACGAGGTCGCCTATATCATAAACGAACGAGAGAGGTTTCCCTGAATGTATGAAGCCTATCGCCGGGGCGTAACCAGCGGCGAGTATGGCGGCTTCACAGATGCCATAGAGGGCGTGGTTAGCGGTACTCAGGGCCTTGTTAATAGGATCGGCTTTGTCCCAATCATGTGGATCGTACTGCCTGTTCTTCCAGGGCACTCCGTATTTCTTTGCCAGGAGTTCGTACATGGTTCTGACCCTGACGCCCTCTATGCCGCGAAGTTGTTCTATGCTGCGCTTCGCAGGCGGCTCGTCCTTGTACCTGAGTCGGTACATTGCTCTGACGACTTTTAGCCTTAGGCTCTCGTCGAGGGCGAGCCTCGCCTGGTACAGGAGCCTATCGGATCTAGCGCCTCCTGGCTGTCCTGCGGCATAAAGTCGTACTCCGCTTTCCCCAACCCAAACGAGAAGAGTGCCCACATCAGCAGCAAGGCTTATGGCGGCATGTGTGATAGTCGTTCCAGGTTCGAGGAATAGGCACGCCAAACCGGCAATCGGTATTTGTATGCGTATGCCTTTTTCATCGACCAGCACGAAGGCGCCATCGCGGACATCGAGCAGGCCGTATCTCAAGAATAGCATCGAATTGCGTTCCTTGATGGCGATGGGAGAAGATGCGATTCTCATGTTGTCGGCACTATCGAGAGCAAGCCTAATCCAAGGGCCTTGCCGTGACCTATTCCGTTACTGAGGCATAACTGGAACATCGCAGGGTCCCTTACCTCGAGGTAGCCGTTATAAAGCGCCGAAAAAATTGATATGCGGCGGCCTCCATCTCCTCGTTGATTTCCGTAAAGCATTTGCTGATGGGTGACTTGCACATCAGGTCGCGACGGTCCTTGGTCGTTGAATCCGAACGAGCTTAGCTGCGGCAAGGCGAACCCGCAGAGTTCTCGGCCTATTCTTACGATCCATGCCTCCTGCTGGGGCAGCAGAAGCAAGCCTATACGCTTGCCATCCTTGCTCGTTGATGGATTTGCCCTGATTCTGAACCTAAAGCGCTGCCCTACGGATATCGAGTCGAGTTTCAACTTGAGGCGCAAATCGATGGGCTCCGATGGAGCCACTTTGAGCCATGACACTATCCCTATCCTTTCCCAATCCGGCAGTGAACGGCTCTGAACCAGTATCCGGACGGTCCCATCCGGCGTCGTTTCTGGCTCCATCCTCCACAGGAATTCCGATTCTGGGCACTTGCTTGCTTGATCTGAGAATGCCCGGCACAGCGTTGAATGAAGCTCGTATGGGTCGGCTATGTCGCGGCGCGCTTCCTTGCACAGAGGATTAAGATGCAGCCTATGTAGATACATTTGAAGCCTCCAGCGGCATAGGGATAGTCTCCGTCCTCACGAACCTGGCACCATACCTTCGTTCCGCGAAGCTCGACAGGGGCTGATCCATCCTCAAGGAACCCGAGCCGTCTTCTGACTCGAATGAGCATGTGAGAATTTCGGGCAGCTGTTCCAAATCTCGGTTTTTGGCTATCCATGGCCAGGTGGTTAACGCACCCCTCAGCGTGTTGTCGAGCACTCCATTCTGTATCCATACCGGTTCTGATGGCACGTAAGACTTCCGCCCTAGCGATAGTGGCCATACGGGATTCCTCAAGGCGTCATGGATACGATGCAATAGCGGTAGGTCTTCGGCGGATAATCCGACCAGGAAGGCGGCATCAGCCAGGTAGAAACGCTCCGATACGACGCCTCCATCCTTCGCTGAGGAGCCGTCAGCTCGGATGATCGTATCGTCGGACGAACAGGCGGCAGTCTGATAATCCCGCTTAGGTATGCCCGGCCTGTCGTGCCGTACGCCCATGGCAAGCCGCGATAGATTCTCGATATCGTGCCAGTTATCTCTGTCGATACCGAGAGCGGCGGCAATAAGCCCGAGGACGCCCGACTTGCTTGGCTCTTTACCGGTATCTCGTTGGGTGAATCTGCTGGTCGTGCCCCACGATTGCATGGGGCCTGTCAGGTTCAGGAGTAGGGTAGCCATGGTTACTCCTTGATCGATGCGCAGACTCCGCTCAACAAGTCCTTCAAGGACCCCACGGCTTTTCCATATCCTTCCAGTTTAGCTCCGGCAATATTGAGCACAATGGTTTTCCTATCCTGTCCGTAGGCTGAATTCAGGGCCATGCCCTTCTCTATGAGCTTCGTGGCGGAAGAGAAGGTCAGGGGCTCGTTCTTGTTAGCACGCACAGGCCGCTCGAAGGCGTTAGCCAAGCTGCATGGCGCCATATCATGACTGACGCTTATGGCGACGAACTCCGGAGGGTTATGCGCGGCGAATGAATTCTGCTTCCCGGTAGGCTCGGATACGACGAACCCTTCCAGAAACGCCTTCAGACCCGTCATGGCTAGCTCCGTATCGCCTTGCAGGTTACCTAGAAGCTTTTCCCAGTCGAGCACGGCATAGCGATAGAAACAGGCAGAACTGAATTCTATGGTTCCCATCATATCGGCTCCAGCGGTGTCCTCCGGTTTCAGATCGTCTACCGCAGTATAGAAGTCGAACTCCCTTTCCACCGAATGGGTCGATATGGCGTGCGCCACTTGGCATGCCGCATCCTGGTTCTTTTCCGGCATATCAGCCAACATTCTTCCAAATAGGGCTACGTCCAGAGCCTTGCCACCGTTCAATATCTTTTCCAGAGCCTTTTTCAATTCAGGATCGGCGGCCTTGGCGGCGTCCTTTTTCGCTTTACCCGACTTGCCCTCTTCGTCCAAAGTACTGGCGATTATGCCTGTCCACTTTTCGTCTATTATACGCGCTACCTCATGTATCTCATTCTTCCCGAGGAATAATAGGTATTCTGTTTTGCCATCATCTTTCACTGTCAACTTGATAGATGCTAAGGCCAATTTCGTTTTTTCTTCGGCTTCAAGCTCCCCGCGCCCCTTGCTAACCAGTATCGATACTATAGGGTCCAGTACCCTCTTGGTCCTACTGGCCATGGTATCGGGATCCAATAGTCCCCTTTCTACCATTTCATTGAAGCGCTGACGTATAGCTCTCTTAAGACATTGGCTCGATACGCGCGCTCTCCGGCTGCCCCCGAACATGGCGTCCTTGGGGGCTCCTGTATCATCTCGGTTAAGGTTGGATGGGGCGAAATTCTGGATGGCATGGATCTCTATTAGTGTCTTCATTTTGCTGTCCTTTCCTTGGTATTGTTTCCGTCCAGGTTCCTGTAGAAGTCCCTGGCCCACGCGTTCTGCGCTTTCTTCTGATCGTTGTTCCAATCCAGGATACTTTTCAGCAGGTCTTCGAAATCTAAGTTCTGGTCCTTTAATAGCGCTACCATTTGTCTCAGCCTGTACGGCAATTGATCCATATCGGCGTCGAGCAGGTTAATGAAGCGAAGCTCTGTGCTTTCCGACTTGCTTGCCGTCTTGTAGTGAGCGCATGCCTTTCCTACGGAAGTCGGAACTCCGTTTCTGCCTTCACGCCAATGGTGTGCCCATAGGCCCGCGGTGAGGTAATAGGCCTTCCTTCGCCATTCAAAGCCTTCTCCTTTCAGGAACGGTTCCACGTAGGGATAGGCTCCAGGGAACGCTCCCGGCTCGAAGGCGAGGCTACGCCGTAATACGGCTCTGACCCTGGAATTGCCGGCGCTAGAATCTTCTAGCCATTCTATGAATCCGCTCATGCACCCTCCTTTTGTCTATTAGTCGCAAACTCGTCGAGCAATTCATCAACTGCGGAGACTCCTTCATTGATGCTTCCTTCCGCTTTTACTAGGGCCCTTATAGACCATGCATCGCCCAGGGATATTGACGCTTTATGGCTATTCCAGGATTCCAGCAAGGCGTGCTTCACTTGTCGCAGCCACGCGAGCTCAATTTTATCCTGATCGGAACCATTGCGTATGGATTGCAGGGCGTCATTGAACTTTGCTTCCAGGACGGACCAGTACAGGGAGGTACATGGCATCTGGCTAACGAAATCCGATATATCCTTCTTTGCCGGGACCCTGTCGCCGCGACTTATGATACATGTAGCGTAGCGATGCGTTGCCTTCCATAGCGCGAGCTGGGCATCATTCGCTTCCTTGAGCATATCCCTGATAAATGACTTGGTTGTTTTATCACCTGACATTTCCTTAGGGAATACGAATCGTTCCATTCTCCAGAATTCTATCTTTGCCTTGTCGTTGGCTTGCCCCAAGGCCATGAGCGATCGCGGATAACGTTTAGGAAAGGTCTTCGTCAATGCTATCGCATGCTCCACTACGAGAGGCGCGAGCCCATCGTTATCTGGAAGGAGTGAATCGAATTCCCTCCACAGGCCTTTTTGTTTGAACTGTAGCGGCAATTTCCCATTCTTTTCGTCTATTCTGTATGCGAGCATAGGATCAGGAAACTGGCTCGGGCTACACTTCACACCGGAGGCGAACGCCAGCTTCATGATTGACTTATCTTCATTTTCCTGTAGCAATACCGAGCGAATCCTCCATGTATAGAGGTCGGCGTAACCGACAGGAATTCGTTTGGCGATATTGCTATCCTTCAGGTCCGGGATTGTCTCAGGCTCTCGCTCCCAAATCGGAAGATCTGCTATGACGATGTTCCTGTTCTGAGGGACCAGGGAAAAGAGGAGTGTGTCGTTGAGCGACGCCCCTATAGGAATGACCATGGCCGCGGTAGCCGATGGCGCGCCACTGGTATATAACAGCTCGGTATTTCCGCCGCCGACTGAATACGTCTGCGTGGCCACTAGTCCTCTTGATGCCGCGGCAGGGCTGATCGTTCCTGGCCTTTCGACGTTGACATGGTCGAATAGTACCTTTGCGTTATCGGCGTTATTTTCCGCCGAGAGGACTGTCCACGCTTTACGTATTTTAAGCTCGAGTAGTGGTATCTGAAAAAACGGATACTGATCGTCGAACAGCCAGAACCTGTCATGCCAATTTTTCAGATAGCCCTCTATCTTTTCCACGGGCAAACCAGTTTTGAACAGTTCTTTAGCATGTTCTATATCGGCAGGACCCTTGAGTGCCCTATAGAGCACTGCCAGGAGCAGACGATGGATAGAGGCGACTACCAATGGAGACTGGTCTTCTACGGCCGCTATCTTGGACGCTTGAAGAAGCGTCGCCTTGATACCGAGTTCCTCATACCGTCCATTGGAGAATCGTACCGGAATCCACGCCTCGTCGATAAGGTTAAAGAATCGGCTCATAGCATCTCCTCTTGTTGATATACCAATCCTAGATGGTCATCTAGCAGTACGCGCGTATCTGCTATCCATGCTCCGTTCTCATCGAGCCGCAACGGAACGCTATTGCGTAATAGTGGCGACTGTTTCCATCCTTCGGGTACTCCTATGGCCATTAGCTTCATGACTACAGCTTTGCGCGATATCGATATTGACCGTAGATAGAGGCTCTTCGACAGCTCCGCCGTGACGTTGCTGGACGCGTTGAGACTATCGCCAGACCATATAGGAATGGCCGTTATGGTCTGTTCACCCAACCGCGTCTGCGCCACGAGCGTCGTATTCAGGCCAGGTTCCTCTTCGTCGCTTTTTACGTATCTTGATGGATCGTTCCAGGAAGCGTCATCGGAAAAACCAATAATAGCCTGATCGGCGATATTGGTATGCGCCAATGTCTCGCCTCTGGCTTCTATCTCGGCCTTGTCGTATCTATCCTGAATGGATGCGGGAATTTCTATATCGCCTTCGTATACGGTACAAACCATATCGTCTATGTCGTCGGGGATTACCAGTATGTCCTTATCTCGTAGTAAAACCCACGTGCGTAGCAGAATGTCTTCTCGGTAAACGAAGCTCCACCACAACAACTTGTCGAATCTTATGGGAGTGTCGCCTGCGAGACCAGCCACGATAAAGTGAGGCGCTGTTTGATGCCTTGCTTCTCTCGTACGATCGTGCCTCCATAGCCGTCCGGCGCGTTGAAGCAGGAGGTCTATGGGCGCCAAGTCGGATACCATGACATCGAAGTCGAGATCCAGGCTCTGCTCCACCACCTGCGTTGCTATCAGCACTTTTCTCCCGACACGGTTGCCCTTCGGGCCGAAGTTGTGCATGGCCATTTCCTCGCGGGCTTGCCGACTGTCGGCAGGATATCGGGCGTGGAAGAGATATACTTCGGTTCCATCGGGCAGGCTCTTGCCTACCAGTTTGCCCTCATGCCTGAGGTCCTTGCCTTCCGGATAGCATTGATATAGGTCTTGGGCTCTTTGCACCGTATTGACCAGTGCAAGCCCCATGCCGCCAGAGACTAGCTTCTCGACTAAGACATCATGGATGGCTGAGACCTCGGGCGCTATACCCGATAATACAACGGTGCGGCGACGATGGGGATCGGCGATGAAATGCCGCTGATCTATAAAACCGTTATTGAATATCGACAGCCTCGGATAGGCCACTTCTGTTTGTGGCATGACTGATAGAGTCAATCGCGCCAACTTATGCCTGAACGATGGCGGTAGCGTAGCCGATAGCAGTATCACCGATGAGCCCATGGCCAGCAGCCATCCGATCAGATGGATAAGCAACGTGCCGGTATAGGAGTCGTAAGCGTGAACTTCATCGAAGATTATTACCCTGTTGGCTAGCCCCCATAACCGGACAAAATTGTGCCGTACCGGTAGTATAGGCAAGAGGCATTGGTCCACCGTGCCGACTCCGTATTCTGAAAGCAAGGCGCGCTTCTTGTTCGTGAACCATTCGTTCGCGGCCACCGAGGCGTTGCTTGCCTCGTCGTATATGTTCTTTACCACGATCTGCTGGAACGCGTCGTTAAGTAAGGTCGCGCCATGTACTAGCTGCAGGTCGAGAGTCCTGTCGGATGGGAAGCCATGGAGAAACTGCAGAGTTCGCTCGAACATGGCGTTACCAGTTGCTTTTGTAGGAAGCGCTATATACAGGCCCCTGTGCCCCAGTTTACGCTGCAACTCCATATGCGCATAGAACGCAGCTTCCGTTTTGCCTTCGCCCATGGGGGCTTCGACCAAAATTACACAAGGTTCAGTAATACCATCGACGGCATCGGCCATAGCGTCCTGGAGCGGCCTTGCGGAGAATTGTGGAAAGGCTTGGCTGAAGGTCTTTCTGCACTCGATTAGCGGCCTGCGGTAATTCCATCCTATAGAATTGAGAGCAATTGATGCGACCAACCGGCGCTCGTCAAACCACTCTTCGAGATCGAGGCAATCGCAGCTGTCGCCGAATTTGAAATAGGTTTCATTGGAGCCCATCCAGTCAGCGAAGCTCGTAAGTCCCGCCAGGAGCATGAAGTCTGGTCCAGATATAGTGGATTTGGCAGGCACACCATCCGGCTTGAATAGAGCCATGAGCGATCCGAAAATGATGGCACGAGCTTCTGCCCATCCAGCATCACCCATGGCTTTTCTGCTACCCTCGAGGTACTCAAGCTTTCTGGGGTTTGCCCGGCTTCCGTGATGACATCCAATAGCGTCAGAAACCAACATTGCCGCATCTTCAGGCCAACCTTGTTCTAAGAGCATTAACACTAGCGCTATCTGGCTTATGTACCCATGATGCACATGAACATCCACGCCTGCGGGTATATTCAAGCCGTGGCCTAGAAGAATTTTGTTAGCCTTTTCCCATTTTATCTGGAATCCCGGGCAAGCCTTACCGAGGTCGTGGCAGGCAATAGTCAACAATATCCAGGGGCGAGCCCGTGTCCATGGCATTCCCAATATCGACCCTATTCTGTCCCTGGTCGTTTTGGGTTCGCGTTCCAGAATGGCGTCCGCACAGGCCGCCACATCGACGAGGTGTAGGATGAGTGGATGATAAGAATCGGTACCGTTATCACCGGTTTTGGCCCAAAATAATGGAATCACCCATCCTCCATTTGTTGCTCACGGTGCCAGGTCCTGGCGCATTGGAACGGCTGCGCAGCGATGATTCACTGCAATCTGATCTGAGGCGGCGAAAGAGCGCACACCTATTCGATGTTTCCAGCACCTATTCTACTCCACCCCAATGACACCGGCTGTCATACCTGCGAAATAATTGAGCCCATTTTTCTTATTTCTTCTTTCCAGGCCTCCAGAAATTCTGCTGGCGCTATCGGCAGGGCGTTTGAGCCAAATCGCAGAACTCGTCCCAGAAGCTCTTCAAAACGGTAGACAGGTATGGTTAGCTCCATATATATACGGCCGGCAGAATCTGAATCTTCGGTCATCGATTGATCCGGATGCCAGATCTCGTGCTCTACGATAGAGCGGGCCGGGCCATAGAAGCGGATGGTAGCCTTGGTATTTTCCGCGCCTTTGTATGCGCCAAATGAAGAGTCGATGAGCCTATCCAGGTCTTCATCCGTAATTACCGATGTGTGTCGGGTATCAAGTAGGTGGAAGGCGCGAATCCTGGACAACTTGAAATTTCGTACCGCTGACTTTTCAAGATCGATCGCATAGCAATACCAGGAGCCCGAATAGTTGACGAGTCGGCGAGGCTCGATGGTCCTAACGCTATCGCGATCGGTAATGTCCGTGTACTCGATTGTCACGCATCTCTTGTCTGCCATTGCACGCATGATCGCGGAAACAAGTGGCCGATTTACAGGTTCGAATGACGAGAGTTCGAAACGGACGGCGGCTTCAAGTGGTGCGAGTCGTGGCGGGACGAATCCTTTGAGTCGTCGGTCTATTTCGGAAGCGTTAAAAGGCAGAAATGGATTTGAGAGCGCTAGCTTATGGATCAAGACCCTCGACAAGAGGGCATCTTCTTCCAGGAAATCAAAGTCGTTGAACGGCTCCGTATAGTGATAGGCCTGGGAATGTTGATCATACTCAAGCGGTGCGCCGCATGAGTAGCGCAGATACTCTATGTCTCGGGCGGCCTGCCTGCTTGAAATGGCGAACTCATTGACGATGTCAGCTATGCTCAAGTGGCCCTTGCGCCTGACCGTGCTGTCTATGAATACGATGCGCTCGAGTTTGCTCACGCTGTTTTCTTCTTGGTCCTGGCCTTTGATATCCGGCACAGTATACGGCCATCATCCACATACCGCAATAAAGAACCCGCCCCCGGTACTCCGGCAGGCGGGTCCTCCGCTATCGATATTAACCTGCACGCGAAGCGTGTCAGGTTGAATGGTGCAGGCAGGTTATCGCGGCCCTGCTGGGAACGCGATAACCGCTTGGCAGATCGGTCCGTTCGTCAGAACGGCCGATCGGCGATGTATTTGTATTCCCTCCACTTGCGGTCGACCAGGGCCTTCTCCTTGGCCTCGAGCATGTCGGCACGGGCCGGATCCGCGGCGCGGAGCGTGCGGAAACGAATCTCGTTGGCCATGAAAGTGGATATCTTGTCCAGCTGCGGCTCCTTGGAGTCCATCTGGAAGGGGTTCTTGCCCTGTTCTATCAGGCGCGGATCGTAGCGGAACAGCGGCCATATGCCAGCCTCGACGAGGAGCTTCTGCTGGTCCATGCCCTTCATCATGTCGATGCCGTGCATTGCGCAATGGCTGTACGCGATGATGATGGACGGGCCGTCGTAGCTCTCCGCTTCCCTGAAGGCCTTGAGGGCCTGCGTCATGTTGGCGCCCATGGCGATGTGAGCGACATACACGTAGCCGTAGCTCATCGCAATCATCGGCAGGTCTTTCTTGCCAATGTCCTTGCCCGCTGCGGCAAACTTCGCGACAGCGCCGAACGGCGTGGCCTTGGACATCTGTCCGCCGGTGTTGGAGTAGACCTCGGTATCGAGCACGAGGAGGTTGACGTTGCGGCCCGAGGCGATCACGTGGTCAAGACCGCCGAAGCCGATGTCGTAGGCCCAGCCGTCTCCACCGATGATCCAGACCGAACGCTTGATCAAGTGATCAGAGACGTTGACGAGTTCCTTGGCCCAGCTGTCCTTCTTGCCGTCCAGCACCTTCTTGAGGTCGGCGACACTGGCGCGCTGCGCTTCGA
>Ga0209467_1003178_pt1 | contig 10938 bp, 13 predicted proteins | sample Higcelwee11metaG_FD_187175 | JGI IMG/M metagenome (GOLD analysis project Ga0209467, IMG submission 187175) | Freshwater pond sediment microbial communities from the University of Edinburgh, under environmental carbon perturbations - High... | ecosystem: Environmental > Aquatic > Freshwater >...
GGGGGCCCGGGCGGAATCGAACCGAGAGAGCGTCCCAAGCGATAGCGAAGGGCGCGGCGCAAGGACGCGCCGCGAGCGAACGAGGCGGCCTGTAGCGAGGCGGCAGGAAGCCGCTGAGCGAAAGGCGATTCCGCCCGGCGCCTAAAAAATCACCCGCCCTTCTTGGGCGGGTGATTTTTTAATAAGGCATAGGGCAGAATCGTATTGCAGTCCGCTTTCAGCGGACACATCTAATAGGTTTCCTGAAAATACAGCGCAACGCGCCGTACCGGAGCGAGCGCCGTCCGTCAGCCGCGACAGTGGCAATCTGGAAACATTTCCATTGCAGGATCCGCACGCACTCATACGGTGCGATAGCGAGCATAGTGCGGAATCGCTTTGCAGTGTGGCGGATTTGGTTCGTCTCATGGTATTCTGCGACCTGTATGGAAGATTACCCAGGCTTCGACGCGGCGATGCTGATACGACTCGCCAATACGCGGATGCCATTCGGCAAGTATGCCGGTCGTTTGCTCATCGATCTGCCGGAGGCGTATGTTGTCTGGTTCTCCCACCAGGGCTATCCGAGAGGCGAAATCGGTGAATTGCTTGCGTCGCTCTATGTGATCAAGGAGAATGGCCTGGAAGCGCTCGTGCGGCCGCTGGTCGGCATGAAGGGCTGACCTACCGCCATTCGGCCATCGACGCTGTATTCGCCTTGGCGATCGACAAGGTATTCGCCTTGGCGATCGACAAGGTATTCGCCTTGGCGATCATACGGGCTATTGATGCCTCAGAATTTCGCATGAGGGCTTCGTCAAAGCGTACCCATTCAACGGCGTGCGATTCATGGCTGACGGTCGTCTGCCCGGGCTGCGCCACCAGGATGAAGCGCACATCGTAATGAAGATGTGCGGGAGCCTCGGGGCGGTCGGGTATCTGATGAATATCGATGTCAAAGATCTGGTCAGGTGAAAGCGGAGCAGCCAGTACGCCGGTCTCTTCAAACGCTTCCCGCATGGCAGCCTGCAGAGCGGTTTCGCCCGCCTCGCAATGCCCACCCGGTTGCAGCCATTTTCCGAGTTTGCGGTGATGGACGAGCAGTGTCTGCGTTATCGATGGATCGACAATGAAAGCCGAGCCTGTGACGTGACCGTGAGCGCATGACCGCAGGAAGGCGTCTGGGCGAGCGCGTACGAAGTCGAGCAACCGCTCCGCAGTATCCGATTCGTCGGCATGGACCAGCCTGTAGGCGCTCAGCAATTCGACGAGCTGCACGTTCGGCTGGGGACGGGCGCATGGTGACGGTGCCGGTTCATTGCTCATCGACCTAATCTAGTGATCCCGGACACCGGTGACAAGTGCGGGCACGAGTGCGGGATTGACCTGTACTCGTGCTGCCGTGTCTACCGTGCCGCCTCTGAGCCGGCCGCATTCGATGCATCGGTCCGGGCGGCCGATGAGCCGAGCAGTGACTCGGTTCTGGCAAGCTCTGTGCGCAGGTAGGCGGCGCGACCCTCAAGCGCGCTCTTGATGTCATCCGATGCCGACACTGGCTGCCCGGCGTCGTCGTAGCCGACCCGGAACATGCCAAGGCCGCGACCCATTCCAGGGCCATAACCGCCTCCGAAACCGGCACCGTGTCCGCCATGCCTCATGCCGTGGCCGTTTGCTCTGCCAGCGCAGGCGCCACCGCCGCCTCCGCATGCACCCTGACCTCGCCCCGTCATCGGCCCTCGGCCCTCCGGGCCAGTGCTATTCATTCCAGGCATAGTTGCCTCCATACTATTCTATTGATAGCGTAACGCCGACGGCGTCAGACACCACATTGGCATATGCCATATATTGTGTCTGACTTAATATAGGCATATGCCCAAAAAGTGTCAAGCGTGATCTGTCATGGGGCTGGGCTGGAGGTGTCCGCGTCCAGGAATACCGGACAGGGCAGAAAAAAGCCCGGACCGCGCTGGCGCGGCCCGGGCTTGCATGGTGCGGCGTCAGCCTATCAGCCGGTTCATCCTTGTTACGAAGTCTGCAGGGTCCTTGAGCGCGGCACCCTCGACGAGCAAAGCCTGATCGAGCAACACGCGCGATATGTCGGCTGTCAGAGTCTCGTCGGCAGAATCGGACAGCCGTTTGAAGAGCTGATGGTCACCGTTGACCTCCAGTATGGGTTTGACATCGAAGCCGTCACTGCGCCCCATGCTCTTCATGAATTGCTGCAGCTGCAGCGTCGGGTCGTCGGTGTCTACGACGATGCACGAAGGGCTGTCGGTCAGGCGAGCGGACAGCCGCACATCCTTGACTTCGTCACCCAGGGCCTTCTTGATGCGCTCGATGACAGGCGCCAGGTCCTTGGCCTTCTGGTCATCCTGCTTGCCTTCAAATTCCTTCTCGGCGCCGGCGCGGTTGACGGCCTTCAGTTCGAGGTCGCCGAATTTGCCGACCATCGGCATCACCAGTTCGTCGATCTCGTCAGAGCAGAGCAACACTTCGATGCCCTGCTTGCGGTACATTTCCAGGAGCGGAGACTTGCGCAGGCGCTCCTCGGAATCGCCGGTGATGAAGTAAATGGCCTTCTGGTCTCCTGTCATTCGCGACTTGTAATCGGCCAGCGATGTCCAGCCTTCAACCGAGGTGCTCTTGAAGCGCACCAGATCGAGCAAGGCCTCGCGATTGGCGAAATCACCGTACAGACCTTCCTTCAGCGGCCGGTTGAACTCGGTGATGAAGGCGGCATACGTGTCCTTGTCGCGGCCGGCCAGGTCCTTCAGCTCTCCGAGAATCTTCTTGACCGAAGCTGTCCTGATCGAGTTCATGACGCGGTTCTGCTGCAGTATTTCGCGGCTGACATTGAGCGGCAGATCCTCCGAGTCTATGACGCCGCGGACAAAGCGGAGGTACACCGGCAGCAGCTCCTTGTCGTCATCGGTTATGAAGACGCGGCGCACGTAGAGCTTGACGCCAGGTTTGTAGTCGGCATGGTATAGGTCGAACGGCGCCTTGGATGGAATATAGAACAGCGTCGTGTATTCGATGGTGCCTTCCGCCTTGGTATGGGACCACAGCAATGGCTCCTCGTCGGAATCGGCTATGTTCTTGTAGAACTCAATGTAGTCTTCGTCCTTGATATCGGCCTTCTGCCGTCTCCACAGCGCCTGGGCGCTGTTGATCTGCTCGTCCTTGTGTATCTTCGAGTCTTTCTTCTTGCCCTTGTCGTCGTATTCGTCTTCGTCATATGCCAGAAAGATGGGGTAGGCGACGTGGTTCGAGTATTTCTTGATCAGTTCCTCAAGGCGCCAGCGATTCAGGTATTCCCTGCCGTCATCGTTCATCGTGAGCACGATGGTTGTGCCGTGGCCATCACGTGCACCCGGTTCGATGTCGTACGCGCCTTTGCCGTCGCTCTTCCAGACCCAGGCCTGGTCCTGGCCAGCCTTCCGGCTAGTCACGGTTACCTGATCGGCCACCATGTAGCTGGCGTAGAAGCCCACACCGAAGCGTCCTATCAGGTTGGAGTCCCTGCGCTTGTCTTCGGCCATCGCCTCGATGAAACGGCGCGTACCCGACCGCGCGATCGTGCCGAGGTTGTCGACAAGGTCCGCCTCGTCCATGCCTATGCCATTGTCGTCAATCGTCAGCGTGCCGCCCTCTGCATCGAATTGCAACCTGATTGCAGGGTCAAAGGCGATGGCCTTGTAGGCCTCGTCGGAGACCGTCAGATACTTGAGCTTGTCGATCGCGTCCGAGGAATTGGAAACGAGCTCGCGCAGGAATATCTCGCGGTGCGAATACAGCGAATGGATGATAAGCTGGAGCAGTTGATTGACTTCCGCCTGAAACTGGTGTACGGCCATGGAGTATCTCCCGTGGTGATTAGGATAGTATATATCGGAATTTACCCAGGAATCGGTGCTGTCGGCAAGTGCACGCCAGTGCTATGGCCAGAAGCTTCAACCAGCGCCTGCAGAAAAGGCTCGATGTTCGCCTCTTTCACGCCGATATTAAGATGCGGTATGGAGAATGGATCGGTTTGACAGGATCGCAGGCAGCGTGCTATGATCGGACGAATTTATACAGGCGGAGGGGGCGGGTTGGCCACGCTAAAACGATATAAAGAAGCAGAAAAGTCGTTCGCGCGACGTATCGGGACCTCCTTCCGGCGTTTTGGCGTGTTCTGTTCGCAACGGTGGTCGGCATTTGTCCGCGCCGGCAAGCAGAAACTGACCATTATGCTGGTGCCGCATACGGAAAAGCGCATCCTCAACGTACAGATCAGCTTCTTTGGGCTGGCCGCGTTCGCGCTGGTCATACTGGGTGGCATCAGCTTCCTCAGCTACTCCAGCATCGGCTACGGCGATGTCGCGGGAAAGCTCGCCGGAAAGTCCGACGCGCTCAAGTCAACCCAGGCAGATCTCGACACGATCAGGGACAGCACCAGCCGCCTCGTCAAGGCTGCGCGGTCGTTCCAGGTAGCTCTCGACGCGACCCTGTCCACGATTGGCGCCAGCAGTAAGGCCGAAAACACGTCGCGCACCGATGGCGATCTGGCGGCCTTCTTCTCGCCATCCGAGATCGGCTCGGGAAGCCTGCGCGAGGCATCCGAAATAGAGCGGGTTACCGGATATCTGGAGCGGAGCGTCAAACCGCTGAACGAGCTTGGCTCGACCATAGCCGCACAGGGCGGCATACTGTCGGAGATACCGAACATCTGGCCGATCAAGGGCGGCATCGGTCATATTTCTATGTATTACGGGCAGAACGAGAATCCCATATACGGTTCATGGTACATACACAAGGGTATAGACCTGTCCACCTTCAGGTCGGGCGATCCTATCATGGCCACGGCCGACGGCAAGGTTGTCTCGGTTGCGTATGATACCAGCATGGGCAACAATATCATCATCGAACACAAGCACGGCTTCTTGACCAGATATGCGCACCTGAGCGCGTTCAAGGTTCAGAAGGGTGCCATAGTCAAACAGGGACAGATCATAGGCTATATCGGCAATACCGGCCTTTCAACCGGACCGCACCTGCACTATGAGGTGCACCTGGGCACCGAGACGATCGATCCGCTGCAGTTCCTCAATATACGAGTGAGTTCCGCTACGGCGTCTCGATAAAGGCTGACAGGTAGCCGAACATGCCAACACCACGAGACGTACTTGTAAACACCCTGCTTGGACCCGACAGCTCGTTCCGTGGCGACTTGGTCGTGGAGGGTTTTGTGCGGGTCGACGGCGATGTTCGCGGCTCCATACGGACCAGCGGCAAGATTATCGTCAGCGAAGCGGCGCGTTGTGATGCATCGCTTTTCGCCAGGTCGGCCATCATCGGCGGTGTCGTTCGCGGCGATGTCTGCGTATCGGAGCGGCTTACGATTCTGGATGGCGGTGTAATCGTCGGCAACGTGTTTGCTCCCCGTCTCGATGCCGATGCCAGCGTGACCATTCATGGTGACGTGGAGGTCTCCGGACCGGTGGGCGGTACCGAAGAGGCGATGATAGCCTTCATGCGCAAGCACGGATCCAGGATCAGACCGGTGGGTTTTGACGCGACCGCGGACGAGCGTCGCGGCGAGGTTGGAGCCGGACCGGTATGGCAAAGGTAGAGCTGCCAGATAATCTGATGCTCGGTCTAGTGCCGGGCCTGAGCGGCAAGAAGACCGAGAAGAAAAAAGAAACACCCAAGGCGAAGGCCTTCGAGTCGATTTTCAGGGACGCCGAAACCATTGAGCAGACACCGGCGGCAGAAGGAGAACCCTTCACCGAAGCCGCAGCCTCGGAGTTGCTCGATTCCGTCCACGCAGCCGGCGAAGACCTGAGACGTGATCCAAATCCGGAACGTATCAAGGCATACAAGTCGGCCGTCCGGAATTTCGTACACTATGTAGTTGAACGTGCCTACGATGTGGTAGAGAAGTCTTCAGGCGGCAACATACTGAAGCGCAAGAAGTTTACCACGGTCGTGATCATTGACGAGCGCCTCGAGCGCCTCGCCGCAGACGTGCTTTCGGCCCAGCGGGACAAGCTGGACATCCTGCGGCGACTCGACGAGATCCACGGCTTGCTGGTGGATCTGTTGCGCTAGGACCCTGGAACTGGAACCGGCCCGCATCGTGGGGCCGGGCTGAAGGAGAAACGATGATGATTGAGGATACGGGGTACGAGCAGTCCGACGACGACCTGCGCCATCTGGAAGATGAGGCGACCGAGAATTCCGACCGTGGTTCGCAGGTTGGCGAGCATATCGGCGACTTGCCCTTTCCACTGTACCGGCTCAAGGCCGAGCCATACAACGAGACATATTACGCTGCCTGCGATACGCCGCTGAAGCCGGGTGATCGCGTCATTGCCCCGACCCGGTATGGCAAGGACATGTGTACCGTGCTTGGCACGGTGACGGCGCCAGGTTTCGTCCGTGCCGACGACGTGGTCAAGATTGAACGCATGGCCATGACTGCCGATATCGAACGGCGGGTGCTCGATGAGGAGAAGGAACGCAAGGCCTATGTCCTCTGCCAGGAGAAGATCAAATCGCACAACCTGCCCATGAAGCTGGTCTTTGCGCACTACCTCTTTGACGAGCAGAAGGTTCTGTTCTTCTTTACCGCCGACTCAAGGGTCGACTTCAGGAACCTGGTCAAGGATCTGGTGGGCATCTTCAAGATGCGGATCGAACTGCGCCAGATCGGCGTCAGGGATGAGGCGCGTGTCGTTGGCGGATGTGGGGTGTGCGGTAGGGTGCTGTGCTGCCACGGCGTTACCGACAAATTGGTGCCGGTATCGATCAAGATGGCAAAGGACCAGAACCTCTCACTCAATTCGCTTAAAATCTCCGGCCCCTGCGGACGCCTACTGTGCTGCCTCGCGTACGAGTACGGATTCTACCGCGAAGCACGCCGTGGCATGCCAGGAGAAGGCGTGCGCATCCCGTACGACGGCACCGTGTTCCGTGTCATCGAGGTCAACGTGCCGGCCGGCCGCCTCAGACTATCGGGCGAAGATGGCCGATACATCGAGGCGATGGCTTCACGTTTTGTCCAGAAGGAAGGCCGCTGGACGATGCTCGACGATGAACAGCCGGAGCAGAAGGACTGATTCCGGCTAGAGGGTGAAATCGACCAGTTCCAGCTCGAATATCAGGTATGAGTTCGGCGGAATGATGCCCGCCGCACCCTGCGTGCCATAGGCATATTCGGGCGGTATGGCAACCAGTCGCTTCTCGCCCTTTTTCATGTCGAGAATGACCATGTCCCAGCCCGGAATTACCTTGCCGACGCCCAGTTCGAACTCCAGAGGGCCACCGTGCAGTATGGATTGATCAAAGACCCGGCCGTCGGGCAACATGCCCCTGTAGCTGACTTTGGCCATCGAACCGCGCCTGATCTTCTGGCCGGTACCCTCAGCGAGCGTGCTGGTCAGGATGCCGTCGGGTCTGGCCACGAGCCCTGGCCATCGAGCGACGATCTCGTCGACGATCTTCTTGCGTGCGCTCGCCAGCCTGGCCTTCGACACGGTTGCGGCATCGGCATAGTAGCCGTTCCATGCCGGCTGGTCTGTCTTGAATTGCCTGGCGTCGTTGCCGACCCGGATGATCGAAACGGTATTCATCACGTCACCGACCGCCAGCTTCTGCACGACCGGCATTCCATCGACGACCTTGCCAAACACGGTATAGGTGTCGTCCAGTGCAGGCAGTGCGGCGAGTGTGATATAGAACTGGCTGCCATTGGTGGCGGGGCCATAGTTGGCCATCGCGACCACACCTGCCGCATCGTGGCGGAGATCCTGGCTGAATTCGTCGGGGAAGTTGTAGCCTGGATCACCCGATCCATCGCCCGCCGGATCGCCGCCCTGGACGACGAAGCCCGTTTCGACACGATGGAACTTGAGGCCGTCATAGAAGTGTCGTCCAGAGGCGGCGTCGAGGGTACCTTCGGCCAGACCAACGAAATTGGCTGCTGCGAGGGGTGCCTTCTGGTATTCGAGACGTATGGTTATCGCGCCCTTGGCCGTATCGATCCTGGCATATAGTCCGTCAGGCAGGTTTGGGCCGGCCTTGCATGCGTTCGTAGCGGCAAGCACCAACAGTGCGGCAACAAGGGCGGTGGTTGTTCTGAGGGATTTCATCGAGAACCTCCGGATGCAGAACCTATCATGAATATCGCGGCCTCAACAAGCGATTGGCAGCGGCGCATCGGCGATGCCACGTCGATTTCCAACAAGGTTCGTAACACGATATACTGTTCGGGGAGGTGACCGATGTCTGACCAGGAACATGTGCGTCCGACCTGGGACGAGTACTTCATGGAAGTGTGCAGGGCCATAGCCAAACGTGCGAGCTGCGACCGCGGTCGATCCGGCTGCGTGATCGCGCGTGACAACCAGATACTCGCCACCGGCTATGTCGGCGCGCCCGCGGGGCTGCCGCACTGCGACGAAGTGGGGCATCAGTTCAAGAAGACCATACACGAAGATGGCACGGAGACAACGCATTGCGTACGCAGCGTTCATGCCGAGCAAAACGCCATCTGTCAGGCGGCAAGGCGCGGCATCGCGATAGGCGGGGCGACCCTCTACTGCAAGATGACGCCCTGCCGCGCGTGCGCAATGATGATAATCAATTGCGGCATCGTGCGCGTCGTCTGCGAGCGAAAGTATCACGCCGGCGTCGAGAGCGAGCAGATGTTCGCGCAGGTCGGCATCGGGGTCGAGTATGTAGAGGACACCGTCGAACGGTACGACCGGCAGTAATCGTTTCCGCTTGAAGCTCCGGCCGCTTTCCTGTACCTTGTCCGCGTGGGCATACGAATATTGTACATTGGCGAAATAGTCGGCCGGGTCGGCATATTCGCTGTGAAGAAACTACTTCCTCGACTGAGACGTGAACTCGACATAGATCTGGTCATCGCCTGTGGCAATGGCGCTACCGGTGGCTCTGGCATCGGGAAGGCACATTCAGTATATTTGAAGAAGCTTGGGATCGATGTCATTACAACGGGAGAAGCTGCCTTCTACAAGAAGGACATCGTTGAGGCATTCCCGAAGAGCCCCTGGCTTCTGCGGCCGCTCAACTATCCTCCGGGTGTTCCCGGCCGCGGTTTCAGGACCTACGCCACCCAGAAGGGCCCGGTCGTAGTCGTGCAGCTGCTCGGGCAGGCCGGATTCACCAGGGTGCATCTGGACAATCCGTTCAGGGTACTCGACGCCGCGTTGCCGCGGCTCAGGGAAGACTCGCCCGTCGTCATCATGGATTTCAGGGCGGCCACGACAGCCGAGAAACGTGCCATGTTCAAGTACGCCGATGGCCGCATCAGCGCGATCATCGGATCATTTGGCAGGGCATTGACCGCCGATGCCGCGGTCTCGCTCGATGGGACGGCGACGATAACCGACGCGGGCAGGACCGGTAGCCTGATGTCGGTGGGCGGCATGGACGCTGCGACGCGGATAGAAGAATTCCTGAGCGGTGTGCCGGTATGGGCCCGGGATGCCATCGAGTCGCCCGAATTGCAGGGCTGTGTCATAGAAGTGGACAGCGCGGGTCGAGCCCAGTCGATCGAGTCACTGCGCGTGCCATGTCTGGAGGTGTTCAATGAAGGAACGGGGAATAGCGACAAAGGTTGACGGCGCCGCCGTCACCGTCAGGATAGGTCTGAGTGAGGGTTGCTCGACATGCGCTGCCAGCGGCGGCGGCTGCGGAGTCCAGGGCAAGGAACTTGAGGGCATCGCGATGCCGGGATCGAAGATTGCCGTTGGCGATGCCGTAGAGTTGCAGATACCGGATTCGGCCAGAACCGCCGGAGTGCTGTGGCTGCTCGTCTTGCCGCTTGCGCTCTTTATCGCTGGTTACCTTGGAATAGTGTCGCTGATCAAGGGCGCCAGCGAAGGAACCCAGGCCCTGGCCGGTCTTGCCGGACTGGTTCTGGGGCTGGGCCTTGCGATGCTCGCAGCGCGCCAAGGCAAGGTAGCGAGGCGTCCCAGCGTGGTGGCGGTTTCCGACTTCTGATATCCCGGCAGGTGTCAGGGCGTCAGGCCAAAAGCACGGTCTGCGCGATCTGGTCCGCCTTGGCGCTGCCCAGCAGCGCATGGATGATGGCGACCGCGAACTCTCCGGCGCAGCCGGCCGAGCGTGCCGTGATCAGGTCGCCATCGACGACGACACGGGTCGACTCGAAGCGGCCTTCAGGTACCAGTTCTTCCATGCCCGGATAGCAGGTAAAGCGCCTGCCGCCCAGGAGCTTGCAGGCCTGCCCGAGTACGATGGCTGGCGATGCGCACAGGGCGGCTATCAATCTGCCGGCAGCGGCCTGGCGCTTGATCAAGGCGACCGCCGTGGGATTTGCCGCAATGGCCTTGGCTCCTCCGCCACCGCCCGGGATGACGACGCACGCGTAGTCATCGTCGTCCACATCATCGAGGACGACATCGGCCGCAATGGCTATCCCGTGTCCGCCGATCACCTCGCGGCTGGAAAGGCCAGCGACGACGACCTGGAGTCCAGCTCTTCTCAGGTAATCGATAGGCGTTATCGCCTCTACCTCTTCACAGCCATCGGCCAGGATTACGCAGACTGCATTCATGGTAGCCTCCTCTGTGGGTGATCGGGTGTACACCGCATTCGAGATGGACAACAGCCATGCTGCGGAGTATACTACGATTCGTCATCTCCCGATACGGAAAAGGAGTCAAATGCCATGGATACAAAGAACGGTCTGGTCAATTTTGTCCTGTTTATTTTCATTTTCGCCTTCTCGTTTGTATTCTCGCTAGACGCGCTCGCCCTTCCGAACACATTTTATGGTGTTCTGGCACTGATCGGTTACCTCGTGAGTCTCGCCGGGTCGCTGTTCAACGGCATGCTGGCCAGGCGCGATGGCGAAGCCCTTTCGCTCTGGTATTTTACCTATGCCGTCGTCGTCGCGATCATCACCGTCTGGTATCTGACTCGCTG
>Ga0209467_1003179_pt1 | contig 10932 bp, 8 predicted proteins | sample Higcelwee11metaG_FD_187175 | JGI IMG/M metagenome (GOLD analysis project Ga0209467, IMG submission 187175) | Freshwater pond sediment microbial communities from the University of Edinburgh, under environmental carbon perturbations - High... | ecosystem: Environmental > Aquatic > Freshwater > Pond...
CACCGCGCCTTTGTACCTGTTGCAGGTCTCCATCGACGGCCACAACTCCACCCTGCACAACGCCATCCGCCGCAGCCCCAGCGGCAGCGACACCTTCGGCGAGATCATGGCCGGGCTCGACAAAGTGCGCGAGGCGCGCGAACGCGCAGGCGGCGGGCTGCCGCTCATCGCCACGCTCACCACCATCTCGCGTGAGAACCACCAGCACCTGCTCGATATTTACGACCGCCTCTCGCCCTATGCGGACATGCTCGTGTTCTACCTTTCCTGGTGGATAGACGAGAAGAGCGCCACGGCCCACGAGGTCGACTACGAGCGGCGCTTCGGCCAGAAGCCCACCCTGCACCGCGGCTGGATCGGCGGCTGGCGCCCCGACGACTACGCCTTCATCGACGAGCAACTGAAGGAACTGCGCGCCCGCACCATGCAGGGCGGCCGTCCCCCCGCCATCATCATCCCGCAGGTGCTGGGCGCGGAAAATCTGCACCAGTACTACACCGACCACAGCAACACCTTCGGCTACAACCGCTGCGTCAGCATCTACCAGGCCATCGAGATCGACAGCAACGGCGACCTTTCGCCCTGCCGCGACTACCACGACTACATCGTGGGCAACGTGAAGGAGCACACCGTGCCGGAGCTGTGGAACTCGCCCCGGTACAAGGCCTTCCGCAAGAGCCTGCACGAAGACGGCCTTATGCCCGTGTGCACCCGCTGCTGCGGCCTCATGGGCTACTAGGGCCGCACCGTGGCGCGCATCGCCTGGGGCATCATGGGCGACTCGCGCGGGCACCTCACCCGCGCGCTGATCATGGCCGAGGCCCTGTCACGCCATGAGCTGCTGTTCATCGGCGGCGGCTGCGTGGACGAGCTGGCGGCCGCGGGCCACCGCGTGCTCAAGATCCCCATGCTGACCACCTACCTGCGCGAAGGCCGCGTGCTCTTCGGCCGCACCGTGGCGCAGATAGCGGGGCGCGTGCTTGGCGAAGGGCAGGTCCGCAGGCCGCTTATGCGTGCGTTGGAGACGTTCGGCGCGGACTGCGCCGTGAGCGACTACGAGTACTTTCTGCCGCGCGCGGCCCGGGCCATGGGCTTGCCCTGCCTCGGCTTCGACCACCAGCACGTGCTCACCAACTGCCGGGTGGAGAACCCGCCGGGACTCGTGGTGCCGGGCTTGGTCATGCGTGGGGTGGTGCGGCATCTGTTCAGCGTGCCGCAACGCTATCTCGTGCCGTCGTTCTTCCCGGCCGCGCCGCGTTCGCCCGCCACGCGCCTTATGCCGCCGGTGCTCCGGCCGGACGTTATCCCGCTTGCGCCGCAGGCGGGCGGGCACATCCTGGCCTATTACCGCGCCGGAACCCCGGCCGGGTTGCTGGAGGCCTTGGCCACAACAGGCCGCGAGGTGCGGCTCTATGGACAGGGGGAGAAGCCTTCCGCCGGAAACGTGCGCTACCGCGCAAGCGACCGCCGCGCCTTTCTGGACGATCTGGCCGGGTGCGCCTATGTGGCGGCCACGGGCGGGCACAACCTCATCTGCGAGGCGCTGCACCTGGGCAAGCCTGCGCTTGCCGCCGCGCCCATGTTCTTTGAGCAGGACGTGAACGCCTGGAACCTGCGGCTTTTGGGCTTGGGCGACAGCATCCACGCCTGGCCGGACGCTGGCGCGCTGGTGCGCGACTTCGAGGCCAGGCGCGGGCAATACGCCGCTGCCGCCGCCCGTGCGGACGTGAACGGCAACGCCCGCGTCGCCGCCGCGCTTGAGGGATTTATTGCGGGGGAGCCGGGGTAGCCGCTGGCGCCGCTGGCGGCGCTGGCGCAGAGGGCGCTGGCGTGTGCTGGCGTTGCGGCTTCGGGGCTGCCGCCGCCCCGGGCTGTGCCGCTGCCGGCTGTGCTGGTGCCGGTTGCGCCGCTGCCGGCTGTGCCGGAGCAGGCTGCTGGGCGTTTTTCGCCTTGAAGACCACCTGGACCTTTGTGCCGTCGCGGATGACGAGGCCGGGGTTGGGCACCTGGAGTTCGAAGAGATAGTAGGCCGGGGCGGAGAGGCCGCTGTCCTGCGCCACCCACGAAACCGAGGTGAGCGTGGCGTTCATGGCTGGCTCGTCCTTGTCGGAGTCGAGGGTGATGCTGGCCGTCTCTCCAGCCTTGAGCCGGCCGGTCTCGCTCTCATGCACCTGCCCGCGGAGGATCATGGGGTCCATGACGCCCAGGGTCATGACCTTGCCGCCCACCTGGGCGCCGGGGGTGACGCTGGATTCTATGCCGATGATGATGCCGTCCTGCTTGGCGCGCACAATGAGGGTGCGCGGCTGGGAACCGGAGGCGACGGGATACCCCAGCTGATCAGTGAGGACTTTCAGGTCTTCGGCCGCGTTGCGCCGGATGTCGGCCAGGCTTTGCCGGGCGTTTTCAAGCTGGCCCATGGCGTAGGCCTTCTGCTCCAACAGGTCCTGCAGTGTGCTCTTCGGGGCCAGGTTGACCTCGGAGAGCTTCTGCATCTCCAGAATGCCGCGGTCGAGCTGGCTTATCTTGAGCTCGGTCTGCTGGATGAACAGTTCCTGGGCGTGGATTGCCGGCCCCTTGTTGGCGCGCGTTATCATGCTTGCGGCGTCCGCAGGCAAAAGGTCCAGGCGCAGCAAGGGCTGGCCTTCCTTCACGGCCTGGCCCACAACCACCAGCACCTCGGCCACCTTTGCCGTCATGGGGCAGTTCACGGCGACGGTGAGCGAGCAGTAGGCCCGGCCCTGCAATACCAGGTCCTTGTCCTCCGCGGCTTGCTGCACAACGGGCGCAGGTGGCGGGAGCTGCGGCTTGGGCCGCAGGTAGAGGGCCGCCCCAACACCAACAGCCAGTATAATGGCCCCGGCGACGCTACTCTTTTTCCAGTTCGCCATAGTTCACCTGAACGTATTCGGATATGAGACTTCCCGTGGTCACCTTCAACCTGACCCGTGCCGTATCCAGGTTCCTTTGCGCATGGATCGCCTCCAGCCGCTTGCGGATGGCTGCTTCCCGCGAGCCGATCAGCGTCTCGTAGGTGGTGGAACCAGAATTGAACGTGATTTCCTTGCGCAGGGATTCAAGCTTTTGCAATTCAGCCATTGTGCTCAGAATATTGGCGTTCTGTTCTTCAGTCTGCAATGCCAGCAAGAGGTCATCGGCAGTCTGCTGGACGTTCAGCAGCAGCAGCCTCCTCTGGAGTTTCGCATCCTGTTGCGCCATCTCCGCCCGTTCGACCCCGCGCATGGTTTCGCCCCAGGCCCAGAGAGGCACATTGGCCGTCATGGTTATGTAATAGGGCAGGTTGCCCCCCTGGTTGGACATGGGGTCCGGGGTGGTGAGGCCAAAAGCGAACTTCGGGATATGCTCCGCCTTGGCAAGAGTTATCTTATATCCTTCCAGCTTCACTTTCAATGACTCGACTCTGAGGCGCAGATTGTTCTTCAGCAGCGCCTCCGGCTGGAGGGCTTCCTCGGGATTGATCTCGTTCGTCAACGCTTGTGTGGCGTTCACGGTGTCGAAAACCACAGCGTCTTTGGCGTTCAGGCCGATGAGCCGCTTGAGGTTCCTGCGCGCCATGTCCTGGGTCCGTTCGATGCGCTGCAATTCAAGGCGCGCCAGTTGAAGGCGCTGCTCAACCACCTTGTGGTCGAGGGTGGCGATGGTGCCCGCCTCAAGCTTCTTCCCGGTGTACTTCGAAAGCGATTCCAGCTCGCCGATGAGTTCCTTGTGGCAGGCGACTTCTTCCCTTCCGCTGTTGATGTTCACGAACGCGATGGCGATCTTCTCCATCATGCCTTCGATGGCGATGACGTGCGCCATCTCCGCAAGCTTGACCGCGGTCTTGCTGGCGTCGTGGCTCAGATAGGCCACAAGGGGGTCATAGGTGCCGGTGTTGAAACTGACATTGACGCTTTCCTTGTAAAGGTTGGCGGTGGCCTTGTCCTGGAGGATGGGCACGTTGTAGGTGGCGGCGAGGTTGAGCTTCGGGAACAGCCTGTACCAGGTGTCCTTCTCGGAGAGCTTGGACGAGTCGATGCCGATCTGTGTGGAGCGCAGCGCGTCGGAGCGGGCCAGGGCGACCTTCACCGCGTCCATGAAACTCAAAGGCGCGTTCATGTCCACCGGAGCCGAGCCTACGGTGTTGAGCGTGATTGTGGTCTCCGCCGCAAAGGCGGAAAGGGCGGAAGACGCAAGCCCGCAGCACAACGTCAAAATGACGACGGCCAAGGTCCGCAGTTCCGCGTGAACGGTCCGATGCATCTAACTCTCCTTGGCCAACTGCACCAGCAGTCCATCCTGCATGGTGTAGGCCCTGGTGCATTTCCTGGCCACCTGTGGGTCGTGGGTCACAATCAGCATCGTCGTATCATGTTCCTGCACGATATGCTTGAAGTATGCCATGACCATCTCGCTGGTGGACTTGTCCAACTGTCCTGTCGGCTCATCACCCAATAATACTTTAGGGTGGTTCACCAAAGCGCGGGCGATGGCCACGCGCTGCTGCTCGCCGCCGGACAGGCGGTTGGCCGGGTAGTCTATGCGGTGGGTGAGCCCCACCCGCCCAAGGGCCTCTTCTATGATGCCGCGCCGTTTTGCGGCCGGGACCCGCGAATAGATAAGCGGGTACTCCAGGTTTTCCGAAACGCTTGAGTGCTCGAAAAGATTGCACGATTGCAGGATGAAGCCGAGGTATTCGCGGCGGAAGGCCGCCTGCTGGTCCTCGGAAAGGCCGAACATGTCGCGCTCCATGATGGTGTAGCGCCCGGTGGAGGCCGGGGCAAGCAGGCCGAGGATATGCATCAGGCTCGACTTGCCGCAGCCCGAAGGCCCCATGATGGCCACCATTTCCCCGGCGCGCAGCTCCAGGTTCACCCCGCGCAGCACATCAAAACTGCCCGCGGCGGTGGTGTACGTCTTTGTCAGCGCCTCGACGCGCACAATGGGATGCCGCTTATTCATAGCGTAGTGCCGCCACTGCGTCCATGCGCGCGGCCCGCTGGGCCGGATAGAATCCCGTTATCACGCCGAGCAGGGCCGAAAACAAAAAGCTCATGCCCGCGTTGAGCGCAAACAGAGCCAGCGAGGGGCTTGCCTCCAGGTAGGAGCCGGCCGTCTGCACGATGCAGAACGCCAGGATGATGCCGACGGCGGCGGCGGAAAGGCTCAGGGTGAGCGCCTCGCACAAAAATTGCGCCAAAATGTCGTTGCGCTCTGCGCCCATGGCTTTTTTCAGGCCGATCTCGCGCGTGCGCGCGGTGACCGAGCTCATCATGCCGTTCCAGATGCCGAAGCCGCCCACGGTGAGCGTGGCCGCGATGGAGACCGTGACGAAGAGCTGTATCCACCAGACCATGGACACCACACGCTCCAATTGCTGCTGGGCCACGTCGATCTTGAGGAAGGACGGGTCCTGGTGCCGGGCCAGCACGCCGGGGATCATGGCCGCCACGGGGGTCACGTCGTCCCAGGTGCGGCAGCGCACAATGAGCCTGTCCGCGCGCATGAGGCCGTCGCTGCGGCTTACCACGGAGGAAAGGGGCAGCATGGTGAACTTCTTGCGGTCGCCCACCTGCAGGCCGCCCACCACGCCGATGATCTTGTAGACCTCGGTGCGGATGGGCAGATACTGGCCGATGGGGTTCTCGTCGCCGAAAAGGCTGCGGGCTATCTCCTCGCCCAGCACGCAGACGCGCGTGCCGCGCTTCACCTCGCGGGCGCCGAAAAGAGTGCCCTTTATGGCGGTAAGGCTGCTGGAGTGCCAGTAGTGCTCGTCCACGCCGAGGATGGGTGTGGCGATGGTCTTCCCCCGCCAGAGCAAAGACAGCCAGTCCACATGCTCGGTGGCCACGCTGGCCGACTCCACCCCGGGTATGGCGCGGATGGCGTCCATGGTCTCGGGCATAAAAAATTTCCTTGGCGCGGTGGTATCGGTTGCGGTGGTGAACCCTCCGAAGATGATGGTGGCCCCGCCGAGGAGGTCAAGGTCGCGGTTCATGTCCTTCTTGAGCTGGTCGCCAAGGGTCAGCATGGTGATGAGGCTCGCCGTGCCCAGCGCGACAGCGAACACCACGCCCAGGCTGCGTCTGCGCTGCCGGAAAACCTGTCGCACACTGATGTGCAGAATGTCATGCAGGGCAATCACCGCACTCAATCACTCCATGAACCTGGATTTTAAACGTGACAGCCATCGGTTGCAAAATGCGGGCCGTCGCGCGTGGGATGCATCGTCTGGAGTTGTGGGCCAGCATGGGGGGAGAAAGCCGACCGAAAGCTCTCCCTGTTGGAATGTGTCAAGAAGATGGCTCGATTGGGCGTGCTGAACATTGTCGCGACAAAATCCGGTGGCCGTCACCAACGCGTCTTTCCGGCGGATCATGTGCTCAGGGCGCCCCTGGAGCGGTTGGCCGGGCCGCGAAGACCCCTTTGAGCAGGGGGAGAAGCCGCAGGCCCAGCGCACGCAGGCCTATCAAGCCCAGCAGCAGCGAAACGGCCGTGCTCAGGGCGTGGTAGAGAATGGCGAAGGCCAGGGCCTGTTCCGCGCCGATGCCGAACAAACCAAGCGCAAGCACAATGGCGCCGTGCGTGGTGCCGATGCCCGCAGGCATGGGCGCCACCATGAGCCCAAGCACCGTGAGGCAGACCGCCACCATGGCGCAGGTTGCCCCCGGCGAGGGGAAAAGCGTGGCGAACCCGACGTGAAAGGCCAGGGCGGTAAGTGCCCAGGTCGCCAGAGAGAGCGTTCCGGCGGGAAGCAGCACCCGCCCCCGGAACAAGACCCGCAGGCCATCCAAACCGGCCGCCAGGCGGCGTTCCCAGGGGGCCGCATCGCGCCCCAGGGCGCCCATGAGCAGCCGCACGCAGCGCAGCGCCCAGGCCTCCAGCATGCAGGCCAGCCACATGGCGGCGACCAGGGCCGCGGCCCCACCTCCCCCCAGCAGCAGCGCCTGTGTGGAATCCAGGCGGCCTGCCCGGGCATTGTCGAGCAGGGGGAGGGTGATGGCGAAAAGCGCCAGCACCGCCAGGGCGTCCAGCAGCCGGTCCACAAACAGTCGGGAAAGGGCCTCGGTGTGGCCTCCGGGCAGGCGCGGCCCCATCAGCAGGGCGATGCCGACCTCGCCGGAGCGCAGGGGCAGCAGGCAGTTCATCAGGTTGCCGACGTTGTTGGCGTGGAAGGTGTGCGCAAAACCGTCCCTGCGCTGCAACACCACATGCAGGCGCAGGGCGCGCAGGGCTCCGGCCAGAATAGCCAGCGCGGCCATGAGCAAAAGGGGCCAGAGGCGGGCCTCGCGCAGGGCCGCTGCAAGGGCGTCAACATTGACAGTGCGCGCCAGCCAGACAACGAGGGCGGCCAGAGCGCCAAGGCCCAGCCCCAGCGGGGCGAAGCGCATCAGCCGGCGTGCGCTCATGGCCTGGCCCCCGCCTGAACGGTTGCCGCGGCGCGCATGTCGAGCACGGAGATGTCTTCGTCCACGCGCACCGCCGGAAATGCGCCGGAGAGCGCGGCAAAGTCCCTGGTCCCGGCCGCCAGCGTGCGGATGCGCGTGGCGTATGGCTCGAAGAACACGCCCCGGGCGATGGCTTCCGGTGCGTACTGCCTGCGGTCCACCACGAAATAGTCGATGCGCTCCTCTTCGCAGAAGCGGCGCAACTCCGCCGGGTTTGCGGCGTAGGCTGCTTCGGCCAGGCGCGAAAGCCGCGGCCCGATGGAACCCCAGTAGCCCACGCTCCAGGGGTGCGCCAACTCGTAGGAGGCATAGACGTTGCGCTGTCCAAAGGTCAGCACGTTGTCCATCAGCTCTGGCGGTCCGGCGAAGCGGGCGTCCTTGGGCGTTTGCAGCGCAAAGGCATACAGCGCCGCGCCGCCCGAAAAATCATACAGCTCAACGCCGTATTGGCGGTACATTCCGAGCGCCAGCGCGCAGGCCATGAGCGCGGCGGCGGCTTTTTTCGGCGCGCGCCGGGCGGATGATTGCAGCAGGGGCCGCAGCAGGGCGTCCAGTGCGAAGGCCGCGCCCAGCGTCAAGAAGAGGTTTGTGGTGTATTCCAGGTAGCGCGAGGGCACGAAGAGCCTGAACGCGGCCAGCCGCGCCACGGCGTAGAGGATGAGCGAGGCGGCCGCCAAGGCGCTGAAAAGCGCCACGTGGGGGGCCAGGGTGCGCCACTGCGCGCGGCGTGCGCCCAGGGCCAAGAGCGGCAGCGCGATTGCGGTGAAGATGAGGCCGGCGGCTGTGCCCTCGCGGAAAGGGGCGAAGGCTGTCCAGGGCTGGGCGAAAAGCTCCCAGGCCAGCGAGGGGAAGGGCAGCAGGTCGAGCCTTCCGCCGGCGTAGAACTCCGGTCGGCCGGCGATGCTTGCCGCCCAGGGCAGGGGGCCGAACCCGGCGGCGCCGAGACCCTGCTGCCAGGCCACGGCCAGGCCGAGGGCTGCTGCGCAGGCGGCGGCGTCAACCCAGGTGCGCAACAGCGGCGGATTCTTGACGATCCCCGTCCACCACGCGGCCAGGTGCAGGCCGCAGGCGAGCAGGCAGGGCAGCAGAATGTAGGGGATGAACAGGGCCTGGGCCACAAGCGCCCCAAGGGCCAGGCTGCGCTTGCGCTGCGCAAGGCCCAGGATGAAGAGCAGGAACAGCGGCGCGGCGAATGCCCGCGCCAGCCCGCCGGAGATGTTGCCCATGAACGCGGGCGAGAACCAGCACAGGCACAGGGCCGATGCCCCGAGAAAGGCATCGCGCAGGGCGCGGCCCGTGGCGAAGAACAGCGCGCCCAGCCAGGCGAAGAGCCCCGCGGCCACGAACTTCGAGAACAGCAGCGGGTCGGCGAGCAGGCAGCCCGCGCGGTACACGGCCTTCACCCCCCAGGAAACGTAGAGGCTGGCGTAGTGGTTCAGAATGTCCGGCGGGTAGAGGGCCGGGTCCATCCAGCGGCGCATCCAGTAGAGCTGCTGGCGCACGTCGTCGTTGATCACCAGGGGATTGGCCAGGCCCGGCCACTGGGCGCAAAGCCCAACCAGTGCCGAGGCGCAAAAGGCCAGCAGCAACTGGGCGTCGGGTCTCATGTGTGACTGCCTGTCCATGGTGTGGGATTCACTCCCGACATGTGCGCCGCCGCATGCTAGGCCAGCGCGGCCGCGGTGGCTTTCGCCGTGGTTTCAAGCTGGGCCGGGGTGTGCTCGCTGCACAGGAAGAACCGCAGGCGGGCCTGGCGCTCCTCCACGGCGGGGGCGAATATGGGCTGCACGTTGATGCCGCGCTCGAACAGCTTGCCCGAGAGCTTCACCGCGCCGATGGAACTGCCCACGATGATGGGCACGATGGAGAGCCCGGCGCTGTTGCCGGTGTCGAGGCCCTCTGTCCTGCACAGCTCCAGGAACAGCCGCCCGGTGCGGCGCAGGGCGCGGCAGCGTTCCGGCTCACGCACCAGCAGCTCCAGGCACTTGAGCGAGGCCGCCGCCAGCGGGGGCGACATGCCGACGCTGTACAAAAATCCCGGCGCGGTGTGCCGCAGATAGTTCACAATGAGCTTGTTGCCGGCTATGAAGCCGCCGCAGCCGGAGAAGGTCTTGCTGAGGGTGCCCATCCAGAAGTCCGCGCAGTTGCGCGGCAGGCCGAAGTGCTCGGCGATGCCGCGGCCGGTGGCGCCCATGACGCCGAGGGAATGCGCCTCGTCCACCAGCATGAAGGCCTTGTAGCGGTCGCGGATCTCGGTGAAGCGCGGCAGGTCGGGGAAGTCCCCGTCCATGCTGTAAAGCCCTTCGATGGCGATGAGCACGCGTTCGTAGCTGGGCCGCAGCGAGCGCAGCATCTCGTCCAGGGCCTGCCAGTCGTTGTGGGGGAAGGTCAGCCGCTTTGCGCCAGAGAGCAGCGCCCCCTGCAGCAGGCTGTTGTGCGCCAGGGAATCATGCAGAATGAGGTCGCGCTTGCCGAACAGGTGCCCGATGACGGTGACGTTGGTGGCGTGTCCGCTCACCATGGCCACGCAGTCCTCCGTGCCCATGAAGTCGGCCAGGGCGCGCTCCAGTTCGCCGTGCAGGGGCCTTTCGCCGGAGACCATGCGGCTGGCCGAGGCCGAGGTGCCGTAGCGGTCGATGGCTTCTTTGGCCACGGCGGCCACTTCCGGGTGTCCGTTCAGATTCAGGTAGTTGTAGTTGGAGAAGTTGATGTACTCCCTGCCGCCGATGCGCGTGGTGTTGGCCGGAATGCCCTCGTGCACGTGGAAGAATGGGTCCGGCACGCCGAGGGTCTCGGCCGCGCCCAGCATGGTCAGGTACTCCTGAACGCCGGGGAACTGCGCCGGGTCGCTGAAGCGCGCTGGAACGGGCAGCACCGAGGGCCGCACGTCGCGCAGGCTCAGCTCCTCCTCCTCCTCGGTTTTGGCCTTGGCCGAGGCCATCTTGCGGCGGGCCATCTGCAATTTCAAGACATCGGAGAACCCGAACAGTGACTTTTTAACCGACATTTTTATCTTCCTTCTGGGCCGCACTGGCCTTGCCGAGGGCGATGCGCTCATCCTCCGGCAGGTGGCGTGCGGCAACGTCCTGGAGCAGGTCGGTCTGCTCCGTCTCTGCCGGTTCGGCGATTTCCTGGGCAATGCGCTGGGCCAGCGTGGCAAGGCTGCTGCCCGCCGAGAGCGAGAAGTTCGGAATGCTCACCCCGAAGCGGTCTTCGATGGAAAGTCCGAGCTCCACGGCCATCAGCGAGTCCATGCCGAGCTCTGAGAGGTTCTTTTGGGGCGGCAGCTGGTCTGCCGGAATGCGCGTGATGGTGGACACGGCCTGGGCCAGTTGCGAGGTTATCTCGGCCAGGGCCTCGTGCGGCGGCATTTCAAGCAGGCGCAGGCGCAGGTTCCAGGCTTCGGCCTCGTCGGCCTTGCCGCCGCCCTGTTGCAGGTGCGCAGTGCGCGGAGCGGACATGCCCGGCAGCACGCGGCGCAGGGAGC
>Ga0209467_1003182_pt1 | contig 10922 bp, 9 predicted proteins | sample Higcelwee11metaG_FD_187175 | JGI IMG/M metagenome (GOLD analysis project Ga0209467, IMG submission 187175) | Freshwater pond sediment microbial communities from the University of Edinburgh, under environmental carbon perturbations - High... | ecosystem: Environmental > Aquatic > Freshwater > Pond...
ATAGTGCTGAAGCCAAGCTACCCAGCCACCCTGTACGGTTTCTCGGAAGCTGGCATCATTCATGTCGCCCATAGAGACCTTGTGGTAAGGCTCATTGTGCGTCCAGAGAGCAGCCCCCAAGTAGGTAGCGGTACCTGTTGCTGTAGTCGATGAGGGATCACCGCTAGCATCACGCTTAAGCTGCGCAAACAGATAACCCGTCCAGTTGCGTTCACTGCGGTTATCAATCAGGTAATCGACTGCCAGCGCGTAGCTACCACGTGTGAGGGTGAAACGCTTGATGTAGCCAATACCATCCACTGAGTAGCTCAGATCGACGATTAGCTGCTCTTGCCCATCAACCAGCTGGTAGCGCTGTTGCACACTGCTGTACAGGGGTCGACCGCTTGGTTGGTCAGGGCCATCACCAATGAGACCGCTTTGAGCTTCGTAGGTACGAGCAGTGCTGCGTTCGAACAGCTGGAAGGGGACATCTGGCCGATCTTGGCGACGTGGGTATTGCAGGAGATGTAATTCAGCAATATCTCCACCACGCAGGTCAATGGCAATGTCTAGCAGGTCGGTACGCGCGTGGATGATGTTTCCGCTTGCAGCAACGGCCGGTAGCGCTGAATCAGCGGCTGGTGTCAGCGATGGCACATCAGCCTGTGTGGTGCTTGCTAAGCCTGTGGGAGAAACAAGTGCCGTGTTGCCTAGTACTTGCTGAGGAGTCTCAGGCAAAGCAGTCTGACCATAATCCTGATTCCACTGGAGGATCATCAGGTAGGAAACCACTGCTAGGGCGACAAGCAGAACCGTGCGTTTGATATCCATGGTTAGTCGGCCATCGAAGAAGAAATGTTGGCGTTTTTAGCCGGTACCGGATCATAGCCACCGGGATTCCAAGGGTGGCACCGGGCAAGCCTTTTCAGGCCAAGCCAGCCGCCATGCAGCAGACCATGGTTTTCTATGGCTTCCTGAGCATAACAGGAGCAGCTGGGATAAAAACGGCAGTGACGAGCCATCAGAGGGCTAATGGCATAACGGTAAAACCGGATAAGTGCAAGGGCCAGTTTACGCATCGCTGATTTTGGATTCTGGATCCGGAATAGGATTAGCTGGTTTCATATGGCCTAAGCGCTTCCAAAGCTTACCAAAGTGTTTAGCTAGTTCTGGATTCTGTTGCTCAGCAACCCCTTTACGGGCAATGACAACCACATCCCAATTTCCGATTTGCCCCTGATGATGGCGAAAGGACTCTCGAATCTGTCGTTTGATGCGATTGCGTTCAACCGAGAGCTTGACGTTCTTTTTGCCAATGACCAACCCAAGACGGGGATGTTCAAGATCGTTCTGGCGGACCAGTAAAAGAACCTGCCCTCCGGATACTCTGCCGGAAGGAGAGTCGAAGACTAGTTTGAACTGCCGAGGGGATAACAAACGCTGTTCTCGGCTGAAGCTCCGACTCACCGGGTGCATTCCATGACGGTCTGCCTTCAGACGGTCAGGCGCTTACGACCTTTGGCACGACGACGAGACAGAACCTGACGACCGTTTTTGGTAGCCATGCGTGCACGGAAACCGTGTGTGCGTGCGCGTTTAAGAACACTAGGCTGGAAAGTACGTTTCATGCTTGTTACCTGGTTATTTACTCAGAGCCGGAATGACCCTGAAAAATGGAGACCGGTAATTCTAGAGAACCTAGCTTGGTAGGTCAATTTCTGTCCGAGTTTTGAATGAAAAGGTTTCAGTAAATAAATAAAGCTTTTTTCTTTTTAAGATTGTTTTTATTTTTATTATGCAGCCTCATTTTCTGTGGATAACAGGCCTAACCTATTGTTATACATAAAAATATGCTGTTGATAAGTCTGTTTATATCCTGTGAGTATGCTGTGAAGATCCTTGGGATATCCGGTGGGTAACTAGGGCGCTTATGCACAGGTCAAAAAATGAAAAACTTATGCAGAGGGTTATACATGGGTTATTAACAGAGTTATCAACAGGCAATTGAGCGAGGGGAGGTGTAAAAATCCGTGGATAGCATTATAGTGATCGGCTTTTTCCGATGCTGATCAGCTGAGCTGTCGCTCAAACCCTCATGCGAGAGGAACTACCTGTGTCACTTGAGCTTTGGCAATGCTGCGTTGAGCTGTTGCGGGACGAGTTGCCAGCTCAACAATTCAACACTTGGATACGTCCACTTCAGGTTGAGGTTGAAGAGGGTGGACTGCGTATTTACGCGCCGAATCGCTTTGTGTTGGATTGGGTTAACGAAAAATACCTGACGCGCTTGACAGAACTGCTGAGTAAGCAGGCATTAGGTGCGCCTCCGCCTGCGGTGTCCCTTTGCATTGGTAGTCGGCGTCCCTCTGCCCCCGAACCTGTTGTCGAGCCGGAAAAACCCACGGTTGCACCGATGCCACCGACAGTGGCGCTGAAATCATCAGAGACACAGGATGAGCTTCCTCTTCGCCCTTTGAGCAGCTCGTCCATACCGATTGAACGTAGCGTTCAGGTTGAGGGTGCTTTAAAGCACACCAGTTATCTGAACAGGGCATTCACCTTCGATAGTTTTGTCGAAGGCAAGTCCAATCAGCTGGCGCGCGCAGCTGCTTGGCAAGTTGCTGAAAACCCAGGTCATGGCTATAACCCTTTGTTTCTGTACGGCGGGGTTGGCTTAGGTAAAACGCACTTGATGCATGCGGTTGGTAACTATTTGCTGAAGAAAAATCCAAACGCGAAGGTCGTTTACCTGCATTCGGAGCGCTTCGTCGCCGATATGGTGAAAGCCTTGCAATTGAATGCGATTAATGAATTCAAGCGCTTTTACCGTTCTGTGGATGCGTTGCTGATTGATGATATTCAGTTTTTTGCCAAAAAAGAGCGCTCGCAGGAGGAGTTCTTTCACACCTTCAATGCACTATTGGAGGGCGGGCAACAGGTAATTTTGACCAGCGATCGCTATCCTAAGGAAATTGATGGGCTAGAAGAGCGGCTTAAGTCGCGCTTTGGGTGGGGACTGACCGTTGCAGTTGAGCCCCCTGAGCTAGAAACGCGAGTCGCTATTTTGATGAACAAAGCCGAGCAAGCCAAAACACACTTGTCGCACGATGCGGCCTTTTTCATTGCTCAGCGTATTCGCTCGAATGTGCGAGAGCTCGAAGGGGCTTTAAAACGGGTCATCGCCCATGCTCACTTTATGGGCTGTCCTATCAGCGTGGATCTGATCCGTGAGTCCCTTAAGGACCTGTTGGCCTTGCAGGATAAATTGGTCAGTATTGAGAACATTCAACGCACGGTAGCCGATTACTACAAAATCAAAATTCTTGATCTGCTGTCTCAGCGCCGAACGCGTTCCATTGCTCGACCGCGTCAGGTAGCCATGGCGCTATCTAAAGAGTTAACCAACCATAGTCTGCCCGAAATTGGCAATGCGTTCGGAGGGCGTGACCATACAACGGTTCTCCATGCCTGCCGCAAGGTGAGTGAGCTGCGCGAAATAGATGCCGATATCTGTGAAGACTATAAAAACCTATTACGAACACTGACAACCTAACAGCATCCAAGGAAAGCCATCACATGCGTCTCATCATTCAGCGCGAAGCCTTGTTAAAGCCGCTACAGCTAGTGGCTGGTGTTGTCGAGCGCCGTCAAACCTTGCCTGTCTTATCCAATGTCCTACTGGTGGTAAAAGACCAACAACTGTCGCTGACAGGAACGGATCTTGAAGTTGAGCTAGTAGGCCGAGTGACTCTCAGTGAGCCCTGTGAAGCGGGTGAAATAACCGTTCCCGCCAGAAAGTTGATGGATATCTGCAAAAGTCTGCCAAATGAGGCGCAGATTGATATTCGTCTGGAGGAGCACAAGGTATTGCTGAAATCAGGGCGAAGCCGTTTCAGTCTCTCCACCTTGCCTGCCTCTGATTTTCCGAATGTAGAGGAAAGCCGAGGGTCGCTGAATTTCAGCTTGGGCCAAAGCGTGCTGCGGCGTTTGATTGAGCACACCAGCTTTGCCATGGCACAACAGGACGTACGCTATTACCTCAATGGCATGTTGCTGGAAGTGCAAAGCAATCGCCTGCGTGCAGTGACTACGGATGGTCACCGTCTGGCCATGTGCTCCCTTGAGGCTCCGGCTATTGGTCAGGTGGAAGGCCATCAGGTCATTGTGCCGCGCAAGGGCATTTTGGAACTAGGGCGTCTGCTGAGCGATCAAGCCGGTGATGTGCATATCATTTTGGGCCAGCAGCATATTCGCGCAACGGCGGGTGATTTCACGTTCACCTCTAAGCTGGTGGATGGCAAATTCCCAGACTACGAGCGCGTGCTACCCCGTGGTGGTGACAAGCTGGTTGTTGGCAGTCGGCTACTGTTGCGGGAAGCCTTGAGCCGAGCGGCTATCCTGTCTAACGAAAAATACCGTGGCATCCGTTTGGTGCTGCAGGAAAACCTGCTGAAGATTCAGGCGAATAACCCAGAGCAGGAAGAGGCCGAAGAAGAGGTTGCTGTTGAGTACAGCGGCGATGCTTTGGAGATTGGCTTTAACGTTGGCTATCTTCTCGACGTTTTGAGTGTCATGGGCAGTGAGCAAATCCGACTGACACTGTCAGATTCCAACAGTAGTGCTCTGCTGCAAGAGTTGGATAGCGATGACTCCTCCTACGTCATCATGCCTATGAGACTCTGACGTCGTTGATGTATTACCGCGATGTCACTTAGCACGCTCTCCGTCACCGGTGTTCGCAACTTGCAGCCGGTGACGCTTTCCCTTGCCTCTCATGTCAATATTTTCTACGGGCCGAATGGCAGTGGCAAAACCAGCTTATTGGAAGCCATTCACCTATTAGGATTGGCTCGGTCGTTTCGTGGATTAAAACTTGAAACTCTGATTAGCCACGATCAATCAAGCTGTACAGTATTTGGCCAGATGGGCTCGGATGCTGCTGGAGCGGATGCTCTAGGTATTTCCCGGAGTCGTCAGGGTGATATGCAGATCCGCATCAATGGGCAGAATATTCGCACTGCTGCCTTGCTCGCAGAAAAACTGCCATTGCAACTAATCAATCCAGATAGCTTTCGTTTGCTTGAGGGTGGGCCAAAATTGCGTCGGCAATTTTTAGACTGGGGGGTGTTTCACGTGGAACCTCGCTTTCTGTCCATCTGGCAAAAATTGCAACAGGTTCTCCGCCAACGAAACTCATGGCTACGGCATGGTACACTTGACCCCTCGTTACAAGCAGTGTGGGATCGTGAGTTGGCCACCATCAGTGACGAAATGGATGGCTATCGGCGTGCATATATCCAAGCGCTCAGGCCTATTTTTGATCGAATACTGGGTGCACTGATTAAGCTCGAAGGTCTGACCCTGAGCTACTCCCGAGGTTGGGATAAAGATCGTCCGCTACAGGATGTATTGGCCGCCTCGTTAAAGCGTGACCGTTTGCTAGGCTATACCCAGTTCGGCCCACAGCGTGCCGACTTGCGGTTGCGCGTTGGTAGCCATAATGCGTTGGATACCCTATCCCGGGGTCAGCAAAAGCTAGTGGTCAGTGCGCTGCGTATTGCTCAGGGATATTTACTGAATGAGGTTAGGCATGGCAGTTGTATCTATCTGATTGATGACCTGCCCTCAGAGTTGGATAAGCATCATCAAAACACACTGTGTCGACTACTTGAACAATTGCACTGCCAGGTATTTATTACCTGTATAGACCCGACACTGTTGAAAACAGCATGGCTACCCGAAACACCGGTTTCAGTGTTTCACGTGGAGCATGGCCATATTACTCAGAGTCATGATCCTTGGAGTTAAGCATGAGCGAAAACCATATATACGATTCTTCCAGTATCAAAGTGCTAAAAGGCTTAGATGCTGTCCGCAAGCGACCAGGTATGTACATTGGTGATACCGATGATGGCACCGGCTTGCATCATATGGTCTTCGAGGTAGTTGATAACTCGATAGATGAGGCTCTGGCCGGCCATTGCAGCGAGATCACCATTACCATTCATGTGGATGAGTCCGTCAGCGTTCGGGACAATGGCCGGGGCATTCCGGTGGATATCCACGAGGAAGGCGTTTCTGCTGCTGAAGTCATCATGACGGTGCTGCATGCCGGCGGAAAGTTTGATGACAACTCCTATAAGGTTTCAGGTGGTCTGCACGGCGTAGGGGTGTCGGTAGTAAACGCGCTGTCAGAGGAGCTACTGCTGACAGTCCGCCGTGATGGCAAGGTTTGGGAGCAGGTGTATAAGCATGGTGTTCCCCAAGCGCCCTTGGCTGCCATCGGTGAGACTGAAGGCGCAGGTACTGAAATTCGCTTCAAGCCTTCTGCCGAGACCTTTAAGAATATCCATTTCAGTTGGGATATTTTGGCCAAGCGTTTGCGGGAACTATCCTTTCTGAACTCAGGTGTGGGCATCTTGTTACGGGATGAGCGCGCGGGTAAAGAAGAGCTATTTAAATATGAAGGGGGATTAAAAGCCTTTGTTGAATATTTAAATACTAATAAAACCATCGTTAATCAAATATTCCATTTTAATATCCAACGTGAAGACGGTGTGGGTGTTGAAGTGGCTTTGCAGTGGAATGATGGGTTTAACGAAAACATTCTCTGCTTTACCAATAATATTCCGCAACGTGATGGTGGAACGCACCTAGCCGGTTTCCGTTCAGCATTAACACGTAACCTGAACAATTATATTGAGCAGGAAGGTTTAGCCAAAAAGTTTAAAATTTCCACTACAGGCGATGATGCGCGTGAAGGGCTGACGGCTATTATTTCCGTCAAGGTGCCTGATCCTAAGTTCAGCTCGCAGACCAAGGAAAAGCTGGTTTCATCTGAAGTTAAAACAGCAGTTGAGCAGGAGATGGGTAAGCAGTTTGCCGATTTCCTGTTAGAGCGTCCGGCTGAAGCCAAGGCTGTAGTGGGCAAGATGATTGATGCCGCGCGCGCGCGTGAGGCAGCTCGTAAAGCCCGCGAGATGACTCGCCGTAAAGGTGCTCTGGATATTGCTGGTTTGCCGGGTAAGTTGGCCGACTGTCAGGAGAAAGACCCAGCCCTGTCTGAGCTGTACATTGTGGAAGGTGACTCCGCTGGTGGTTCAGCAAAGCAGGGGCGCAATCGTCGTACCCAAGCCATTCTGCCTCTGAAGGGAAAAATCCTGAATGTGGAGAAGGCGCGCTTCGACAAGATGCTGTCTTCCCAAGAGGTCGGCACGCTGATTACGGCATTGGGCTGTGGCATTGGGCGTGATGAGTACAATATCGAAAAGCTGCGCTATCACAACATCATCATCATGACGGATGCGGATGTGGATGGTTCACACATTCGCACCTTGCTGCTGACCTTCTTCTTCCGCCAATTGCCGGAGCTGATTGAGCGCGGTTATATCTATATCGCTCAGCCGCCGCTCTATAAGGTCAAAAAGGGCAAGCAGGAGCAGTACATCAAAGACGATGAGGCCATGGACGAGTACATGACTCAATCGGCTTTGGAAGAGGCCAGTCTGCATGTAAATGAAAGTGCCCCCGGCCTTTCCGGTGAGGCGCTGGAAAAATTGGTTAACGAATACCGGCTGGTGATTAAGACACTTGCGCGGCTGTCCCGCCTGTATCCGCAGGATCTTACCGAGCACTTCATCTATCTGCCACGGGTCAGCGTAGAGCAACTGAGTGATGAGTCCGCTATGCGGCTGTGGCTGGCGAGTTTCGCAGCCCGCGTGAAGGAGATGGAGAAGTCTGGTCAGGCTTACACCGTTAGCCTACGGGAAGACCGTGAGCGGCATCTTTGGTTGCCTGAGGTACAGGTTCAGGCTCATGGGCTTTCTAGCTACATCACCTTTAACCGTGATTTCTTTGCCAGCAATGATTACCGCTCCGTGACGACCTTAGGGGCGCATTTGAATAATCTGCTGGAAGAGGGCGCTTATATTCAGCGTGGTGAGCGCAAGCGACCTGTTGTGAGCTTTAAAGAAGCGCTGGAATGGCTGATGGCTGAAAGTACCAAGCGCCATAGTATTCAGCGCTATAAAGGCTTGGGCGAAATGAACCCAGATCAGCTGTGGGAAACCACCATGGACCCCGCTGTACGGCGCATGTTGCAGGTGAACATCGAGGATGCCATTGAGGCCGATCAGCTGTTTAACACGCTGATGGGCGATGCAGTGGAGCCACGGCGCGAGTTCATCGAGACCAATGCCCTAGCTGTTTCTAATCTCGATTTTTAGTTAATCCTCTGTCTCGGCCTGCCTTTGCTCGGTCATTTATTTTGATGGGGCAAAGGTTATCAAGGCGGACAAGCTGGCGCTGACGACGGCGACAGGTATCAATCGAAGGGGATTGTGCTGCTAGGGGCAGTAGATAGACGAGGAGAGGTATTGCAGTAAAGGCGTGTATGGCGCACCAGGCGGGATTCGAACCCACGACCCCTGCCTTCGGAGGGCAGTACTCTATCCAGCTGAGCTACTGGTGCGTAGTGAAATGATAAACAGTGGCTGACTATCATTTTGCTGCGGGCCACAATAATACGCATATCCTTAGTCAGCGTCCATGCCAGCGTGTGCTTATCCAAGACTTTTGGCTGGTTAATTCATATGGATGAGCTGACTTGGAATGACTGTCTGACTAAGGCGCGTAGGCAATCGGAAAGGTGCCCGGTATACTCTTTGGATTAGATTTCCAGGGATTTTTCGTCATGAAGCGTCTATTGGTTTCCTGTATTGCACTGGTGGTACTGGCCGGTGTACTGGCCGGTTGCGGCCAAAAAGGCCCCTTGTATCTACCGGATAGCGAAGAAGCCAAGGGACGTTCTAAAGACCGCTTCGAGTTCTAGGAAATCATTTTGTGGACGTTTTCAATTATCGTAATGGGCAGCTCTTTGCCGAACAAGTCGCACTGACCGAGCTGGCTGATCGTTTTGGTACACCTCTTTACGTGTATTCACGCGCGCATATCGAAGCGCAGTATCGAGCCTATGCTGATGCTTTGGCAGGCACGCCGCACTTAGTTTGTTTTGCCGTTAAGGCTAACTCTAACCTTGGCGTCTTAAACCTGTTGGCTCGTTTGGGGGCAGGTTTTGACATTGTGTCGTGCGGTGAGTTGGAGCGTGTACTGGCAGCCGGTGGCGATCCCAGTAAAGTGGTGTTCTCCGGTGTGGGTAAAAGCCACAGTGATATGCGCCGCGCTCTTGAAGTGGGCGTGCATTGTTTTAATGTGGAGTCCACAGAAGAACTGGAGCGCTTACAGCAGGTGGCTGCTGAGTTAGGCGTAAAGGCTCCGGTTTCTCTGCGCGTTAATCCGGATGTGGACGCTCAGACGCACCCCTACATTTCCACTGGGCTTAAAGAAAACAAGTTCGGCATTGCCATCACTGAAGCCGAAGCGGTGTACCAACGTGCCGCTCAATTGCCAAATCTTGAAGTAATAGGCGTTGATTGCCACATTGGTTCACAGTTGACCAGTCTGGAGCCTTTCTTGGACGCTCTAGAACGTCTACTGGCACTGATTGATCGTTTGGCGGCCTCTGGTATTGTCATTCGCCATTTAGATTTAGGTGGTGGCTTAGGGGTGTGCTATCGCGATGAGCAGCCGCCCTTGGCTGCCGATTACATCAAGGCAGTGCGCGAGCGGCTGGCTGGCCGTAGCTTGGCCTTGGTATTTGAGCCGGGGCGTTTTATCGTGGCCAATGCTGGCGTGCTGTTAACGCGGGTGGAATACCTTAAGCACACTGAGCATAAGGATTTCGCCATCGTAGATGCAGCCATGAATGATTTGATCCGCCCAGCCCTGTATCAGTCATGGATGGATTTGGTTCCCGTGCAGCCTCGCGCGGGTACCGCTCGTCGCTATGACGTGGTAGGCCCCATCTGTGAAACCGGCGATTTTCTAGCACGCGATCGTGAGCTGGTGTTGGCTGAGGGCGATCTACTGGCAGTGCGTTCTGCTGGCGCTTATGGTTTTGTGATGAGCTCTAACTACAACACACGAGGTCGTGCGGCTGAAGTGTTGGTTGATGCTGAGCAGGCGTTTTTAGTGCGCCGTCGGGAAAGCATTGCGGAGCTGTATGCCCACGAGTGTTGTTTACCAGAGGATACGGCTAATGCCTGAACCTCTTCGCCTCGCTAAGCTGAGCCTATTTGCCATGGATGGACTCTAGTCATGCTGCTGCGCTTTACCAAAATGCATGGGTTGGGCAATGACTTTATGGTTATTGATCTGGTAACTCAGCACGCCCACATCCAACCTAAGCATGCTCGGCTATGGGGAGACCGGCATACCGGGGTAGGCTTTGATCAGCTGCTATTGGTCGAGCCCCCGCAAACGCCAGACGTAGACTTTCGCTATCGTATCTTTAATGCGGATGGTTCAGAGGTGGAGCAATGCGGTAATGGTGCCCGTTGCTTTGCGCGCTTTGTGCAGGATAAGCGCCTGACCACTAAGCGGCGTGTTCGGGTAGAAACGCGCAGCGGCATCATTGAGCTGAACATTCGCCGGGATGGCCAAGTCAGTGTGGATATGGGCCCGCCGCGTTTTAAGCCCGCAGAGATTCCGTTCAAGGCGGATGCTGAGGCCTTGAGTTATGCCATTGAGGTGGAGCAGCAGCCCTTTGAGTTGGCTGCGCTGTCCATGGGCAATCCCCACGCGGTTTTGCGCGTTGAGGATGTTCTTTCTGCGCCCGTGCATCAGCTGGGGCCATTATTGGAAAATCATCTGCGTTTCCCCCAACGGGTTAACGTCGGTTTTTTGCAGGTACTGGATCGTCATCGCGCTAACTTGCGAGTCTGGGAACGTGGAGCGGGTGAAACCCAAGCCTGTGGTACCGGCGCTTGTGCGGCGGCAGTGGCTGCCATTCGTCAGGGTTGGATGGATTCGCCTGTGCAGATTGACCTACCAGGTGGCAGTCTGTGCATTGAATGGGCAGGCCCCGGTCAGTCCGTTATGAT
>Ga0209467_1003186_pt1 | contig 10917 bp, 9 predicted proteins | sample Higcelwee11metaG_FD_187175 | JGI IMG/M metagenome (GOLD analysis project Ga0209467, IMG submission 187175) | Freshwater pond sediment microbial communities from the University of Edinburgh, under environmental carbon perturbations - High... | ecosystem: Environmental > Aquatic > Freshwater > Pond...
TGTTGCACAAACATACACAAATTTTAAATACCAAAAAGAGTAAGGATGTGAGGGGACCGGTGAACCGTAAAGCAACCGTCAGAATTCAGGACAGGGGATTGCGTGGATCTTTCCGCCACGTTTAACCTGGGCTGAGTTGAAGGTATAAATAAGAGAAATCTCATAGGCTCCTCCCGACGACGTGATCAGGTTGGAGATTGTAAAGTCATAACTCAGGCCAATGTTCAGCTGATCGGTCTTGATGCCAATCATACCTATTATTGCGTCTCCGGCCTGTGATGAAACATCCTTCGAAGTGGCAAATGGTATCCCCCTGTACCATACACCGAAAACGAGCGGATTCTTGAAGTAGTAGAATCCCACATCGGACTGGAAGAAGTCGCCCTGAAACATTACGTTCGCTGCAACGGACAGGACTTCGGTCAGCTTGGTGCGAAGCCTGCCGCGGCTGATAATCTGGAACCCGCCGAAGAGATCAAGTTTCATCGGGACAGTGTTGTTGTCGCCCCAGAAGGATGTCTTTGGCCTGAGAAGGTGGTCAAGTGTGAATCCTCCCCATATCTTTTCATTATACGCCAGACCCGACACAGTGAAGTCGATGTCTGCGACGTTGTCAAACGGCGGAGGTGTTATGGGGGGCAGCGTGCCGCCTGTTGTTATCTGGCTGTTCCATACAAGCTTTGTCAGGTCGAGGCCCAGGTATGTAAACTTGAGGTTTATGCCGGGCCTTATGTGCCAGTCTTCATTAACCTGAATGTCATACGAGTAAAGGAGTCCAATGTTTGTTGTGCTCAGTTCACCCGAACCGGCTACGTCATACGTGGCAAGTACGCCGATGCCCGAATTGAAGTTCGGAACTGCCTTGTCAAACGAGAAGCTGTATGTGTGGAATACTCCGGGAATTGATGGCCACTGGTTGCGCCAGTTCATTGCCAGGCGGTAGTCTTCAGTCGCTCCGGCGAACGAGGGAGCAAGATAGAGCTGGTTGGCGTAGAACTGCGAGAACTGGGGGTCCTGACCCTGCATAATAACTGAAACTGAGAGAAGCAGGCCTAACAGATATTTAGTTCGTAATGGCAATCCGGATCCTTTTTAGTTACACAAAGTAGCTAATTATACGGCCAAACTTCAGGAAGGTTACAACATATTATATCAACATTTCGCCCATGTAATGGGGAAGATATCAACAGATGGCCTGTAATGAATTATATATCAATAATTTAAAAGAGTTACATCCCCGGCCATTATGAAAGATTGTCCATTACGGTATGTTCCTCTTACCTTCCACACATAGACGCCCGGAGCGCACAGGTCGCCCTTGTGCCAGCCATCCCATCCCATCCCGATCTCGTTGCTCTCAAAGACCATCAGACCGGTCCTGTTGTAAATCTTTAGATTGTATGTGGCGATGCCGGACGCTACCGGATGAAATACCTGGCTCTCCTCATCAGTGCGCACGTTGTAGTATCCTCCGGTGGGGCCTCCCCTGTTTGGGACGAATACGTTGGGGAACCTGATGTACATTCCCAGATCAGTGAAGATGTCGCTGACAGTCACTGAGTCAGCGCATCCCTCAGCTGAATAAGCCACGAGACTGACATCGTAAGTGCCCATTCGTTCGTACCTGTGTGACGGGTCCGGGATAGTCGCGAAGGTACCGTCACCGAAGTTCCACAGGTATTCAACTGCTCCTTCTGACATATTCACGAAGGCCAGTTTGCCTCCCTCCTCCTGTGACCCGCCGTTGATCACCTCGAAGGCTGCCCGGGGTCTCTCACTGACCTCGATCCGGACAGTGGCGGTAGCTGTCCTTCCCCGGCTGTTAATTACTGTCAGCATGACACGGTAGCTGCCGGGAATATCATATATATAGTCAGTCTCCCTGAGGGGTGAGGTACCCCCGTCACCAAAGCTCCAGGACACCTTATTACTTTCTGACGCGTTGCATCTGAAGCTGATGTGAAGGGGCACACAGCCCGATGTGACCGAAGTCTCTATTGCAAGCACTGTCACGGGCGACGGCACTGCAGCCTGGTTTCCCGGATCCAGTGTGCTGACGGTGACTCTGCTGGCAGTTGTGTTGCGAGAGGTGATAGCCGATTCACGTTCATAAGCATCACCGGCCGTTCCGGCAGCGGGTGAAGCCTTGACATCCGCGGGTTGCGGTCCGGAAACTGCAGGGGCCACTGTTTCAGGGTCGGCAGCCGTTTCCTGTTGCGCTCTTACCTCTTCCGGCATCACTGCCGCAACAGATTCCTGTCCGGACTCCTGTTGCGGTGTACCGGCCTCTTCCCGGGGGCCGGACAACAGTATCAGACCTGCCACCATCAGCCCTGCCAGCGCAAATGTGAGATAATAAACATTGAATCTCAATGGGTTAAACCTGAAGAATTCACGTCTGCCGAGACGGGTCATGAAACGGCCTGTCAGGTCGCTCCCCGGAACCATCTCATTCTCTTCCAGCTTATTGCGGAAGAGATTCTCAAGACCGTTATCTCTCTCCTCTTCAGTCATCTCCTTTTCAGGTATATTTTCCTTTCATGCGCGCAAGGTCGTCAAGCTTTTTCCTTAGTATCGCCCTCGCCCTGCTGTATTGTGATTTTGAAGTGTTCACGTCAATTCCCAGCATCTCTGCTATCTCCTGGTGCTTATAACCATCTATTGTATACAGGTTAAAGACCATCCTGTAGCCAGGTGACAGTTCGCCCAGGACCCTGTAAAGATCCTCAGCGGTGCAGAAATCCTCCTCGAATCCTGCAGTTCCGGTTTCTGCGCTCACATAATCATCGATATCGACCTGGTGCTTGTGCTTCAGGTTCCTGTGATAGTATGTGATAGCCGTGTTGACCGTCACTTTTCTGAGCCATCCCCTGAAAGAACCTGTTCCGGAATATTCCCTGAGATTGAAATAAATCTTCAGGAAAGCCTCCTGCAACATATCCTCGGCCTCAGGCCTGTCAGTGGCGTATCTCATACAGACTGCCAGCAGGTACGCGGAGTGTTGCTTCCACAGGGCCTGCTGCGCTTTTCTGTTGTGTCTGATACAGCCATCAAGGATATGTTGGTCACTCATCATAAGCTGAGCACATCGGGAAGACAACAGACGCTGTCAAATGGTTGCACGGGGTGGTATTTTTTTCAAAATAAGGTAAAAAATGTATTAAATCATGTAATGGTTCTGATATACGTCATTGAAATAAAAAGCTTATCAGCTTTATTTTGGAAATTGAATCATTTTGTGAAAGAAGAATCCATGAAGAGAATATTACAGCACCCAATACTTGACATTCCAAAGGAGGAGGAGACAAGTTTTCAGTACAACGGCAGGGAAGTGAGCGGCATGAAGGGTTTCACTATTGCTGCAGCCCTTCACCAGGCGGGATTTCCGGTACATACGCACAGTCTCGACAACCGCAACCGGAGCCTTGAGTGCGGTATTGGCAAGTGCGGTGCCTGTGAGATGCTTGTTGACGGTTTTGTGAAACGCATCTGCATCACCCCTGTCGACGGCGTCAGGGAGGTGTCAGAGATACCTGCCGGATACCAGTCGGCTGTTACTGTCAGGGCTGACGGCATGACGAGGAAGGTATACCGCACCACAGTGGCCATTGCGGGAGCGGGACCAGCCGGTCTGGCGGCAAGGGAGGTGCTCAACAGGCATAATGTGCCAAACCTGGTGATTGACAGCAATGACAATATCGGAGGGCAGTTCCTGATGCAGACGCACCAGTTCTTCTTCTTCGAGAAGGAACAGCGGTTCGGGGGGATGAGGGGATTTGACATTGCGAAGAACCTTGCGGGAGAGTCACATGACGGTATCATGTTAAACTCTACGATATGGGACATCCTCGAGGGACAGAGGATTGCTGCCAAGAATATGCGTACCGGAGAGATCTTCTTCGTGGATGCGCAGTACCTGATCGTTGCAACCGGGGCTGTGCCGTTCATGCCGGCCTTCGGAAATGACGACCTGCCTGGTGTTTATACCGCAGCAGTGATTCAGAAGATGATGAACCAGGAGTTCACCCTCCTTGGAAAAAATATTCTTACCGTGGGCGCCGGTAACATCGGCTACCTCACATCCTACCAGCTTATGCAGGCCGGTGCGAATGTGAAGGCAATCATTGAGGCGATGCCCTTTGAGGGAGGCTTCCCGGTGCAGGCCAACAGGGTAAGGAGGCTGGGCATACCGGTGATCCTTTCTCACATGCTTGTCAGGGCGATTCCCAACAGTACAAATGACGGCATCTGCGGCGCTGTTGTAGCCGAGTGCCGCGACTTCACCCCTGTCCCGGGAACGGAAAAGATAATTGATGGCATCGATGCAATCAACATATGCACGGGCCTGATCCCCGACAACCAGCTCCTTGTCAAGGGTCGCGAGGTGTTCGGCACGAAGGTGTTCTCCGCTGGTGACGCCATGCGCATCGGCGAGGGCACCACGGCAGTGCTTCGCGGTAAGCAGGCAGCAATGGAGATCATCCAGGAGATAGGCGTACACAGTAATTACAGCGAATATCTCTCATTATCAAAAGAATACATTGACTCGCAGCAACACCCGACAAGGGTCATAGAAGACCCGTGGATGCCTGACGAGGCAAGAATGAATGACAGGCCGTTTGTCATCATCGACTGTCTTTACAGTTTTGCCTGCAATCCATGCCAGTTTGCATGTCCGCACGGGGCGATAACAAAGGCTTCACCTGACACGGTGCCGGCGATCGACTTCGAAAAATGCACCGGTTGCCTCAAGTGTGTCTACCAGTGTCCGGGTCTGGCTATCTTCGGGTATAACACGGCAAAGAACCAGCTCTTTCTCCCTGTTGAATACTTTGTTGAAGAGGGGAAGGAAGTATGGCTTGTGGACAACAACGGGAAGAAAGTCGGCGAGGGGATTATAGAGAAGGTGATGCTGAAGCCCAACAGGACAAATGTTGCAAGGGTCAGGGCTCTCACTCCCACTGGCAGGGACATAGTTTATGCACGCGGATTTATTGCGAAAGAGAGTTATCCGGAACAGGTGACTTTCACTCCGGCCGCCGGGATGGAGTCGAAGGAGTACGTATGCCACTGTGAGGATGTGAATGTGGAGGAGATAATGGCTGTCATTGGTGACAGGAAATACATCTCGGTTGATGAGATCAAGCACACCACCCGTCTCGGGATGGGGCCGTGCCGCGGCAAGCGCTGCATCAAGAGACTTTCGATGCTTCTCAAACCCTCCGGGATAGAGATAGTGGGTGACGCTACGCCGAGGGCCCCGCTTTCCAACCAGATATCTATGGGTGAGCTCTTCCCGCTGAGCACACCTGAGGTAATAATCACCCCCGGCGAGAGGAAAAAGGTGCACGTGGGAGCCCTTGTTGCCGGCGGGGGCATCACCGGCAGCGCCCTGATGCGTTATCTGGCTGAAGCCGGCATGAAACCGGTACTAATAAACCATGACCGCGGATCATCATGGCGCAATATCGCCGGTGGCAGGCCAAACTTCAGCGTGCCCGAGCTCTCTGACATAGCAAGGCATAACCATGAAATTTTCAAAGAGCTACAGAAGATAAGCGAAGTCAACTACCGGGAGATCAAGTACGTGACGTTTGCCCATGACGATGTAATGATGAGCCAGCTGGAGGCTTCACTGGCATGGACTGACGGTGAGATTGTGATGCCATCAGACTATGCCGCGAAGATCGCCCCGGGAATCAACCCTGACCTGAAGAAGAGGTACAGTGCAGCATTACTGACCAACGACTGCTGGCAGGCCACCCCGGGTAAGGTGATCGACCTGATCAGGCACCTTGGTGTGATTGCCGGGGGCAGCGTGGAAGAAGACAGCACAGTCACAGGTGTAAGTCGCAATGGCAGGGAGTACAATGTAATTGTGCAGAATCACAGGGGAGAATACATTGAGTATGTCACTCCTGTCTTTGTCAATGCAATGGGTGCGCATGGCGAAGAGTTCGCACGCAGCCTGGGGTATTACACAGGGACCTACGGCGTACGTCACCAGGCGTTCATCACCAGGCGCCTGCCGATGATGGGACCGAACAACACGCCGCTGCCAATGCTCATCGACCGCCGGAATTATAAGGGCTTCGTGGCGGTATACGGTCAGCAGCTGGGCGAGACGGGACAGATAATAGGATGTGCCTCACCGGCAGCCGATCCGGCAGAGGCCGGAAGGAACCTGAAGGTGAACAGCAAGGAGTTCATGGAGATAGTGTCAGAAGTCTTCACCTCCTGGCTGCCTGAGCTCTCGTCGGCTGGCTTCCAGTCGTTATGGAGCGGATATTACACCGAGCCGCGCATGTTTATCGACCCTGACCACGGGCTGTTCCTGGGGCTGAGGGGACAGGGCTTCATGCTGGGGCAGTACCTGGCGAAAATGTATGTCGACAGTCTGATGGGACGCGAGGTGCCTTCGTACTTCAGCAGATTGTCTCTGAAGGGTGACGGACTTCCGGAGAAGGCGTTCAAATAGCGACATTCCGGTCACTGTTTTGCGTATTCCGCTTTTTCATATCTTTGAGCGCCAAAAAATTAAAAAGCGCCCTGAGATGTTCAATAAATTCATTGCCTCCATTCTGCCGTATTTCCCGAAGAAATTCATCTGGATCTTTTCCCGTGCATACATCTCGGGCGTGACAATGGCTGACGCCATGCGTGCCTCCAAAGATCTTAATTCACAGGGTGTAAGAGTGACCCTTGACGTGCTTGGTGAGTTTATCAAGTCACTAGATGAAGCCGAAGAAAACAAACAGGAATATCTTGACCTTATTGAGGAGACACAGAAGAACGGCATTAACGGCAACTATTCGCTCAAGCCGACCAGCTTCGGGTTGCTCATTGACAGGGAGGCGTGTTACAGGTTGATGCGTGAGATAGTGGCTAAGGCAGCTTCGTACAATAACTTCTGCAGGATAGACATGGAGGATTCGCCATGCACAGATGCCGAGATTGAGCTTTACAGGCAGCTTCATGCCGAGTTCCCGAAGAACGTCGGGCTGGTGGTGCAGGCTTACCTGAAGAGGACCTACAGTGATCTTGAGAAGATGCTTGACATGAACACCCCTGAGATTCCCACCAACTACCGTCTTTGCAAGGGGATTTACATTGAACCGGCTGAGATTGCCTTTAAGAAGTACGAGGAGATCAACCGGCACTACCTCGAGGATCTTGAGTTCATGTTCCGGAACAAAATATACGCGGGTATTGCCACCCACGACAAGCCCCTAATTGACGGGGCGTATGCGCTGATAGAGAAATACAACGTACCGAAGAACATGTACGAGTTCCAGATGCTGTACGGGGTCACCCCGAAGCTGCGACAGAGCATCGTTGACGGCGGGCATGTGGTGAGGGTGTATGTTCCGTTCGGCGAGAAGTGGTTCGGTTATTCAACCCGCCGTCTGAAGGAGAATCCGAAGATTGCCAGCCATATTATTAAGGCGTTGTTTGTCAAAGGGTAGGTTTCTGTTGGCAGTCAGCAGTCAGCAGTCAGCAGTCGGCAGTTGAGAGTCTGACTAAAGAGGAGGCAGTCGTTGAAATTCGCCGTAGGCGATTAAGCATTGTAGAAGAAGAGCATCCCCCGACCCACCTTTGCTCGTAGAGCATAAAGAATTGTAAAACTGCCTGTTACCTCCTGTAAATCAACGAATCATGCACCCGCCGCAGGTGCTCCAGATCACGGGCGGAGATGTGCGGGGCAGGAGGTTTCGGATCTTCCGGCGGACCGGATGCAAGCCTGTATAATATAGGTATAAGTATCAACGGACTCAGGCCAAGCATCTGACTTGACGGTATCTGTCCCTTCTCATAGGCCTCCATCCGCTGTTTCTGCCGCAGGAGTTCATAATTTGTTGCCGGATCGCCCAGTTCCGGTGGTGTTGTCAGACCCTGGTATACTGCCATCCTGAGGTTATTGGAAGCATTAATCATCTCCTGGCTGGAGGAGGGGCCGTCCGCCATGATCTCCGCCCTGATGTTTCCCAGGCGCGGAATTACAATCACTGCCGGTATCATTGTAGTGTCAATGGTGAGATAGATGCCCGCCGTGTATTCTTTTGCCCTGAGGGTATCCTGTACAGTAATGCTGTACTCACGGAACCCGATGCAGGTGAATGTGATTGTGTCATACCAGCGGGCGTAAAGTGAGAACATGCCTCTGCTGTCTGCAGCTCCGGCCGACCGGCCTCTGACAGTATAATGCGCATCCGGCAGGGGATGACCCGTGCCGGCTTCGAAAATGACACCGTGAAAGAGTATAGGTCCCGACTGCTGGGCAAGGGCTTCGGGCTGCCTCAGTATGAAGAGAATAAGAAGAAGCAGGAGTGCCTGTGAGAGCTTATTTGCCAAGTATGATCTCGTCAAGCGTCCTCTTCGGAACATGATGAATGCCTTTATCATCACGCCAGTATTTTACATCGTTATTCTGAATGGTCTCGAGGGCCACCTTTTCAACCGGCTTGCCAATGGCGAGGACAAGCAGTACCTCATATTGCTTGGGAATGTCAAAGGCTGCCCTCAACCTCTCTTTCTTTACGGAGGCGATTATGCATCCGCCAAGACCGGCTTCGGATGCTCCCAGCATGATGCTCTGTGCAGCAATCCCGTGATCGATTCCAAATGATTCGGATATCTCCTTGTCGCCCAGAATGACAATATAAGCTGAGGGTCTCTCCATCGGATCAGGTCCCTCCCAGTTGGTGAGATACCCGGCCCACGCAAGGCAGGGATAGATAGTTTCGCGCTGCGAAGGGTCAGTTACGAGGATATATTTCAATGGTTGGCGGTTGGCTCCTGAAGCTGACAGGCGGGCCAGGTCAACCAGCGAGACCAGGGTGTCTGCAGAAACGGCATGTGTGGAGTCAAACCGGCGGTATGTTCTGGTCTTTTCAATGAGTTGTTGGAGGTTCATGGTCGGAATTTTGCGCAAAGATAGGGAAAAAAGAAGGGCGAACGCACCGATCACACTTTCCGAAGGAAAAACACAAGTCCCTTAATAAAGCAGCCCCTCACCGGGGCTGCAGAAAATCCTATTTTTTCAGTGCTTCATCGTACCGCTCACCGATCACCTTCCAGTCGAGCAGTTCCCAGAATCCTTTTATATAGTCGGGGCGCCTGTTCCTGTAGTCAATGTAATATGCATGCTCCCAAACGTCACATGTCATCAGCGGTACAAGTCCCGACCTGATCGGGTTGCCGGCATTGGACTCCTGGGTGATTGTGAGTCTGCCGTCCGGTTTCATGCAGAGCCAGGCCCATCCTGCCCCGAACAGTGTTGAGGCCGCCTTTGTAAAGGCCTCCCTGAACGCATCGAACGAGCCGTATTCAGCATCGATGGCTTTGGCAACGGTCCCTGACGGGGTCCTTTTTCCAGTGGGGGAGAATGATGAAAAATAAAAAGTATGATTCCACACCTGGGCAGCGTTGTTGAATATGCCGCCTTCGGCCTTACGGATCATCGTTTCAAGTGAGGCCTCCTCGAAGGGTGACCCGGGAAGAAGGTTATTAAGGTTATTCACGTAGGCCTGATGGTGCTTGCCGTAATGGTACTCCAGCGTCTCGGGGCTCAGATGAGGTGCAAGGTCACCGGCAGCATACTTCAGTTGGGGGAGTTCAAATTTCATGACCTGGTCAGATTATTATGAATTACATGTAAATATATAAAATTGTGTCAGATTCCGGTGCTCTCAAAGCAGAAATATCCTGTCGGGAAGGGGCTCTGTCACCCCCTTTTCCCGTGCAACGGTGAAGAGTCTTTCGATTGCTTTTCTCCCCTCCTCTCCCAGTGACAGGCTGAAGTCGTTCACAAAAAGTTTTATGTGTTCGCGGGTCACATCTGCTTCGGTCTCGCGAGCGTGTTTCCTGATAAACTCCACCGAATCGGCCGGGTTTGAACGGGCATATTCTATGCTTCGCCTTATGGCCCTGTTCACCTTCGAACCAACCTCCGGGTCAATGCTGCGGTTGATGACGATGCCTCCCAGCGGCACCGGGAGTCCGGTCATCTCCTCCCACATCGCACCGGTATCTGCAACAAGGCTCAGCCCCATCGCCCTGTAGGTGAAGCGTGTCTCATGGATGATCAGACCGGCGCCGGCCTCACCTGAAAGCACTGCCTCAGGTATGTCGGAGAAGATGTATTCGCGTTTGCGCAGTGCGCCTGGCCAGAAGATGCTGAAGAGAAGATTGGCAGTCGTATATTTCCCGGGGATTGCAATCAAGACATCATTCAGTTCGCCGGGACTCATCATCCTGCTGCTCACCACGAGCGGGCCGTTGCTTCGTCCCAGTGCGCTGCCGGAGTCGAGGATCAGGTACCCTGATGCAGCGCGGGCGTAAGCGTGAAAACTCATCTTGGTTATATCCACGCTCCCCTCTACAGCCCTGCGGTTAAGCTCCTCAACATCAGCCAGGAACCAGTCGAACTCCAGTCCCTCCGTATCGACCCTGCCGTGCACCATTGCTTCAAAGATGAAGGTGTCATTGGGGCAGGGTGAAAAGCCAAGAGTCAGTCTCATTATAGTTCTGCAGATAAATGTATGTGTATCATTGAATTACTCATTGTGTCCCATTGCCGGCAAGCAGCTCAAGCAACATGATCATCTTTTCCTCAAGGTTACGCAGGGCGACGGGTATGTCCCAGTTTTTCAGGTTGCGCGGTTCCACCATGTTGGATACTGCCCTGACGGCTATCCAGGGTATGCCTGCCATTGTGCATGTATAAGCAAGCCAGGCGCCCTCCATCGTTTCAATCCCGGGGTTCCATGCTTTCCGGATCCGTTCAATGACAGGCTGTGATCCGGAGGCCATGTTCACCGTGGCGCCCGCGACGGCGGGAAGCATTCCGGCGGCGAGGTCAAACCATTTTCCGCTGCAGGTTATCCGGCCGCCGGTGAAGGGGGGTGCGTCGGGATC
>Ga0209467_1003188_pt1 | contig 10907 bp, 6 predicted proteins | sample Higcelwee11metaG_FD_187175 | JGI IMG/M metagenome (GOLD analysis project Ga0209467, IMG submission 187175) | Freshwater pond sediment microbial communities from the University of Edinburgh, under environmental carbon perturbations - High... | ecosystem: Environmental > Aquatic > Freshwater > Pond...
TAATTTAATTAGAGAACCAGGAATAACACTTTGGGATTGGAATCATTTTATGGGGGCCAGCATTTTTTCATATGGCTTCTATTTTTTGTTTTCACCATTTTGGTTAATATTTGCTGCGTTGCCTGACCGTATTTCAATTCCTTATATATTTCTATATGTTAATATTTTAAAACATACACTTTTATTTGTATTTTCATGTATTTATTTAAGTAAAATAAGAACAAGCAAAATCTCGATTTATGCAGGTGCAAGTATTATTACTTTTAGTGGTTTTGCTTTAGGTTACTATAATTACTCGCACTTTACTGACGTAATGTTGTTTGTACCATTATTGTTATACTTTATTGAAATCTACTTATCAGAAAATAAATTTATCGGTTTAGTTACTACAGTTACAATTATATCTGTCATAAATCCATATTTAATGATTCTATTCTCGGGATTTGCTTTCCCTTATACATTATTTAGATTTATTATCTTAAACGATAAAGTTGATTTAAAAGAAATATTTATTGCAGCACTCAAGTTTTCTATTATTTATTTAATAGGTGTTGGTATAAGTGCTGTGATTTTACTACCTAATTTATCAGTACTACTTGCTTCACCAAGACTTGCTAGTAATACAAATATCTTAGACACAATAAGTAAAAATGATTTATTTCGATATCTAACAAGTTTTCTACAACCAATTGTTGATCGCAATAATTTTAATCCTCTTATTAGCAAATTTATTGTTCCATCGTATGGTCATAGCGGTGGAGCTGCAGTGTATTCACTGATTCTATCACCGTTTCTAGTTCCACATATATTTAATTTGAAAAATGATACAAAACATAGAGTAGGATTAATAGTATTTTATTCTTTTTATATTGTTTTCTCATTTTTCCCAAGTTTATACTTTTTTCTACAAGGTAATAATGATACTCGATGGATGGTAAGTTTTATATTCCTGAATGCATATACTGTCTCATACTTAATTGACCATAAAGATGAACTTAAAAAAATACCGATAATTATTAGTTCAGTCCTTGTAGTTGTCGCATTGGTAGTTTCATATTTTTATTCAAGAAAAATGGGATTACAAAATGAAGAAATATATTATGAAATCGCAAAGCGAAATGTAATCATATTAGGTGTGATTGTTTTAGGATATGCTATTTCATTTAGTATGAAGATAAAATATTTCAAGATACTATTGGTCCTACTAATTACCTGTGAGTCTTATTTAGCAATTTATAATATATTCTTTAATCCAGTCTCCAGTATCTCTATGCAGGACGAAGAAATACCATCGTATCAATTAACTAATGATTCAATAATTCGGGCAATAGAAGCGAAGGATGATGATTTTTATAGGATTGATGTATTAGAGAATTATGGTTTCAATGATCCTATGAGTAAAGATTATATGGGTTTTACATTCTATCATTCAGTTTATAATTATGAAGTTGACGATTTTATACAGAATAATATTTCAAGTGCTGGTGGTTGGGTTGTGACTGCAAATGCTGGAAAATGGCAATTTAAAGAAATGTTTGCTGGGAAGTATTGGTTTGATTTAACAGGCGGGAAAAATGTACCTTTTGGTTATAAATACATTGATAATATTATGTATGGTACTCAACCTGTATATGTTTACATGAATGAATATCCTATTCCTCTTATGTATGCAATGGATAGTACACTTGATTATTCGGTATGGAAGAACTTAAATTCGCTGGACAAGATGAGAAGTTTAATGAGTCAGGTTATTCTTTATGAAGACACAAATTTTTTACCTAAGTATCCTAATGAATTAATAGATTTAGGAATATTTTCTAATATTATAGAGAAGAAATTTGATGTTAATCAAAGCAATGTTATCGTCTATGCAACATTACCAAGAAGTGAAGAGGTTAGAATGACTTTTAGCTTAGATGGTCAAGTTGTACGAGAATTTTATAGTTATGAACCACAATATTCAAGCGTATTTGTTGAGGAAGAATTCAATGAACTTAAAATTGAAGTTACAAATTTATATGGAGTACCTGTCGAAGAATTTATAAACAATGCATATATGGAGTATCCGGAAACGTACTTTAGTGATTGGTATGATACAATTTCACAAACATTTGTAAAAAATATAAAGCTAGAGAATAATAAATTTAGTGGAGAAATTTACTTAGAGAAAGAACAATGGATTGTTACTTCTATCGCATATGATAAAAACTGGAAAGTTAGAGTAAATGATCAGCTTGTAGAAGTCCAAAAAGTAAATGGCGGATTTATTGGGTTTAAAATTTCTAGTGGAAATAATTCTATCGTTGGTACTTATTTTCAAGCAGAAATAATATATGGTTTTATTATTAGTATAGTTTCTTTAATTATCATTATTTTCTTAATCAAAACTAAACATAGACTTTGATATAATGAATTAATGAATTTATGTAAGTTAGACAAGACAAGAGTCATATGATATTATTTGAAACGGTAGGTTAAATATATGATAAAAAAACAGAAGAACAAGCTACATCTCTATTTTCGATATATTATTGTAAGCTTAACTATAAGTATTGCAATTTTTGCTGCAATTTTTTACTTTAATGTAAATAAGTATATGGCAACTAATGGAGAACAAGTTGTATACAAAAATGATATGTATACATTAAGAGGTAAGCCAACAGATTTGCAAAAAGACTTGTTTAAAGAATTAACCAATCAACTAGACAAAAATATTGAGTTTGATTTTGAGGCTGTTGAGTTGGTGGTTAAGAACTTTGTTGCTGATTATTATACATGGTCGAATAAACAAGGAGCATATGATGTGGGTGGTTCGGAATTTGTTTTTAGTAAAGAAAATCTAAACTTTAAACAAAATGCTAGAAGATACTTTTATAATGAGATTGTTTCTTTTGTTAATGATGATATATCAATCTCAGACTTAATTGAAGTTGAATCAATTACGACAAATCAAGCTGACTTTGCAGCTGAGTTTGATCATTATGGAACGAAGTATCTAACTTACTACGTTGAAGCTACTTGGGTTTATAAAGAGAATGCTAATTTAGATATAACTTTGTTCCCAACAAATGCTTCATTTACACTTGTATTCTCTGAAGATGGCCGATATGAAATAGTGAGGTTTTACTAATGAATCTAAAGCGATACTTGACACAAACAAATATGATAGTTCTTGTTGCATTAGTTGTAACTTACTTATTATTTTTTATAACACTATTGTTAACAATTCGATATAGCGCTTTAAATATACTCTTATATTCTGTTTTTTTTGCTTTCATTTTCATATTAATATTATTGTTTGGTGTAGTAATCTTAGAAGGTATTATTGAAAAGAAAAAGAAGTTAATTAACTTTGGTGTAATAGTTCTTGCGTTTTTATCGTTAGTATTAATTGTAACTAATATCTATGTCTACAGAGTTAATTCAAGTATAAATAACGTTTTAGTTAATCCAAATGCTTCTACACAATTATTATCCTCTTTTGTTGTGTATGATAACGAAAAAATTACCTCAGTTGACGATATGTCAGGTTTAAAATTAGGTGTTCTTTCAAATGCTGAAGAATTAGATCGAAATAGTCATGTTAAAAATGAAATTCAGAAGTTGAGCATCAATATATCTTATGTTGAGTATCTATCATATAACGAATTACTTTTAGGTCTGTTTAGCAATGAAGTTGATGTCGCTGTACTACCAACTGACTACTATAATCAGTTTAGTGATTATGAAGGATATAGCGATTACTTAGAAAAAACAAAAGTAATATATGACTTCAAAACTACCGTTGATAGTTCGAAAGAAATTGTTGATATTGATGTAACAAAAGAACCATTTAGTTTGTTAATTATGGGTAATGATGGAGGTCGTACTGATAGTTTGATTCTTGCGACATATAACCCTTTAAAGTTGTCAGTTACAATGACAAGTATTCCAAGAGACAGCTATGTCCCAATAGCGTGTTATCCTGATAAACAAAAAGATAAAATAGGTCATGCCTTTTCAGTTAGTAGAGAATGTGCTCTAGATACCGTAGAAGATTTATTTAACATAGAAGTTAATTATTTTGTTGAGGTTAACTTTAAAGGTGTAGTTGAGATAGTAGATGCGCTAGATAAAGTTTGGATTACATCGCCTGTTGAGTTTGTTGGTCAGAATTCTGACGAAGAAAGAGGGCATTATACAGTAAAAGTATTTAAAGGTGGACAGTTTGCAACTGGTGAACAAGCACTTGCATTTGCTAGAGAACGTTATGCAATGCCTGGCGGTGATTATCAAAGGCAAGAAAACCAACAGCAAGTTATTCAAGCTATTATAGATAGAGTACTACAATTAAAAGATATAAATAAAGCATTGGATGTATTAAACGCAGCAGGTAATAATGTAAAAACAAACATGTCGCTTGATCAAATGATTGCAATATTTAATAGTTTAATTAATGCAATTAATAAGACGAATTTAGAATCAGGAAATATGCTTGATATCATTGGATCTAGAGTTATGGGGTATTCTTCTTACACTTACAATGAAAGTCTACAACTACCACTATGGATTTCTAAGCCTTATACAGGCTCTCTTGATGATTTAAGAGCATTAATGTTAAGCAATTTAGAAGTACCTAGTCAACCTACTAAAGTGTCTACACAGTTTGATGCAAGACTCATATTCTATGCGGAGGACTATTTTGCGAAAGTATATAACGAAAAAGAAGTCCACGAAACATTACCTGACTTTATGCCAACTATGGCAAATAATAATTGGGTATTAAGCGAAGCTGTAACATGGGCAAATAAACGAAGTATTAAATTGATCGTAGATACGGTTAACCCAGGTGATTCTCTCTATAATGAGAATGTAGTTCATAATTATATAATTAGTCAAAGTAAAAAATATGGAATTAAAACAAGTAGTTTTGATACTTTAACAATTAAAGTAATTAAACATAATTTAGATTGCAGTAAAGAAGAAAATATGCAATATGATGAATGTAAATACAAATTACCAGATTGGCAAGATTATGGTAGTAATCTATCTACTATTAGCTCAGCGAAGGCATGGTTTAAAAATCTAGGATTGAGCATAAATATAAAATATGTAATTATTCCTGAAACGGACTTAACTTATGATAAGAGTAAAATAGGGTACATAATCAAGCAGGACCCAATAATTTGGGATGATGTACGCGGATTAAATGAAATTACCTTTACTGTTATGGACCCGAATTTCTCTATATTAATTCCAGAAACAAGCAGTTGGACAATAACAACGGCAAATGAATGGGTTAAAAATAATTTAGAGTTTGAAACTAATATTGACATTAGTTATGAAGCTACTACAGATCCAACCTTGTTTGGTAAACTAGTTAGTACTACACCGACAAAAGGCTTGAAAATTAAGTATCAAGATATTCTTAAAGTTAAATTTTACGTGGAAGGGTTCAGGTTAAAGGACTATTTTGGTTTACAAAAATCGATTGTTCAAACAGACTGTGACTTAGAGTTGTTTAAATGTGTTTATGTAGAGGTATCAACCACAGATTCTAGTAAAGTTGATACTATAAAGAGTCAAAGCATAGATGCAGATACACTTAAGACAAAAGCAGTTTGGGCAGAAGAAGTAATCGAGTTTGAAGTATATAAAGCAGCTATAGTTACACCTTAGTTTTTATGAAGAATGGTTATAAATACCATTCTTTTAATGGGACTTAAATATAAAATAATTATATGTTACAATGCTAATAAATAAAGAGGTGAATATGAAAATTGCAGTACTTATTCCTTGTTATAATGAAGAAATTACAGTAACTAAAGTAGTTAATGATTTTAAGATAGCGTTACCAAAAGCTGATATTTATGTCTATGATAATAATTCAAAAGACAATACTTTTGATTTAGCTGTAAAAGCAGGCGCAATAACAAGAAAAGAATCTAATCAAGGTAAAGGGAATGTAGTGCGCTCAATGTTTAGAGATATAGAAGCAGATTACTATATTCTAGTCGATGGTGATGATACTTATCCAGCTGAAGAAGTAGAAGGATTACTCAGTTTAGCAATAAATGAGAATATAGATATGGTAATAGGTGATCGTTTATCAAATGGAACTTATTCGCAGGAAAACAAGCGAAATTTCCATGGATTTGGTAATAAACTTATTCAATCTCTAGTTAATTGGATTTTTAAAAGTAAAATAAATGATATTATGACAGGATATCGCATATTTAGTAAACGATTTGTTAAGAATTTTCCTGTGCTAAGTCAAGGGTTTCAAATAGAAACAGAAATGACGGTCTTTGCTTTGAATTATAAATTTAAAATTAAGGAAAAGCAGATTACATATAGAGACAGACCTGAAGGTAGTTTCTCAAAACTAAATACCTTCAAAGATGGTTATAGGGTATTAACTATATTATCTTCATTGTTTAAACATTCTAAACCAGTCTTATTTTTTGGGTTAATATCGTTCCTGTTTGTTTTACTCTCTTTAATTGTGGGTATACCAGTAATTATAGAGTTCATCCAAACTCATTATATTACCTTAGTTCCTTCTGCAATCTTAGCTAGTGGCTTAGCAATTGTAGCATTCTTATTCTTCATTGTTGCTTTAATTCTAGATTCAATGGCTTATTATAATAAGTTAGAATTCGAGTATAAAATAAACCAGTATATTTTGAATGAAAATTATAAAAAATAAGGGAGATTTAATGTGCTAAAAGTTTTTTTTGTTGTTTTATTAACCATATTGGTTTCAACTTCCTATGGTATATTTTTAACTAGAATTTTAAAGGTAAAAGAAAACGGGTATACAGCACCCATAGGTTTTGCAGGGCTACTTTTTACTTTGCAGATTTTTTACTATCCTATACAACTATTTAATCTATCAAGTTTCTATATTCATTTATTTAGTTTTATCGTTTATGGAGTATTAACTGTTTATTCATTACTTCAAATTAAAGAAATTTTCAAACAATATTTTAATTTAAATACACTCGTAGTTTTAGCTACTTTTTCATTTTTCTTGTATGTTTTCTACAATGTCTCAATTTCTATTCCAAGAGCGGATGGACAAATGTATTTAAACTACATTTCTCAAAACATAGATATAGAACAGCTTAATATGTTTAATCTATGGACTGGATTAGTTGGAGAAGAATTCGTAACAATTTATCTTTTTCAAGGTTACTATCATTTTGCTGGATTTTTAACAAAATTTGTCAATGTATTTAGTACAGTGTTTGGTATCGGGTCAAAAATAGATACAATTGTAGTTAGTCTATGGGGATTAGGTTCAATTTATTCAATTATATCCAGTCTATTTATTATTAATGTTATTAATTATTTTAAGTATAAAAACACTTTTATTCCAAAGATACTCTTATTCTTTACGTTATTCTATACTAATTTCTATTATTGGAAAATAGCTTTTTCTTTCTATGGAAACACTTGGCGTTCATTGTTTATGGCTATGATGATGTTCTACTTGTTTAGATTAATAAAAGAGGAAGAAAGAAATTATTTATATTTAAGTTCAATAATTTTCGGTGCATCTATTGCGGCCTCATCTTCTTCTTTATTTATAGGCTTTTCAATTTTATTTGGTGGAGCATATCATTTTTTCAAAACAAATAACCCAACTTCTTTTCAAGATGCGTCTTACATAGGATTTCCAATGGTCATTTATGTATTGGCTATCATATATAAAGATTATTCCAGTTTATTTCTAGTGTTACTCGCAATAACGGTATTCTACTATTCTCTTCATCGAACAGATAAATTTAAAGCTGTATTGCTAAAGTTTAATAGCTTTATAAGCAAATATGCTACTATCCTATTTTTAATTATTATTCCACTAATCGCAATCCTATATTCAATCGTTGATATGTCATTGTATCCAGAGTATCCTTGGAATTTATTTCATTACTTTAATGATCATGCGGCATATGATATGGTTAAAAACTATTTATTTCTACATTCAGGTTGGGTCGATAATATTCTAAACTTATTAAGATGGTCTGGAGTATTATTCTTAGTATTAAAATACAAAAATACTAAAGGATATAATTATATTTTAAGTCATTTTATCATTCTAGCTGTATTCTTTCTTAATCCCTTTACAACATCTTTTATATCAAGAATGTTTGCGTCAAATGTATATTACAGAGCATTTGAATCATTATTTAATGTCTTTACTGAAACATTATTATTTGGATTATTGTTAAATGAGTTATGGAATAAAAAGTACTTAAGATTACTCGTATCTTTCGTTCTTATTATTTGTGTTTTATTCAGCCATTACGGGAGTTTATTCGTAGAAGATCCCACAAATCTATACGGTTATTATATAAAAGATGGAAAGAATGTATTACCGCTTTATAAAATTAAAAACAGTGAACTTGATGTAATTAGAGCTTTTGAACTTGAATCTATAAATTTTAGTGATTCTAAAGACCAGATTACAGTAGTTTCGCATGTAGATGGCTTGCGTACATTTATGCCAAATATATATCAAGTATTTACAGCTAGACAATATTGGTCTGCATGGGATAGAATTGATCAAGATTTTTATCAAGTCGCAAGAATGTGGTATGGTTGGGAAGAAAGGACTAAGAATATTGATTATACAAAGAGTTGTTCTTACCTTAAAAAATATGAAATTGATTATGTTTTAAATGAAATTTGGGAGAACGATGATTTCGATAAAGCCATAAATTCTTGTACAGAAGTTTTGTATGAGAACTATGAATATAAATTGAGGAAAGTAAATCATTAATGAAGTTTAAAGTAAGTATAATTGTTCCAGTTTATAACGTTGAAAAGTATCTAGCTAAATGTCTAGATTCTTTAGTTTCACAAACGCTCAGCGATATAGAAATAATTGTTATTAATGATGGTACTAAAGATAATTCTCAATCCATTATTGATATATTCGTCGAAAATTACCCTCAAAAAGTATTTACATATTTAAAAGAAAATGGTGGTTTAGGTGATGCAAGAAACTATGGTTTACAATTTGCACATGCTAGTTATGTTGGATTCGTAGATAGTGATGACTATGTTGAAGCTGAAATGTATGAGAAATTGTATTTAAGTGCTATCGAGAATAACTCGGATATTGTTGTTTGTGATATTGAATACGTTTGGGAAAACTCTAGTAAACGAAATGAATTAAAAGGATTCAGAAAAATTGAAGGTGTGGAAGAACGAAAATCAATTTTTCTATCTCCATTATTCGCTTGGAACAAACTTTATAAAAAAGATCTATTCTTAAAGTATGATTTAAAATATCCTAAAAAACTTTGGTACGAAGATATACCAGTTACAATTCCTTTGTTTGCTTACGCGAAGAATATAAGTTATGTTGAAGAAATACTAATACATTATGTCCAAAGAGATAGTTCTATTATGACTTCAAAAAATACTTCCAAAATGCATGATATATTTAGAGTATTAAAGCAAGTTTATGAATTCTTTCAGGACAACCAATTATTGGATAGCTATCATCCAGAAATAGAATACTTATTTGTAGAACAACTGATGTTGTATGGTAGTTTTAGGTTTTATCGTTCTGATTCTACATTTAATCTAATGAATGAAGCTTTAAAATTTATGAAGGAATTTTTTCCTAACTGGCGTAAGAATAAATATATAAAAACTCTCCACAAACATTATCAGTTTTATTTAAAGACAGTTAATCATCTTACTATGCTATTTTATCAAGTAGTTGTTTTAATTGAAGGAACTCGAGGTATAAATAAATGATTGTAATTACAGGCTCGAAAGGGCAACTTGGTTCTGATATCGTAAAGTTTTGCCAAAAAAGAAGTTTATCTTATTTGGGTATAGACCGTGAAGATTTAGATATTACCAATAGAGATGCAGTCAATGATTTCTTTGAGAATCATTCGTTTGATACTATGATACATTGCGCTGCTTATACAGCAGTCGATTTAGCTGAAGATGAAGAAGAATTGTGCTTTAAAGTTAATACTTTGGCTGTTAAGTATATTACAGACGCATGCAAAAGACATAATGTAAAACTTATATTTATTAGTACTGATTATGTTTTTGATGGAACAAAGAATGAATATTACAATGTAGAGGATGAGACTTCTGGATTAAGTGTTTATGGAAAATCTAAGTCTGAAGCTGAAAAATATATAAAAGATGTACTCCAGAAGTATTACATCGTTAGGATTTCTTGGGCTTTTGGCTTAAATGGTAAGAACTTCGTTAGGACAATGTTAAGACTTGGAAAGGAAAAAGAATCAATATCAGTTGTGAGTGATCAATTTGGATCTCCAACTTATACAAAAGATGTTGCACAATTATTAGTCGATATGATCCAATCTGAAAAGTATGGTATCTATCATGCGACGAATGAAGGATTTTGCTCATGGTCAGAATTGGCTGAATATATTATGGTTAAAGCAAATTATAAAACTAAAATTATTCCAATTCTAACATCAGAGTATCCTACTAAGGCGAAAAGACCTATGAATTCAAGACTTTCAAAAAAGAGTTTAGATGATGCAGGATTTAGTCGACTACCTTCTTGGAAAGATGCGATTGATCGTTATTTGATTGAACTCGTCGAAAATGAGGGCCAATTATGAAAGTAATCCAAACAGATTTTCCAAATCTTATTGTTATTGAACCAGATGTATTTGGAGATAATCGCGGTTGGTTTTTTGAGAGTTATAGTTATCAAAAATATTCTGAATTAGGTATTAATCAGATATTCGTTCAAGATAATCACTCATTTTCATCTGAAAAAGGAACATTACGCGGTCTCCATTTTCAAATAGGTGATAAAGCTCAAAGCAAGCTAGTACGATGTGTCAGAGGGCGTTTAATGGATGTATGTGTTGATTTACGTATTGGAAGTCCAAGTTACAAACAAGTTTATAGTATTG
>Ga0209467_1003192_pt1 | contig 10900 bp, 11 predicted proteins | sample Higcelwee11metaG_FD_187175 | JGI IMG/M metagenome (GOLD analysis project Ga0209467, IMG submission 187175) | Freshwater pond sediment microbial communities from the University of Edinburgh, under environmental carbon perturbations - High... | ecosystem: Environmental > Aquatic > Freshwater >...
AATCTATAGCTAGTAATGGGGGCCAAAGTAATTATCGTGGTTTAGTTAAAATAACCAAAAAAGCCATTAACAGTGAAAGCAAAATAAAATGTGATACTATTATTTTAGATGAATTATCTAAGAGTGATACATTTCCAACTAATATTGTTAATAATAAAACTTCTATTTTAGAACATGAAGCTACAGTATCTAAGTTTAGTGAAGAAAAACTATTTTATTTAGAGTCCAAAGGCTTAGATGAAACAAGAGCTAAAGAGTTACTTATTATGGGTTTTATTAATGATTTTAAAAAAGAATTACCCATGGAATATGCCGTTGAACTTAACCGATTATTAAAAAACATCTAAAATTAAAATTTAACGATAAAAAGCATTTAATAATTAAAATACTTAACTACTAAAATAAATATTTAGTAGTTTTTATTTTTCTAATCCTTAAATTTCTTAATTTGACTCCTTATTAAATCATTGTTAAAGTCATTTTGAAAGGAGGCAAAATATGTTAAATCAGGTGGTTTTGGTAGGTAGATTAACTGATAATGTCGAACTTGATAATACGGAAAGTGGTAAAAAAGTAGCATCAGTATGTATGGCTGTCCAAAGAGCTTATAAAAATGTTTCTGGAGAATATGAAACTGATTTTATTAAATGTATACTTTGGAATGGTGTAGCTGAAAATACTTCTGAGTATTGTAAAAAAGGCGATATCGTTGGTATTAAAGGTAGACTTCAAACTAATAATTATACCGATGATAAAAATGTTAAACATTATATAACAGAAGTAGTAGCAGAAAAAGTAACATTTTTAAGTAGTAAGAAGGATGAACAAAAAAAGGATGAATAATCCTTTTTTTATAGGATAATTATAGATTGCTATCAAAAAACAAAAAGAAGCAGACAAATAATCTACTTCTTCTTATTTTTGCAAAGAATTCTAAATAATAATAGTATTTAGCAAGCAATTATTTTTTCTTGTCAAGTTTAATAATTATAAGTCCAAGTTCTAAAGTTAAAGCAACAATCAAAATTATTGGGAACAATACTATTGTAAACTCAAATGCACTAGCTTTTCCGCTACTAATAGCATTTAAAATGGTTTGAATAGCATCGCTATAAAAGCTTAAACATAAAAATACTATAGCTGCCAATACAACTGCTCCTATGGCTGATTCAATTAATGCTCTTCCAACCGTTTTCTTTGTAATGATTTCTTTCTTTAAAAAATTCATGATCGTTTCCTTTCTAGTAATACTATAGCACAATTTTTTTGCTAGCGCATTTTTTGATATTATTAAAAGTAGTTTGGGAAAAATTTGCTTTTTAACAAACAAGCGCGTTACATTTACACTAATTTTTTAATTTGTTATAATATAATTGAAATTAAAAACCGTGAGGAGTAAATATGAAAACAAAAGAAATACCTAAAGATAAAAGTAATAAAGAGTTACTAATAGCCCATGCTTGTGGTGTTTATAATAATATGGTTTATGTGAATTCTTTAGAAGCATTTTATGAAAATTATGAAAAAGGTTTTAGAAGATTTGAAATAGATATGCTTTTAACTAAAGAAGATGGGTTAATATCTTATCATAGTGTAATGGGATATAATTTTATGCCAGAATCTTGTTTTGAGAAAATAACGCCAAGATTAATTGTTTCCGCTTTGGGAGAAATATCTCTTGTAACTGATACTCGGTTCTTTTTACTAAGCAAAGACAAAATAGAGAAAGCTTATAAAAAAAGAGCTCTTACCCCAATAACAGCTATTTTGTTAGCTAAGATATGTCGAAAATATCCTGATGTTTCTTTTATTTTGGATACTAAAAGCACTAACCCAAATATATATTTAAGACAGTATACAATGCTAAAAGAAGCTTTTGTTAAAATAGGAAGCAACTTTAGTCAGATCATCCCTCAATTTTATAATCTTAAAATGGCCAAAAGAAGCCTTGATGAAATTGGTTTTTCTAGTGCTATATATACTTTATACAAAGAAGTCTTTATTGAATCTTTAATTTTAAAAAAATTAGAAAAAGCTGGTGGGATAACAAGTATAACAATATCAAAAGAAAGACTATTAAGGCATTTAAACTTTATTAAGAAATTACATGAAATAGGTATAGGCTGTAATGTTCATACTTTAACGTCGCCAGAAGAAATTAACTTTTTTCGTCAACTTGGTATTGATGGCATCTATTCTCATGTATCACCAAATGAATTGAAACTAAATAGGTGATTAAAATGGAAATAAAATTAAAAGAACCCAAATTATTAGAATGTTTAGCGGATATTGAGCATCAAAGATGGAGCAAATGGCAAAAGCATTTACACGATGTTTGCAAGATAAATGGCGATGGATCTCTAATCATTCCGAAAGCTAAGGTAATCCGCTTTCAAAGGGAAATAGATACCAATTATAAAGATTTGCCTAATTACCTTAAAGATTATGACAGAATTGAAGCTAGAAAAATTATAAAAGGAATCTCTAAATACTTAAAAGAAGCCAAAAAGCAAAAATAGTCTTTTGAGTAAAAAGCCAAAACCAGAAAATAATTAACCTTGAACTTTAAACGGCTGACTGTAAACATTGTGTATATTTACTTGCTATGTTCGTTTTAATAATTTATAATTAACTTAGAAAGAAAGTAGGAGAATTTATGGAAAATAATATTGGAAATGGATACGATAGCGCTGATGAAGCAAGAATACTAGGAGATGACGAATATCCACAGGAAGGTAAAAAACCAGCTTTGGAAAATGACGAATTAAATATAGACCAAGTAGATGATGCTGTAACAGCCGCTATTCGTAAGACATTAAAGCCATTATTAGATTTATTGACGCCTGAACAACTAGAATATGTTGAAAGTTCTGGTTTATTAACGGCACCTGGTGAAGAAATTATAAGAATTCTTGAACAAATGATTGCTGAAAATGGAAACAAACAAAAATTGGGAGTGTAATTAAAAAGCGAAGATTATTCTTTGCTTTTAAAATTCCTCATAAAAGATATCATCGGGTTTTAAATTAAAGATATTAGCAATCTTTTTGGCCAGACTATAATATAGTCTTCTTTTTTTGTTCTCAATCTGCCAATAATAAGGCTTACTAATACCTAACATCTTAGCCATGTCATCAAAAGTGTAATTATTCTTAATTCTAAGTTCTTTTAATTTTTCCATCTTTATCATAATTTGATTATATATATTTAATAATTAAAAAGCAATAAACAATTTACACAAAGTAAACTTCCGCCAATTCAAAAATAAATAATTATATAATCCTCTTGTTGATAAGGAGTGGCTTATGATAAGAGGAGAGCGTTTAAAAGAATTAAGACTTGCCAAAAAATTAACTCAAGACGAACTTGCTCGTATTATGGGTCTTAAAAAATCAACTATCTGTACTTATGAAAAAGAAAAAAGAAGACCTAAGTATCAAGTTGTCCAAAAATATATGGAATTATTTGGGGTAACAGCGGAATATTTAATGGGTATTGATCAATTATCTATAAGAGAAGAAAAAGACCCATTTAATTATTTTACAATTTCTAATGATGAAATAGAGTTTTTAAGACTTTTAAGAGATAATAAATTAATTTATGATATTTTAATTACGGATCCTAAAAGAGGCATGGATTTAATTAAGATAAAAATTGGTTAAGATGTAAACAATAGCAACTTGGTTGCTTTTTTTTATTAATTTTGTTATAATCTATCTAGTTTTTAAAACTTTTAATTTTAGAGAAAAGGGATGTTTATGAGCAAAATTAAAATATTTAGTTTGGGTGGACTAGATGAAAATGGAAAAAACACCTATATAATTGAAGTAGATGATAGTTTATTTATTTTTGATTGTGGTTTAAAATACGCTAGTGAGAATTTGTATGGGATAGATTATATAATCCCTGATTTTGATTATTTAGTAAAAAACAAAGATCGTATTAAAGGCTTATTTGTTACTCATGGTCATAATGAAAACATGGGAGCAGTAGATGATTTAATTAAGTTAATTCCGGATTTAAAAGTCTATGCCACAAAATTTACAAAATTTATATTGGAAAGCGAAGGAGTTAATGAAAGTAACATTGTCTTAATTACTCCTCATAAACCAATAAAATTTGGGGATGTAAGCGTCTTCCCAATTAGTGTTAGTCATTCTATTCCGGATGCAGTTATGTATGTTGTCAATACTAATGATGGAGCTATTTGTTATACTGGGGACTTTATTATTGATCCATCAATGATGGATAATTATAATATGGATTTAGGTAAAATAGCTTATGTTGGTAAACAAGGCGTTTTATGTTTAATGTGTGAAAGTGTATTTAGTGAAAAGATTGGCCATACTTCACCAAATCATAAATTAGTAGATTTTTTTAAAGATACTTTAAATCATCATGAAAAAAGAGTAATATTCACTGTTTTAGCTAATCATTTATATACCATTGAAGAGATCTTTAAAGCTGCCGAAAATATGCACCGCAAGATCATTATAATGGGAAAGAAGTTACAAAATACCATTAGTTTTGCCAAAAAGGAAGGCTATTTAAGTTATAATGAAAGTCTTATTGGTGACTTAAGCAATATTGATGATGAAGATGTTATCTTACTTATTAATGATGATTTAGAAAGACAATATTTTTGTGTTGATAAAATATTGTTGAGTTATGATCGTTATATTAAATTAAAAACTACTGATGTAATTGTTTTTGCTGAACCAAGATATGATAGTAATGAAAAAACTTTTGTTAAAATTGAAAATGATATTGCGATGGCGGGAGCTAATTCAATAACTATTCCTGATGATAAAACTATTTTGCATCATGCTTCTAGCGAAGATTTAATGCTTATGATAAAATTAATGAATCCTAAATATTATATGCCTGTTAAAGGGGACTATCGTTATATGGTTGGTAATGCTTCTTTAGGAGAATCTTTAGGGATATCTAAAAACAATATTCTTTTAAAACAAAATGGTAATATCGTTTCTTTTGTCGATGGTGCTTTACAAGATAAATTCGAAAGTATTAAAGTAAATGATGTCTTAATTGATGGTAAAAGTAATGACGATGTTGGTGAACTAGTTATTAAAGATAGGGAAATGCTTAGTGAAAACGGGATTGTCCTAATAAGTGCGACAGTTAATAAAAGAGGTAAAGAAATAGTATCTGGACCTGAGGTAACTACTAGAGGGTTTATATATGTTAAAGATTCTGGCGAAATGATTAGTAAGATAGAACAAATATCTTTAGATATTATTAAAAGGAATCGTACTAATGAGTATGTTGATTATAATAAAATTAAACAAGAAATAAGAGAAGAACTAGGCGATTATTTTTATAAAGAGACGGAATGTAAACCGATGATAATCGCTGTTATTCAAGAAATATAAAAAACTTTTTTAAAAGTTTTTTTATTTTTGCTTGAATTAACCTTGTAAATGTATTATTCTTATATTAGAAATGATAGGAGTAGAGTTTAAATGAAAAGAAAAGTTTGGAATTTAGTAGTTGTTATTGGTCTTTTAGTTTCGGCCTGTGGCATCTATTTCTTAGCAGGAGACAACATAAGTGAAAGCTGGGCGGTAATGGTTACCGAAAATGATGGTGGAGGAACTGGTACAAAGAGTTGTGGTAGTTATTACTCATATCCACCAAGATGTAGTGAAGGATATGAAACAACAAAGGTTACCTATGGTAGTAGGACTTGTTATTCATCTTGTAAAAAGGCATATACCGTAGTTCGTACGACTTGTTCTAGTGGAGATCCTTATACTAGTATGACCGCAGCTACAGCTTACTGCAATCAACAAGGATTTTCAAAAACAGAAAAGATTGAGACTTTATCTAACGGTATGGTTTGTGCAGCTTGCACAGATTTTGTAGGGACTTGTGAATCTGAATATGGACTTTTCAGTTCTCAAAAAGATGCGATAGCTGAATGTGGTGGAACAAGCGAAGTCGCTTCATTTAGTAAGTATGTTAATGCGGAAAGAACATATTGTTATGGTTGCAAAGGAGCTGAAAGCACAGATGAAGCCGAAAGCCACACTGCAAAATGTACACCAATAACAACTGGCGCCTGCTATAGCCAAAATAGCTGTGTAATGGTTGGAGGAATTTGGAACTCAGCATGGCATATTTGTAAAGCACAATATGATTCATATAGTGAGTACTGTGCTTCTGAAGGAGCTTATTATTATCGCCAAGTTTGTCCCGAAGGATATGAATCATATCTTTTTGTCAATGGCACATACCTAACTAGTGCTTATTGTTATACAGGTTGTGTAGAGGACTATTTAGAAAAGGAAAGAGCTGAAACTTGTGAGGATAATAATCTTCTTTATAAAGAACCAACATGTGCCGATGGAACAAAAGCAGAAGAGAAAAAAATTGAATTTAAACATGGTGTTGCCACTTGCTATTATGCTTGCGGAAAAACATCTGGTGAAACTGGTTATACGATAATTTATAAAAATGGTGATGAATATGAAGATTATGGTAATTATGTAGTTACTTTTGATAAAGCAGGATGGTCTATTTATTATGCGGTTACGCCTTTATATGTTCCTATCCCAGCAAGTGCCGATTGGCAAGCTGCTGGTTCAGATAAAAGTGTTACAGTTGATGTTGATTCAGCAGGGCAATACTATATTTATGCCAAAGATCCTAATGGTGATGTAAAACTTTTAGATTCAGTTATTATAAATAACCCGGCGAATAATAAAGCTGGTGGATTAAATGTAGTCCTAGGCAATGGCGAAGTAAATAGCTTATATCAAGGGAGTGCTATGAATGCTTTGGCATTAGGAGAGACAAATACAGTTGACGGCTATACAATTCAAGATACTAATTCATTAACTTATCCAAATAATATGAATAAAGTTGTTGCGTTAAGCAGCAAAATAAACAATAAAATGACTATTAAAAATCTTGGAAGCACTGAAGATAAAATATTAACAGTAGATTCTGATACCGGGTTACTATTATATACCTTGAATGATACTGAGAAAACAGCTTTGGGAATAACAGATGAAAAAGTGTATGTGTTATCAGCCAAAGAAGCTGCAAAAGTAACAAGAAATAGCGATGGCACATTTACCAAAGATGCTGGTGGCAACATAACAGCAGCAAGTACTGGCGAAAAAGGCACAATATATAAAGTAACACCAAAAAATGATGTAACCTTTATGAGAGAATATACTTTCTATGCAATAGTTTTGGATTATATCGATAACGCTAGTTATAGTGATCCAAATATTTGGAATGATATAAATTTACTAAGTTATAATAATGCCACAGCCATTGATACAGATTTCACCTTTGAAGTAGCAAGAAATGGTTGGAGTGGAATAGTAACTAAATTAAGCTCAACTAATGGTGATGTTAAAGTAATGCCTTTAGCAAGTGCTACGAATGATAATTTAGGCACAATTTATATCGATTTTGAATCAGACGTAACGCAATATGAATTTTCTGTAAATTCTGATCAAGTAACCTTAAATCCCGTATTGGTATATACCGATTCTGAATATGTCGAAGGTTTTGGACCAAGAACAGTCGATTTAGAGTACGGTGTTAATATTGAATATATTAAAGTAGAAAGCGCAAAAGGAACAGAAAGAACTTATACTTTATTAATAACTCGAATTGATAGCAGAAGTAGTGATAATACTTTAAAATCATTAGTTGCTAGAAATGTTGAATTAACTCCATCATTTACTAAGTATACTAATACTTATTATGGGACAGTAGCTAATAGTGTAACTAAAGTCGAAATAGCTGCTGAGAAGAACAATAGCAATGCTTCATTTGTAAGTGGTTATGGCTCAAGAACAGTAAACTTAAAAGTTGGCGAAAATACCATATTAGTTAAAGTAACAAGCGAAACTGGCTCGGAAAGAGTTTATACTTTAGTAATAACTAGAGCAGGAACTCCAGAGGTAGTTAATGTTGATAAAACTAAGAGCGCTAATAATAACTTAGAATCATTAGTTGTAAGTTCAGGGAGCATGATGTTTGATAGCAATGTAATCAACTATAACTTGTATGTTTCTAATAGTATAACAAGCGTTCTAGTAACAGCTGTAGCTGATGATGAAAAAGCAACATTAGTAACAACTGGAGGAACTAATTTACAAGTTGGTACTAATAAAGTTGAAGTAGTGGTAACAGCTGAAAACGAAACTACTAAAACCTATACTATTAATGTCATTAGGAAAGAAGAAGGTTTGATAGTATCGACCGATTCTACTTTAAGTGATTTGCAAATAAGTGGGAAGAATGTTAACTTTAGTCCAACTAATTACTTATATAGCGTTACGGTATTTCCTGGTGTCGAAGAATTAAACTTGTCATTAACACCATCAAATACTAAAGCTCAGATTGAGGTTATTGGTAATCAAGAACTAACTGATTACACAACTGTTAAAGTCAAAGTAACAGCTGAAGATGGTAGTTACTCAATTTATGATATTAATGTTAGTGTTAATAATATTACGAAAACGGAGATAGCTATATTTATTGGTTGTTGCATCTTAGTAGTCGGTTTAGTAGTATACGGAACAATAAGTCGTAATAGAAAGAAAAAAGAATTAAACATTTAAACTAAAAAGATCTTATTAAACTAAGATCTTTTTTCTTGTTAAAAAATGTGACAAAGTCACTATTTTTTAGTATAATAAAATATATAGTATAGAGGTTAATATGAAAAATAAGAAGGGTTTTACATTAATTGAAATAATAGTCACTATTTCTTTGCTAGCTTTAATTTCCACTATTATTCTTCTTAGTATTTCTACCGCTAAGCAAAAGCATGATGCTGAAGCTTGGGCTAAATTAACAACTAGAGTAAAAAGTGCGGCTAGTGCTTATATGGATGATAGCGAAGGCTTAAATGCTTTGGTTTATAGTGGTACTACGGTTTATATTGAAGTAGCTGATTTAATTGATGCTGGTCTTTTGGATGAAAATTATATAATTGATCCTACTGATGGTATTAGTATTTTAGATAAAACTAGTGTTGTTTATCAAAATGTTAAAGTCTTTTTAAATGCTAATGACGCTATTGAATATGTTTACCCGGCATATTCTGGTTCTTATGTAACAATAACTCCAACCAGAGTTAGCGGCTATACTGATACAGCGATTGATTATTTATTAGGTGTAAATGTTTATAATGATAATGGTATTGAAGTTGATAATACTATTTTAACAACTATTCAAAAAACGGGTGGCAAATTATATTCCGACAGTCATACGATTATTTTTTCTAAAGCTGGTGAATATACTCTTACTTATACTTTTAACAACGTTAATTATACAAGGACTTATTATATTGAAACTTTACCAGGAACAAATGTTAACACTGAAGAACCAGAAGATTTAATTAATCCTGATCAAGTTTATAGTGATCCTGGTGTTTATAGCTACGTAGTTCCGATCACGGGTACTTATATTATAAGAGCTTATGGAGCTCAAGGACGAAACTCTGGTGGTAAAGGTGGTTATGTTTCTGGTGAGTTATCTTTAACGGCTAGTACCACTTTAACTATAACGGTTGGTGGTATGCCAACTACTTCAGGAACTGGTGGTTATAATGGCGGTGGAATTGGTTCTTATGGTGGCGGTGGTTCTTCAACTGTTAAAAATGGTAGTACTACTTTATTATTAGGAGCAGGCGGCGGTGGCGGTTTAACTGGTGGTGCCGGTGGTGAAGGAACTAGTACTGGTGGTGCAGCAGTTGCCACTGATGAAGATTTGGAAACGGTGGCTTTAGAAACAGCTGCTGCTGGTATCGCTGGCACAACAGGGGCAGGTGGCGGCTCAGGGAATAAATATAGTATGTGTTTAGAATATGAAGAAGTTTATGATGCTTGTGCAACCACTACTAATACTTGTAGTTATGGTTGTGATACTTGTTCAAGAGCGGTATATCAATATTGTTGCACAGCGGAAACTGGCCACACTTTCTGTAATGAAAGATATACTGGATGTGCAGCTAGCGACTATTGTACTGCTTGTACAATAATTAGGTGGGAATCATATTCTTGTAATTGCTCATCTTGCTATTATGGTTCACCAACAACTTGTGTTGGTGGTTATGTTAAAGGCGATTGCACCAGTTTAGATGCTGAAGCAACTAAACCCGGTCAAGGAGGAACTAGTTCTGGCGATGCAAGTGTTGGAAGCTTTACTAAAGGTTCTGGTATCAAGACTGGGAATGGTTTAGTAGAAATAAAACTTATCTCTTAAGGAGGATTTATGAAAAAAGTTGTTTTAATTATTTTAGTTTCTATATTGCTATTTGGTTGCCAGAAATATTTAAGTCTTGCGGAATTAAAAACTAAATTAAATGATATGGCTAATGAAGCTTTTGCTACTGATACTTATAAAGATTTGCCAACTGGTAGTTATGTTATCAAACTAGTTGATTTAATAAAATTTGTTGATGAAGAAGATGTTTTTATTAATCCGAAAACTAAAAAAGCTTGTGATAAAAATACTAGTATGGCTATTCTTGATATCAAAGAAGAAAATGGGGTAACCAAAAGAACTGTTGCCACTATTTTGGTCTGTGATTAATCTTAAAATTAAAATTAGAACTTTAAGTTCTTTTTTTTTGCTTCTTAACATGATATAATTTTTATGGTGAACATAAATGAAAAAAAAGAAGATATCAAAAGATACTGAATCCAAAGCTTTTAATTATAGTGTAGAGCTAAATGGTTTACTACTAATATTAATTAGTTTAATTGGTTTTGGTAATTTTGGTCCTGTTGGGAGAATTATTAAAGATTTTGCTATTTTTTCGATGGGGATTTGGTGGTTTATTTTACTAGCTTTAATTGGGGCTTTAGGTGCCTATATGATTATTAAAAGGAAACTACCAAAGTTTTTC
>Ga0209467_1003193_pt1 | contig 10898 bp, 5 predicted proteins | sample Higcelwee11metaG_FD_187175 | JGI IMG/M metagenome (GOLD analysis project Ga0209467, IMG submission 187175) | Freshwater pond sediment microbial communities from the University of Edinburgh, under environmental carbon perturbations - High... | ecosystem: Environmental > Aquatic > Freshwater > Pond...
TTCAGTATCCTGAGCTTCGCCGGCTGCTAATCCGGGTTTGCATATCGGCCACTCTTCGTAATTGACTGCCCTGAAATCACGGTATTGCTTTACCCTTACGGGGAAGAGATGGCATGAAAGAGGCTTCCTGAAGTCTACTGCCCCGGCATTGAAAGCGGTCTCGATACCGCATTTATATACATCGCCATCCATGACTGTATAAGCGCACTCCTCATTGTTGATCAGCGGGGTCACCAGTTCTCCCTCGATATCCTTCACGCTGGTACCCACCGATTCGATAACCGCAATTCCCTCCCGGCGAAGAAACGGTATCAACTTTAGCCTGATGCGCCCTAATGTCTCAGCCTCCTCAGCCGTCAGCGGTGCACCCGTGTCGCCGTAACGGCAACAGCTACCCTTGCATGCACTGAGATCACAGGAAAACTTCTTTTCTATGAGTGCTAATGATACTATCGTGTCATCTATCTGCAGCATAGTGCATCAGACAAGTGATTTACCGGTCATCTCCGGCGGCACCGGCAGACCCATGAGGGTCAGCACCGTGGGGGCCACGTCAGCCAGAATACCGTGACTCACACTCCTGAACCTGCTGCTGATGAGATACAATGGCACGGGGTTCAGGGAGTGGGCTGTGTTGGCTGACCCGTCTGCATTGAGCACATAATCGGCATTACCATGATCGGCAATAATCACCACCTCATAGTCATTGGCCCGTGCTGCCATGACAACATCTCCGGCACACCTGTCAACAGTTCTCACAGCTTTCTCTATCGCTTCATAAACTCCGGTATGGCCAACCATATCGCCGTTTGCAAAATTGAGGCAAATAAAATCATGTTTCTTCTTGCCGAGCTCTTCAATGATTGCATCCCTGACCTTGAATGCGCTCATCTCCGGCTGAAGGTCATAGGTGGCCACCCGTGGTGAAGGTATCAGTATCCGCTCCTCGCCGGGAAACTCTTTCTCTCTTCCGCCGGAAAAGAAAAAGGTGACATGAGCATATTTTTCCGTCTCAGCAATCCGCAATTGTTTCTTGCCAAGCTCTCCAAGGATCTCCCCGAGAGTCCTGGTCACATTGTCTTTCGGGAAGATGACATGCAGTCCCGTGAAATTGTCGTCATAGGGCGTCATTGTCAGGTAATGCAGGGGGATTGTCTTCATCCCGGCCTCCGGCATATCATTCTGGGTCAGTACCATTGTCAGTTCGCGGGCCCTGTCATTCCTGAAGTTAATGAATACGACGACATCGCCGGGGGCAAGGGTGGCTACTGGCTTACCGTCAGCTCCGGTGACAACCAGCGGTTTCATGAATTCATCGGTAACACCCTCGTCATAAGAGGTTTGCATAGCCTGAACAATATCATTAGTCCTTGTTCCGAGGCCATGGACAAGCATGTCATAAGCCTCCCTTATCCGCTCCCACCTCTTGTCGCGGTCCATGGCATAGTATCTTCCTATGAAAGATGCTACGGTGCCATTGCTGTGCTTCAGGTGGTCAAGAAGGTCCGACATGTATCCTTTGCCACTCCGCGGGTCAGTGTCACGTCCGTCACCGAAACCGTGAATGTATACCTCCTTAAGCCCGTATTCCATTGTCATATCGCAAAGGGCATACAGGTGTGTGTCAAGCGAGTGCACCCCGCCGTCAGAGAGCAGTCCCATAAAATGGACTTTTACTCCCTTGTCACGGGCATATGCGAATGCCTCCTTAAGGACCTCATTGGAGCGTATTTCACCCGTCCGGCAGGCTTTGTTTATCTTTACAAGATCCTGGTATACAACCCTTCCGGCACCTATGTTCAGGTGGCCGACCTCCGAGTTGCCCATCTGACCCTCAGGCAGTCCGACATCCTCACCGGAGGTAAGAAGGTATGACGACGGATAGACTTTTTTCAGTGCATCAATATTGGGTGTGCCGGCTGTGCTGATGACATCACTCCTTGATCCGTCACCTATTCCCCAACCGTCGAGGATCATCAGCAATACTCTGTTTTCTTTCATTCAATAGTATATTATATCAAAATAAGCAGTGAGCAAAAATAACCAATTACTCCATAACAGGAATCCTCCCTGCTGAATAACAAGAGAGCAGCTTAAATGTTTGACTTACCGGGCTCCCCGAATTTCCCTGACCCGTATGTGGTATCCCTTCTCAGGGCAGGTGGCCTCATATTCAATATCGCTGCCTACCCAGGCGGTCCACTCAACCTCCGACAGGTTTCGTGTAACCTTGTCACAGAGACCGGCGGACATGCATCTGACATGTGCCGGACGCACGGTCAGGTCGTTTCCTGTTACGGAGAGAAAGGCTTCACCATTCTCACAAAATGCAAGCCTGATAATATCCTTCCCGCTATCGGAAAATACAACAGGAGGCTGTTGCAGATTCGCCAGTGTCCAGAGCTTTATCTCTCCTTCATCATCTGCCGTGAGCATCTGGCCGTCAGTGCCGTCAAAGGCAATTGAATTAATAGATGAAGTGTGTCCGTCAATATTTTCTTCCACAGATTGTGTGGATGTGTTCCAGATATCTATGATTCCTGAATCATCACCTGTTGCCAGGCGGTCTCCGCCGGGGATGAATTTATGAGCCGTAATGACCCTGTCACCTGTCTCCAGTGAAGCCTGTTTATCCGGCGACTGTGTCTTCCAGCAGAGCACTCTTCCCTTATTTGTAAGGGCTGCAAGCACTGTGTTATCCTGCGATATCTCCATCGCTTTTATGCCGTCCACCTCTTCAATCATCATTTTGCCTTTTCGGGATTTAAGATCCCAATCGCTCACTCCTCCTTTAATTGCCGATGAATAGAGTCTGTCCCCGCCGGCTGAAAACCGGAGGGCTGTAATTGTTCCCGATGAGTCCTGCAGATTGTAGCCGATAGTGTCTTCACCGAGCGGTATCATGACTATCTCAGATGACTCCGTGCCGCAGGCGAGCCACGAGGCGTCCGGACTAACTGTCATGGTCCTGATAACCTTGTCTCCGGACCATATAAGCTTATAACCCCTGGCCGGATTGTCGCTTTGCCAGCGCAGGACCCTGCCCCTGGTATCAGCTGTATAAAAATAGTGCCTGTCAGGCAGGTCGGCCATTGCCGTGAAATCAGCACCGTCAGGACTGAAACGGGCATAGAACCGGTTACCATACCTCTTGCTCACCTCGTACAGGGCTGAAAACACATCTGCATCTTCCGTGAACCCTGAGTGCCTGTTATTGAAGATCCAGGCCTGCCGTGCCAGCACTATCTGCAGATCCTTGTCTCCGCCGTGATTGAGAGATCTCATCGCCAGTGACCTGGCCAGTGAAAGCATCCGGTTTCTGTTCTCTTCAGTGGCTCTGTTAACTGCAGCCGTCTTTTCGGCAACAATTTCATTCACCCTGCTCTCAGCTGCTGAGGCTCGTTCCAGGGCCTCATCCATCATGCCGGTTGCTGCTTCGGCGTTAATTCTTTCATATTCTGCCTGCTCAGAAGCTTTGAATGAGCCGGTAAGGTAACTCAGGCTGTCACTCAGCCTGTCGCTATAGGCTACGGCTTCGTCTTTCATCTGCACCGCAACGGATTTCTGTTTCTCCGCCCTGTTCCTGAGTGAATATACTGCCCCGAGTGCTATCAGTGCCGTCAGTGCCACAAGGCCCAGTATGCCTGCAATAAGACGTGAACGCCTGATGCTCTCGGTTCCGGTCTTTTTGCTGTATTCCTCCTGAACAACATATTCCTCCTCAGAGTTTTTAAGGAAGAGCATTGTACGTTCGAATGCCGGGTCGAGTCTCTCCGCCCAGGCCAGTGTAGGAATATTCTCCTCCCTCCACCGGAGGGCCAGGAGAAGATCAGGAGCAACCCATAACCGGCCGTTCCCCTCCTGGTACTGTTCAGCGGCAGCGGCAAGCTTCAGGTATAGTTTTTCGGAGGCCTCCTCATCATCCATCCACTTGCGCAGCGTACCCCACAGTCTGATGATGCTCTCGTGGTTCAGGTCAAGGATGCTCTCCCTGTTAAGCGGCACCTCCTTTGAGGGGGTGATAAATGAATACTCAGGAGACCTGAACACTTCTGCAACATTGATTATCTCATTCTCAGAGCATCCTGTCTGTGCAGCAATTGTGGAGATGCGTTCCGGCTTGCGCAGTTCTCTTCCGATATCAGTTCTTGTGGTTATTGTTCTGAAGAGGCGTGAGCATACATACCGGTGTCTCTCATCCAGTGACTCAAAGGCCTGACCGGCGTGCTGAGATATTGCTCCCTGAATCTGACCCACCGCCTCATAGTCAGCCATATCCATAGGACGACTCTTATCCCCTGCCCTGCTCCACTGGTTCCAGAGACGCATCATGAGATGCTGCAGAACCGGCAGTTGTCCCGGCCTGTCAGCCAGCTCACTCAGTATCAGCCTGACCAGCGAGCGGTCTATTGACGCTCCGGCGGCCTTGACGGGATCTTCAATCACTGTACCGAGAAGCTCATTGGGGATCTGCGGCAGCAGGTAACTGCTGCTGTTCATCAGGCTGGTCAGGGAGTGAAAACGTGCACAATCAGACACATATTCAGAGCGAAGTGTCAGAATTATGTGCAGACCCTGATCAGGATTCTTTATCGCATTTACTATCAGATCAATAAATTCGGTGGCATCATCGCCAGGAGTACCGCTTGCTGTTGCAGGACTGAACCTGAAGATCTCCTCAAACTGGTCTATTACAATTACAATCTGCTGCCTGAGGTTCTTCCTTATCCTGTTGATGACCTCGGTCAGACCTTCAGTCCGGTTGTGGAGTGATGCCGCTATGCTGGCCTGTGTGAGCTGAGTAAAACCAGCGCTTGCAGAGAATGATGACAGTTCTGCTGCAAGGTGATCAACAGGGTTCTGGTCAGGTCTGAAGACAAGGTAGGACCATGACTTCCTGCCTTCGGAGTTTTCTTTCAGGAGAGCAGGGATGACACCTGAGAGTACCAATGATGATTTACCGCTGCCGGATGCTCCGATAACAGCAACGAACCTGTTCTCCTTCAGTCGGTTAACAACTTTCAGAGTGCTTTCAATCCGGCCAAAGAACAAATTTCCCTCATCCGGCCTGAATGCCCTGAGACCCGGAAACGGATTAGGCCTTATAATTATATTCTTGTCAGACATATAAAACTGATTTATCGGACGTCCAAGCCCCCCTGGTTATCCATATAATCTACAAAGATATCAGTGTATTCGGAATAGTAAAAAACAAAGGAGGTAATATCGCTTACAGGAAGTGAATATAGGCCGCTTTTGCCGTTATGTGAAGGCACTACCCAGGAGATGATTCCTGGAATTGAACCGGCGTCATAGCTCTCAGAGTATCGCATGGATGATGCCAGGAGGATCATTTTTTCTTCAGGTACACCGCTGAAGCAGAGGCTCAGGAATCTCGTCTTTTCGAAGAGAAGTGCCGCATCCGGCACTCTTCGGGTGACCACATTGGCGATCCGGTGTCTGGCTGTTTCGGGCAACCGCGCCTCCGTCTCACCGTACCATTCAGGGTTCATCGTCCTTATGGCTCTCGCACTCTCTTCCTGAAGCAGCTGGCTGTTACTGAAGAGATATGACACCGCCATCTCCCTGTCAAGTCCACGCCCGTCGGCTGCCACCCTGTGAAGGGCGCATGCCTTGGTCCAGGTTCCTGTGATATTCAGTTCGGATGCCAGTATGACTGAGGCCACTGACCATCCCTTCACCTCTCTCAAAGGATAGCAGAGTGAGAGCTCTGCCAGTCTGTGACTGTCGTCATGGTTGCCCAGCAACGCTTTCAGCGGCCTGTTGATTGAGCCGGAGATGAACGTGTCAATTGTTTCGGCAGATATTGCGGCACCGCTTGAAGTATCGTCACCTGAGTATGTGATGATCATCTCTGCAGCCGATCTGCCGGCAAGGAGGGTAAGCAGGGAGAACATGAACCCTGAGTTTACATCTCTCTCATAGGCAAGAGCTGCTGCTAGTATAAAAGACTTATTTCTTTTTGCCTCAAGCTGGAGGGCTATCAGCCTGGCAATTGTGTGCAGGGTCTCATTCAGTGCCGTCTCGATCCGCTGCCTCTGTTTGCCCTGCGGCACAAAACCCTGGCGGCACAGATGAGCGGCAGCCTTCCGGCGGACATTGATATGGCCGCCTTCAATGAAGCGGTTCAGGTGGGGCAATACCGCTGACAGGGGCATCGTGCCCAGAAGACTCAATATCAGCAGGTTTTCTTTCTCGCTGGCGTTTGACCTGATTGCTGTACCGATAATATCACCGTACTGTCCTGGGCCGAAGTGCCGTAGTACGTAAAAAGCCTCCCGGGCTGTTTCAGGATAGGTGACAGCCTGCAAAACCTCCTCACGTAATTCAATGATTCCGTACTTTCCGGCGGCAGTTATCCCTGTCCTTCTGATCTCAATGTTTGTATCAGCCATCAGTTTGACTATCTCCTGCCGCTGCGGCTCCTTCCTGCTTGCCATGATGCTGCGCGCTGCTGCCGTCTTGTCCGACACGCCTGAATGTCTCAGAAGCTCACTGTTTCTGACCGGGTCAGAATAATATTTTTCAATAATGGCTATGATGCCTGCAGCCTCCCTTGTCACGTGCTCTCCGAAACGGCTTGCCGATGCTATCAGTTTCAGTGCAGGCAGGAGTGCAGGGTCAAAGGTTTTGCCTGCTGTGGAAACAACCTCGGAGGCATAGCTTCCGTCAGCATGGTTAGCCAGGTAATCGAGTCTGCCGCTGATGAGATCAAGATGATGATCGGTAACAAGAAGCGCACTTCTGAACCCCCTGACCGGCTCCTGGCCGGCAGCAGGAATATCTGAATAAATCACAACGCCAGGCACAGAGGCAATTTTTTCAGATAACCCATTCCGGAAGTCAACTGAAAGAACCAGACCAAGTATGATCAATAAAAGGGCATAAAGAGGAAGTAACAGAACGAGCCCGGAGGCATCAAATCCGGTCAGCCATCTGACTGACAACAATATTAAGGTTAATGCCAGTATTGCTCCCGGAATTCTGACCGGAAGGCTGCACGGCTTTTGCCGGGCTCCGTATCCTTCTGTAAACAGGTGAAGCACTGTTGCCATAGAAGGCAGGGTGACTATAAACATGAATGTCAGGAAGAAAACGGCTGCCAGGGATGTGAAGAGGGCTGAAAGCAGGCTCAATGACTCCTTGCCGTTAAGATCGAAATAGATGAAGACAAGTGCCGCTGGCACTGACAGCACCAGGAGTGTGAGCGGCGAGAGCAGCAGCTTGCCCTGAAACCTCATATTCCTCAGAATGGGAAGGTAATGCCGGTTCTGCATGATCAGCCCCAGACCGATTCCGGTTATGACAAGTATGGCTGTGTATACCAGGGGAGTAGCTCTGAAGAGTGAGAGTTCCGTAATTACCGTCAGAATGGTGACTGCGGTAATCACCATCAGTGCAAGGGCCGACCAGAAGACCCACATATAACCGGTTTTCATTGCCCGAAAGGTATTGACATATCCCGGAATAGAAACAGACTCACTTAGACAAGATACGATAAAAATCCAGAAGTTACAAATAGCTGCCTCTTGACCTTACCAGGCCGGCGATGCGGGATGTCATCTCCTCCGTTGATTCGTTGTCGGCATCAATTACCAGGTCAGCCATTTCGTACCATTTTTCCCGTGGCGCCAGCAGGGCCCGAATTCTGGTGGCCAGATCATCCTCGGCAGCATCCAGCAGAAGAGGCCGTACCGATCTTGATTTCTTCAGGCGTGACGCCAGGGCTTCAACAGGCAGTTTCAGGTAGACTACCACTCCCGTTGACTTCATGACTTCAATGTTGTCAGTAGAGCATGGAGTTCCGCCGCCGCATGCAACAACAGTTTTGTTCCTGCCGGAGACGGTTAGCAGTGCCCGGCTCTCGGCCTTCCTGAAATACTCCTCTCCCTTTTGAGCAAAGAGGTCAGGCACTGACAGGCCCTCCTGTTCCTGGACAACCTTATCTGTGTCTGCAAATTTCCAGCGTAGGGAAGATGCTATTTTCCTTCCGTTGGAGCTCTTGCCGCTCCCCATGAACCCTGTAAGGTAGATGTTCATGCCGGGCTACAGATCCAGTTTCATCTGTGCGGGGTCATCCGGCAGCGGGCCGTGGGGTGCCTGGCCGGCGTCTTCCTCCTCATCCCTGTCAGGTGGTGGTGGTGCCGCTTCACTCTTCACCACAGGCTCAAGCTCACGTATATCTGTGACGCTGTAATTTGAAAGCCTTTTCCCCTTTGCACGGAAGCTTTTTACCCCGATAAATTCCGCCACCTCAATGATCTCCTGCCTGCGGCCCTCATTCTTGCCACCGAAGCTGATCTCAAGGCGGGGATACTCAACCTCTGTCAGGCTGACGAGTTTTGAACCCTCGCTGTCTGAGATCAGGCACTGCAGTCTCTCGGACTCTTCAAAGACAAACCTCTTGACATAATAGAAGCCCTGCTCCTGATCCCAGTAAACGACAGAGAATATCTTTGACTCCCTGAACTTCTCAAGCAGGAGCAGATCATCCTCAAAATGAAGCGACAGGTCAGTGCCGGAGGTCCTGTACCATCCTCCCTTCGTGACAACAAGCAGTGTATCCTCCGATACAAACTCTCCGAGGAACCTGCCCCTGCCGTCTACATTCAGCCTCATCACCGCCTCATCAAACCACAACTTGCGTCCTCCCAGTGTCGAGAGGCCTTTCTCCTTAAGTGTAATCTTATGTACGGGATTCTTTGTCAGGATATTACCCATTGATGCACGACCCTTGATTGCCAGCTCCCCGAAGTCGAAGTCGAAGGTGAGTTTCTTCAGCCTGGCGCGGGGCTTATGGTACACGCGGATGACCTCCCCCTCGCCGTTGGGGTTTGCACTGAGATAAAGAATACGGGTGCCGTTTGAGCCTCGCCCGAGGCTGTATTCCTTATCGCGCGTGAGGCCGGTAAGGGCACAGCGCTTGACATAGTATGGTCCTTCACGGCCATCCTGGTAAACGGTGTTGTAGATTGTCCGGGTGTCGTTCCTGAGAAAGACCTGCACATGTATCACATCTTTTCCTACGAAAAGCTTCTCAGCCACCCTGGCGATGAGGTAAGTACCGTCTTTCCTGATAATAATTATATCATCGATATCTGAACAGTCACATACATACTCATCCTTTTTAAGTCCTGTACCGACAAATCCCTCCTGGCGGTTGACATAGAGCTTTGCATTTACGGCAACCACTTTCGAGGCCTCAATGGTTTCAAAGCTTCTGATCTCGGTCTTCCGTTCGGAGTTCTTGCCGTATTTCTTTTTTATCTGACGGTAATAATTTATTGTATAGGCTACTATGTTACCCAAATGGTTTATTACCTCCTCCAGTTCACCCTCGATACCTTTTATGTGTTCGTCTGCACGTGAAGAGTCGAACTTTGAAATACGCTTGATCTTTATCTCAGTCAGCCTGATTATGTCATCGCGGGTTATCTCTCTCCTGAAGAGCTTCTTGTAGGGCTTCAGGCCCTTGTCGATGGCAGTGATTACAGCCTCCCAGGTCTCGCTCTCCTCAATGTCACGATAGATTCTCTTTTCAATAAATATCTTTTCAAGGGAAGAGAAATGCCACTCTTCCTCGAGTTCTGCCTTGCGTATCTCCAGCTCGCGCGTCAGGAGCTTCACGGTCTGGTCTGCGGAGTGTCTGAGGATATCGCTTACACCTACGAAGGCAGGCTTGTTCTCGTCTGTTATAACGCAGGCGTTGGGTGAGATCGAAAGCTCACAGTCGGTAAAAGCATAGAGTGCATCGATAGTCTTGTCAGGAGAGATCCCTGACTGGAGCTGGATGACGATCTCCACGCCTCCCGCAGTGTTGTCGTCAATCTTTTTTATCTTGATCTTGCCCCTGTCATTGGCTTTGACAATAGACTCAATGAGTGAAGATGTAGTGCGGCCGAAGGGTATCTCTGTTATCACCAGCCCCTTCCTGTCAACCTTTTCAATCCTGGCTCGTACCTTCACGGCCCCGCCCCTGGCACCGTCATTGTACTTTGAAATATCAATCATCCCGCCTGTCGGGAAATCAGGATAGAGCACGAAGGGCTTGTCCTGCAGGTAACTTATTGACGCATCTATCAGCTCGTTGAAGTTATGGGGGAGTATCTTGGATGCAAGTCCCACGGCGATGCCCTCCACGCCCATTGCCAGCAGCAGGGGAAACTTGACCGGCAGCGTTACGGGTTCCCTGTTGCGTCCGTCGTAGGAGCTCATCCACTCAGTGGTCTTGCTGTTGAAGGTGACCTCGAGCGCGAATTTGGAGAGTCTGGCCTCAATGTACCTCGGTGCAGCAGAGCCGTCACCTGTAAGTATGTTGCCCCAGTTACCCTGTGTTTCCACAAGCAGATCCTTCTGTCCGAGCTGCACCAGTGCATCGCCTATCGATGCGTCACCGTGAGGATGGAACTGCATCGTATGGCCTATAATGTTTGCCACCTTGTTGAAGCGGCCGTCATCCATGCGTTTCATGGAGTACAGTATCCTGCGCTGAACGGGCTTCAGTCCGTCAGACATATGGGGTACTGCACGCTCAAGGATAACGTATGACGCATAGTCAAGAAACCAGTCCTGGTACATACCCGACAGTGCCGTGACAGTATGCAGGGCCACTGGCAGATGACCGTTCGTCGTTGCTTTTATCTCCTCGCCCTCACCTGCGGGAGACCCTTCCAAAGGATCACTCTCTTTCATCTTCTGAAACAATCTCCTCTCACACCTTAAGAGCCTCGGGGATCTCCTCCTCCACTCTCAGGTTGTCAATAATAAAATCCTGCCGTTCAGGGGTGTTCTTACCCATGAAGAACTCAAGGAACTGTATATATGAATCGGCTTTCTTCATGATGACAGGCTCAAGCCTCATGTCTTTGCCGATAAAA
>Ga0209467_1003194_pt1 | contig 10893 bp, 8 predicted proteins | sample Higcelwee11metaG_FD_187175 | JGI IMG/M metagenome (GOLD analysis project Ga0209467, IMG submission 187175) | Freshwater pond sediment microbial communities from the University of Edinburgh, under environmental carbon perturbations - High... | ecosystem: Environmental > Aquatic > Freshwater > Pond...
TTCTGAGCACCATCCAGGCCTCGCCATCATAACGAGCGAGGGCGCGCCGCGCCCCGCTGGAGAGATCAACCGAGCGGTTGGGGGCGGAAGCAGCTATTCTGAGCTTCTCTGCCGCGCTGATGGAGTCTTCCCATGCGAACCGCGTTTTTGGGCGCCAGCCTGTCCCTCGTCTCTTTGCTCGCGTGCACCGAGTATGAGGTCAACCCCAACAAGGACGCCGCGGGCGCTGATGACACCGGGCCACTCGGCGAGAGCGGCACCGACGACAGCGCCGAGCCCCTCGACGCCTGCGGTGAGCCCGAGAGCCCCACCCCCATCTCCGTCGAGCTGAACACCGAGTGTGAGGTCGACCTCCAGACGGGCAAGTTCAACCCCGTCAAAGAGTGGAAGTGGGGCAACGGCGCGTTCTGCGGCCCGGCGGCCGTCGCCCAGATCGTCGACTCCAACGGCTCTGGCGCCATCGACGACGACGATCTCCCCGCGGTCATCATCTACCAGAGCAACAAGGTGATCGCGCTCAAAGGCGACGGCAGCGGCCCGTTCTGGGCGACCTCAGCCGGGGGCTACGGCCAAGACGGCGGCTTCGCCGTGGGTGACCTCGACGGTGACGGCTGGCCCGAGGTGGTCACCGCCGCCTCCAGCCAGGTCTGCGCGCTCAACGGCCAGGACGGCACCCAGAAGTGGTGCTCGACGGGCCTGGCCGCGAACCTCGACCCCAACGGCTACAACTACCCCGCCATCGCCGACATGGACGGTGACGGCAACATCGAGGTGCTCGCGGGCAACGCCATCCTGCGGGGCATCGACGGCAAGGTGCGCGGCAAAGGCACCCTCGGCAAAGGCGCGGCGCCTTATGGCGGCAGCGGCGCGAGCACCTACGGCGCCATCTCTGTGCCCGTCGACATGAACAACGACGGCGTGATGGAGCTTGTGGTCGGCAACGCCGCGTACACCCCCGACGGCGCCACGATCTGGTCCTCGTCTACCCCCGACGGCCTCGTCGCCGTGGCCGACTTCGACGGCGATGGCGAAGGCGAGATCGTGAAGACGTCAGGCATCTACGTCTACGGCTTAGAGACCGACGGCTCGACGGCCTGGGGCCCGCGCACCTACAGCGGCAACCTCGGCGCCCCCGCCGCCGACGACATGGACGGCGACGGCCTCCCGGAGTTCGTCTTCGCCGCCAGCAACGCCCTGATCGCGATGAAGTGGGGCGGCGTCGAGATGTGGCGCGCCACCATCGCGGATAGCTCCGGCGCCGCGGGCCCCGTGCTCTTCGACTTTGAGCTCGACGGTTACCCCGAGGTGCTCTACGCCGACGAGACCCGCATCCAGTTCTTCTCTGGCCTCGACGGCTCGGTGAAGTTCACCAGCGGCGACCACGCCTCCTACACCATCTTAGAGACGCCGATCGTCGCCGACGTAGACAACGACGACCAGGTCGAGATCGTGCTCGGCCACTGCAACGGCAACGGCAGCATCGGCGCGGTCACGGTCTACGGCGACGCCGATGAGACCTGGCCCCCAGGCCGGAAGATCTGGAACCAGCACGGCTACAGCATCACGAACGTCGAGGCCCTGGGCGGCATCCCCTCCGGCGTCGGCAACAACTTCTCCAGCTACAACAGCTTCCGCTCCGGCGACGTCGGCTTGCCCCCCAGCGAGTTCATCGACCTGCGCGCCGAGGTGCTCGACGTCTGCGAAGAGGAGTGTAAGTCGGGCGTGGTGAAGGTCGCGGCGCGGGCGCTCAACGCGGGCAACGTCGAGGCCCCCGCGGGCGTGTTCATGACGCTGCGCGCCGGCGCTGGCGGCGAGGTGCTGGCCATCGGCTGGACGACGGCGGCGATCCCCGCGGGCACCAGCGGCGAGGTCATCACCTTTGAGGCCGACGCCTCGAAGCTCAAGGGCAAGACGCCGGTGGTCACCGCCGACGAGGACGACGTCGGCGCGGGCACGATCTATGAGTGTGAGGAGTCGAACAACATCGAGTCCTGGACCTCCACCGTCTGCGACTAAGGCGTCTCGCAGGAGGGAGCGGGCTCAGCGCTGTCTGGGCCCGTTCTTGAGCGACCAGCTCGTCTTGGCGACCATCCCCCGCAGCACGTCGAGCTCCGCGCGGGTGGGCTGGGCGCGCTCCAGCAGGATCGACAAGGTCGTGAAGACTTGATCGGGGTTTCGCCCGTCGAGGTAGATCGTCTCCGCCAGGGCCTCCATCGTCGCCTCGATGAGCTTCCGCTGAAGGTCAATCGGCGCGCGGTCGCTGGGGGCCTTGGGTTTGGGCGCCTGGGGCCGATCGGTGGTCTGGTTGAGCCCCCGGCGGCGGCCCTCCTCAAAGATCGCCGAGCAGACGATCAACACCGCCTGGCTCAAGTTGAGGCTAGGCTCGGCCGCCGTGGGGATCTTGAGGATGGCCTGGCAGCGGCCCAGGCTCTCGTTGTCTAAGCCGGAGTCTTCGCGGCCAAAGAGGATCGCCACCGGGCCCGGGCTGTCGTGAACGCGGCGCGCGAGCTCTTGGGGTGACCACACCGGCCAGCCCCAGCGCCGGGGCCGAGCGGAGGTGCCGACCGCGAGCACGCAGCCCTCGACGGCCTCGGCCACGTCGCCGACAAACCGCGCCCGCTCTAATAGCGGCACACCCCCGGTTGCCATCCAGCGCGCGCGCTCCATGTCAAACGCGGGCGGATCGACGAGCACCAGCTCATCGACGCCCGTGTTCGCCATGGCGCGGGCCGCCGCTCCCACGTTGCCGGGGAACAGCGGGTGAACCAGGACAATTCGCGCCCCCGACGCTGGAGGCGCGACGTCCGCGTCGCTCGACAAGGTTTATCCCAGGCCGAACAGGCTCTTGAGCCAAGCCCAGAAGCCCTTCTTCTCGGGGGGCTTGACGGGCGTGACGGCGGTGGAGGGGGTCGTCGGCGTCGTGCTGGCGGCGGGCGCGGGGGCCTTGGGCGCGGTGGCCGTGGGCTCCGCGGCGGCCGCGGTGTCCTCGGCCGTGACGGCTTGGGGCTCTGACGGGACGTCCGAGACGTCCGAGAGGGGATCTTCGCCGCCCGCGGGGGCCACGCTGTTCGCCAAAGACGAGCCCATCATCAGGGGGCTCGGCGCCACGCCGGGCTTGGCCGCGGGCTTCTTGGGCTTCGACGCCGCCGTCTTGACCTTGGAGGACTTCCCGCCGGGCGTGATGTTGCCGCCCATCTGGAGGGTCTGCTGGACCGTCTGCCCGGTGGCCTTGTCCTTCGCCGTGAGGTTCAGGATGCCCTCAGAGTCGATGTGGAACGTGACCTCGATCTGCACCTGGCCCTTGGGCGCGGGGCGGATGCCCGAGAAGATGAAGGTGCCGAGCTGCTCGTTCTCGTCACACATCTTGCTGTCGCCCTGGTAGAGCCGCAGCATGATCGAGCGCTGGTTGTCTTTGGAGGTGGTCAGCGTGCGGGTCTTGTAGTCCGGCAGGGGCTGGTTCTTGTTGAACAGGACGTGCATCGTCCCATCCACCTTGTTGATGCCGATGGGCATCGGGAGCACGTCGAGCAAGGTGAGGCTGTTCTCGGGCTCGGAGCTAGAGCTCGACAACGAGTGCGCCATCATCGCCGCGCCGATGGCCACGGCCTCATCGGGGTTGACGCCCTTCGACGGCGCCTTGCCGATGAACTCGGTCACCTTCTGCTGAACCAGCGGCATCCGGGACTGGCCACCGACGAGGAGCATCTCGTCGACGTCCTTCACGGTGCAGCCGGCCTCTTTGATGATGCGGGTGCAGGTGGCGATCGTGCGATCGACCAGGTCCATACACCACTCGTTGAGGGTGTCCCGGGTGATCGTGATGTTGATGTTGAAGCTGCCCTCTTCAGTCGTCGTGATCGCGGGGATCTCGATGGTGTAGGAGCTCACTTCAGAGAGGCTGATCTTCGCCGTCTCGGCCGCGTCGCGGATGCGCTGGATGGCGACGCGGTTGATCGACAGGTCGATGTTGTGCTTCTTGTAGAAGTCCTCGAGGATCTTCTGCATCACACGATCATCAAAGTCCATGCCGCCGAGGAAGGTGTCGCCTCCGGTGGCCACGACCTCAAAGATGCGGTCTTTGATGTCGATGACGGAGATGTCGAACGTGCCGCCGCCCAGGTCGTAGACCGCGACCCGGGACTCGAGGTTACGCCCGAGACCGTAGGCCAAAGCCGCCGCCGTGGGCTCGTTGAGCACACGCAGCACCTTGAGCCCAGCGAACACCCCGGCGGTGCGAACCGCCTGGCGCTGCCGGTCGTTGAAGTAGGCCGGGACGGTGATGACCGCCTGATCGACCTGCTCCCCGAGGGATTCTTCAGCCACTTCTTTGATCTTGCGAAGGATGGCGGCCGAGATCTGCTCCAAGGTGAAGATCTGATCTTTCACCTTGATGAGCACCTCGGACTGCTCTCCTTCGCGCAGCTCATAGGTGAAGACCTGACGAATCTTGTCGATGGTCTTCGAGTGGTAGTTGCGGCCCATGAGGCGCTTGGCCCCATACACCGTGTTGTTCGGGTTGAGCTGCGCCTGGCGCTTCGCCTCGTGACCCACGAGACGATTCCCCTGCTCGTCGATGGCGAACACCGAAGGGATGGTGGTCTCACCGCCCTTATAGGTGATCAGCCGCGGCCGGCCATTCTCGAAGATGGCCGCGCAGGAGTTGGTTGTGCCGAGGTCGATTCCGATGGCTTTGCCCATGGACCGCTGCCTGCCTGGATGAAGAGAGTCTGCCAGGGCTGACTACCACGGACAGCCTGGACACGTCAATGAACCCGTTCTCCAGAGAGCCTGGAGGGGGCGATGTCGTTGCGCCAGAGTGTAGCTCTGATCCGTCGCTAAGTGGTCATGCCCCCCGCAGAGGGGACCTGAGCCGCCTGATCGTACACGAGCATGATCTTTCCATCTTGGCGCGTGCAGCTCTGCGCGAGGGCGCCGAGGGCCTCGTCGAAGGGCAGCCGAGAGGTGATCATTGGCTCCGCCCGCAGAAGATCCCGCTCCAAGAGCCGGATCACCTGGGGAAAACAGCCGCCGCCGACGTGGCCGCGGGATCCTGAGATGCTCGACGCCCCGGTGACGAGCGCGTCGAGCATGACCGGCGCGCGCTCGCCTGTGCGGCCGAGGTAGATCATCTGACCCCCTGGCGCAAACGACCGCTCGATCTCGGGCATGGTGAACTTCGCGGCGCCAGCGGCCTCGATCTGGAGATCGGCGCCCCAGCCCTTCGTCGCGCGGCGCACCTCTTCAGCGGGGGACGAGCCCTCCTCGTTGAGCTTGCGCGGGTCGTGGGCCTCATCAGCGCCCATGGCCATGGCGACCTCACACCGCGCCGGGGAGACGTCGAAGGCGAGGATCGTGGCCGCCCCAGCGGCGCGGGCCAAGGCGATGGCCCCGAGGCCGATGGGCCCGCAGCCGTGGATGACGACGTGGTCGCCCGGGCGCATGCCCCGGCCCGAGACGAAGATGCCGTTGTACGAGCAGGCGATGGGCTCGATGAGCGCGCCGAGCTCTAAGGCGCGCTGGGCGTCGCCGACACGCTGGGCGAGGCCGTTGAGGCTCCAGCAGAAGCGCTCCTCAGTGACGATGTACTCGGCGTACGCGCCCGGCGCCGAGAAGCCGACCATCTCTAGGTGGGGGCACTGGTTGGGGCGGCCCACACGGCAGGCCTCACACACCCCGCAGTTGAGCATGCCTTCAGCGGCGACAAGATCCCCGACGTGCAGGTTTCGCACCTCGGAGCCTTTGGCCACCACAACGCCGGTGTACTCGTGGCCGGGGATCACCGGCAGGCGCACCGGACCCGAGAAGATGATGTAGCCCTCGGCGTCGGTCTCGTAGCAGTGGGTGTCGGAGCCGCACACGCCGCAGGCGCGCACCTGGATGATCACCTCACGGGGGCCCAGCGTCGGGTCGGCCACCTGGGCGGCGGCGAAGCGCGGGTGCCGCCACACGGCGCTGCCCATGGCCTTCTTGGCTTCACGCTCGGCGGCGCTCACACGAGAGCCCGGGCGCGGGTCCCAGTCGGCCTCCAAGACGATGGCTCTCATCCGTGGCTCCTTCGTGGGCCTTCATTCGCCCAGCCAACCCCTATCCCGGTCGCTCTACCGACGCTGTCCGATCTGCACGTTTGGGCGCGTCGAGGCGACGCATCTTCACCTCTAGGATGGCGCGATCGTTCGCTTTGTGAACGACGAGCTCCCACGGGCCCTCTAGAATCTTCTCGCCGACCTTGGGCACATGCCCCAGGCGCACGAGGATGAGCCCGGCGAGGGTGTCGAAGTCGCCCTCGGGCAGCTCAAAACCCAAGGCGGAGTCGAGCAGCTCGGCCTCAGCGCGGGCGGAGATCACCCAGGTGTCGGGGCCGACCTTCCTCGCGACGCGGGTGCGCTCGTCGTACTCATCGTCGATCTCGCCGACGAGCTCCTCAAGGATGTCCTCCATGGTGAGCAGGCCCACGGCGCCGCCGTACTCGTCTACGGGCACGACCACACGCTGCCGGGTGCGGCGCATCTCTTGGAAGAGCTCCTCGATCTTCTTGCTCTCGGGCACAAAGATCGCCGGGCGGGCCACCTCGCGGATCGGCGTCGAGAGGTCGTTCAAGAACAGCAGGTCGTTGTGGTGCAACATGCCGGTGACCTGATCGACGCGGCCCTGGAAGATCGGCATCCGGGAGTAGCCGTGCTCGACCATCAGCGCGATGGCCTCCGCCGCCGTGGCGCTCTCGGGCATCGACACCACCTCGATCAGCGGCTTCATCACGTCTTCGACGGTGGCTGAAGAGAACTCAAACACCCGCAGCATCAGCTCGCGGTCGCCCTCGTCCAAGGCCGTCGTGCGCTCGTTGTCCAAGAGGTTCTGGATGACCTCGCGGCTGATCGCCTGGCCCTCGCCGCTCACGCCAAGCGTGCGGCGCAGGGTGTCGGTGATGAGCTCCAAGAGCTTGAGCGCCGGGAAAAACAGCACCGAGAAGACGTAGAGCGGGAACACGACCCGCGGCGCGAGGCTGTTGGCGTAGGTCTCAAAGATGCTCTTGGGGATGAGCTCGCCGAAGAGCAGCACCATGGGCACCAGCGTCGCCACGGCGAGGAGGCCGCCGACGTCGTCGCCCCAGGCGTGCACCATGGCGGCGGTGACGACGGTGGACGACGACACCGCGCTGATGTTGGTGCCGATGAGGCAGGTGCCGAGCAGGTGGCTGGGCTTGGACAACATCTCCAGGACGAGCTTTGAGCCCCGGTCGCCGTCTTCAGCCCGGGCCTTGAGGCGCAGGCGGTCGGCGCTGACCATCGCCAGCTCGCTGCCGGAGAAGAAGCCCTCGGTGATGATGAACACGGCCAACAGCGTGAGCGCGAGGCTGAGCGTCATGTCGCCACCTCTTCACCCTCGACGGGCTCCAGCGGCCGCACGCTCACCTTGGTGATGCGGCGGTGATCGACGCCGATCACCTCAAAGACGTGGGCCTCGTGGATCACCCGCTCGCCCTTCTCGGGGATGTGGCCGACGCGGTCCAAGATGAAGCCGCCGACGGTGTGATACTCGCCCTCAGGCAAGGTGATGCCCACGCGCTCTTGGAAGTCGTCTACGTCCATGGAGCCGATGACCGTCCACACCCCGTGGCCCACGGGCACGGCGTCTTGGGAGTCTTCGTCTTGCTCATCCAAAAGCTCACCGACCAGCTCACCCAGGAGGTCGTCTAAGGTGACGAGGCCCACGACGCTGCCGTGCTCGTCTACGACGATGGCCATGTGGCTGCGGCGCTTCTGGAACTCCTTGAGCATGTCCGCGGCGCGTTTGCTCGCCGGGACGTAGAACGCCTCTTGCAAAAGCGCGCGGAGCTCACCGGAGCCCGGGTTGATCTGGCCCTTGAAGCGCAGGAGGTCCTTGGTCAACAACAGGCCCAAGATGTTGTCGATGCGGCCTTGGTAGATCGGCACCCGGCTCACACGGCTGCGCTGCAGCTCGTCGATGAGGCGCTCCAGCGGCGTGTTGATCGGGAAGGCGATGATGTCGGGGCGCGGCGTCATCAGCCGGGAGACGGTGGTGTCGGAGAAGTCGAACAGGCGGTCGATGAGCGCGCGCTCGTTGGCGCCGATGGCCCCGGCTTTGCTGCCTTGGTCGATGAGCTGGCGAACCTCGTCCTCTTGCATCACCTCGGAGCGGGGGCTCGTGTCTACGCCGAAGATGCGCGTGAAGAAGTCGGCGATCAACATCAAGAACCAGCGCACCGGGGTGATCATCAACGACCAGAAGGTCAGCGGCCGCGCCAGAAACAACGCCGCCCGGCGGGGGTTGGCCATGGCCAAGGTCTTCGGCGTGACCTCTCCGAAGACGATCAGCAGCGGCGTGGCCACGAAGAGGTTCAGCCAGGGCTGGGTGGGGCTCAAGGTGAGGATCAAGCTCGCGAACACCGCCGCGAGCGAGATGTTCACCAGCTCATTGCCGATGAGGATCGACGGCAAGGTGCGCCGTTTGTCGCTGCGCAGGGCCTCGACCAAGGCGCCGGGCAGGCCCTCCCGCTTGAGGTGCTCACGGTCGGTGGCCTGCAAAGAGAAGATCGCCGTCTCGGACGCCGAGAACATCGCCGAGAAGCTCAGCAAGATCGCGGCCAAGGCGAGCGCGGGGACGAGGTCAATCTCAGCGGCGGCGCCGCCAATGAGCGGGAGGAGCCCCGATAAGGGGACTGGGTCGGTCATTGAGGTCCGGGGAAGTGCTGCCAGCTCAGAGGCCAAGGGCGACCGCGGAGGGTCACCTCAGGGCCTTGGGTCACGCGGCCGATCTTGCTCAGGCGCAGGCCGAGGTCGGCGCCTAAGGCGAGGAGGTCGTCGTGACGCGCGGGCGGCGCGGTGAACACGAGCTGATAATCATCGCCGAAGCCGACCTGGTGGGGGATCGGGTCGGGGGCGGCGGCGCGCAGCTCGTCGGAGGCCGGCAGCGCCTCGGGCCAGACCTCAGCGCCCACCCCCGCCGCGGCGCAGAGCCGGGGGAGGTCGGTGGCGAGGCCATCGGAGAGATCCATCGCCGAGCGGCTAAAGCCATGCAGCGCCAGGGCCGGGCCGAGACGCAGGGGCGGGTTGGGGCGGCAGAGCGCGCGCAGGCCCTCGGGGGCCTGGGTGGCGAAGCCGAGGCTGGCGTCGCCTAAGGTGCCGCTCACCCAGAGGTCTTCGCCGACCTGGGCGTTCTGGCGCAAGAGCGGCTCGGCCTGGAGCTGCCCGATCATCGTGAGGCTCACGACGACGCCCCCGGCGCTGCGCGTGGTGTCGCCGCCGATGAGCGCCGCCCCGCAGGCCGCGAGGCCCTCACGAAGCCCCTCGGCGAAGCCCAACACCCACGCCCGGTCCACCGGGTCGGGCAGCGAGAGCGAGAGCAGCGCGAGGGTAGGCACCGCCCCGCAGGCCGCGACGTCTGAGGCGTTCACGAAGGCGAGCTTGGCGCCAACATCGGCCGCGGCGCTGCGCGCGTCCCAATGAACGCCCTCGACCATGGTGTCGACGGTGATCACCCGGCCATCCCGCAACACCGCGCAGTCATCCCCGATCCCGACACGAACCTCAGGCGGCAGGGCGGCCACAGGGGGAGCCAGGAGGCGGATGACCCAAGATTCCTCGTCGTCCGCAGGCATAAGGCGGGGGTACAGGCTCCGAGAGCGCGTCGGGGAGAGAGCCTTTAGCGTAGATCAACTCGGCGGGAAAGTCCGGAGCGAAGTTTGGCTGGGCGAGTCCTGCTCCGCCGCATCGGGCGCCTCCTCCCCCAAGAGCCAACGCACCACCGCCCGCACCCGGGGGAGCTTGTGCCGCGCCCGGTGCACGACGAGCCACAGCGCGCGGCTCGCCACCGGGCCATGAACCTGGGCGCCGACCTCCTCAGGGCCCACCTCACGCAGCCCGCCCACCCGCGCCGCGAGGCCCCGGGGCAAGATCGCCACCCCCAACCCCGCCGCCACGGCCAGCGCGAGCGACTCCACGTCTTCGACCAATAGCCGCGGCGGGCGATCGGGGAAGGCGCGGGCCGCGTGGAGCTGCTCGGGGATGCCCGCCAACGATCCGGTGAGCCCCAGCCACGGCAGCCCTGGCGCGGCCTCAACGTCAACGGCGAGAAACAGCGCGTGCTCGTACAGCCCGACGCGGCGCACGAGGAGATCGCCGGTCTCCGGTCGGCGCAAGCGCAGGGCGATGTCGGCCTCTCCCGCGGCGAGGCTGACGAGCGAGTTGCCGGTGAGCACCCGCAGGCGCAGCACCGGGTGGCGCGAGAGCAGCTCTGGCAGGCGCGGGCTCAGCTCCCAGCGCAAGACCTCCGCCACCGTCGAGATCGTGACCTCCCCCACCAGCTCGTCCTGATCCTCCAAGGCCGAGCGCGCCGCCAAGGCCCCCTCCACCATCGGCCCCATCGACGCCAACAGCCGCGCCCCCCGCTCGGTGAGCCGCACGGGCCGCTCCCGGGTGACCAGGGGTGAGCGCGCCTCGGCCTCCAGGCGGTCGAGGTGTCGGCTCACCGTGGACTGGCTGACGCCCAGGGCCTTGGCCGCGGCGGTGACGCTGCCCAGCCGCGCGACGGCCTCAAAGGTACACAGCAGCGACCAGTCCAGGCTCACGGCGACGCTCCGCTGTCATCCAGCAAAAACGGATGACGCTGGCCCGATCTTAGCGCTGGTCATGCGTCTGTGCGAGGGTTCAATGGGGCACACACCCACCCGAGGCGCCCCATGAAGCTCCATCACCTGCGCAACGCCACGGCCCTCTTGCAGCTCGGCCCCCACCGCCTGCTGATCGACCCCATGCTCTCCGAGCCCGGGGTGATGCCCGGCTTCAAGATGTTTGGCGGCGGCCGTCGCCCAAACCCCCTCGTCCCCCTGCCGCCGGGCGCAGATGCGGCCATTACGAGCGCGACCGGGGCGATCAT
>Ga0209467_1003195_pt1 | contig 10890 bp, 8 predicted proteins | sample Higcelwee11metaG_FD_187175 | JGI IMG/M metagenome (GOLD analysis project Ga0209467, IMG submission 187175) | Freshwater pond sediment microbial communities from the University of Edinburgh, under environmental carbon perturbations - High... | ecosystem: Environmental > Aquatic > Freshwater > Pond...
GGTCTTGAGGTCGTCCATGGCCGGTTAGTCCTCCCGCAGGGAACGCCAGATGAAGCCCTGCACGTCGATCAGGTCGCGCGGCTTGAGCGTGTCGCGCTTGGCGAGCTGTGCGCCAACGAAGTCCACAAAGGCCAGGATTTTTTCATAACAAGCCCAGTCCGGGCGGCTCTTGTAGTCGATCTCAAAGGCATACGCCTGGGCCGCCTTCTTCATGTACGACGGCTTGACGAAAATGTGCCGCGTCGGGTCCTGGAGAAACGGGAAATATGTGGCCACGGTCCACTTGCAGGCGTCAAGTTCCTCAAGCGCGTTGACAAAGGCGTCGAACCTGAGGCCGAACTCGCCCTCGCCGTGGAGCAGGTCGAAGAGAGTCTCGGCGAGAAGACGTTGCTCCTCAGAACCTTTCTTGATGCCGTCGGCAAAGGCCATCTTTTCGTTGGGGAAAACAAGATTGATCTTGTCCAAGACCTTCTTGGACAGCTTGCAGACCGTGGCGTAGTCGCCCTGCTCCATGAGCGGGGCGAGCACCTCCTTGGACAGAGTTTCGCGATGGAAGACAGAGGCGTCGAACTTGTAGTTGCGCTCTTCCTCAAGATAGCCGGGATCGGAAAAGCCATTCTTGTACCGTTTGTTGAAGGCCTTCTCCAGGTCCGGAAACGGGATGAAGCCCTTCACGTTCCGGCTGCGGCTGACCGCCTCCAGCACGGGATGGTTAACGGGCGCGGAGGTTTTCTCAAGAACGCCCCCAAGCATCCGCTTTTCGCCCTCGAATTCGAAAAAGACACGGACCTTGTCGCCTTCCAGCAGTTCCAGAACCTTTCCCATTCCCCATCCGGGGCGGGTGGGGAGCGTGACGTAATCGCCTTCGGCAAAAAGTGGTGCAGTCATATGCAGAATCCCGTAGTGAGTTATCGTTCTTGCGTCATCAACAGTTTCACCTGTCAACTCACGCAGCAGCTTCGGCCTCACGACACGCACTGAGCGCAAATTTGTATGCTTCGCGGTCTACCCCGAAAAGAAGTCGTGACGGTTCAATTACCAAAGATATTTCATCATCCCCAGGCAAAGAGACCATCACATGCAAAAGGCCATCTTCTGCTTCCGCAGAAGAAATACTGGAAAAGGCGTCTATACTTTCATTGGATATCGCAAATCGCTCATATGGCTCTAAAGATTTCGAAGGATCAGGTTCTATCTCAAGATATGCTTCATGTAGAAAAGTGACAATAGCGTCTGCGGCAAGGATTGCAGACCGGCGATGGTGTGTTGAGAGTTTCGCGATAAATCCATCTTTGCCGTGACTTACATTTCCGGCGTCATTCCGCAATACGCGCAAAGAGTCTGTTAGTCCGTTGTGGAATTTTACCAAGTCAGCAAATCCCCTGTGTCTTATGTCGCCAAGCTTCAAAAGTTTTATGACTATGCCCACCAATACACAAATAGGAACATCAGCATTGGCAGGTTTTTGCGGGTTTAGGGGATCGTCAAGTCCATCGATGATGATCCGGCAGGCGCACTCAACAAGGCCTTTTGCCGCATCGATACAGGCGTCATTGTCGGCGACAAACTCTCTTTCTAATGTCTGAAATGTTTGCTGTAACATTGGTGCATGGCTCCAATACGAACAAAACGCCCGAATGCCAGGATACCATTCAGCACTCATAGCGAGGACTCCACGGTTTTTTCGGCGTCCTTGACGCGGATTTCGCCGGACATGAGTTTGGGGAGGAGGAGGTCGCGGGTTTGGGCGAGGGTGCGGGATTCAATTTCGTTTGAAGCGATGCGTCTGTACAATGCCTGTAGTGTGTCTGAAGCGGCTGACCTGATCTTGGCAGATGAAACAATAACAGGAATAGATCTAAAATTTCCTTTACTGATTTCCTGAAATGTTGACCCATTGGCTTTTTGAAGTATCAACCCTATGTTCTCAAGAGTCCAAATCCAAGAGTAGGCATTTGAGAGCCGTTTCTTGCATCGCATGGCGACAAATCCCTGGTTTATTGCAATAGGAATTTCTGAAATTGCAACATAACCAATTGGGGCTCTTGATGAAAGTAGGACCGTGCCCGCAGGTAGTAGCCCTGAACTAATCTTCGTAAGTCCTGCCGCCGTGATCTTTCGAGCTGTCTCCAGAAGGACCGGGGCGCTAAGGGAAGAAAGATCTTTCGGCGTTGCCCAGTTGATTTCGCCGTCCCAAAAGTCGGGTTCCTTCGTGCTCGGCGTTGATCCGCCAACTACTTCAACTTCTTCTCCAATTGTCGAAACCTCCCACCCCTCCGGCTTCCCCTCGTCATCCAGCCTGTCCGGGAACAAATCCCAAATTTCCTGGGCGAGGTAGGGGGCGCGGCCTTCCATCTTGGCCCGCGTCGGGCCGAAGTCCACAAACCAGTCCTTGAAGATCGCCCGGGCCATGGCTTCAAGGGTTTCGTTCATGCGCCGGTTCAGGTCGATTTTGTCATCCAGGGAGCCGAGGAGCGCTAGGATTAAATCTTGAGTTGCTAATGCTGGCAAATAAAAACTTATTGTTCTAGCTGAACCAACATTAAAATGCTGCTGAACAGCGCCAACAAGATGCGAGTCAATGTGATATAACGCCACAGAATTGATAATATAACAAAGATATCTTGGGCGAATTAAATCATTACAACGAATTATTACTAAGTCAGAACAGTTTGATATTGGCAGGTAATTTGGAATAACGGCGCATGCACCAGGCTTTCCTGTCCTCACAACGACCACATCACCGGGAGAGAGAGAAGATTTATTTAGCTTCTTGTGGAAATCCTCAGCGATGTACTTGAGACCATCCATCTTCACGTTAAAGGGCTCGACGTTCAGGGACCGAAGAAAAGGGACTCCTTCATTTACATACTGGTCTGCCATAGTGCCGACATGGCCGACGGTCACCTCTGAAGCAACCTCCGCGACAGTCACCCTGCGCCATTCACCCATTAACGCCTACCTCCGCCAGCTTCTCCCGGATCGTCGCCGTCAACTTTTCCGCCTCGGCAAACTGCCCCTCCAATTGCTCCTTCAGCGCAGCGAAGCGTTCCACAAAAGGCGTATCGTCCTCTTCCGCCGCCTCGGCACCGACATAGCGTCCCGGCGTCAGCACATAGCCGTGCCCCTTGATCTCCTCCAGGGTGGCCGCCTTGCAGAAACCGGGCTCGTCCTCATACTCCCCGGCATCCTTTTCGCCGCGCCACGCATGGTAGGTGCTGGCAATCTTGGCGACGTCCTCGTCCGAGAACTCCCGGCGGGTGCGATCCACCAGATGCCCCAACTTGCGGGCGTCGATGAACAGCACATCGCCCCGGCGGTCACGCAGCGTGGCGTTCCGCGTCAGGCCATTTGACTTGTCCCGGGCCAGGAACCACAGGCAGGCCGGAATCTGGGTCGAATAGAAAAGCTGCCCGGGCAGGGCGATCATGCAGTCCACCACGTCGGCTTCGAGCATGGCCTTGCGGATGTCGCCCTCACCGGACTGGCTCGACGACATGGAGCCGTTGGCCAGGACCACCCCGGCCGTACCGCTCGGGGCGAGGTGATGGATGATGTGCTGCAACCAGGCGAAGTTGGCGTTGCCCACGGGCGGGATGCCGTAGCGCCACCGCACGTCCTCGCGCAGCCGGTCGCCGCCCCAATCCGAGATGTTGAAGGGTGGATTGGCCAGGACGTAGTCGGCCTTGAGGTCCTTGAGCTCGTCTTTGTGGAAACTGCCGTCGTTGTTCCAGCGGATGTCGGAGTCGATGCCTCGGACGGCGAGGTTCATCTTGCACAGCCGCCACGTGGTGTAGTTCGATTCCTGGCCGTAGATGGCGATGTCGCCGGAACGGCCGCCATGCTCGGCCACAAATTTTTCGGATTGCACGAACATGCCGCCGGAGCCGCAGCAGGGGTCGTAGACCCGGCCCTTATACGGTTCAAGCATCTCGACCAGCACCCGGACCACGGAGCCCGGGGTGTAGAACTCGCCGCCTCGCTTACCCTCGGACCCGGCGAACTGGCTCAGGAAATATTCGTAGACCCGGCCCAGGATGTCTCTTGACCGCCCCTGCTCGGTCCCCAGGCCGATGCCGGAGATGAGGTCGATCAACTCCCCGAGCATGACCTTGTTCAGGGCCGGGCGGGCGTAGTCTTTGGGGAGCACGCCCTTGAGGCTCTCGTTTTTGGCCTCAATGGTCACCATGGCGTCGTCAACGAGCTTGCCGATGCCCGCCTGTCTGGCGTTTGTCCGGAGGTGGGACCAGCGGGCCTCCTTGGGCACCCAGAAGATGTTCTCGGCCAGATACGCGTCCTGGTCCTCGGCGAAATCGGGATCGTCGGCCATAAGCTCCGCGTGCTTGGCCTCGAAGCTGTCCGAGATGTGCTTCAAAAAAATCAGCCCCAGGGCCACGTGCTTGTAGTCCGAGGGCTCCATGTTGCCGCGCAGCTTGTCGGCAGCCTTGAAAAGCTCCGCCTCGAAACCAAGAGGCTCCCCGTTTCCGTTGCCTTTGTCCGCCCGGGGCGCTTTGCGGCCACGCCCGTGTCCCTTGGGAGGCGCAACGGCTTCACGGGGCGTTTCAACCAAGGTCGCCTGCGCCGCTGCGGCTTCTGTAGGAACGGCCGCCAGGGAAACCGAGCCGCCCCGGCCACGCCCCTTGACGATGCGGCCGGACGCCAGAAGCTCGTCACGAACGCTGTCATATGTCTTTTCCGACCAGCGCAGCTCCTCACAAAGCCGAAGGTTGCCCGCGCTTCCGCCCAGTGATGTGAGTATGCGGATAAATTTTGCGCATTGTTCCTCAAATGACATGATCACATCCTTCATATTGATGGCCAGAATGCATAGTTCGTAGTATCAATCAATAATGAATTAATATGAATTATGAATTTACCAGACTGGGACTTGAACAGCAGTTTGAATCGCGACAGGAGTATATATGTCAACGTCAACTTCCGGGGCATGGATCGAGACAATCAAGGAATACCTCGTCTGCTTGCTCCAGCAGTTCAGCCACGGCCGTTCCCTCCACCAGCCGATGACCGGATAGACGCCGACAAGGTTGCAAGAAGCAAGTTCCGCCGCCTGTCCTTTCCAGATGTCCGAGTGCATCGACCCGCGCACGCGCCCCTGCGATCCAATACGCCATTTTTCACCATCGCTGGATGTTTCTCGTTGCTCGCCCTCATCCCGCGCCGCGCGGTTTAGCCGGACCAGGAATTGCCGCCTGTTTTCAAGCGGGGCGTTGAGGTCGAAACGCAGGCCATGGGATTGGTAGCGATACCGGTTTTTCCACCCCACCTCCCCAGGGCTCGGCTCGATGAAGTAAGAAAGGGTGACGCGCATGGTTAGCTCGGTCTCGCCTAGACTCTCCAGAACGTCCCTGGGCCAAGGCAGCTCATAAAGATGCATGTCCTTGGTTCGAAAACCAGGGCGGTCTTCTTTTTTGTCGAATGGTTGCAGCGTGTTCTGGACAATCAAGGTAAGCCGGTTTGAGGCGCAATAAAGAGCCCGAGGCAAATCTGGAACGCCATAGCCGCAGACCCTCAGCAAATGTGCGAAATCCTTTTTGGTTTTCGAAGGAAGAAAGTTCCGCTCCATCTGCTGCGTCCAATTCGCGGAGTGCACCATGAGCCCCCTGACCGTTTCCGGCCATGCCTGGGGATATAGCGCTTGGATTTGCGCCGCCATCCATGCAGCGTGTGCAGTGGCTGCGCTCGTGGCGTTGACGGTGTCGAATTGGCGTACGGCGGGAGTATGACTCGTCGATAACACGTCTGTGTCTTCGCACGAGGAGCAAAACCCAGACGCATCGCGAACGACATTCCCTCCCTCAAGGAGAATGTCTGGCTTGAATGGCCACTTGCTGTCCCAGTCAACGGATGTGGAGCTGAAGGGGGAAAGCCCGCCAGCGGGTGCAACCGGCGCATATCCCGCATAGTCTGGATTCTCGACAAGGCATTTTTCAGTGAAGGCCCCCACGGTGAGAGCATTCCAGGACTGGGCGGGGTCGTGAACCGCACAACGCAAATTGCTTTCCGGGTAATTATTCCATTCGCTTTGGCCTTCGACATTCCCTGCAGAGACGATAATCAGCCGTTTCTCGTCACCGATTTCGTCTTCCACTTCAACCGGAAGGGCCTCCGGAGCCAGTTTGCCAATTGCCTGCCCTGCCGCCAAGGCATCGAGCGCCGCTGACCAGGATGTCGGCCGTCCTCGATCACGGCCGTCTTCCGAGGTGACGGCAAGGCAGTGGATATGCGTGAGCCGTGGGGCCGTGATTTCGACCCGGCTCACCCCCTGTGAAGTCAGGTAGCCATAAAGATCAGGAGGGTTGTCGCTGGAAGGGGAGAGAATTTTTACGGACTCAAGCCTGTGAAGCAGGGTGACAGGGGCGCTGTCCGCCAGGGCGTGTTCAAGATTTCCGTACCCGGCCAGTCCCGCCATGAGCGTGCCGTGTCCGCGATGGTCATGCACCCCCCACTCCGGGTCACAAGCATGGCAGTCTTCGTCGTGTAAAACCGGCTCAAGCAGCATGTGGCCGTTGTTTACGCCGGTATCCAGGATGCTGACCGCGACGTGCGGGTCGGGAGCGAGTTCAAGCCGGTCCCGCAGGTCGCGTGCCCAGTCCACTTGGTCCGCATTGCCCAAGTCGGTCCAAAACGCGGCCGTCGTTTTGGCCCTCCGAAATTCGGCCAGGCTGTCGCATGCGGCAAAAAGGTCCACGAGCTGGGAGCGGTTGACGTTGGCCAGAACAACTGTCCGTTCGGGAAAATGGAGTGATCCCGCCTGAACACGGATTTGCAGGGTGTCGGCAATGGTGCGGAAGATGGATTCTACTTCAGGATCATCTCCATGCAGCCATACCTCGCACACACAAGGATCGTCGCCGGGGAACAATCCCCTTTCGTCCGTCCATAGTGCCTCGACAAGTGCCAGGTGTATGTCCTCAATGCTGCTTATTAGCTCATTATTCTTGGGCCTGCCGGGCGTTTTCGTATCCTGGTTGGCATATTGACGAACCTTTTTGAGAAAGAAATTTTCCTGACCTTCTGGGATAAAGACCGTGGCCTTCATGACGCTTTCCGGAAGATTGTCATCAAAGCGTTTCAAGCGAGTATCTGTCCGAACATTCATCAGGCGGATGCCGCCGTGCCTGTTTTCCAATCTTTCTGTTTTTAGACTGAATCCTGGCTGGCTCTCGAATTCGAGATACATGCCATGGCGAGTCGGGATGGCCACCGCAGTGCGGGCATCCCGCTCACGCCGGGATTGTTCCCAGGCCTGTTCAAGCTTTTGGGCGATGAGAGCTGCGTGGTGGGCGCGGTTACGAGGAGGATAGGTGAAGCCCGCCCCCCCGGATGACGTGCTGGTGTAGTCCGAGGTTTCAGGCGATATATTGAGGAAAAGAAGTTTTTTGTCCCGGTCCATGCTTACGACGCGATGCTTGATTGTCCATACGCAGAGCGGCGCTCCCGAAGCGTCATCTTCAGGGATGTCGCCGTGACTGACTTCTTGTCAGACAATATAGCATTTTTTATCGCGTCATCGCAAGCTTGCCCAATCTCAGCGTGGCTCAAACCTTCGGCAGCCTTCGCAAGTTCAGCCTGCGAAATGTGTTTTGGCCGAAAATCTCCCAAACGGTTTGTGACGAGGCTATAAATCTCACCAGAAAGGGGAAGATTGTAATAGATGATGTCGTCAAAGCGGCGAAAAAGGGCTTGATCTAAAATGGCGGCGTTGTTCGTTGCGGAAACGATCAAGCTTTGCGAATCGTCATGCTCAATGAGTTGCAAAAAAGCATTCAGAACGCGCCGCATCTCTCCAACATCATCTCCTCTGCCGCGCTCCGCGCCGATTGCATCGAATTCATCGAATAAATACACGCCGCGCTGACTGCGAATAATATCGAAAATCTGTCGTAACTTGGCGCTTGTCTCTCCCATGAACTTGGTCACCAGCTTGTCCATGAGGATGGTGTACAACGGGAGTTTCAATTCTCCAGCAAGGACAGAGGCCGTCATGGTCTTCCCTGTCCCTGGAGGACCGGCCAGTAGGATTTTGCGCCGGTTGTTTAAACCATGTTTATGTAATTTATCCTGTTGGCGGTACTCAAGGATAATGCGCTCGATGCGCTGGCGCTTTTCCTCAGGAAGTATGATGTCAGAGACCCTGACGGATGGGGCAAGGGCCAGAATGAGGTCTGAGAATTCCCGGTTAAAGGGGATAACCTTTCTGGAAGCTCCTCTGGCCTTATCCACCAGATCACGGATGTCATGGGCAATGGACGCGTGTCCCTGCTTGGCCTCATAGGCAGCAACCTGCAAGGCGATGGCGAAAAATCGCTCTGCGTCGTTGTCGCAATGGGACCGGATGAGGGATCTGATATGCTCCGCAGTAGCCATGACGTTCTCCTGACTTGATCAGATGCCACAAACTCACCAAGTCCTCCAGATGAATATTTATGCGGCCATAGATGGCTCAATCTATACCACTAGATTTAATGGTTTTTAGCAGAATACTCACTCATCCATCAATCTGGCGGCCTGGGACCGAAGGAGTTCCCCCGCCTGAAAATACCCGTCAAACACCGTCCCTGACCTGTGGCCAGTCATGGCCATGGCCTCCTGCCTGGACACGCCCTTGCGTCCTGCCTCGGTCACAAAGCCGCTGCGCAGGCTGTGGGCACCGAAGACAGCAGGATCAAGCCCCGCCCTCTTGGCCCTGGCCTTGACGATCCGGGCGACACCCCGGGCCGACAGCGATTCTGCCACCGTGCCGTCGCGAGTGATGGCACGAAACATGTGTCCATCTTGAATGGCAGCGGCGTTGAGCCACAGGGTCAAGGCCCTGGCCGCCCGGCCAATCACGGGCACGTCTCGGCCCGCGCCCTCCTGGTCGGTCTTGGACCAGGGTATGCGATACAGGTAGCCGCCCGGCACGGTGGTCAGGTTCTCGACCCTGGCCCCGGCGACCTCGCTACGGCGACGGCCACCGGAGGCGAAGGCGAACAGCAGAAGCGCCCGGTCACGGATGCCGCGCATGTCATCCTCGCAGGTGGCAAGCATACGTTCCAGTATATCAAGGGTCGCAGCCCGCTTCTTTCCCGGCCCGAGACCCTGGCGTGCCCTGGCCCGGCGTGCGGCGGCGAGCAGTGAGCGAATCTGAGGCAACCGCACAGGGTTCTCCAACCCCTGCGCCTCGTGGGCCACGGACAACGCGGCCAAGCGCCGGGCGATGGTGGCCAGACTGTGCACGCCATGGCGGGCCTTGGCTCCCTCTTCGACCAGGGTCGCGTCCACATGCTCGGGCAGGCCCTCCAGGTGGTCTGTGACAAACCGGACCACGGCGGCAGGTGGGACCGGGTAACCCTCGGGCAGACCAAGCGCCAGCCGTGCCCAGGCCCAGAAGTAGCGCAGGTCTCCCTGATAGGCCCGGCGGGTGTTGGCGGCGGTCCCGGCATCGAGAATCTGCCGGACGCGCGCCTGTGTTTCCGAGTCGATATGCGCCAGAGGAACGGTCGTGGAGACGGTGATTTCGGACATGATTATCTCCTGTATATGCGTCCGATAAGAGTGCATTAACGGACGGTTGGGTTCTCCCGGACGCCCGAAAACGACGAAGCCCCCTGCCGGGAGGGGGCCTTGTCGTCGGGGGGATATGTGGGAAAAACTGTGGAATGGAGCTATTCGCCGGGCTCGCCATGCGTGACGCCAAGGATGAAATCAGCGGCGCGCTGGGCCTGGGCGGCGGCGTGGACCACCAACTTGGGAGAGCCTTTGAGGGCCTTGAGCCAGCCGCCGATGTACGCGGCTTGGTTCTCGATCACGGCCTGTTCGATCCGGGCCTTGGCGCACAGAAAGGCCGACCCCATCTCAGCCACAAGCTCTTCCTGGGAATACTCCCGGTCCCCGAAGTGACGGATTTCCGAGGACGGACGCCGGGCGAGGCGGGAGTCGTGCCCGGTGGCGTGAACCAGTTCGTGGAAGGCCGTGCTGTAATATTCCTCGGGTTGCGCAAAGAGCCCCGGGCGGGGCAGGTTCACGGTGTCGGTCGACGGGCGGTAGAAGGCCCTCGGTTCGGCGTGGATGATCTCGGGCCGCTTGGGCATGGCCTCCATGATCCGCGCGGCGGCATCAATGGGCTCGAAAGCATGGTTCACCATCTCCGGCGCGTCCGGGGCCTCGATGCCGTCGATCTGGTCCAGGTTGAACACCGTGTAATACCGCAGGATCGGCACAGACTTCTTTTCCCCGGTCTGCCTGTCCTCGGTCTCGTGGCGCTTCCAGAAGATGACCGGCGTTCCCTTCTCGCCCTTGCGGACATGACCGCCCCGTTCCTTGGCCTGCTTGAAGGAAAGCCAGAACCGGGAACTTCTGCCCATGGCCATGAGCAGGAAGATGTTGATCCCCCGGTATTCCCGCTTGCTGACCATGTTCATGGGAAATGCCGTCGCGCCGCCGTCGTTCCAGGGCTTGCGCCACGGCACGACGCCAGCTTCAAGCATGTCGACGATGCGCGCGGTGACCATCTCGTAAATGGGAAGTTGTCCAGACATGTTTTCCTCCTTAGAAACGCAAAAAGCCGCCGGGATTTCTCCCAGCGGCCTTTTGCGCGTTCAGGTCGTTACGCTTTTACCGGCGGATCAAGAGCCAAATGACCACGATGTAGAAGATGCAGAACAACGTGAACGCGAAAAGCATAGCTTTCTCCTTGCCTAGTGGCGGATGTTTTGAATTTCGTGTGACGCGTGGGGAAGTGAGGCGACGGAAACGATGTCATCCAGCAAGATGACCTCGATGATCAGCGGCGAGATGTCCCACTCGCTCCAGGTCCGTGTGGGGTAGACGGCGAACTGCCGGAAGCTCTCATCCCCCGCCTCCACAAGCTGCCGCCGAAGGTCCTCG
>Ga0209467_1003196_pt1 | contig 10883 bp, 11 predicted proteins | sample Higcelwee11metaG_FD_187175 | JGI IMG/M metagenome (GOLD analysis project Ga0209467, IMG submission 187175) | Freshwater pond sediment microbial communities from the University of Edinburgh, under environmental carbon perturbations - High... | ecosystem: Environmental > Aquatic > Freshwater >...
ACAGGCCGCGCCGCTGGACGCTGCTACATTCAGGCGCGAGAGGCGCTGCAGCACGACGTCAGCATCCACCTGGCCAAAGCGCAGGTAGCTGGTGCCCGGCAGGCGCGGCACGCCCTGGCACCACACGTGCAGGCCGGGCAGATCGGCCAGACCGCGTTCGAGCGCGTCGCGCAGGCCGGCCACCTGTTCGGCCTGTGCCGCCAGATCGCCCAGACGGTCCAGCGCCGCGGCCAGGCCGACGATGGCGGGCAGGTTCTCGGTGCCGCCGCGGCGGCCACGCTCCTGGCTGCCCGGCACCGGTGGAACGAAGGTCCGGCCCTGGCGCAGCAGCAAGGCGCCCGCGCCCTTGGGGCCGTGGAACTTGTGGGCCGAGAGCGAAACCGCGTCGGCCGGGTGGTCGGCAAAAGCGAACGGCAGCTTGCCGATCCACTGCGTGGCGTCCACGTGCATGGCGGCGCCGGCCGCGTGCGCCATCGCAGCGACTTCCGTCACCGGCATGAGCGCACCGGTTTCGTTGTTGGCCGCCATCAGCGAGACCAGGGCCAGATCCGGGCCCATCAGGGCTTCGGCGGCAGTGAGGTCGATGCGGCCGTCTGGCAACACCGGCATGAAGTCCACAGGCACGCCCTGCTCGGCCAGCGAACGCGCCAGACGCAGCAGGGCCGAGTGTTCGACCGCGCCGATCAGCAGGCGCTGGCGACCCTGCGCCTGGGCCGCCGCGAGCAGGCCGGTCAGGGCCATGTGGTTGGCCTCGGTGGCGCCGCTGGTGAAGATGAGTTCGCTGGTCTTGCAGCCCAGGGCCTTGGCCGCCGTGGCCCGCGCCGCGCCAAGCACGCGTTTGGCGTCCTGCCCCGGCCCGTGCTGCGACGAGGGATTGGCCCAGGCAGAGACAAACACCGGCCCCATCGCATCCAGCACCTCGGGCGCGGGCGGCGTGGTCGCGTTGTGGTCCAGGTAGATCATGGCCAGAACTGACGTTCGCTGTCCAAACACAGGACGTCGAGCAAGGGTTCGATCTGGTCGGCCCGCTCTTTCTCCACCCAGGCTTGCTGCTGGTGGTCGCGTGCGCACAGTGTCCAGCAGGGGTGCTCGCCCACGGGCGGCTTCAGCAAGGCAATGGCGATGGTGCCGCCGCTCGGGTCCACGTTGCGCGAGCAGCACGGGCTCTCGACCCGGTATCCCTGCTCGTCGATCCACACGGTGGGTTGCACGAAGCGGTAGCGCACGCGTTCCTTCAGTGCCCGCTCCAGGCGGTGCAGCGTCAGGTCACGCGGCGGGGTGCGCGCTTCGGGGACAGCGTTCATGCGGCCTCGTCTTCGGTCTCGGGCAACAGGCCAGCGGGCGCAGGCACGAGTTCGATCTCCATGCAGCCGACCACGCAGCCGGGGAACTGCACCAGGTAAACCGGCTCGTTGAGTTCCTGGGCGTGGCCGATGTTGACGATCTCGCCCACCGTGCCGCGTGCGGCCAGCAGGGCATCGGGTTCACGCTCGGGGTAGCTGCCGTCGTTGATGAGGTCGTCCAGCGCGATCACGCGCTGGCCCCAGGCGTAGACGGGTTCGCGGGGTTCAATGCCGTTCATGTGCTCTCCTGAGAAGGTTGTGCTTGACCAAGGGTAGTGATGGAAGCGGCCTTGTCGCCGAGCTGCGCCAGCACCTCGTCGGGCAGGTTGTCCAGGGTGCAGAGTTCTTTGGCGCGCATGCCGACGCGGTGGCCGGATTCGACGAAGTCGACGGCGTAGATGTAGAACTGCTGCAGGAAGGTGTTGATGTTGATGACGTAGCCGATCTCGCCCTTGTTCACCAGCACCTCGCCGATGTCCTTGCCGTTGTAGGTGCCGTCGTTGCGCACCACGGAGCGCGCGATCACGCGTTCGCCGTACTGGAAGCGCGGGGGAAAGGCGAGTTCGATCTCGGCATCGTCGCGGTTGATGTCAGCCATGGGGCACTCCCGGTACCAGTGAAAGGGCCTGGCGCGGGTCCTGGCGTTCGAGCACGCACTGGCGCACCAGGGGGTCGTCGTCCTCGCGCAAGGGGTCGAGCAGGGACGGGTCGGCGCGCTGCGCCACTTCCCAGCGAACGCGCCAGTCGGTGTCGGCCATCAGGCGCGGCAACAGGGGCGCGGGCAGGCGCTCGGCGACGGTGCGGCGCACCTCGGGCGATTTGTCGCTGAGCAGGATCAGCAGCGCCGGCATCTCCAGGCGCTGCGCCACGATCAGGCGCACGGCGCGGTCGGGGTCGCGCGCCATGGTGGGCAACAGCGCCAGCGGCAGGCGCCGCGCCACCCACTCGCGCACGCCGTAGTCGGTGTCGTTGCGCATGGCGGCGAGTTCGGCGGTTTCCAGGCGCTGGGCGACGCGGATGCGCACCTCGCGGTGCGGGTCGTGCGCCATGCGACCCAGCAGCTGCTGCGGCAGACGCAGCGCGATCTGCAGGCGCACGGTCTCGTCGGGGTCGTCCATCAGCGAGGCCAGGCGGAACACGTTGGCGTGGCGCGCGGCAATGGCGCGCACCTCGAAGTACGGGTGGCCGAGCTGGCGGTCGCCCTGCTCCGGGTGCCAGCGGAAAAAGCGGTCGATGCGGCGCGCGTACACGTCCTGCATGCAGGCGTGGCCGGGTTCGCAGCCTTGTTCGCCTGGCCGGTCGCGCAGGGCCGCGTATTCGCAGGTGCTGCAGTCCACCGGGCCGCCCTGCCAGTGCGAGGCCTCGATGTCGCCAGCGGGGGCGCGGGTGCCCATGAAGTCGCTCAGGGCATTCATAGCTTGACTCCGTTTCCGCTCCAGCCGCGCACCGGGTAGGCGCTCAGCGGGTCCACCGCATCGGGGGTGTCGGCCGCTTCGCGGCGCGCGAGCACGTGGGAGAGCAAGGCACCACCGAGGTGGTCTTTCGGGTCGAGCTGGCGCAGCGCGGCCAGCATCAGGCGCGCTTCGTCAAAGTCACCCAGGCGCATGTTCAGGTAGGCCAGTCCTTTGAGGGTGAACAGGTAGAAGCGCACCGCCGGGTCGTGGCGCAGGGCATCGTCGTCGGGCGGCACGTCGCCGAAGTTGGGGCCGAGTGCGCTGCGCGCAATCGCCAGCGCGTCTTCACCGACCGCGCGGGCCTTGTCCAGCGCGTGGCCGTAGAAATGAAACCGGTAGAGCGCGATCAGCGGCCCGGGGTGGCTGGGCGCCAGTGCCCTCGCCTTTCCCAGCAGTGCCAGGGCCTCCTCAGGCTGGTCGCGCTTGAGGCCCGCTTCCTTGATCAGCGCATCGACCTCAGGGCTGACCGCGCCGCCGATCGCACCGGCGCCGAACGCGTCGAGCGCGTCGTCCAGCCCCAGGTTGACGACGGCGGCGTTCATGGCCCGCGCTCAGGAGGCCAGCGTGGCCGGCCGGCCGCGCCCGATGGCGCCGATCTCGATCTTGGTCACGCCCACGGTGGGCGCGCTGTCGGTGGAGGCGCTGCTGCAGCCGCAAGCAGCCTGGTTCGGGTTGGTGAAGGTCAGGCCCGACTGGGTCGGCGTGTCGGCGAAATCGACGATCACACCTTCGAGCATCAGGCGGCTCTCGGCCCCCAGGAACAGGCGCAGACCTTCGATCTCCAGCACCTGCTCACCGGGGCCGGGTGCGGCCTCGGCGCTGAACTCCGAGCTGTAGCCCGAGCAGCCGCCCGGGCTGACCGCCAGACGAAAACCCGCGCCCGCCGGCAGGCCGGAGAAGCGCACGATGCGCGAGATGAACTTGACGGCGGCGGGCTTGAGGACGATGTTGGGCAGCATGGTGGTGGTCTCGGGTTGTCTCGGTGAATCGGTGTGACAGGAAAGGCTCAGGAAAATCCGATGCGCTTTGCCTGCCCGAGGCGAGCGAAGCAACGCCCCCTCCAGGGCACCCGCGGAACCGGCTTCGCCGGGCCGCCAGGTGCGACCCCTTGAGGGGGGATGCGGCTACGCGCAGCGAGCAAGCAACGGGGGTGCTTCAAATCTTGACGATGCAGCCGTCCACAGGACACACGGCGACGCATTGCGGCTCGTCGTAGTGGCCTTCGCAGTCGGTGCACTTCTTGGGGTCGATGACATAGGTGCCGCCTTTTTCGCGGATCGCGACGTTCGGGCATTCGGGTTCGCAGGCCGAGCAGGCGGTGCAGGTGGAAGCGATGATCTTCATGGGCATGGTGGCTCTCCTTCTGGGGACGTCGTGGGGGATGGGATTGGGTTGGTGTCAGGCGGCTTCGGCGAGGCCGCCGGTGAAAGCGCCCTGGCGGATCTGCGCGTCGCCGCGCGGCTGGTGCGTGATGGCGCCGCTGGCGATGCGGCCGCGGTAGTCGTTGAACCACTCCAGCGCGGCCTTTTCGATGAACTCGCCGACGTACTGGTCCACCGGCTCGACACCGGCAGCCAGCAGCTCGTCGCGCGGGCAGGCGCCGATCTTGGCGACCAGCACGGCGTGGCAGTCGTTGATGGCGTTGACCACCGAAGGCAGCTGCTCGTCATCGCCGTGACCGCCCTGGCAATACAGGTCGACGCGGCGGTGGCCGACAAACAGGGCCTGCGCGGCCGAGACTTCAAACACCTGGAACTCGGTGACGTGGCCGAAGTGCTCGTTGACCCGACCACCGCCCTTGGTGGCGACCGCGACCAGCACCTTGAGGTCTTCATCCACTCCGATGGCCGTGGCCGCGGCCAGGGCTTCGTGTTTGGCGGCCTGTTGGGCCTGGCGCTCGACCTCGACCTTGTCCTGGTAGCTCTTGCGCTTGTCCAGGTCGTAGACCACTTCCATCTGCTCCAGCTTGTCGAGCGTGAACTCTTCCGAGCGGTCTTCGCCCAGCAGGCCCACCGCGTCGGCGCGGCACTGGCGGCAATGGCGCATCAGGTTGGCGCCGCCCATGCAGGCGTCCTGCACGGCTTTCAGCTCGGAAGCGGTTGGGCCACGCTGGCCGGTGAGGCCGAACACCGTGCCGTGTTCGGCTTCGGAGATCAGCGGCATGATGTTGTGCAGGAAGGCGCCGCGCTTCTTCACTTCGCGGTTCACCTCGATCAGGTGCTCGTCGTTGATGCCGGGGATCAGCACCGAGTTGATCTTGGTGAGCACGCCGCGCGCGGTGAGCATCTCCAGGCCGAGCATCTGGCGCTCGTGCAGGATCCTGGCGGCCTCGTAGCCGGTCACGCGCTTGTGGTTCCAGAAGATCCAGGGGTAGATCTTTTCGCCCACGGCCGGGTCCACCATGTTGATGGTGATGGTCACGTGGTCGACGTTGTATTTGCAGATCTCGTCGACCTGATCCGGCAGCGCCAGACCGTTGGTGGACAGGCAGAGCTTGATGTCGGGCGCCTGCTCCTGCAACATGCGGAAGGTCTCGAAGGTCTTGGCCGGGTTGGCCAGCGCATCGCCGGGGCCGGCCACGCCGAGCACCGTCATCTGCGGAATCTCGCTGGCCACGGCGACGACTTTTTTCACGGCCTGTTCGGGCGTGAGCTTCTGCGAGACCACACCGGGGCGGCTCTCGTTGCTGCAGTCGTATTTGCGGTTGCAGTAGTTGCACTGGATGTTGCAGGCCGGCGCCACAGCGACGTGCATGCGGGCGTAGTGGTGGTGGGCCTCTTCGGAATAGCAGGGGTGGTTCTTGACCTTGTCCCAGACTTCCTGGGGCATGTCGTCGGGGCCGTCGGACGTGCCACAACTGGCTTTGCCCTCACCGCCGGAGGTGCCACAACCACCACCGGTGGCGGGCAGTTCGGGCATGGCGCCCAAGGATTTGATCTGGCCGATGCCGATGTAGGTCTTGGCCGGCAATGAACCACTGGCTGCGCTGGTTTGCATGGGAACCCTTTTCGCGTCCGACACTTGGCCGCATGGAGGGACCTATAGCCAAATCCGTGCCACGGAAAATCTTGTTCTAAATCAAGGAACTGGGCTGTTCTGTCGCTTGTCGCAGATGCCACAGGAGCCACATCTTTGGCTCGCCTTGCGTCTGGCTTGCGACAAAGGCCACACATCGGTTGCATGCCGCTGGCGCCGTTCAGGGACCTGGGCAAGGCCGGCGGTTGGGAGAGTCGTTCTCCGGCTCAGGCTCGCGGGCGGGTGTGGGGGTTCGCCGGCATCACGGCATCAACAACGTGCCTGGTGCTCAGGCTCTGTGGCCACCGCGAATCGAGCCTGCGCCCGACCCTCCCAACCACCGAGCTCGATCAGCATCCATGTGAAAGAGGGAAGTCAAACGTTGGTTCCGCCCACCCGTTCGCAGACGTGTCGGGTAGCTGCGGCGGGGCGCCGAAGAGGATTCGCGCATGTCACCGAGCCTCGACCACCAGCCCGGTGTTCACGCAAGCCCTGCGGCCTGAGGACAAGCATCTGCGCGAGCGCGAAGGCGACCCGCCGCAGACGCCCGGCGCGTGGCCCGGGTCAACGGGTGGCGCCAGTAAACCCTACAACGATTTCAAAACTTCCGAACCTCGATGCCATGCTTCTGCAAGGCATAGCCCATCTGGCGCGGTGAAATCTTCAGCAGGCGCGCCGCCTTGGCCTGCACCCAGCCACTGCGCTCCATCGCCCAGACCAGGCGCTCGCTTTCACCTTCGGGCTTGCCATCGGCGACGGCGGTCGGCGCGGCGACGGCGACCGGCTCGGGAGAGACCTCGGGGGGTGTGGGCAAGGCGGTGTCGGCCCCGGCGGGCCCCATCGGGCGCTCCTGGATCGGAATCTCCGTCAGGCGACTCGGCCGCACCGCGTCTTCGCGGTCGATGTGATGCAGCACCTGCGTCAGGCAGCGGTTGCCCTGGCAGGGAAAAGCCAGGTCGGTGATCACGTCGCTGTGCGCCATGGTGGCGGTGCGTTCCACGCAGTTCTCCAGCTCGCGCACATTGCCCGGCCAGTAACAGCTGCTCAGCACCCGCATCGCCGCCGGGCTGAACTGGGTGGTTCGCGCGTTGTCGCGGTTGAAGCGGTCGAGAAAATGTTTGGCCATGGCCGGGATGTCTTCGCGGCGCTCGCGCAGCGGCGGCAGCTGGATGCTGACCACGTTGATGCGGTAGTACAGGTCGGCGCGGAACTCGCCCGCCTTCACCATGCGCTCCAGATCCCGGTTGGTGGCGAGGATCAGGCGCACATCCACCTTCACCGGCGTGCCGCCCCCCACCCGCTCGAACTCGCGCTCCTGCAACACGCGCAGCAGCTTGGCCTGGAACGAGGCCGAGATGTCACCGATCTCGTCGAGGAACAGGGTGCCGCCGTGCGCCATTTCGAAGCGGCCCTTGCGCTGACCCTGGGCGCCGGTGAACGAGCCCTTTTCATGGCCGAAGAGTTCGCTCTCCAGCAGCGACTCGGTCAGCGCCGCGCAGTTGACACAGACAAAGGCTTCGCGCTTGCGCGGCGACAGGCTGTGGATGGCCCTGGCGATCACTTCCTTGCCAGTGCCGCTCTCGCCGCGCAACAGCACCGTCGTGCGCGCCGGGGCCACCTGGTGCACCTGGTCAAACACCTCCAGCATGGGCGCCGAGGTGCCCACCACGTGTTCGATCTTGTTGCCGCTCTTCAGCGCCTTGGACATGCGGCGCACCTCGTCCTGCATGCTGTCGTGGGCCGCGCTGACACTGCGGTGCAAGAGCAGCGCCTGGCCCATCAGCGTGGACACCATCTTGAGCAACTGCAGGTCGTCACCGAAGTTGCTGCGGGTCTGCGGATTCAGGTAATCGACCGCCAGCACACCCACCGTGCGCCGGTCCGCCCGGATCGGCGTGGCCAGCATGGCAACACAGGCACCCGGGCTCTGGTCGGCGCCACCGGTGCGGTTCAGGAACAGCGGTTCGGCGCGCAGATCGGGCACCGAAAAGGGCATGCCCGTGGCGTAGACGCGACCGACGATGCCCTCGCCCGGCAGGAACTTCAGCCGCTGGCTTTCTTCGTGGCTCAGACCGACCGCGCACAGGCCGTGCAACTCGGCCGAGCCCGGTTCGGACAGCACGACAAAGGCACGGCGCCAGTCCATTGCCTGCAACAAATAGTTAAGGGCTTCACGAAACGTTTTGTGGACGTCGAGCGAGGTCGCGAGCGTCTTGCTGATCTCGTAGATCACGTTCAGCTCGCGCCGCGCTGCGGTCATTTGTGTGTTCATCACCATGGTGCGCTCCGGGTAGGTGCAAGGCAGGACCTGATACAGGGCAGCGCCGCCCCTGGCGTGGCCGGTGAGCACCAACGCAGGGATTTCTGACGCAGAAAAGCCACCTCCTGACGCGCTCTCATGCAAGAAATGAACCAATAACTTGATGGTGTGCGCCGTTGATCATTTGGCTTCACGCTTTCCGACAAACCGGACAGGGCTGTTCGATGACACGGCGGATGGCGCGAACAAAACCAACAAAGCGGGCCGAAAAACGTCGCGAACTGGCAACAAATGGCATGGCACCGAAATTGCGGAAAGCGCTGCGGCCCACCCAATTTTCTGGAGTCTTCCATGTCGCTCAGCAGCCGAGATCCCGCCCCCGCCCGTGCCGCCGCCAGCGTCTACCTTGACTACGCCGCCACCACCCCGGTGGACCGCCGCGTGGCGAACAAGATGATTCCGTATCTGACGGAGCTGTATGGCAATCCGGCGAGCCGCTCGCATGCGTTTGGCTGGGCCGCCGACGAGGCAGTGGAGCTGGCGCGCGAACAGGTCTGCTCGCTGATCAACGCCGACCCGCGCGAGATCGTCTGGACCTCAGGCGCCACCGAATCGAACAACCTCGCGATCAAGGGAGCGGCGCATTTCAACCGCGCCAAGGGCAAACACCTGATCACGGTCGCGACCGAACACAAGGCGGTGCTCGACAGCATGCGCGAGCTGGAGCGCGAAGGCTACGAGGTCACGGTGCTGCCGGTGCTGCCCAGCGGCCTGCTCGACATCGCGGTGTTCGAAGCCGCGCTGCGGCCCGACACCGTGCTGGCCTCGGTGATGATGGTCAACAACGAAACCGGCGTCATTCAGGACATCGCCGCGATCGGCGCCCTGTGCCGCGCCAAGGGCGTGGTCTTCCACGTGGACGCCGCCCAGGCGGCCGGCAAGGTGGTGATCGATCTGGACGTGCTGCCGGTCGATCTGCTCTCACTGTCCGCCCACAAGATCTATGGCCCCAAGGGCATCGGCGCCTTGTACGTGCGGCGCAAACCGCGCGTACGCATTGACGCCCAGATGCACGGCGGTGGTCACGAACGCGGCATGCGCTCGGGCACGCTGGCCACGCACCAGATCGTGGGCATGGGCGAAGCCTTCTGGCTGGCGCGCGAAAACATGGCCGCCGACAACGCCCGCATCAAGACCCTGCGCGACCGCCTCTGGGCCGGTTTCCAGCAAATGGACTGCGTGGTGCTCAACGGCGACGAGAGCCAGCGCGCCGTGCAGTACCTCAACTGCAGCTTCAACTACGTCGAAGGCGAGTCACTGCTCATGGGTATCAAGGGCGTGGCCGTGTCGTCGGGCTCGGCCTGCACCTCGGCCAGCCTGGAGCCGAGCTACGTGTTGCGCGCCATGGGCCGCAGCGACGAGCTCGCACACAGCTCGGTGCGTTTTTCCATCGGCCGCTTCACCACGGTCGAAGAGATCGATTTCACGATTGCCCAGGTCACCGAGGTCGTGAACCGCCTGCGCGCCATGAGCCCGCTGTGGGACATGGTGCAGGCCGGCATCGACCTCAGCACGATCCAGTGGTCTGAACATTGATCTGGTCCACATTCGATTTGTCACACACCCACCCGGAGAAGCACCATGGCCTACAGCGAACAAGTCGTCGATCACTATGAAAACCCGCGCAACGTGGGCGCCTTCGACGCCAACGACGCCAGCGTCGGCACCGGCATGGTCGGTGCGCCGGCCTGCGGCGACGTGATGCGCCTGCAGATCCGCGTCAACGCCCAGGGTGTGATCGAAGACGCCAAGTTCAAGACCTATGGCTGCGGCTCGGCGATCGCGTCGAGCTCGCTGGTGACCGAGTGGGTGCGCGGCCGCACGCTGGACGAAGCGCTGGCGATCAAGAACTCGCAAATCGCCGAAGAGCTGGCCCTGCCGCCCGTGAAGATCCACTGCTCCATCCTGGCCGAGGATGCGATCAAGGCCGCCGTGGCGGACTTCCGCTCGCGCCAGGCCACCGGCGAAGCCGCCACCCTGGTGTCGGAGCAGCCCGCCTGCGCCTCCAGCACGCGCTGAAACCCAACCCCTGTCACACACCACCGGAGTCACCACCATGCAAGTCGCTGCCGCTGCCTCAACCCCCGCCGACCCCATCGCCATGCCGCCCATGCTGGAGTTCACCCCTGCCGCTGCGGCCAAGGTGGCCGAACTGATCGTCGAAGAGGGCAACCCCAACCTCAAGCTGCGCCTGTACGTGACCGGCGGAGGCTGCTCGGGCTTCTCGTACGGCTTCGCCTTCGACGACCAGGTCAACGAAGACGACACCCTGACCGTGACCGCCGGTGTGGCCCTGGTGGTCGATGCCATGAGCCAGCAGTACGTGTTGGGCGCACGCGTCGATTTTGAAGACGGCCTGGAAGGCTCGCGCTTCGTGATCCACAACCCGAATGCGGCGACGACCTGCGGTTGTGGTTCATCGTTTTCAGTCTGAACGCTCAGGAGATCTCCATGCAGGTCAGTCTCACCCCCGCCGCCGCGCGGCATGTTGAAAAATCGCTGGCCAAGCGCGGCAGCGGCATCGGCCTGCGCCTCGCGGTCAAGACCAGTGGTTGCTCGGGTTTCGCCTACGCACTGGAATTCGTCGACACCCTGAACGCCGACGACCAGTGCTTCGAGACCCAGGGCACCAAGCTCATCGTCGACGCCAAGAGCCTGGCCATGCTGGACGGCACCGAGCTCGACTTCGTGCGCGAAGGCCTCAACGAAGGCTTCAAGTTCAACAACCCGAACGCGAAAAACAGCTGCGGA
>Ga0209467_1003198_pt1 | contig 10878 bp, 7 predicted proteins | sample Higcelwee11metaG_FD_187175 | JGI IMG/M metagenome (GOLD analysis project Ga0209467, IMG submission 187175) | Freshwater pond sediment microbial communities from the University of Edinburgh, under environmental carbon perturbations - High... | ecosystem: Environmental > Aquatic > Freshwater > Pond...
GGAGTTCTGTACCAGATCGAGCAGGAAGTCGCAGACGGCGAAGTGCACGGTGCTAGCCGATGTTTTTATACTTGGCGATTATCTCGGGAACCTGTTCCTTGGTGACCTTGCCGAAGACTTCATCACCAACCATCAGTACGGGAGCCAGTCCACAGCAACCTACGCAACGTACCTCGTCAATGGAGAACAGCCCGTCATCGGTGACCGTCGCCCCTGAAATGCCCAGGATGCTCTCGGCTTCCTCGACGAGCATCTGCCCGCCCTTGAGATAGCACGCCGTACCAAGGCAGATGGCCATGCGGTGTTTGCCCGGCTTGGTGGTCTTGAAGTAGTGGTAAAACGTTACCACGCCATAGATTTTGGCCAAGGGCATGTGCAGATCCCTTGCAAGCCGTTCCGCGGCTTCCCGCGGAATATAACTGAACTCCTGCTGTACACGGTGAAGGATCATGATCAAGCTTCCTGGCTTGTCCTTCCACTCGCGTATGAAACTCTGGAGCTCGCTGGAGAACTCGACCTGAGCGACTGGCATCTCATATCCCCCTTACGGATTTAAGGTATATAAATATCGATATATAAACACCGTTACGTTACCAAATCGATAAGAAAGAGTCAATTGCCCAAGCCCGATTCCGGGTATGGAAAAGTAACGATTGCGAGACTATGATTGTACCATGATAATCAAAAGTGTAGAGCCATTGTTTGTTGGCTCCACGAGCAGCATCCCTCTGGGATTGTTGTCCTTCTGGGTTGCGCTCGTCGCCTTTGCTGTCGCGCTGGCCTTCTACAGGAAGCTTTCGCCTGTCTACAAGACGGCCGCTTGGTACTATGCGGCCGCAGGCTTGGCATACGCAGCGCCATACGTCGGTGCGCTTGCCGGGCTGCCACCTGTGTCCATGACGCTGGTGCTGATAGGTGTTGTTCGCGTCCTGCTCATGCTGGTTACCGATCGCGCCTGTGAGCATCTTGCCGGCAGGCTTTGGCGCATAACCTCGTGGGCCGTCGGTGCGCTCGTCGCGGCGTCGGGGCTCGCCGCGCTGGTGCTCCCGCAGGCTTCGCTGATAGAGGCAGGCGCGCTGATGGTACTGGCGCTGCACGCGCTTTCGGCCGTGGTGTTCTTCGCGTTGGCTGCCAGGACCGCGCCTGCCGCGTCACGCCTTGTTGGCGGTGCCGTGCCCTGGGCGCTGCTGTGGACGGTGACGGCCGGTCTGTCGGTTGCGCGGCTGCTGGGCAGCGACGTCGCCGCAAGCTTTGGCGACTATCTGCCATCGGCGCTGTCCGCTGCCGATGCGCTGATGGGTGCCGCAGTATTGCTTGCCGCGATGGTCGAGCTTGCGAAGCCCGCTCCCGAGGATACGGCGCTTGATGACTATGCGGCGCGGATGACCACGTCGATGCATTGCTTCATACCCACCGAGTTCCTGCAGCATCTGCAGAAGGCTGATTTCTTCGACCTGAAGCTTGGCGATCACGTCAAGAAGGAGATGACCATCTTCTTCTCCGACATCCGCTCCTTTACCGAGCTTTCGGAACAGCTGACACCGGAACAGAGTTTCGCATTCATCAACTCCTATCTGTCGCGGGTGGTTCCGGTCATCAACGAGCATGGTGGATTTGTGGACAAGTACATGGGCGATGGCATCATGGCCCTGTTTGCCGAACAGAGCGGCGCCGATCAGGCCGTTGCGAGCGCCGTCGAAATGCAGGGCAAGATACTGGAATACAACGGGCACCGCGCCAATATGGGATACCGGCCTATATCTATGGGTATTGGCATCCACACCGGTATGCTGATGCTCGGGGTAGTCGGGGTCATCGATCGGATGGAAGGCACCGTCATTTCCGACGCCGTCAACCTGTCGTCGCGGCTGCAACAGATAGCAAAGGCGTTCAACATTCCGCTGGTCATCAGCGAGCAGACATTCATGCAGTTGGAAGATCCTGGCAAGTACAAGTACCGATTCATAGGCAAGGTGCGGGTCAAGGGCAAGGATGCCCCTGTCTCGGCCTTCGAAATATTCGACGGGCTACCGCCGGAGCTCTTCGAGCGCAAGATGCGGTCAAATACGTTCTTTGAGCAAGGCATGCTGGCATACTATCAGAAGGATTATTCACAAGGCGTCTTCTACTTCAAGCGAGCGCTGGAGAGTGTGCACGACGACGGTGCCTCGCGATTCTATCTGGAGACCTGTCTGCGCAAGGCCATGTCGCCCAAGGCTTCCTGAAAAAAAAGGCGCCGGCCCATGCAGGCCGGCGCTCTTCCGTCATGGCAGGTTTGCCATCAAATCCTTTGCCACGGCCTCGCGGGCGACCTGCAACATCGCCGACCTTCGCGCGGTAGCCTCGTCGGCCGCCACCGCTATGCTGGTCTTCTCCACGCTATACAGAACGGTGCCGGTTGCGAACTCGACGCATCGTACCGTCATGCGTGCCGTAGCCTGCCACATCGAGCCATCCTTGGCGACCTGGTCGACGCGCGCGATACCGTATATGAATCTGGCAAGACCCGTGCCGTATTGCGCCTTTGCCGACTTGAGTATGGCCGCATCCGCCATCGAGCTGACAAGTGCCGCATCGAGCGGCGCCAGTCCTGCCTTGAACTTCTCCTTGGCCAGCGTCTCGAACAGGGCGCCCTGGGCCACCGATGTTGTCGCTGGCTTTCCGTCATCGCCGAGATCGATGACGACGACACCGGTCGGAATGGTTCGCGCCTCCGAGGTGATCACATAGTCGAACGAAATCGAGCGCCTGGACATGTCCTCCTGGATGGCGCTCAGGTAGGCATCGAACTTGGGCGGCACCTTGTCCAGCAGGTCACGGGCCGAGTCAAGGTTGAGTGAAAAGCCCAGCGTGGCCTTGCCTACGAAATCGGGCGCGGGCGGGGCAAAGCTCGCAACGCCCTTCTCGTCGGTCAGTACTCGTTCTGTCCTGGTCACGACACGACCGGACGATTGTCTGCGTTGGTATGTCACATAGACTTCCGCGCCTGGAATGCCCACCGCGGTGCCGCCTTCGCCATAGGTCAGGCGTGCCTGGAACGGCTTGGCATAGGCCTTGCCGATGCCGGCAGTTGCCGGAGCGTCGATACGCGCAAAGCTTATCTTGCCCAGGACCGCTCTCGCCTTGTTGACGTTGCGTTCCAGCTTGATGTCCGCATTGTCGATATCGGAGCCGGAAGCTGCTGCAACGGCCTCGACATAGCTCTTGATGGCGTCAAAGAGCCTGCCCGCGGCTACGGCCGCGTCACCCGCGGCTTCGGGTTTGGCAACGGCATCTTCCTGTTCCTTGAACAGGGCGGCGATCCGGGCCTTTTCCTTGTTCAGGTCGGCGGTGGCGTACTGGGCCAGTATATAGACGGTGACAAGCGCTCCGTCCGGGACGACATAGCGATCCTTGACGGTAAAGCCTGCGACACGGCCCGAGCCGGACTGTTTGACGGCGTTCGTAACTTCTGCGCTATAGGAGTCCAGCGTTCCCTTCGCCTGGCCGGATGTCTCGACGGTCACCTTGACGCCCATGTATCTGATCAGCTGCGATATCAGCGCATTGGCGGCATCTTCGGTCGCCAATGCTGTGTCGCCCTTGGAATCAGACGACGACGATACGAAGTACGTATAGGTCGCATCGGGTGCCGGCGTCGATAGCGTCCATTCCGGGGCCTTGCTTGCCGCCGGTTTCGGCGCCGATACGCACGAGGCTGCGGCGAGTACGAAAAGCATTGCCAGTGCTGGCAGTCTATGGTTTCTCATTGAGATCCTCCTGGGATCGGGCAACTTTTATGATCACCGCTCAGAAGCGGGGCGTTCCGGATGCGGACCGAGGCCGGTCGGCTTCCGCAATGCTCGGCATGGTGTCCATAGCGACAAAAGGCATCCCCGGCCACGAGGACCGAGGATGCATCATCACTTCGAGGTGCTATCAGAAGCCTTCGTAGAACGCGCTCTGGACGGCGTCTATGGCTCTCTGCTTCTCGGGCGTCTTGGCCGCAGCGGCTTCGGCGTCATTCAAGTACTTGTTAAGCTGGGTCTGGAGCACAGTCTGGTCGATCGTGTAGATCTTGATGACGCGATAGACGCGGCGATCCACTTCGGTTTTGGACTTGGCACCCGGCTTGTAGTACTGGAGATATACCCACCAATCCGGGCCGGCCATGAAGCCGGAGAACTTGGCCTCTGAAACGGTCTTGACGACGTTCTCGAAGTACTCCTGCAGCTGATCGCGGTCGCCGACCTGGGCGCCTGCGAACTTCTGCTGAACGCGCGTGGACAGGTATCGGGCGATCTGGACCGGCGCATCCATGTTGTCCATGGCAGTCAGGGTACCCTGCTTGCTCTGGCCTTCTGAATCAAGCACGATCACGTACTTGCCCTTGTACTCGGGCAACTTTTCCACACCGCTGGGGCCATTCTCTATATAGGCCATGGTCCACGCGGGGACGCTGGCGCCCAGTGCCGTGCCCTTGTGCTCGAGCACGTCGGGGGTCAGTACGGTCTCGGCCGGAGCGGGTCCGGTGGGCTTCGGCGCCGGCTGGCTTACACACGAAGCCGCCACAAGAATAACCGTAACGACAAGGAGCACACCAAAAATCTTCTTCACGATAACCTCCTTAAAGGTCTTTCGATGATGCGGAACGGCCGCCCGGCCTTGCCCGTGGCGAACCCGATTCCATTGAATCATATGTCAAGGGATGTTTTCCCATTTGACCTTGTTTACATGCCGCTGTTGAAGGTAAAGGCCTTGCCGCGGCTGTAGACCAGGTACAGGTCCTTTAGCCCGGCGCGGTCCGCCGCGTCGTAGAAGGAGTCCTCCACCTTGTCTCTCGTCTTGAAAGTATACAGCGCCAATTTCGTTTCTCCAGGCGCATAGGAGACCTGCTCCACCTCACGGAATAACTTGGCCAGAGCCCTGCGCAGCGTGCTTATCTGGCGGGAATCGGGCGTATTCTGAATGACCACCTCATAGCGAATGCCGCGCGCCAGCGAATTCTTGACCAGCATCTTGGTCTGGTCTGTCATCTTGGGCATCGCGGACCACACGGAGGCGGCGACGGCGTTGCCCACTGCCGACTCGGCAGAGGTCGTGCTCATGACCTGCGGGCTCTGGAACGCGACCGAGCCGAGCAATTGCGCCGTAGAGGTATCATATATCTTCATCGAACCCTGGGCTGTCGCGTAGAATTTACCACCGGAGGTCGATGATGTGGAGCTGAACGATATTTCCACGTAGACGTCGGCGTTGTACTTCTGGGCAAGATACTGTATCAGGTCTATAGAGCCGCCTGTCTCTGATTGATAGGCCGCCTGCTGGTCCTTCTTGTTCCTTTCTATCTGGTCAAAGTCGACGACAGAGAGCCCCAGCTTCTCGAGCAGATAGCGGTTGGCCTGGTTGACAGCGGTCTTTGCCGACTGGGGATCGATGCCAGCCTTTTCATCGAAATAGACCATATATTGCAGCCTGGCAAGATAATTGTTGAGGTATGCTTCCTCTTCAGGTGTCAGGACGCCAGGTGGTGGCGGTGGCACATCGGTCGTATCGGCGCTCGCGCTGGCCGCGGTCGTCGGAACAGCGCTGCCGGTCGAAGCAGATGCCGAACCCGGCGATGTGGATGCTCCACCCTGAACCAGGGCCACGGCCCTGTCCTTCATAGCCTGGCTGGAATCGGATGTAGCCGGTTGCGACACGGGCGCCGCGGCTGGAGCTGGGCTCGGTGCTGCTGGCTTGGGCGAACTGACGCACGATGCCAGAATCGCGGCGCAGGCCGCTACAGTCAACAATGTTTTTACGTTCATGGCGTTCCTTCCAATGCTCACGGAATCATACTATAGCGCTCTGGCGACGATAAAACAAACCGCCTCATACTGAAGTTCTAATGAGGCATCAACCATAAATCAAGTGGAACGTATGACTTGACCAATCATCTGTCGGCGTAGGCCACGGCCAGTTCGCCCGAGGGCTTGATCTCGGAGAGACCGGGGGCATCAGCCTTGGCGTCGGCAGAGATCAACGACGGCAGGAATATCGATGCGGTTATCCGCGACAGCACGGCCTGCCGATCTCCAGCAGTACCGATGATCCAACGGGCATCTGCGGCCGGTTTGACCGGTAGTCGGGCGATCTCGCCACCAGTGCCATAGAGGGTAACGCCTTGCTCGGTCTCTTCAAGCGCCACGACCATGCGCGTGGGCGTGTTGCCAGCGATAGCCGCCACAAGTATGCGCCTGTCGATGCGTGCGATGCCGCTGGAGTCGACCGACAGCGTCGAGCCATCGGACATGTTCAACTCTGCCGATACCAGGCCGGAACGGATTTCCAGCGTCAGCATCGAACCGCCTGCCGGCAATCCATGTGGCCCGACCGCACACGTGGCGCCGGGTGGCAGGCTCAGCTGGCCATCGGAGAGCGTTGCGCCATCGCTCAACTCGAAGCCCTGGCCGGCGATGCCGCCTTCGAAGCCGCTTGCCGCGACAAGGGCCTGGCCCAGGCGCGATGTTTCTGCGAACAGGAATTCTGGATATGGCCCAGGCAGGACCGAGAAATCGTCGTATATCGCACTGAAGCCGTCCGGTCCGGCTATCGTCGATGCTGCAGCATGAGTACCGAATAGATCGGTTGACAGCACGCCTTGTGCGACCCGCTCGTTGTCGATATAGAGCGTTACCATCGACGATTCGGAACGACGTCTTCCTGGAGCCAGATGGACCGATATACGGACTGCTCGCGATGGCAACAGGGTTCTGGAGGCGATGCGCTCGCTTCCGGATCGAACGCCAACGTATCCATCGAGCACATCGACGACCAGCGACTCAGTGCCCGACTCCGATACCGAGGTGAAGAGCCTGCTCGAGCCACGCGGGAATTTTTCCAAAACCGGAGCAACGGTAAACGCTATCGTGCATTCGCCGATGCCGTCTGTCATCGCCTCTGCCGGCAACAGCGACGTTGCTGATGTTATGCCCGAGCCATCGCCCAGGACATAGCCGAACCCGGATGCATAGGACTCCAGGTACGGCTGCCCCATGACTTGCGGCAGCGCGGACTGTGTCCGGGTTCCTGAGTCTGCCAGGTTGTCGTCAAACTCGAAGTGTGACCATGCTGCTATGGCAACGGCGCCGGTCTGCCTCTGTGCCGGCACGGGCAACTTGACCTCTACTCTTGATGGAGCCACGACTTGCAGGCCAAGTGGAGGCTTGAAGGGAAAGACTTCGGCCCTGGCGACGTAGACGCCACCGGACTCGGACGAGCGCCACGCGAGCCTGTCGATCTTCTGGGATGCCGGGCCTTCGGCCTTTATGATGCCATCGACTGACCACCGTATCCACGGATCAATGCCGGCGGGAAGTTCCTGCAACTTGAGCAACGAGACTTTGCCGGCGGTGATCGTGCCTGGATACACAAACAACTTTGGCGTGACCGGTTCCTGGTCGTATACCAACAGCGCGGTACTCGTCGATGCCAGATTTGCTCCAGTGGCGCTCTTGATCGTGATCTGCATCGTGTAGTAGTTGTTCGGCAGACCTTCTGGCAGCGCTATCGCCTGCAGTTCGCCAAGGACATCCTTGGCACCGTTCGTCGGCGCAAGGCTGAGTGTCGCCGCTTCGGCTCCATCGGGCGCGTACAGCACCATATCGACGGTAGCGGCGTCGGGCGCGCCATCGGATGCGGTTATGGAAAGGTCTATAGATTGAGACGGATCGACCCGAGAACCGGCCGTCAACGTGGCGTCATGCTGCGTAAGCACGACCTTGTACATCGATCCCAGTTCCTTCTCGGAGAGCAGGGCGGTACCGATGTCGCATGAAGAGGCGACCAATACGGTGAGCAATATCAGCACTACGGAGCGTCGCGCCTTGGCGCTTACCATAAACATATCCACGTTGAAGTATAGCACCAAATCACTATGGGAACCAGAGATATCAGAAAGAAAGCCTTCCGGTGGTGCCTTCTACGAGGATATCTGTGTGGGTGCTGCTCGACCAGCGTTGCATGTCGGCGAGTCGACGCGCGGCCTCGGCCGCAGGGGCCATGATCGGTCTGTATGTTGTGCGTTCGATGTCGAGTGGCACGATGTCGGCATGGGACAGCTTCCCACCAGCCACGACGATGCGAACCGCCGCGGAGTCGTAGGTCTGGCTGGAGGCCATGTCGAAGACGAAGTTGCCCAGCGAATAGATGATCAGGCCGTCGTGATAGCGTTCCAGCGACTGCAGGACGTGGGGATGGTGACCCAGCACGGCTGTAGCTCCGGCATCGATGATCGCCCTCGCCAGTGTCCGCTGTGATTCGCTTGGCATGTGCTGGTGCTCTTCACCCCAGTGCAGCGATACAAACAGGTAGTCCGGGGCCAGACTGTTCCTGACGCTACGGATATCGGCCAGGATGGCGCCTGCTTCCATCAGGGCGACGCCGGCATGCGAAGTATCGGCGACGTATGTGGCCTGTGGCGGCGACGGGTTGCAGGGCAGCCGGGCTTCCGCTCTGGTATAGGCCCTGGCTGCGGTTGCGCTTCTGGCTGCTACCACACTCCATATCGGTTCGGCGTATCCCAGAAAGACGAAGCGCACGCCATCACGGTCGATGACGGCGGGTGCGCGTGCGTCTTCGGCATCGATGCCCGCCCCGCAGTGGCGCATGCCCAGCAGATCGATGAACTCGAGTGTCTCCGCAAGTGCCTTGGGGCCATAATCGTTCATGTGGTTGTTGGCCATCGACAGGACATCGAACCCTGCCCAGGCAACCCCGAACAGCGTCGCGGGATCGGCACGAAAGGTGATGTTCTCCGGTTTTCCCGGATATGGTGTACCAAGGTATGAGGCGGGTGACTCCAGATTCGCAAAGGCGATGTCGGCGGGCGAGACAAGCTCCTTGACTCCGGAGAACAGGAAGCGGTACCCCTGTTCCGACGCGCGCTTGCCTGGCGTCCGGGCCAGCAGAATGTCACCGCAGGCCAGCACCGAGAAGGCGCGGTCTCTGGCCGACAGCGCTGCCGCTGAACTTGCCTCGGGGGCAGGGGGGCGGCCGCTGTCGGACAGGCACGAAAGGCAGTACAGGCAGCAGATCACGATCGCTGTCAGCGTTCTTACCGGCACCCGGAAGCTTCGCGGTTCGGATGCCTGCGTGCTCATCGAGCTGCTGCCTCGTATACAGCCCTGGCTATCGGCAGGCGCCGGCCCATGCCAAAGGCGCGTGGCGACACCTTGAGCACCGGCGCCGCCTGCCGGCGCTTGTATTCGGCACGCGCCGTCATCGTGATGATGCGCCTGACCAGCGCGTCGTCGTACCCGCGGGCTATGATGTCGTCCGCGCAAAGGTCCTGCTCGATATACAGCTCGAGGACCGCGTCGAGCAGCTCGTAGGGCGGCAGCGAATCCTGGTCCAGCTGGTTGGGGCGCAGTTCCGCCGATGGCGGCTTGTCGATGATCGCTCGGGGCAGTATGCCTTCACGGGCGTATATGCGCTCGCAGAGCGAGAACACCTCGGTCTTCAGCAGGTCGCCGATGGGAGCGAGCGCTCCGCACATGTCGCCGTACAGGGTGCAGTAGCCGACCGCAAGCTCGCTCTTGTTGCCGGTGGTCAGCAGCATCGAATCGAACTTGTTGGACCAGGCCATCAGGATGTCGCCCCGGATGCGGGCCTGCAGGTTTTCTTCGGTCAGTCCGAACGGGGTGCCGGCAAAATGCGGCTCCATAGTCGAAAGGAGGCTGGATAACGGTCCTTCTATCGGCACCGTCTCCAGACGGCAGCCCAGGTTGCGGCACAGCTCGACGCTGTCATCGACCGAGCCGGCTGAAGAGAAGCGGGAAGGCATTGCTACGCATGTCAGGTTGTCCGCTCCCAGAGCCTTGGCGGCGAGTACGGCTATGAGGGCGGAGTCTATGCCGCCGGACAGGCCAAGGTGGGCTTTTTTGAAACCGCACTTCTTCATGTAGCCGCGTATGCCTTCGACCAGGGCCCGCTCGACCTCGTCCCATCGATCGGGGAACTCGGGACCGCCCGCCGCCAACGCATGGGCCTTGGCCTCGGTGTCGACCGTGATGATGTCGACCCCGAACGACCCCAGCGCCACGACTTCGCCTTCGCTGTCGACCATGAACGAGCGGCCGTCGAATATCAGTGAGTCGTCGGCGCCGGCCATGTTGCAGTATGCCACCGGGATCGATCCAGAGCGTGCCAGTTCAGAACACAGCTGCGCGCGCAGGCCTATCTTGTCCATCTGGTATGGCGACGATGAAGGTACGATGATCAGGTCCGCGCCGGCATCGAGCAGCTCGCGCGGTGGATCGATGGGGTAGCGCATGCCCTGCACCGGTGCGGTCTCGCGCCAGAGGTCTTCGCATATCGCAAAGCCAATCCTGAGCCCGCGATATTCCCATATGCGCCGCTCGCGGGCCGGCTCGAAGTAGCGGGCCTCGTCGAAGACGTCGTACGTAGGCAACAGCGTCTTGGCCTGCTCGAATACGACGCGGCCGTCAAGCAGTACCGAAAGCGCATTGGTCAGCGGTCTGCCGAGCCCGGAGGTGTTGCGGCCGATGTGGCCGACCGCCACGGCGATGCCAGCGGGCAGCGAGCGCTGCAGAAGCCTGAACGCTGTCTCTTCGCGGTCGGCAAAACTGGGCTGGTCGAGCAGGTCCATCGGCGGATATCCGCACAGGGCCATCTCGGGCAGCACGACCAGGTCGGGCGATGTGGCCATCGCACTCTGAACCGCGTGTATGATTCTGTCGACGTTGCCCGGGAAATCGCCGACAACGGCATCGATCTGGCAGAGCGCAAGCTTCATGGATTCTCCGATCAGGCGGGTGCCCTTGTCCGGAACTTGCACCCGATCGTCGGCCATAGTACACTGCGGCCGTGAAAAAGACAACGTTGGCGGTTCCCGCC
>Ga0209467_1003199_pt1 | contig 10876 bp, 6 predicted proteins | sample Higcelwee11metaG_FD_187175 | JGI IMG/M metagenome (GOLD analysis project Ga0209467, IMG submission 187175) | Freshwater pond sediment microbial communities from the University of Edinburgh, under environmental carbon perturbations - High... | ecosystem: Environmental > Aquatic > Freshwater > Pond...
CCACAGCCAAACATATGGAATACCCCTGGCCCGAGGACAATCAGCGGCGCTATGCATAAAACCTGTAAAAAACAGTTGCCACAGAGATCACAGAGGAAAAGCTGGAAGACACAACAAACAGTCGGCCTCCTTTTGGATGAGGCGCTGAAAGCTGGTTTTTTGTAATTCTCTGTGACCACTGTGGCTAACTGTCGCTTTAAGGATAAACCGCTTGGGAGAAAAGGCGATGCTACCGTATGAAATCAGAAATGCCGTTGTGACAGACTACCCGGCGATCAATGAACTGGCGCTGGAGGCATGGCAGGCGCTGAAAGATGGTTACGATCCGGGCCAGTGGGATAGTATGCTGACGGCAATCGGGAAGATGTCTGACCTGGCCGCCAAAGGCCAACTGATTGTTGCTGCAGACCAGACAACTGTTTTTGGAGCGGTCTGCTACATGCCCCCGAAAACCTCAAACCCCGCTATCTTTCCCGAGGGGTGGCCTTCCATCCGCATGCTGGTGACCCGCCCGTCATGCCAGAAAATGGGGATCGGCAGGAGGCTAACCGAAGAGTGCATCCGTCGCGCCCAACAGGATCAGGCTGACTGCATCGGTCTTCACACCAGCCCGGTCATGACCATCGCCCTACCGCTCTATCTGCGTATGGGTTTTATCAAAGACAGGGAACTGAGCCCGATTGCCGGGGCACCCTATGCGCGCTATGTTTTGATGTTCTAAATGGGCGCAATCCGGCTTTGTCTGACTGAGTCTGGCCGGGTTGCGGTGCTGTAGAGAGACATCCTGTTTTGTGTAACTTTTGCTACAGACAGTCCTGGCGGGTACTCCTTAAAGTGTGATCAAGCTGCCAAAGCAGCAACCACACTCCAGGGAGGCATTTTATGAAACCGATGCGCTTTTTTATGGACACCCACGACAAGACCCGCAACACCTTCCCGCAGAAACTTACCCCACAGGATTTTGAAGGCTTTTTCGCCAAGTATGAGTCAGCTTGCTATGCAGAGGGGGTTATACCGGTCCGTCTGCATGTGGGATACGATGAAGGCCGCGCCTTCTGCCTTAACATGGCACCGGATGCCGAAGCAGTAAAACGTGCCCACGATAAAGTCGGGCTGCCTTTTGATTCTATTACGGAAGTCAACATGGCAACACCGGGCGATACCTTTTTCAGGCGCTAAGCGGCACAAACGGAGGCACTATGAACATCCCCAGAAGACATTTTCTGAAAGGCTCCCTTTCTGCAGGCGTGGCGCTTGTGGCAGGCAGCCAGTTGGTGCGCTCACTCGCCTTTGCGGACAAGCTGGTTACGAGCAAACAAAATGGTACGTTTTCACGGCAAATGCGTTATTTTATGGATACCCATGACCGGGCACACGGCACCTTTCCAAGCAAGTTGTCACGGGAAGATCTGGAGGCATTTTACCGCAAATACGAAAAGGCCTGTTATGATGAGGGGGTTATTCCGGTAACGCTACATGTGGGCTATGACGATGGCCGGGCCTTCTGTCTTACCCTGGCCCCGGATGCTGATGCGGTAAAACGTGCCCATGCGCGGGCTGGTCTGCCGTTTGACGAGATTACCGAGATCAAAACCGCTGCAGCAGGAGATACGTTTTTCAGGAAGTAACCGATGTCGAAACGGTAAAAGGAGCCCCTGAACATGGACAACCTGCCAGTTTTTCAGAACATCTCATCCAAAGGAAGGTGTCTGCTTGGTCAGGGGCTTATCCATAAAGCGTTTCCACCATCAACAGAGCTATTATACCGGGGGGCACAGATCTCGGGCGCCTACATTGTCACCAAGGGGAGGCTGAGGGTCTTTTCAATCTCCCCTTCCGGCGCAGAAGCCACGCTGTACTGTATTGACCCCGGCGAGACCTGCGTCCTTGCCCTTAACTGCCTCTTCAATGACCTGCTCTACCCGGCCTGGGTTGCCACCGAAACAGAAACCTCGGTTGCCATCCTGCCCGGCCCCACCTTCCGTCAGCTGTTTGAATCCGAACCCTCCATACAAAATTTGACCGTGCATGCCCTGTCATCCCTGGTCTTCAGGCTGATGGGCGAGCTTGAACAGGTCCATTTCTGCACCCTTGAGCAGCGGCTGGCCAACCTGCTGTTGCTGCGTGCCTCAGCGGAAGGCATACTGCGCATGACGCAGCAGGAGCTGGCCTATCACCTTGGTACCACCCGGGAGGTCATTGCCCGCCTGATGGGCGAGCTGGTGCTGAAAGGACTGATCAAGACCGGTCGCAAAGAGATCACCCTCATCAATGCCAAAGGGCTTGCAGCACTGATCACCGAGCTTACAACCGATTGTTAACGTTTAAAACCGGCAACAGATGAACCATTGCAGTAGATTATTCCTGAGTCCGACAGGCTCCCGGGATATTGAATTATGGTAGAGTACTCTGCTTAGTTCACGATAGAAAAATTACGCTTTTCTGGTATGTTGTTTGGGGACAGGAGTTTTATGAACCATCATCGCAACTCCATAGATAAGCATATAATATCAGATACCCACCAAAGACAGAAAAGCATCTAATTCCATATACCCTTAGCATATACTATTGGATGCCAGCATCTAATAATATATGCCACCTAGGGTGGTGATTAAGTAGTTATACAGAGCGGCTAGTTCCGCTTTCGCCCCAAAGCCAACTTAGAAGTTATGGAGTGCAAATGCGAGGGGCGACTGAAAGCGAACGTTCGCAGTACCCAAATTCTTACAATCTTATGTTCTGCCTTCGCTCACTATGCCTGAATATTGTAAAACTAACCAAATTCTAAGAGTTAATGTCTTTATGAATAAAGCAGTAGGGAGCATAGACAAAGTCAGAGTATCACGCGCCGGGCACACCTTCCACGAACGGTGGGCGGCACGGCGTGCGCTACAGCTTGTGTTTCCAAATGACAATCTCTTCGCGATAGTTGTCGAGGGTCTCTCTCCGAACGAGCACCTGAAGTTGGGACAAGAGGCAGAGGATATTGCCGACCTTACTCTCTTCTATGGTAATGGCGACACTTTCGAGACCTGCACCGCCCAGCAGATTTTGCAGTTCAAATACAAGGAAGCTGCCGAGCCCGTCACATCATCCTATCTGAAGAAAACGATCAAGAAATTCGCAGCAACACTGCGAGCCTTCAAGGCCAGTGTTTCAGATGAAGACATCGCGAAGAAGCTATCATTCGGGTTCGTGACGAATGCGGAATTCTCGGGTGATCTTTGGGATGCCATCACGTGCTTGAAATCGGGTCGTACATCGGAGTCCAATAGCGCCGAGAAGCAACTTGAGTACCTCAAAACCTGGTGCAAGGAAGAGAAGGTCGAAGCGGAGGGCATATTCCCCCTCATCGAGTTTCGTGCTGCAACAAATGATCTGCCGACACAGAACCGATCCTTGCGAAGAACAATCAGTGATTGGTCGGCTGACTCGACCGGACAGGCGGCAAAAAGACTGTTCGCTCTGGTGGAACTTGTCCGCGAGAAGGCGCAAATCGAGGGTCAGGGCAAGAATTCTATTCGGCGGGAAGATGTTCTCGATGCACTTGAGTGTGATGAGGATCAATTATTTCCTGCAGATACGAGATTCGTGGATGTTGGTGATGTCGTTGAGCGCAGTGCCCTGCAAGATGTCAAAGACGAGATCAAAACCAGAAATCTCCCTGTATTCCTCCATGCTGATGGCGGTGTCGGAAAAACAGTCTTCATCCAGAGCCTGGCGGCACATCTGACAGATACCTTCGAGGTCGTCGTCTTCGATTGCTTCGGCGGCGGCGTATATCGATCCGAGGCCCAGGCACGTCACATGCCAAAGATTGGCTTGCTACAAATCATAAATGAACTTGCGACGCGCGGGCTCTGCGATCCACTTCTTCCAACCGACAGTGATCAGTATGGCTTGATCGAAGTTGCCCGCAAGCGTCTCAAGCAAGCGAGCGAGACCGTCCAAAATCAATCCGCAATGCAAGGCGTACTGATTGTTTTGGACGCTGCAGACAATGCGCAACTGGAAGCCGATGCGCGGAATGAAGTTGCCTTTCCCAGGCTGCTGCTTGCATCGCTCAGCGCGGAACCTATCGACGGCGTGAAGCTTTTGCTCACTGCGCGTCCTCATAGGATGGATAGGGTTATCGGGAAGAGCCAGACGAAACGCCTTAGGCTTGAACCGTTCACTAAGGAAGAAACGCGACGGTTTCTTGAGACAAGGCGAGAAAATATAACGGATATGGAATTCTCTACGGCATGCGCTCGTTCGAGAGGCAATGCCCGGATCCTTGAATACCTTGTCGAAAGTTGGGACACGAATGTGTCCGGCAATGCACCGCAGACCGAAATATCGGTCGAAGAATTGATCGCACAAAAATGCGAAAAAATATTCCGCGACCTACACACGGCCGGTTGGAGCGAGATTGAGGTTCGCGAATTCTTCGCCGCTCTGTCGCTTCTTCCTCCGCCCATTCCGCTTACTGAACTGGCCAAGGCGTTGGACTGGTCGGACTCGCAGGTCAATAGCGCCGCATCCGATCTTGCGCCCATGCTTGAGCTGGTCAAACACGGTGCGATTTTCCGCGACGAACCTACCGAGACTTACATAAAAGATCACTATGCAAGCGAAGTTTCAGCGCAGCAATCCATCGCGCAAAGGCTTCAAGCGCGCCAGAAGGATTCAATCTACGCTGCAGAAGCGCTGCCCCATTTCCTGGTGGTGATTGGCGATAGCAACAGGGCTTATCAGCTTGCAGGTTCGGATGAATTTCCCACCGTGCTTGAGTCCGAATATGGACGTCGCAGATTGAAACTTGCACGGCTTTATGCGGCATTCTCACTTGCCTCACGCGACAAGGACTTAGACCGTGTTCTGAGTCTGACGATGCAACTCTCGCAGATTGCCTCGGCCAATGCGAGGGGCGATCAGTTTATCCGGCGATCTCCTGCGCTGGCGACGATCCTTGGAGACTCGGATGCTTCCCGCCGCTTGTTCAATGATCGCTCCGGTTGGCGCGGTGCACGTGATGCGCGGCTCATCGTCGCTTATTGTTTCTCTGATGAACTGGACGAAGCGCGAATTCATCAAAACAGGGCGATTGGCTGGATAAATTGGTATCTCCATAACAATGACGAGACCAAATGGATAGAGCGCTCTGGACCGGAGACATCCGACATTGCTGCAGTTATGTTCTTGAGCGTTTTGAAGAATGAATTCTCGTCGTTCAATCGTAATATCCAGCTATGGCATTTCAAGTTTGCGCTCGAGGTCATAGAAGAGCTGATCACTCTTTGCGCACACCACGAAGCGTCAAATGGAAGTGAAGCTTTGCAGACCCTGGTGGAGTTTGCTGCGTCAAAAAGGTGCTTGTCTCTCACCTTGCAAATTGGACTGCTGTCTAAGGAGTATGGCCTTTCCAAAAGCCAACTCAAGGCTGTTTCGCGAGCGACGAGCTCGCTCTCGCAGCGATACAAGAAGAAGGTTCCGGAGGATAACTCCAACTACGAGATGGAGCTGCAGGGTGCTATTGCCGGTGCGGCAATGTGCTCCCTCGTCGTGAATTCAAGGCCGTCCGCGAAGCAGCTGCTCAAGTCATATCGCTACCGTAGGCCATCAAGCTACGACTATGGCGAGCGTCATGGCATGAATAAGGTTTGGATGACTGTTCAATCGGCTTGCATCACTGCGTGGTCGTCTGGCGAAGAACTGTCCTTTCAACATCTTATGCCGGAGGACGTGAAAACGGGACAAAAGAGAAAATCAATAGCAACCGAAGCTGACTTCAGCGCATTCCTTGATAGCCTCATCGTGACAAGAGACCATCACAGGGGGCGAAAGGGTCGGAAGCCAGAGAAACGCAAGCAGTTTTCCAGTCAGGAGCAGGAGAACATTGTGCAGGGCGCAGCCTGCGCCCTGCAGCTAGTCAAACCTATTGAGACTGCCCTTCTGTCCAAGGCTGCACTTTCAAGTGATGTTCTGGCCGCCTTCTTGGTTGTCTGGAAATCTGCGTTGAGACCCGATGTCCATTGGAAGGCCGAAACCGGAAGAGACAATGTTGCGAGACACGTCGGCATTGGGCTTGCAGGAATCTTGCTTCGTCATAGCGAAACGGTCGAAAAGAAAGAGGCGGAAGAGCTCATAGAAATCATTGGCGCGAACCGGTTTTCGCTTGGTGACAAGCTAAGCGTTCTCGCTCTTATCGCGAGGCGCCCCAATCTGGCGGATGTTGCAGGGGCCTACGCAAACTCGATTTCCAGCGACATAGTAAAGGATGACTACATCGAACAACGCGGCGAGTCCTACCGAGAATTGGCTGGATCCTTGATCCCGATGAGCGTTGGTGAAGCGCAAGAGTATTATGCTCAAGGCTTGGCTCAACTTGACCAGATGGGTGGCGATGATTTCGACCTGATTTACTCTGCCTTGCACTACGCCGCAGAACAGCCAGGAGGATTTATGAAGCCGGAGCTTTCGCACCGGCTTATGAACCTTTGTCAGACTATCTTTCAACATGAGCCATCAAAGTTCGGATGGACTCTATTCGGACATGCTGCCGCTTCCTCCATCGGCTTTCCGGCAATTTACAAGCTGATCCGCTGGGACGACCAGGGTGTTGTGGATTACTCCTACGGGCTTCCACAGCTTGCCTGTTACCTCGCGAAAGCAGGTCACCTGGATGCGCGTCGTGCAGCGGTACTACTCACAATCTGTGAAGATCATGGCTGGCATGAGTGGCAGGTCGGTAAGGGGATGCACGATCTGCTTTCCATTGCCGACCCGAAAGACAGGACAGCAATCTTCTCGCTTGTGACAGAGAAACTGAATCAAGAACATAGTTTTGGCGGATGGGAAGGATTATGGGAGAGCCTGCTGGACTGTGTGGATGCCTTTGAAGAGATCAACGACGAGGGTTTGCGTGGTCATCTTCAAGAGCAGCGCGAGGCCGCACGGTGTCGGCGCGATATCGAAAATGCTAAATACAATCACGGTAGAACCAGCGCTGAATACAGCCTTGAGGCACTTAACAAGAAACAGGAAGAGCATGCTCGCAACGACGCATTCGCGGCCATTATTGCTAAGTGTGATCCTACATCCGCATCCTCGCTGGATAAAACAATCCAAGATATTCAGGCCATTGATGGGCGGCCGTTCGACGATAGGAAACATCTGCTCGACGAGCTGCGGGAAGCTTGCCCATATGACAAACGGATCAAGTTCCTTGAGGCTATTTGTGAGTCCGGCGAGCTCGAATTTGATCGCGCACTCGATCTGATAATCGAATGTGTGGAGGCTTGGGGCGATAGTTCAGCGCATGTGAGAAAAAACGCACCTGATCTGATCAAGAAGCTTTTTGCGTTCAAGGGCTCGGAGCTATTTAATCTCCGCTATTCCGGTATTTCCAGACAAATCTACCGTCTGTCCAAGCTGTGCGGCGATCCAAAATTCGTGTTGCAAACTGTTTTGGAGACGATAGCGAAGGAACGCCTTGAGCTTGAGGGTGACGAATGGCTTCAGCTAGCAACCAGCCTATCTTGCCATACTGATCCTTCGACGGCGTTGAATGCATTTGAGGACTTACTATCCAGTTCAGCTGCAAAAGTTGGTGATGAGATTGGCGAGGGCGTGTATCGTGCCGCGTTCGCGGGCAAGAGCGACGAGAGAGATGTTATTGCGGATATCATTTGGCATTTGCTCGGTGATAGTGATGCCTTTGTCAGATGGAGTGCCGCACGAAGCCTGAAGTGTATGCTCGATGTCGGATTGGTCGAGGATGTTGGGCGCTTGCTTGACCACTTTGATGCGGATGAAAACCCATCACTGGCCTCCGATGAACATCATTTCGCCTTTCTGAATGCCCAGCAATGGTTGTTGATGGGCTTGGCGCGCGCAGCTCTGCACCACGGCGAACAACTCAAACCTCTGAAGGCACGGATTGCTGTGCTAGCAAAGCGAACCAATTTGCATGTGCTCAACAAACTTCATCTCGCTCGATGTCTGAAACATATCGAGGGCGGTAAATCCATGAGCCCTGAACTTGCGCAGTTGTGGACTGAAATTCAAACGCCCCCGCATGGCATCGTTGAATGTGATGGCTGGCCGGACAACAAGGATCGCCGGTTGGATTTTAGTTTCGACTACGATTTCAAAAAGGACGAGATTTCAAGCTTAGCATGGCTTTTTGGGATATCTGACAATGAAGCCAGCGATTGCGTCGCCGACGAAGTGATAAGACATTGGCCGAGTGCAAAGAGCATGTCCGACTTTCCTGGCGGAGTTCGTTACCGGGGAGACGAAAGGTTCGAGACCTATGCCGAACACATTCAACGGCATGCTCTCCTTCACGCGGCAACCACGCTCGTAAAAAACATGCCCGTGGCGCGGCGAGGGTATGATTGGGGAGGCCTGAATCCTTGGCAGGAGTTCATTCAACGCGGGGATGTTTCGTTCGAGGATGGGTCCTGGTTGTCGGACCACAAAGACCCTGTTCCAACTCAGGCGCGAGAGGACCTTCTTGGCAAGCGCAATGGGAACCAGGAAACACTTGTCGAAAAAGAGTTGCTGTTTCGGAAGGTCGGATTCCCCGAGGGCTCCAAGGTTGCCTTCTTACCACTCTACGGGTACTGGACATCTCCGGATGGCGTACATGTCAGCATAGTCTCCGCCCTGATTATGGAGCGAGGCGCGGTCGGACAATGCACAAAGTTCGCGAAAACACCTGCTCATGATCTTTGGCTACCCAGATTTGAATCTGACGGGAGAGTTGATCGCTACTCCAAGAAAAGGCCATTTGATCCCTTGATATGGGAGCCGGAGAAGTATCCCATTGGCATTGATGAGCGTGACGAGTGGGCCACACGGGGTGCGATAGTTCGTCCAAAGCTGGGTCTGGCGATCAATAAGTTGTTTGGGTTGGTCTCCGACGATAATGAGCGGCACTGGTACGACAACGCAGGGAAGCTCGCATTGAAGAGCGAAATCTGGGGCGAGTGGAAACCCACCACCGAAGCTCATGGAAACAGCTATCAGGATGAGGGTGCTATCCTGTGGGCAGAGCATGACTGGCTTGACGGAGCCCTCAAGTCCTGCAAACGAAGCATCATCTTCAAACTCGGTTTCTCGAAATATAAATCAAGCAAAAGCTATGACGATTCATCCGGTGTTCGAGAACTGTATGTGGGCTTGAAACGGAGTGGTGAATCCCCCCGTTTTTGGTATGCCAAGAGAGCATCTAAAACTGCCTACTAGCCATAATGAGAAAGGCAAAGGGGTCTGCCCTTGAAAGTGGAAATTTGAGGCCGTTTCCAAACGAGGCCAGTCGATCCGGTCGCGATAAACCCGCGCCGGGTCACCGGCCGAGCCGGTGTCAAAGGACAAAGTGAATAATATGTCAGAAGACGTCGAGAAATCAGCAAATAAAGGTCATCGTCGCAGCCGCGAATCTTTTAAGAAGACTTTGACAAAGATTCTAAAGAGAGCTGATACTCGGCAGGTGCATGAAGTGACATGGAAGCGCTTTCCGTGGAGTGATGAACCAGATGCAAGTTGCAAGTTCGTACTCAACAGCATCTGGGTAGTGGGATCATTTGCCAGAGGAGCCATTTCATGTGGCGACCTCGATCTTGTAGTCGAAATTGAGATTTTATCAGGACTCAATGAACCGCCAACTACAAAGATCATCAAATCATCAATAGGAAGTTTTCCTGATCTTTCCGTGTTTTTGGGCACTCCAGACTCTAATTCATCGCAAGTTGCTTTTCCTGAAGCAGTCCTTTTATGGTCCAAAGAAGATGCCAGACTTATTTGGAAAAAAACGATTGAATCCATACCAGTTGATACAAATGCTACGCGGTTTTCAAGAGAGTACGACAGGTTACCTTTTCGCAAGGAACAGATCTGCGGCGGTGATCTGGAAGCAATCGAGAGAATTATTGACGCATTGAAGCGTAAGGAAATGATCGCGCAGTGGGTAACAATGGAAGAGCTTGCAGGGATAACACATGATCCCAGATCGGAAAGCCTTTTGAGCCGATTAATACGTTGGCAGTGCGGTGAAAAGACTGCCAAGATTTTTCAGATCGTCATCCCATGGCTGAGTGCTAATACAGCAGAAACGGGCTGGGAACCAGAGCACGATACTACCGAGTTGTGGGTTGGAGGATACAGGCTTCATACAGGACGTTCACCCTATGTACCGTTGGATTGGCTCGACAGGTTGGCATTTTCGGCGGTTTGTGTAATGCCTCACATTACCCGCCGAGGTCCAAATGGGCTATGGATACTCAGACGCGGACCAAGGCATCAACTTGTGAAGCTATTCGAAGGTGCTGATGTGAATGTTATGTGCGATGTTTCCGGTACGCCAAGGCAGCGTTTCTTTTTCAGTGAGGATATGTACCCAAAAGTTAGAACAGGGATTCATATTTGCAAAAAATCAGGGAAGACAACTCGACCGTTTACTGGCAGTGAGCTATTGATTCTGTTATCTCAAGTAGGCTCGGTCTCAATTGGAGGAAAAGTTTTTCCTGTTAACTCGTATCGTTATGAAAAAGGCTATGATGATAGAATTATGAACGCAATAGGTTTAAAAATTAATTCTGTAGTCACAAACCTCTCATAGAATCACAGCATCATGAATGCTGTGGTATAAGCCGAATCTCCAGCTTGCAATTAACAGCGGCAGCGTATTTGCGGAGCATTTCCAAAGATGGTGAATGACGATGAGAGCCGAGTGACGCTTCTACCCTTGCCAACGATGGCTGTGAAACTCCCATTTTAGCCGCTACTTGCTCCTGGGTCATACCAGCCTGACGCCGCGCCGTTAGCAGAGCATCCAGGGCGGCAAATTCATCATCCAAGGCTTCCCATGCTTTCTTGAAATCGGGGTCTT
>Ga0209467_1003204_pt1 | contig 10860 bp, 4 predicted proteins | sample Higcelwee11metaG_FD_187175 | JGI IMG/M metagenome (GOLD analysis project Ga0209467, IMG submission 187175) | Freshwater pond sediment microbial communities from the University of Edinburgh, under environmental carbon perturbations - High... | ecosystem: Environmental > Aquatic > Freshwater > Pond...
CTATGCCATTCGGATCGGAGGCAGTGCCGGCGAGCCGGAAGGCGCCATGAACCGGCGTGCCCGCGGCAGGTTCGCTCAGAGCCAGGACCGGTGCGGCGGCATCGGCGACCAGTATGAGGGGCGTCGACTTGAACTCGTCCCCGTCTACTGTCCTGACGACCAGTACGGATGGTCTGGACAGGGCTCCGCCCTCGGCAGCCGCATTGATGGTGACCGATGAGCGATCAAAACTGGCCTGGGCGGATGGTACCGCGGGCTCGAACCTGACTGATTCTATGGGTCTGCCATACCACAGCGCTCCTATGGAGTCGCCGGGACTCAGCACGACCCTGCCCGTCGACTCGATGCGCGGGTCATACAGGTACACGCCTTCGGCCTTGACCATGGGAGTCTCGCGGACGGGCGCTACACGGTACAGCGACGTCGTCGCTTCGGTAACGGCGCCCGTCGTGTCGGTCGCACGCACGGCTACGACAGCGCGCTCATACGGCAGGGTTGCAGGTGGCACGATGCGGAAGCTGAACGTGCCGTCGGATTCGGGCTTGGGCACCGGCGCGGCTGTCCACGCGCCGCCGTTCAGGGCGTACTCCAGACGCGACAGGCCGTTGGCGGCCGTAACGGTCGCCTGCAATGCCAGCTTGCCATCGACCAGCAGCGATGATCCGGCGGTGAATCGTCCGGCCTGGCCGGTTCCTCCCGGCGGCGTCGCCGATGCGATGCGCACCGTTGGCGCCGTGCCGAGCTGGCTGCAAGACAGTGACGCCTTGGCCGAGGTGATGCCATTCGAATCAATCGCCGTAACCGTCGCCACCCGTTTTCCGGCCGCCAGAGACGCGGCCGTAATCGCATAGAGCGGGCCAGGACCTTCTGCGCCGTATGGCGCACCGTCGATCACCGCTGATACCGAGCCGATCGCGTCATCATCGACGGCATAGACGAGGAACGGGTTCTGGTCCGCTCGGGTAGCCCCTTCGGACGGTGCCAGGAATCTGACGACCGGGGTGTCGGCCGCCTGATCGTACATGACGGTAGCCGTATAGGCAGACTTGTTGCCCGATCCGTCGACGGCGCGTATCAGTATCGTCGCCTGTGCCGACTTGGGCTGGAATCGGAACGTCCTGACCGCATCGCCGGATCCCGGCAGCGGCGCGAGGTCGCCCTTTTCGCTGCCATATTCATAGTTCATGGAAACGATGCCGCGGGCGTCGGTTGCCCTGACGGCGAGGCTGAATTGCCCCGCGGCCGACAGCTTGCCCGCGGAGGTTGCAGCGGGCGCCACCAGGGCAATCGCCGGCGGCGTGCTGTCGTAATCGAGGGCGACGCGGGTATACGCCGTCGTGCCGTTCGACTGCTGCACGGCCACCCAGAGCGACGACAGCCCATCGGGGCGGGCGGGCACCTTGAAGGCGGCCGTCCAGCTTCCGGTCTTGTCCGGTTTGATGGCCAGGGGCTGGTTGATGGCGTCGGGAGCGAATCCCCACATCGCCACCGGTTTCTTGGCATTCGGGCTGATGCCGGAGAACACGGCAGCCAGGGCAACCGCGCCCGAGGTGCGGACCGGTGCGCTCGCATAGGCCGGGAAGCGGGATTCGTCGGCCGCATCGATGAACGGCGCGCTCCAGGACAGGGCTCCCGCCGCGTCGGAGCCTGTGAAGACGGCTGTCGGAGCGCCGGCCTCGGGTGCCGGAGCCGAGTTCTTCTTGAGCGCAGCGAGGGCCGGCGGCACATCGACGACCGCCGTCGATGTGTTCAGGCCGGCGGCAGGGTCAAGCTCGGCGACATTGCCGGCGCGGTCCACGACCCTGAGCAGCAGCGGACCGTCTGATGGCTGGGCAACGAAGGATACGATGTCCTGCGAATCAAGCGGCGCAAAGACGCCGCGCTTTCCGAGCTCTATCCTGGCTATGTTCTGGGCAGGCTCGCCCGGACTGAAGGCGAACAGGGTCTGGCCCGCGAAGGCACCGCCGGACTTTGGCATGAGCCTGGCCGGCACGGGTGGCGTCGAATCGGCCATGAAGGCAGTCGACGAAACCGAGCTGTTGCCTGCGGCATCGATGGCACGCACGTCGATCCGCACGGGGCCGGAAAGGCCACTGGTGTCAAAGGATCCGCGGTATTCGGCTCCGGTGGCCGTCAGCGCCGTCCACGATCCGCCGTTTGCGGCGAACTCCACCGTGGCAACCTTGTCGCCGTCGCTGGCCTTGGCCGTGATCGCGATCGTGCCCTTGACCCAGGAGCCAAAAACCGGCCCGACTATCGACACGGTCGGCGCGGTCATGTCCGTCTTGAACAGGTACGGCCCCGAGGCAAAGCGGTGTCCGCGGGCAGTCACGATGACAATGGATGTCGGGCCGGTCGCACCGTCGGCGAGACGCTGCACGCTGACGATGTTCCCCTCGGCACTGACGCGAACGAGCGGCGTAGGCGGTTCCAGCGATACCGTTCGAATCATCTCGCCATCGAACGGCGTCACGAATGTGCCATCAAGCGGCGACGCGTCAGTGATGTGGACGGTGGCGGGCGCCGTGGCGCCCGGTTCGGCCGCAAGCCCGAAGTCCAGGACCGGTCCGACACGCGGTCGGGTATAATCGATGGCGATGACAGGCGCCCGCGCCACACCGACCTTGCCGAACGAGTCGGTGGCGCTGACCTGGATGGACAGCACTCCGTATGGCAGCGAAGCCGGTATCGGCACCGTGAAGGTGGCACCGGTCGCGGTCTTGGCAAACGTCAGCTTGACAGGGGCGCCATCGTTTATCGTATAGCTCAGGTCGACGAGCGGGTTGGCCGCGGCCAGGGAGCCGGATATCGCGGCGCGCCCCTCGAGTGTCGACAGCGCCATGCCCGGCACGAAGTTCCGCTCACCCGCGGTGTCCACGGCCTTGGCAAGCACCAGGTGCGGAGCGACGCCCGCGTAGATGAAGGGCGTGGCGAGCCAGGGTCCGGCAAGACCGTTCACGTCGACAGCGCGTATCGATAGCGTCCGCTGTCCGCTCGCCGCGCCATCGATCGTAAACGAGAACGGACCTGATGTCTGTATGGTCGTCTCCGGTCCCGCATCCATCTTCCATGCGATCGATGCCACGCCATCATCATCGCGCGCGCTGCCCGATATCCGTATCGCATCTTCCACCCTGGAACCGGTCACCGGGTACTGGAGCGACACGACGGGCAGGTCGGCCCTGGGATCGATCTGCCTGGTTACCGCGACGACCTGCACGTTGCCTGCGGTGTCGGTAGCGGTGAATCTGACGGTAGCTGCCCCCGCCTTGTCCGGCGCGGTAAAGCGCGCCGAGAAATATGGATTGCCCGGGGTCAAGTCTATGGAACCGGAGTCTTTCTCGTACACCCATTGGAGCGATGCGATGCCGACCGCATCATGGACGCGGCCGGATATGGTGCAGGCGCCATTGATCATCTCATCCTCGGCGGGAGCGATGATCGCGATATCGGGCTTCGTATTGTCGACGAAGTACAGGAAGACAGCAGTACCCTCGGAGCCGACGCTGTCGACGCTCCTCAGCCACAGTACGGTTGGACCATCGGGCATCTTCTTCGTGTCTATGCCCAGCGAGAACGTCGCGGTCCTGGTATTTTTGTTGTAGGAGTTGGGAAGGGGCACCCAGGTGGAGCCCGAATCCAGGGAGTATGAGACCCGTGACAGTCCGTTCGCGTCATAGACGCTGCCGTTCACCGACAGCCTGCCGGACACGAATGAACCAAACGAAGGTGCGGTCACGGTGTTCAGCGGCTTTGTGCGGTCAAGCTGGAACGACACATGCGACTCCGCGCCTGCCAGTCCGTTGATGTCGACACCCCTGACGGCCAGTGCGTGGGGGCCGTCGGCCAGGGCCGCGGTCTTGAGGTAGTATGACCAGTAGTCGGTGCCCTGGGCCCGCACCCACTCATCATTGTCGAGCCTGATGTCGACGGCCGCCACCGCATCGTCATCGACGCAGCTGCCGACGATGTTCAGGTCGGCTCCAACTCTGGCCATCGGCAATGGATTGACGATGCGCACGATAGGCTTGTCGGACTCGGGATCGACGATCAGGTTGAACGGGGTCGAAAACGACACGTTGCCCGCCGAATCGATGGCGCGGGCCAGTATGTTGTATGTACCAGGTTTGAGCGTCGACGTATCGTACTGGTAGGTCCAATTCTCCAGCCCCGTGGCCGGCTTGTATTCCTTGTCCGGCTTGACTGTGGGTGTGCCTGATTCCTGCGCGTACAGCACAGCCATGGAGCAGAGGGCCAACACGAGGATGAGTGGACGTGAAACGCGCAGGTTCATAGGGTTACTCCATTCGTGCAGCCTGGTGCACCGGGCGCCGGTCGTCCCGGGAACGGTTCATACACGCGAATATTCTTCGCACACTTCGCCATCAATATACTATCGGCAGTTTGGACTTTAGCCTGTATTGTCGAGAATTCCGCCGTGATTGTGGGCTGTGCCCGTTTGGTCTATACTGATCCGGTACGATTGAATGCGGTACATACTGTGTACCCAAGGAAAACTGCATGGATCAGAGTCTTGACTTCAGTGTGCCGGATCTTGGAGCGCGCTCGGTTCGCTCTCCATTGGCGTTCTCCAATGCAATGGGAGACGCCATCGCCAACTACGTCACCGATGATGACCGCATTCGATGGCTTTCCGGTTCGACGGGCGCCGGTGCCGCCGAATCCGAACCTGGGCTGCTGGAGAAGGCCGGACCGCGAGAACGCATATACTTCAATCCATCCCATGTCCACGCCGGCATCGTGACCTGCGGCGGCCTGTGCCCCGGCATGAACGATGTGATCAGGGCGCTGGTGCGCTGCCTCTGGAACCGCTACGGAGTCAGGCGTATCAGCGGCATCCGTTACGGCTACAAGGGTTTCCTGCCCGAATATGGCCTTGCTATCAGGGAGCTCGATCCTGACATTGTCGATGACATACACAAGATCGGCGGCACCATGCTCGGGTCATCGAGGGGCGGAGGCGAACGCACCGCCGAGATCGTCGATGAAATAGAGCGCATGAACCTGAATATCCTGTTCACGATTGGCGGAGACGGCACCCAGAAGGGAGCGATCGCGATAGCGGACGAGCTCGACCGCAGGCGCCTCAAGGTCTCCATCGTCGGCATTCCCAAGACCATAGACAATGACCTGCTGTTCGTCGACCGATCCTTCGGCTTCGAGACTGCGGTCGAACAAGCATCGGCGGCGGTTGCGGCCGCACACGCCGAAGCACACTCATCGATGAACGGCATCGGGCTGGTCAAGCTAATGGGCCGCGATTCCGGCTTCATAGCCGTCCATACCGCGCTGGCCACGCATGAGGCCAACTTCCTGCTGATACCCGAGATCAAGTTCGATCTTGGCGGCGACAACGGGCTCCTGGCCCATCTGGAACGGCGCCTGCAGAGGCGCAGCCATGCGGTGCTGGTCGTCGCCGAGGGTGCGGGACAGGAGCTGCTGGAGAGCGAGCGCGGTGCCGTCGATGCGTCGGGCAACAAGAAGATGGCCGACATCGGCGCATTCCTTCGCGACACCATCAACGCGCACTTCAAGGCCAAAGGCATCGAGGTCAACCTCAAGTACATCGACCCAAGCTACATGATACGGAGCGCACCGGCCTGCCCGACCGATTCGGTGTACTGCGAGCGCCTGGGCAACAACGCGGTGCACGCGGCGCTGGCGGGCAAGACCCGGATATTGATAGGCGTTGTAAACAACGAATTCGTGCATCTGCCTACCACGATGGTCGTGACGCACCGCAGCATGGTCGATCCCGAGGGCAGCCTGTATCGCGATGCGATGGATGCCACCGGCCAGCCTCTGTCGTTGCTGAATGCCTAAGGAGATATCCATGCCAAAAACCAGCGTGCTGATCATCGATGAATCGGACCTATTCAGGGAGTACCTCAAGTCGAGGCTCCTTCGCGCCGGGCTTGGTGCCGAGGTGGCCATAAACGGGCTCGACGGCATTTCCAAGATGCGCAACGACCCGCCGGACCTGATCGTGATGGACTACCACCTGACGCGCAAGACCTGCCAGGAAGTCCTGCAGGAGAAGGCCAGGAACCCCAATACCGCCGGCATTCCCGTCGTATTGACGGCCCAGAAGATAGACAAGAACCGCCTGCTCGAGCTGGTGCAATACAACATCCGCAAGGTGTTCATGAAGCCGATCAAGATGGACGCGTTCTTTCAGATCATGACCGAGATTACCGGAGCGAGGTTCGAGGTCGACAAGACACCGTGCATCATCGAGGCCCACGTCAATGACAACATCGTGTTTGTCGAACTCGCCAAGGGCATCAACCGCGAGAAGGTAGACCTGCTTCGCTTCAAGATACGCGAGCTGCTCGACCTGTACGCGATACAGAAGCCGCGTATCCTGTTGATGCTCGCCGACATGGAGCTGTCGTTCGTAGACGGCGAGAACCTCGCGTTCCTGCTGGAGACCATAGCGCAGGCCTCGGGTGCCAAGGCGCGGCACATCAAGGTGCTGACCCGCTCGGGTTTTGCCAAGGATTTTGTGGCGGGGCGGCCGGAATTCGCCGACATCGAGGTGGTTTCCAGCCTGGAATACGCGCTCGACGGCCTGGTGGCAGAGGCGACCAGGGCTGCGGATGCGCCCGAAGAAAAGGCCGCCATCATCACGGACCGCATCCTGTCGACTCAAGGTGCTGCTTCCGGCGCCGAGTCCATCGAGATGCGCTTTGAGACCGAGAGCCCGAAGCAGCAATTTTCGATCGAGGCGGCGAAGAACCTTGGCGACGGCCTGTCGATCGCCGTGGTCGACGACGACTTCGTCATCCAGGAGCTGCTGAAGACAACCTTCGAGCTGATCAACGCGACGGTAACCACCTTTTCAAACGGCAGGGAATTTCTGAACGCGGTGCAGTCGCGGGTGTTCGATCTGGTATTCCTTGACCTGCGCATGCCTGAGCTCGACGGATTCGGCGTGCTCGCCGAGTTGCGCGCCCAAGATCTCGACATGCCCATCATCGTGCTGTCGGCAGTAACGCAGCGGGAATCGGTGGTCAAGGCCTTCAAGGGCGGCGTCAAGAGCTATCTGGTCAAACCGCTCAAGCCGGAACAGATACTCAGAAAGACGCTGGAGATTCTCAAGGCCAATTTCTGACAGGAGCAATCATGGCACTTCCTGAGGAGATCTTCAGGGCCTCGTTCGATCAGGCCAGCCAGCCGATGATCGTCCTCAACGAACACGGCATCCCGGCGCTGTGGAACACGGCGTTTGAGGCGCTGTTTACGGAGCTGGCTGGATTCGTGCCGGAACGGCTGGCGGTGCCGCTGTTCGACTGGCTCGAGGAGCGGGAATCGTTCAGGTATTCATACTACGTTACCGAGGTGCTGCGCGGCCGCATGGGTTCGGCCACCGTCGAGAGCGGCGCGAGGAGCGCGGCCGGCAAGCGGCTCTGGCTCCGGACAACATTGTCGCTTATCAAGACCAGTGACCAGAGTCCCCAACATACCGCCGGCCATGAAGACCGCTGGATATGGTGTTCCTTCCTCGATGTGACCAACCAGAAGCTGCACGAACGCACGCTGGTATCTGCAAAGGAAGACGCGGAGAAGGCGACCGAGACCAAGAGCCAGTTTCTGGCCAACATGAGCCACGAGATACGCACGCCGATACAGACCATACTCGGCATGACCGAGTTGCTCGTCGAGACGGCGCTGGACAAGGAGCAGATCGATTACATCCGTACCGTCCGCTTCTCGGCGGACGTACTCCTTGGCCTGATCAACGACATACTCGACTTCTCCAAAATCGAAGCAGGCAAACTCGACCTTGAATCGATCGATTTCGAGTTGCGGCCGATTCTGAGGCAGGCGGTCGATCTGATCATACTCGATGCGCACAAGAAGGGTCTGGAAGTCATACTGGATATCGACGAGGCGCTGCCGGGAATCGTCCGTGGCGATCCAGGCAGACTCAGGCAGGTAGTCGTCAACCTGTTCAAGAACGCCGTCAAGTTTACCAATGCGGGCGACATCGTCGTACAGGCGGAATTGCGGGAAGGCAGCGCCGAGACGGCACCTTCGATGCGGCTCTCGGTGGCAGACTCGGGGTCGGGTCTGACGGAAGGGCTGCGATCCAAGCTGTTTACGCCGTTCACACAGGGCAGCTCCGGCGCGCTGAGCCAGGGGGGCACAGGACTGGGCCTTGCCATATCGAAGTATCTGACCGGAGCGATGGGTGGATCGATATGGTACGAGCCGAACGCGCCGCACGGCTCGGTATTCGGATTCGACGCGCCGATCGAATCGGTCGCAGCGGTATCACTCCGCAATCCGCTGCATGGGGAATCCCGGGTGCTGGTCGTCGACGATCATCCCAAGGCTCTGGCCTTCGCGATGCGTGTCGTTGCCAACTTCGGGCTGGAGGCAGATGGCGTGCCATCCGGTGTCGACGCCTTGGTCGCGCTGCGCGATGCGGCCGACTCTGGCGCGCCGTATTCCGCATGCCTGATCGACCAGAACATGCCTGGCATGGACGGCTGGCGCCTCGGCGCCGAGATTACGGCAGACAGGCTCATCAACGACACGCGGCTCGTACTCCTGGCACCGGAAGGCGCGATCGGTCCCGATGCCAAGATGAAGCTGCTGCAATGGTTCAACGGCTACGCGGTCAAGCCGCTGGACCCGGATGAACTGTACAGCGTGCTGCAGCGCGCCTTGAGTGACGAGGTCGACCTGCCGCCCGTCGACGAGGCGGGCCAGGCCGAGCCCCCGGCCGAACATCCGGTGAAGCAGGCGGTACCGGAGCCGGCTGCGCAGCCCATGAAACCGGCGACGGCAGGCTCGAGTGATATCCAGCTCGGCCTGTCGGTATTGCTCGCCGAGGATCACCTGGTCAATCAGGAACTGTTCACCGTCCTGCTCAACAAGCTTGGCTGTTCGGTCACCGTCGCCAACGACGGCCAGATGGCCCTGGATCTCGGGTTCAGCGGCGCGTATGACATCGCGCTGATGGATATCTTCATGCCGAGGATGGATGGCTACCAGGCGACACGGGCCCTGCGCGAGCGCGGGTTCTCCAAGCCGATCATCGCCATCACCGCCAGCGCACTCAAGGGCGAGCGCGACAAGTGCATCGAGGTCGGCATGAACGACGTGCTGGTCAAACCCTTCAAGAAGAGCGACCTGGCAGCCATGCTCAGATTCTGGGCGGGCAAGGCGGTCGAGGCCGCCGAGCCCGTCGTCCCGTCCGCCCCGGAGCCGCACCGCGATGCGCTGGAACGGGTCGTGCTCGACTTCGATGCGCTCGTCGAGACCTTCCTGGGCAGCCGCGAAAAGGTGATAGACCTGCTTGGCCGGTTTGCGACCAAGACACGATCCCAGCTGGCGGACCTGCAGGCGGCGGCTGCGGCAGCCGACGCCAAGACGCTGCGCGAAACAGCCCACTCGATCAAGGGCGCGGCCTGGAGCCTCTGCGCCAAGGCACTGGGAGATGCCGCTATGGGCGTGGAGACGGCGGCCAGCGCAGGCGATGTGACGACGGCCGCATCGCTGTTGCCCCCGCTGATAGAACGCTTCGCCGAGTTTGAATCACGGGCCCGGTACTACATCGACAGGCCATGACCGACACGCCGTATCGCATCGTCTGCGGCATCGATGAGGCCGGGCGCGGTCCGCTAGCCGGACCGGTGTCCGCGGCCGCCGTCGTGCTGCCAATGGATTTTCCGCTCGACCTGCTTGACGATTCCAAGGCGCTCTCCGCCCGCGCCAGGGATCGTGCCTTCGTGGCGATCATGGAGCGGGCGATGTGGGCGCAGGCATGGGCCTGGCCTTCCGAGATAGACTGCTTCAATATTCTTGAGGCCACAATGCTCGCGATGGGACGCGCCTATGGCCGCCTTGGCTTCAGGCCCGACATCGTCATAGTCGACGGCACCAGGGCTCCAGAGCTGCCATGCCCGAGTCAATCGATGATCAAGGCCGATGCCACGGTGCCGGCGGTGATGGCGGCGTCGATCGTGGCCAAGGTCTCGCGGGACAGGCTGATGGAGCGCTATGACTGGCTCTACCCTGACTATGGCTATGCCAGGCACAAGGGGTACCCGACGGCGGCCCACCGGGCCATATGCCGACAGCTCGGCCCATCACCGATACAGAGGATGAGTTTCAACTATATGAAGGTATAGTCGGCTGTTGCTTCAGCGCGGTGTCAGTCGTCGTGCCGTGGGCTTGCCCGTTTCACGGTCATGCGCCGCGCCGCCGGCTTGACGGTCTTCGTCGCACCCGCACTTCCACTCGCTGTCTTTGGCTTGACGCGTATCACGCGGCCCTTTGGCTTGTCTGCGGCGGCCGCCGCTCTGGGCTGGCGGCCCGTGGCCTTGTCGATATCGCGGCGCACCGAGTCGTGCCGTACCGAATCGCGCCTGGGGCCGTCACCAGCGCGACGCGGCCTGTCGGCCTCGCCTCTGGCGGTGTCGCCTCTGGCGGTGTCGCCTCTGGCGCCGGGTTCGGTCCTGCGCGGTCTGGCATTGCCTATGAAGTGCCGTGGCATCTCGTCATCGCCGAGGCGCGGATTGTCTTCGCGGCCATCGTCGCGCACCGCGCGTGCATCACGCGCCGGCTTGTGGCTATGGTCGCCGTGTCCTGCCGGCCTGGATGGCGCGGCCTTGGCCATCGCCTCCAGCGACTTGGTAAAAGCCCTGATGAACTCGTCGACGTTGTCCTGGAAGACGACGATGGATCGTCTGTCGAAACCTTCGGTTTCGCTGGGTTTGCTCTCGACGATTGCCAGGAAGAGGTCGCCCATGCGGTTTTCCTTGACGTTGAAGAAATAGGTCCTGCCGTCGCACGCTATGCGCGTTGAAAAAAGCTCGCCACGAACGC
>Ga0209467_1003205_pt1 | contig 10859 bp, 16 predicted proteins | sample Higcelwee11metaG_FD_187175 | JGI IMG/M metagenome (GOLD analysis project Ga0209467, IMG submission 187175) | Freshwater pond sediment microbial communities from the University of Edinburgh, under environmental carbon perturbations - High... | ecosystem: Environmental > Aquatic > Freshwater >...
AAGAAGGAGTGTCCACCATGAGGAAGAAGTTCGACGAACAGTTCAAGGCAATGGTCGCCCTCGAGGCGGTAAAAGAGGAGCTCACGCTCCAGGAGTTGGCTGAAAAGTATCAAGTCCATCCGAATCAGATCAGCGTCTGGAAGAAGAAGCTCCTGGAACAGTCTTCGGCGCTCTTTGAACGAAAGAACAAGAAGGACGAGGAATACAACCAGCTCAAGAAGGAGAAGGAAGAACTCTTCCGTCAGCTGGGGCAAATGCAATACGAGAACGAGTGGCTAAAAAAAAAGTACAAACAGCTGTACGGCAAAGATCCCGGCTGATCGATCCAAAGGAGCCCGTCTTGTCAGTACGACGACAGTGTGAGCTGCTCAAGGTCCAAAGAAGCTGCGTCTATTACCGTTCAAAGCCAGCTCAGAACGTGAATCATGAGCGTCATAAGGCCCTTATCCTTGCGATAAACGGCAAGCTGCCCTTCTACGGCTACCGAAAGATAACGCTGGAACTGCGGGCGAAGAAAAGCAACCTCAGCGAAAAGCAGGTTCGCAGGCTCATGCATTCGATGCATCTTAAAGCGTTGCACGCCAAGAGAATGACGAGCATTAAGCATCCTGAGAATCCGATCTATCCGTACCTGTTGAAGAATATCGTTGTACGATATCCCAACCAGGTGTGGATCTCGGATCTGACCTACATCAAGCTTCCTGGGCTCGGGTATGTGTACCTCGTCGCTATAATGGATCTCTATAGTCGCAAGGTGCTGTCTTGGAAGGTTTCGAACAGCATGGACTCGTTATTCTGTGAGGAAGCCCTAAAAGAAGCCATAGCGCGTTATGGTGCCCCCTCTATATTCAATACTGACCAAGGGAGCCAGTTCACCTCGAATTCGTTTACCCAGATTCTACAGGATCATCAGATCAGGATCAGCATGGACGGCCGCGGTCGGTGGCGGGACAACGTTCACATTGAGCGGCTCTGGAGAACAGTCAAATATGAAGATATTTATCTTCAAGGCTATGAAAATCTGCGAGCATTAAAACGAGGGTTGGCCTCGTATTTCGATTTCTATAATCGGTACCGGTTTCATCAGAGCCTGGACTACGAGACGCCCGATCAGCGCTATCGTTCGTTTCAGGTTAAGGATTTGGCGGCGTGAATCGCCACCTTATTCGTTAGCTGTTTTTGGTCTTGATCTGAGGGCCTAGCATATAGGATACTTGCTCGGAGTGATAATTGGTATAGAAGGGAGCTTCTATTTATTAATATTATCAATAAACTCCGTGATTTCGGCAATTGATGCTAATAACTTTCCTGGAGAATTACCTATATGGGGGAGTCTATTCATATTGGAGACAATTGGAATAGTGTTATTGCTAAGACATTTAAAGAAACTTAGTATTAATTGAGAATACTTTTTCGAGAGCAATCTGAAATAATTAAAGGTACTTATATGATTGTGTATAATGGTAAGAATTTGCCAAAACGTATATTAATGACTATCATCGGCGTAATTGTCTGTTCATTCAGTGTTGGGCTATTTAATATATCAGCATTTGGCGTTGATCCGTTTCAGTGCTTTGCTCAAGGATTACATATCTTGTTTTCCAAAAATATTGGATATGGTGCTTACTATTTAATAATAAGCTTAATAATGCTTTTGGGTATATTTGTATGGGATAAACACTTTATCGGTATAGCAACTTTCATTAATATGTTTTTCACGGGTTATATTGTTGATTTTTCATACAGATTCCTTTTTTCTGTGTTTCCTTCAGTTACATTATTTCAGAGGTTCTTGATGCTTTTGGGCGCATTGGTCATAATGAGCTTTGGCTCAGCCTTATATTATACAGCGGATCTGGGTGTTTCTGTTTACGATGCTGTTTCGCTCATATTAGCAAAGAAAAGACTAAGCATAAAAAGTCATATTATTCCTTTTAAATGGATTAGAGTTACTAGTGACCTTATTTGTGTAACATTGGGAACTTTATTCGGCAAGATTCCTGGAATTGGAACAATAATCACCGCATTCTTTATGGGTCCATTAATAACTGTATTTAATCAAAAGGTTGCTGAACCATTTCTTTATGGAAAATCCAAAGATAAAGAGAAGTAGAATTACTATGCCAATCTTTTACTTCGCTCAGGTAAAGATTTAAAGGTCAAGCCAATGTTATATAGACCCTTCTGGTATTAAGAAAAGGCATAATTATCGCTACTTTTATATTATCATTTTGGGGCAACACTAGGATGAGTAAGATAGAGAAAGAAAAGATAATTGTAGCTTTCATGATAGATTGCTACTGCAAAAAAAATCATCGTCAAGAAACAATATGCAGAAGCTGAAATGATCTTGTTAAATATGCGCAAGAACGATTAAGTGTTTGTCCGTTTGGAGAAAAAAAGACTTCATGTTTGAAATGCAAGGTGCATTGTTATTCAAAGGGAAAAAGAATAGAAATTCGAAAAGTAATGTCATTTGCTAGGCCTAGAATGATGTATTTAATGCCAATACAATATATTAAGCATATGTTCAATCACTCGAAAATATGAATTTGAATGTTAATATATTTTCAAGGAGTAAGCATTATGGCTGAATCATCTAAAAGCAGTATGAACGCAAATAGAGTATACAAAATGGCTTTTGGAAAAGTATATCCATTGTATATTCAAAAAGCCGAGAAAAAAGGACGAACTAAAGAAGAGGTAGATGAAATCATATTTTGGTTAACAGGATACAATAAGAAAGCACTACAAAATCAAATAGATAAAGAAATTGATGTTGAGACATTTTTTGCTCAAGCACCAACTATAAATGTTAATGTTTCAAAAATTACCGGTATTATTTGTGGATATCGTGTCGAGGAGATTGAAGATAAAGTCATTCAAAAAGTAAGATATTTAGATAAGTTAGTAGATGAATTAGCTAAAGGTAGATCTATGGAGAAAATACTTAGAAAATAATGATATCTATGCATGAGATTGGAATAAAAGTTTAAATCTGACAAAGGGGGAATATTGTATGAATATTATAGTTCGAGATGAAACTCAAGCTGATTATAGAAAAGTGGAAGATATCACTCGAAAGGCCTTTTGGAATCTTTATTTTCCTGGATGTAATGAGCATTACCTTGTTCATATAATGAGAAACCATAAAGATTTTATAAAAGAATTGGCATTAGTCGTTACCATTAATGAAAAAGTAGTTGGCAACATTATGTACATGAAATCTTATGTTAAAAACGAAAAAGATGAAATTATTGAAACAATAACTTTTGGTCCAGTAAGCGTGCATCCCAGTTATCAGAAGCAGGGAATAGGGTCGACACTGATAAAGAAATCCATTGAAAAGGCAAAAGAAAATAAGTATAAAGCAATTATTATTTATGGCTATCCGCATAATTACTGTAAACATGGATTTAAAAGTTCAAAAGATTTCAATATTTGTAATAAAGAAGGGAAGTATCCCTATAGTCTTTTAGTGCTTGAGCTGGAAAAGGACGTTTTTAAAGAGCATTCATGGAAGTATTATGACAGTGACGCCTACATAATGGACGAAAAGAAAGTAGAAGAGTTTGATAAGTTGTTTACGAATAAAGAAAAGAGCTATAAATACTCACATGAGGAGTTTTCAATAGCGTGCAGGGCATATTTAGAATAAGATAGAGATATCGTAAAAATGTTCTAACCTTATAAAGTCTTTGGCATGGTTTGCGCAGTGCATATGTCTTTGGCGAAAAGGAGAACTTGATGAAAAAGAGCATAAAGATTCCCTTCTTGATCATAGCGTTTCTAGCAGTGGGCATAAATTCATATTCCCAGGTTGAAATCAAGGAGTATCAAGGGGAAAAACTTTCTCCTTTTGATCGATCATATGATAATTCAATAAAAGGTCCGCAAAAAGGTGATATCAATAAATACCGATTAATAGTAAATGGGAAAATACAAAAGGCATTGCTATTTACTTATGCACAAGTACTGGCTCTTCCTTCAGCGACACGGGCAATAACACTGAATTGTATTGAAGGTTGGAGTGAGCACTTACTGTTTAAGGGAGTACGAATAGCAGATATCGTAAAATCAACAATCATCAACAAAGATGTGCAAACGGTAATATTCTACGCAGTCGATGGATATTCATCATCACTAAGCTATAAATATGTTCTTGAAAACGACATTATGCTCGCTTATGAGATCAATGGGAAAAAGCTTGACGAAAAAAGAGGATTTCCCTTCCAGGTCGTAGCAGAATCCAAGTTTGGGTATAAATGGGTGAAATGGGTAACGAGAATTGAGTTTTCTGATAAACCCTATGAGGGGTATTGGGAGCAGAGAGGGTATGACAATGAGGCTAATATTAATTAATAATATATATATTAAATATTAAAAAACAAAACATGTATTGCACTTCGTTAAAAATATTAATAGATTTATATATAATGAGGTGTTTATATGAGAAAACTTATTGTCAGTGAGTTTTATTCACTTGATGGTGTTATTCAAGCGCCTGGTGGTATTGATGAAGATACTGATGGTGATTTTAAGCTTGGAGCTTGGACAATTCCGTATTGGCATGATGATATCGGATACCATTTTATGGAAGTCGTAAAAGGTTGTGATGCCTTCCTTTTAGGAAGAAAAACATGGGAGACACATGGCAGAGCATTCAACAACCTACCGGCTGGCGATCCCTTTGGTGACGTAATGAATAACATGCAGAAGTATGTAGTCTCTACAACTCTTAAATCATCCGAACTGTGGCGTAATTCAAAGATCATTAAAAATGATCTAGTCGATGAAATAACGAAGATGAAGAAGTCATCGGGGAAAAATATTTATCTTGATGGGAGCAGCGTATTAGCGCATGCGTTATTCGAGAATAGTCTGGTCGATGAAGTCTCCGTTTTAGTATATCCAATAGTGTTGGGAGAAGGGAAAAGGTTATTCCCTACTGGCTATCATGCAAATCTCAAATTACAGGAAAATAAAGTATTTCCTAGCGGTGTTGTATTGTTAAGATATAGCTTTAATTAATTCTAACTAGGATAATGCTTTAATATTATGGCTATGATGATAGCGTATTATGGTGATGGAGGAGCTGGACATGGGGAAATTAATCTATGCGACGCTCACATCCCTGGATGGTTATATATCTGTCAGCATTTGAAATGCATAGGCTATACCGAGGTGTTTACTTACATCAAGAGTGGAAGAATGATGAAGGGCAAAAACCGATGTTGCTTACCTATTTAAAAGCATAAATAGAAAAGAAATCGTTGATGAACTGCCAATAAAGAAAGAATATGTTAGAATACTATATGTTGATGGGGCCCTTATCTGGAATGTTAAAAGAAAGGATTATAATAAAAGTCAATTGAATAAAATTATAGGGCAAAAGATATATAAAGAAATGACGATAAGAAATGTAAATACCGCTCGATATTTGGGGTCGTGAGGTAAGATAGTCGGCGTGCCCAACACTTGCCGTGACTCTATATAGCTTAAGGCCTTAACTGGCTAAAAAATTCTTTTGCTTTCTAAGTCATATCAATATAACATAATAACCATGTTTTTACTGTTTGAGCATGTTTCGGCTGCCAGACAGTCTGCAAGATTCCCAACACTTTTATTATAATCATAAAAAGCAATAATATGATCCGATAAAACGAGGCACTATGTTGAATGTAAAGTTAAAATCGGTAGAAGAAAGCAAAAAACCTGTATTAAGAAATTTGGTAAAGATGTATTGCTATGAATGGTCTCAGTATAATGGAATTGATATCGATCAGAATGGCGATTACGCTTTCGAACATGATCTTGATAGATTCTTCATTAATGAGAATCACTATGCTTATTTTATATGCTTTGAAGATAAGATCGTTGGTTTTGTGCTTGTTGATACAGATATCGATTACTATAAAGACAGTAATTATGCGGTCTCGGAGTTTTTCGTTTTAAATAAATATAGGAATCTGGGCATAGGAAAAAAAGCAGCAATAGAAGTGTTTAAAAGGCATAAAGGTAAGTGGGAAATAAAGATGCATCCAAAGAATGGAGGATCGATCGAGTTTTGGAAGAGAGTGGTTGTGGAAATCGCTAAAGATAGGAATTATAAAATAGAAGTAGGATGTAAAGAAGCGAAATATGTAGACGGATCACTGGGGACGGTCATAGGTTTTGAAATGACCGATAGTGAAAGCAGCTGAAGCAGATACTCACGATAGCTGTTGGGGACGAGAGTTGAAAGAAGAATTATCTAGTAATTGAGGTAGCAATGAAAATAACTGTCTTGGTTGATAATTATGTACCAAATAAGTACGATCTATATGGAGAGCCAAGCTTCTCCTGCTATCTTGAAGATGAGAAGCTTAAAATACTTTTTGACATGGGTATCAGCGATATTCCATTAAAAAATGCAAAAAGACTAGAAATCGACTTATCAAAAATCGATTATATCGTACTATCGCACGGACATTTAGATCATACTTGGGGGCTTGGGCACTACATACGTAAATTTGGGAACAGCGATAAGAGAAAGCTTGTTTGCCATCCCTACGCGTTAAAACCAAAAAAAGACAAGCGTGAAAACATTGGTATCAAAGGGACTGAGGCGGATATTGAGAAGAATTTCGAAGTAATAAAGACAAAAGAGCCATATTGGTTGAATAGCAGGATAGTTTTTCTTGGGGAAATTGAAAGAAATACTACTTTTGAAAACATGAAACCATTGGGCAAAACTAAAATCAATGAAAAATATATTGATGATTTTCTTCTCGATGATTCAGCATTGGCAATAGATACAGATGACGGTATCGTCATTCTCACCGGATGCTCGCATAGCGGAATCTGCAATATTATCGAGCAGGCAAAAAGGGTAAGTAAAAACAAAAGAGTGCGTATGATAATAGGTGGATTCCATCTTCAATCAGATGATCATAACGATGAAATATTAATAAAAACGAAAGAGTATTTGAGTAAGGAAGATATAGGAATAGTATATCCTTGCCATTGCACTAATCTGTTGAGCAAAATTGAAATCGCAAAAGTAATACATATTGGTGAGTTAGGATCAGGAACAAGTATTGAAATCTGAAAACGCCAGCGACTACATCAATCCTTCGTCTCGCTCAGGTAAGGGGATTTTATGAAAAAAGAGTGGAAAAGAGAAGACAAGGCATACTATCTTCCTAAGAATAAGCCTGAACTAATTGAAATACCTCTTTTCCAATACTATACAATTCGAGGCACAGGTAATCCAAATGACCCATTCTTTGGAGAATATATTTCCACGCTTTATTCATTATCATATGCGATCAAGATGAGTCCTAAACAAAAATGTGAACCTGCCAACTACATTGATTACACCGTGTACCCATTAGAGGGCGTATGGAGCCTGACTGAAGATGGAATTAGGAATTATAATGGCATACTGGATAAGAATCAGCTTTCATTTACATTGATGATACGCCAGCCAGATTTTGTTACAGATTTATACGCAAAAGACACAATAGAAAGAATTAAGATTAAGAAACCTAATAAGCTATTGGACGAAGTAAGGTTTGAAAGGATAGAAGAAGGCAAGTGTATTCAGATGATGCATATCGGTAGCTATGACGCGGAGTCGGCAAGCTTTCAAGCTATGGAAGCATTTGCTAAAGATATGAGCCTAAAGAGAGTAGGGCATATACATAAAGAAATATACATAAGTGATCCTGGAAGAGTAGCCGAAGAGAAAATGAAGACAGTATTGCGGTTTAGAGTGGAATAAAAGAGCATCGTTTGAAAGAATTAATATGAAAATTAAAGCAGCATTAGGTATGTCAGGCAAAGCAGTATTTACATTTAGCATACCAAGTAGCGATTGTTTGGAGGCAGTATGAAATCATATACGATATATCAAGTTGATTCATTCACTAATACTTTGTTCTCGGGGAATCCTGCAGGTGTTGTGCTCAATGCAGACGGTTTGACCGATAATGACATGCAAAGTATTGCCAGAGAACTAAATAACTCAGAAACGTCATTTTTCTTTTCGCCTAAAGACGATACGTATGATGGTGAATTGCGATATTTTACTCCAAAAATTGAAGTTCCTACTTGTGGGCATGCAACAATAGCGGCGCTTTACGCAAAAGCAGTTGAAGAAAAGTTGGGCAACTGCAAATTAAATATAAAGACAAAAGTTGGCATCCTTCCTATGGAAATAGCCATGAAAGGAAACGGCTATTACATTTCCATGACACAGGGAGAGGTCTATATTTCCGAGTCGCTACGCGGTTCTTTAGTAAAGGAATTATTGATTGCATTGAAGATTAGGGAGACTGATCTTGACGCGAGGTGTCCTGTGCAAATTGCGTCGACAGGACATTCTAAAGTAATGATAGGAATAAAGAGTAGAAATACATTGAATGAGATGAACCCAGATAACGGGAAACTTGTTGACTTAAGCGAAAAGATCAAGTGTAATGGATACTTTGTTTTTACTTTTGATACGAATAAACCAAATGTATTGACAGAGGGAAGAATGTTCGCTCCCGCAATCGGCATCAACGAAGATCCTGTAACGGGAAATGCAAATGGACCGTTAGGCGCGTATCTGATTCATAATAAAATTATGAAGGAAAAAAACGGCAAGCTGAAGTTTGTTGGTTTTCAAGGAGAAAAGATCCAACGGCCAGGAAGCATAACAGTAGAAGTCACCGTAAACAAAGGAATACCGGAAAAAGTAAAGATAAGCGGAGAGGCAAGAATAGTATTTAAAACAGAAATCATCATGTAAAAAGAGGAAGTATCCGGCGATAACTGTTTGGTTGACGTCTTCGACGTCAAAAACATAATGTATGTAAGGAGCGTTTGTTGTTATGGACTATGCAGGCATTATAGCAATATTGTCATCATTGATTGGAATTCCAGTTATCGTATTTGGTTTTATATATCTGAATATAAAGAGCAAGCGAGCGATTGAGATGATGCGAATTAAGAAAGAAATGCTCGAACTGGATATCGAAAAAGAAAGAATAAATGTCAGGATGCTTGAAGCGGAAAATATAAAGTATGATAGGATCATAAACGGAAAGGACACTGAATGATTTATGATGGCATAACTTGCGACATAGATAGTAATCTCGCGTGTTTTCAACCTTTATTAGTAGGATTGGGATTGGAATATGGAATCGCGAGTTGAAGACATCCAAAGAATTTTAGCTAAGCAACATGTAAATGGCGGGGAGTTTTGGGCAACTCCTGAAGGTGTCATTGAAAAGGGCAGTCCTTTTTCTACGCTTGAGTGCGGAATTATGCTCTATGAGCTTCAATATAATCCTCAAAGCAAGGAAGTAAAGGGAATAGTAGATCTTATCTTTAAGAATATGAGGGATGATGGAAGATTCAAGGTATTTAAATCTGGCGCAATCTACCCTTGCCATACGGCAAATGCCGTAAAGACACTATGCTACCTGGGATATTCCGAAGATAAAAGGCTAGATAAAACGTATTCTCATCTGTTGGCTACCCAACAGGCCGATGGTGGATGGCGATGCAATTCATACAAGTTTGGACGAGGGTCAGAGACTGCATTTTCCAACCCAGGGCCGACATTGACTATACTCGATGTATTCAGGTTTACACCTTACGTAAATAATGAAGAAAACCTGGATAAAGCGATTGAGTTCTTATTATGGCACTGGGAAACAAGAGCGCCATTAGGACCGTGTCATTATGGGATAGGGAAGCTATTTATGCAGATTGAGTATCCAATGTTCAGGTACAATATATTTTATTATGTATATGTATTATCATTTTATAATAAGGCAAAAAAAGATCCAAGGTTTAGAGAAGCGTTTGAAGTGCTAAGGGGAAAAGCGATAGAGAATGAAATAAAAGTTGAGAATCCGAATAAAAAAATCGAGTCCTATAATATGTGCAAAAAGATGAGAATAAGCGAACTCGCTACAAAGAGATATATCGAAATATTGAAAAACATTGATACCTTATAACAACGGCGGATGACGAGGAGAACTAGGCATAATGCATAAAATTCTAATGAGATTCTGCAAATTGATATGTGGGCTAGTCCTTTACGCTTTAGGAATAGTATTTACGATAAAAGCAAATATTTGATATGGGCCCTGGGAAGTTTTTCATGTTGGGTTAGGTGTATCAGTTGGAATCAGCATAGGTGAAGCGAGTATTATTGTTGGGATCATTATCATTGCCATTACGTTATTTATGGGTGAAAAAATTGGCGTCGGAACAATACTCAACATGATTTTAATAGGATTGTTTCTTGATATTATACTATTGAGCGATATTGTGCCAATAATTGAAAATACGTATTTGGGAGTTTTGGTATTGATAACGGGATTATATATAATTTCATTAGGATCTTATTTCTATATTGGATCTGGCTTTGGAGCAGGGCCTCGTGACGGCTTGATGGTGGCATTAGCACGAAAGATCAAGCTTCCGATAGGAATCATCCGCAGCGTGATTGAGCTGACTGCCACAATACTAGGGTGGCTTCTGGGCGGCATGGTGGGGATTGGGACTGTAATATCTGGTTTTGCGATTGGCTTCTGCATACAAAGTACATTCAGCATATTAAAATTCGATCCGACAAAGATAGTCCATTCAACGATCTACGATAGTTATAAAGAGCTAAAGCATGCAATTAAAAATGAATGTGCAGCTTCCTAACATAAGATAATATTTTGGCTTTATGGAGGATATAGTTTTAGGGGCTGTAGTAGATAAGGAGCCATGATATACTGTTTTAATGAAGATAACTCGTTGTAGGTTAAGTAAAAAGACACAAAGCCGCCTACTAGAGTTTTTCATCTTGGAAGTTACAGCCCGTTCGGCAG
>Ga0209467_1003207_pt1 | contig 10858 bp, 7 predicted proteins | sample Higcelwee11metaG_FD_187175 | JGI IMG/M metagenome (GOLD analysis project Ga0209467, IMG submission 187175) | Freshwater pond sediment microbial communities from the University of Edinburgh, under environmental carbon perturbations - High... | ecosystem: Environmental > Aquatic > Freshwater > Pond...
ATGGTCCTTATTCGCCTCATCGTCAACCAGTCGCAGAAGTACTTCAAGCAGCAGCAGGAATTTCTCGGCCATGCCAACGGCCACATCGAGGAAATGTTCGGAAGCCACGCCGTGGTAAAAGCCTTCAACGGCGAGGCGAAGAACATAGCGAAGTTCGAAGGCATCAATGACTCGCTCTACAGCTCGGCGTGGAAATCCCAGTTTCTCTCAGGAATAATGATGCCCATGATGAACTTCGTGGGGAACCTCGGCTACGTGGGCGTCACCATCATGGGCGGCTATCTCGCGGCCAGGAAAGCGATAAGTCTCGGCGATATACAAGCCTTCATCCAGTACGTCCGCTCATTCACCCAGCCGATAAGCCAGATCGCGAACATTTCCAACGTCCTGCAGCAGACGGCAGCTTCGGCCGAGAGGGTCTTCGAATTTCTGGAAGAGACCGAAGAAACGCCGGAAAGCGATGAAGCCCTGAAACCCGCGAAGGTCGAGGGAGCGGTCGAATTCAGGAATGTCCATTTCGGCTATCTCGACGACAAGATCATCATCAATAATTTCTCGGCGAAGGTGGAGCCCGGAAAGCGGGTCGCCATCGTGGGGCCGACGGGCGCGGGCAAGACGACCCTCGTCAAGCTCCTCATGCGTTTCTACGACGTGAAGGAAGGGGCTATTCTCATTGACGGCAAGGATATCCGCGAGTACGCGAGGGCCGATCTGCGGCGAATGTTCGGCATGGTGCTGCAGGACACATGGCTTTTCAACGGCAGCATCCTCGACAATATCCGCTACGGAAAAATCGGCGCTTCCGAGGAAGAGGCCGTCGAAGCGGCCAGGGCGGCCCACGTGGACCACTTCATCAGGGCCTTCCCTCAGGGTTACCAGACCGAGCTGAACGAGGAAACGACCAACATCTCGCAGGGTCAGAAGCAGCTTCTCACCATTGCGCGGGCCATACTCGCCAATCCCCCGATGCTCATCCTCGACGAGGCGACGAGCTCGGTGGATACCCACACCGAGGTCCTCATACAGAAAGCGATGAGCGTGCTCATGAAGGGCAGGACGAGCTTCATCATAGCCCACCGTCTGTCGACCATTCGGGACGCCGACTGGATCCTCGTGATGGACCACGGCGACATCGTCGAGCAGGGCACCCACGAGAGCCTCATCGCCGCCGGCGGATTCTACGCGAACCTCTACAACAGCCAGTTCGATAAACTGGAGAGCGCGTAAGCGCTATGCGCGTGAGCGCTAAGCTCCAGGACGCCGGGCGCCCTGACATCGAGCTTTGGAGCGACGAATGTCGCGCCATAAGGCAGGCTCTTCTCGGGCTCCTGCCCGGCATCGAGGCGTGGAGGTTCATGTCGCCCCCCTTCAGAGGGGACGAGGGCCTTCTCCCGCGACCCGAGCGGGAAGGCTTCCGAGAAGCTTCTGTTCTGATCCTCCTGCATCCGGCGCGCGACGGGCTCACATTCCCTCTGATCGAACGGCCCGGCAGCCTGAGGCACCATGCCGGACAGATAGCCTTCCCCGGCGGCGCCCTCGAGCCGGGCGAGAGTCCTCTCGACGCGGCGCTGCGCGAGACGGAGGAGGAGATCGGCGTCAGGCTGCCGGAATCGTCGGTCCTTGGTACCTTGAGCGAAATCTCGGCCCTGCCTTCCGGCTATCATGTTCACCCTTTCGTCGCTTTTACCGAGGAAATGCCTGTCTATCGCCTTCAGCGGGAGGAGGTGGACTGTCTGTTCGAGATTCCCCTGGCGGCGCTTACAGACCCGACTTCCATTTCAACTTTTACCATGCGACGCGAGGACGAGGACTGGTCCGTACCCTGTTACGATTTCGGGGGAAGGATAGTCTGGGGGCTCACGGCGATGATCCTGGCGGAATTCGCTCGGCTCGCGGCATCGTAGATAAATAATACTTCCTTGACGCCTGGGGATTTCCCGCCTAGTATGATCAGACAATAATGAAACAAAACCGGATATGAGACGATGTCATTATTTTCCAATATCATAGCGCCCCTCGTCGCCGGGCTCTTCTTTCTCCTCTATTTCGTCTATTTCATAATAGCCAACCCATCCAGAGCGAGTTCATACTGGTATTTCATCGTCTTTCTCGTCGGCATGAGCATTTTTTCTCTGGGAAGGCCGCTGCAGCTAATGCTTGGCCCTTACCCGGCCTCCCTTATCATCGTCAATATCAGGGTATTCATACTCTGCGCGGTCATCGCGCCTGTCATCATCCTTGGCTCCAACCTATTCAACCGGCGAAGGGTGAAGGGGTTGGAAAGAGCTATCGTATCGATTGGCGTCCTGCTCGGCCTCACCTATGTCGTTTTCAACACCCTGGGCACCAAGTCGAGCAAGGTGCTGTTCCAGTTTGCCGGAATCACCGCCTTCGACAACCTAACCCCCGAACGCAGCCCCCCTTTTTACGGAAGAGAGGTGACAATCGGCGTCCAGGTGGTCACCGGTGCCCTGATGTTCCTGTCTTCATCCATCAAATTGGCTAGGCTTCAGCTTGGCTCCTCGTTTCGAGATCTGCTCAAGAATAAGCACTTTCTTTTTAACGGTGGAGTCTCTATTTTCGCTGTCGCTTTTATTGTCGGCTCCCTCACGAAGAAGTGGGAAATCTACTACACCGTATCCATCCTCAGCGCGACCCTTTTCGGATGGAGTGTCCTCATCGATGTCAGGGAAGTATACCGCAACTACGAAAACCTCATTCCCTTCATAAAAGAGGACATCATCGATAATGTAGCCTTCAGCGAATTTTCCAAGGCTAAACTGACGGATATGCTCTCCTGCCTGGGCAAGGTCTGCCCCAACACCATCGTCATGATCAAGCTGCGAGGGGAGGGGAATCAGCCTTTCAAAGAGCTGGGTTCGATGGATGAGGTGATCAAGATCGCCACCAGGCATCTGTCCCGGGCCCTGGACGAGGACGCTTACCTTCCGCTTCCTCTCACGAAGGGCAGAATCGGAATAGCCCTGAGATTGCCGACGGATAGTGAATCGGGAAAGCGCACCGCCTTGTGGGACATTCTCGAGGCGCTGCGAAGCGAGATTACGCGAACTCTCGGTCGCGGTGTCGTCATGGGGATTGGCAGAAGCTACGATAGGGTGGAGGATCTGCGAAAATCTTATCACGAAGCCTTGAACGCCCAGGAATACGCTGAACACTTCGATAACGCCGACATTGTCCACGTGGACAACATCAGTGAACACGATCCGAGAATCAACGCCTATCCCGTCAAGGAAAAGGAAAGGCTTCTTTCCCTGATCAAGGTGGGCGATCCAGAAGGCAGCCGGCAGGCTTTTTCCGACTTCATGGAAAAATTCACGCGATGTATCGCCGAAAAGCCCGATGCCCTGACATTACGGCTCTATGAGCTTCTAGGCTCCATGATAGACGCTGCCATTCTGGGCGGGGGAGACGAAACTAAATTGAACGCCTTGGTCGGCAACTGTTTCGATGACATCGCTCATGTCAAAGACGCGCAGACCGCCGAACGATGGCTCTCGAAGATCGTCGCTGAGATAGCGAATCTCGTCGCCCATGTCTATGAAAAGCGCTCGAAATCCCTCATCAGAAGCGCGATCAAATATATAGAAGAAAACTATGGGCAGCCCTTGAGCTACAAGGATGTGGCGAAAGAGGTGTTCGTAAGCCCGTCATATTTCCTGAGCCTCTTCAAGCAGGAGACAGGCTCTACCTTCGTGGACCACCTCACATCGCTGAGGATCGACAAGGCCAAGCTGCTTTTGGCTTCCACGGAAAAGGGCATCGCCGAGATCGCCTACGAAGTAGGCTTCAACAATCCCAATTATTTCAGCAGCACCTTCAAAAAGCTGACCGGCACGACAGCCAAGGAATACCGATCCAAGATTTAATGCCTCCACGGACATTTTTTGCGCCCATTCCCGCCGATCATAATTATCTGTAGATAGTTCATAATATATTTGATTGACCGCAGACCCAACCCGTTCAAGGATGGACATGAGATTTCCATCACCCTTTCTATTTCAAGGAGGAGATATGAAACGGATTCGGTCTTTTAAGATGGTGGCGTTGCTGGCCATAGCCTTTTTCGCCGTGGCTATGGTAAGCGGCCAGGCAAAAATTCCTGTAACCTTCGCGGGCACCGAGGCCGCGAACACCACGCAGAGCAAGATGATGCAGGCAGTGGCCGATGTCCTGAACGCCGACGGCCGCTTCGATGCCAAGGTTTTTGTGGCTGGAGCCCTCTCCGGCGACACTAACGCCTTGGTGACCCAGGCCAAATTGGGGATTCCCCTCGTGGTGCCTTCGGATCCTGGACGCCTGGCCAGCCAGTTCGCCATTCCCGACCTCAACATCCTGATGGCTCCCTACATCCTCACCGACCCGGCTGTGCTTAAAAACCTGCCGGACACCGACCTGTTCAAGGAGTGGTCCAAAAAGCTCGAAGCCCAGGGCATTATCTTTGTCGCCAACATGTACAACGGCTTCCGCAACTTCTACACCACCAAGCCGGTAAAGACGGTCAAGGATCTTTCGGGCCTCAGGATCCGCGGCTTCGGCAACGACATCGGCAACGCCCTGGCCAAGTATTTCGGCTTTGCCAACATCGCCATTTCCTTCGGCGAAGTCTTCCCCGCCATCCAGCAGAAGACCCTGGACGGCACCGAAGTCCAAGTATCGGCCGCCGCCGGCGCAGCCTTCTGGGACGTGACCAAGTACATCGCCATGACCAAGCACTACATGCTCCAGACCTCCTTCGTCTGCTCCACCAGGCTCCTCAACGCGATGCCTCCGGACGCAAAAGCGTTCTTCCTCAAAACCATCCGAGACAAGGCGCTGGAATATGGAGCCCTCGCCGAAAAGGATGAAGCCGGCTATTACGACCAGATGAGGCAGCGCGGCGTCACTATCAACGAGGTCAACATCAAGGAATTCCAGGACGCCATCGCGCCCCTGTACACCAATAACGACCTCAAATTCTCGTTTGGACTCAAGGAGAAACTCTTCAAGCAGCTGGGCATGTAAGTCGCATCCACACAGCTTGGGGGAGGATCTGGAGAAGTTTTCCCGCTCCTCCCCCCTCTTTCCGCATCGCATCTACCCCTTTTGGAGTCAGCATGAAAAAGATATACCGATGGTTCTGCAAGGTTGAGGAAATTGTCTGCGGCGTAGGATTCGGCTTCCTGATTTTCTTCATCTTCATTTCGGCGGTTTTGCGCTTCTTCAAGCTCTCGATGTCGTGGTACCTGGATTTGGCCATGCTCTGCCTGGCGTGGACGGCCTTTCTGGGCGCCGATGTCGCCTGGCGCGAAGGCCAGATCATCGGCATCGACCTGGTCACGCGCAGGCTCCCAGCAAAGGTACAGCGCGTCATCGAACTTCTTATCCTCCTTATCATCGCGGCCACCCTGGTCGTCATTGTCATCTACGGTTCAAGGCTCGCCTGGACCGATCGCGTAAGCCGCTACCAATCCATGCCCATACCTCTGGCACTGGTCACCCTCAGCCTGGTGGTCGCCGCCTTTTCGATGTTTTTCTCGACTGTCCAGAAAATTCGAAAGGTCCTGCAGCTGATGACGGGCAAGATCAGCGCCGATGCCGAGAAAGGAGCGCCGAAATGACCTTACTCTTGATATGCTTCATCGGATTCATGCTCATGGGAATGCCGATCGCCTTTGTCATAGGCATAGCCGGCTTCGCGTATTTCCTTTCCCAGCCACAGCTTCCTTTTGAAATTGCCGTGCAGATGACGGTGCAGCAGAGCCAGTCCTTCGCCTTCCTCGCCGTACCCTTCTTCATCTTCGCCGGGAACCTGATGAACGTGTCGGGCATCACGAGCAGGCTTTTAAGCCTGGCCCGACTCCTGACGCGGCGCATGTACGGGGGCACGGCTCAGGTCAGCGTCGTCATGAGCACCCTTATGGGCGGCGTCTCCGGCTCGGCCACGGCCGACGCCATGATGGAGACGAGGATCCTCGGCCCCGAAATGCTCCGTATCGGATACAAGAAGGGATATATCGTCGCGGTGAACTGCACCACGGCCCTGATCACCGCCACCATTCCGCCCAGCCTCGGCTTCATCATCTTCGGTTTTGTCGGCGAGGTGTCAATAGGACGCCTCTTCGCCGGCGGGATCATTCCCGGAATCCTGATGATGGGATTCCTGATGGCCACCACCTCCATCACCAGCCGCTACCACAAATACGATCCTCCCCGCCCCGACGCGCCAAGGCTTAGCCTGGCAGAGCTCTTCAAGAACCTGAAGGAATCCATCTGGGCCTTGCTCTTCCCCGTCCTCCTTATCGTCGGCATCCGATTCGGCGTCTTCACCCCTTCTGAATCCGGGGCTTTCGCCGTCATCTACGCCATCGTGATAGGCAAATTCGTCTACAAAGAACTGACCTGGGAAAAATTCAAGAACGCCCTGACTACCAGCTTCAAGGACAACGGAGCTATCATGCTCCTCATTGCCCTCTCAGGGTCTTTCCAGTGGGCCCTCACCTGGGTTCAGCTCCCCGTTGTCCTGAGTAAGTTCATTTTCGGCATAACCACCAATCCTCAGCTTTTGGTTATCATCATGCTCGTATTCCTCTTCATCACCGGCATGTTCGTGGACAGCAACGTTAATTTCCTTCTCCTCACGCCCATTTTCCTGCCCATGGTGAAGAGCCTGGGCGTCGATCCGGTGCATTTCGGCGTGCTGATGGCCACCGTGGTCACCCTGGGCGTCATGACGCCTCCCGTCGGAGCAGCCCTCTACTCGGTCTGCGGCATAATGGACTGCAAGGTTGAGGATTATACCAAGGCAGCGCTTCCATTCTTTGCCGCCATCATGTTGGAGCTCTGTCTCCTCGTGTTTTTCCCCGGACTGGTTACCTGGATTCCGAATATGATATTCGGGAAATTCTAGCGAGACTGTCATATACAAGACTGTCATATACTACGGCGATGCCGCACGATCAAAGGAGAGTGGACCGATGGATGCAGCCTTCAGCGTGAAGAACCCCGATTTTCGCGCGAGTCCCTATACGGGCATGACTAAGCGGCATTATATTGACTGCGCGAAATACCTGCTTGAGCGGGCCTTTACCCATGTGGCGGACAAGGATGCTCCCTTCGCCTTTCCTATCGTTCCCGGCAAGACCTATCCCCAGGCCGATTCCCCGCCCTGGCGCTTCCGTTCCCACGAATTCGAGTCCTTGGAACGGAGCCTGACCCTGGCCGCCCCCCTCATGCACGTGGAGCCCGAGGTGGAGATACGGGGAATAAAGCTCAGGGACTATTACTGCAACCAGCTCTACAAGATGTTCACCCCCGGCAATCCCCAATCCCTGCCCTTGCCCGACGACATGCCCGATGCCACCTACCAGTTCACCTGCGAATTCGGCGGCCTCCTCAAAACACTCCTGTTGCTGCCCGACGTGATCTGGCCATATTTCACGAAAGCGCAGAAGGACGAAATGGCCGTGTGCATCTCCGCCTGGGCCCATCACAGGACGACTCAGAACAACTGGCGCATCTTCAACCTGGTGGCCCTCTCCTTCCTTAAAAAGCAGGGATACGAGATCGACGATGAATTGCTCAAAAGCCATCTCTTGTGGGTGGTGTCTTATCATTCCGGCGAAGGCTGGTACCTGGAGCAGACCTATAACTACTACACCATCAGCCTCTTCATCGTGTACGGCACTATCTGGAACCGGGCCTTCGGCGACGAGTACTATCCCGAGATCGCGGCCACGATAGAGCGCTCGGCCCATGAGATGATGAAGACCTATCCGAACTTTTTCGCCCGGGACGGCTACATCAACATGTGGGCTCGCTCGATCTGCTACCGCACCTGGATATCGGGCGGTTTCCCCGTCTCATTCATGCTCAAAGGCGGCTCGCCCCTGGATCCGGGCTGGGCGAGGCGCCTCTGCTCCGGATCCATACTCCAGTTCGTATCCCGCGAGGATTTCTACTTCAACGACATCCCAGCCCTGGGCTTCTATGGACACAAGGAGTACATGGTCCAAAACTACTCCTGCCCAGGCAGCCCCTTCCTCATGTTCCTGCCCTTCATCTGCCTGGCCCTGCCCGACGATTCCCCCTTCTGGACGGCCACCGAAAACGAGGGATTCTGGCCTGAGCTCGGAGAGGCCTCCAAAGTCTCGGTGCTGGAAAGGCCCGGCCTTGTCCTGGTGAACCACGGAAAGACGGGAGCTTCCGAGATAGTGCCCGGAAAGACCTACTACGACGATCCCAATTATTCCAAGCTGGCCTACAATACGCACTTCCCCTGGGAGGACCATGATCCTGATGGCGGTACAGCCATGGAATACGCCTTCCGAAGCCTGGACCCCCGGGACCTGCGGGGCGATGACATCAACTTTTACCTCACGGGCAAGACTATCAAGAATGAGGCGGCCGCGAAGGGCGACTACAGTACCTCGAAAAGCATGGTCTACAACGGCATCCGCGGGGAAGTCCTGTACCGCCAGGCTATCATGCGCCAGCCGCCCAACAACGGCGTGGGCTACATCATCGATCTGGCCGAGGTCTGCCTCCCCGGCGGAGTCCTGCGCGTGGACCGCTCGCGCCTGGCCTTTGAACACGAACTGACCTTGGGATGCTATGGCTTGCCCCATCTGGATGGCAAGCCCGCGCTCACGCGAACCTTTGCCGATGCCCGACGCAAGGTTCTCACCGCCGCTATTCCCGGCAGGCGCGTCGCTATCGTGGCTTACTCAGGCTGGGACGATCTCGCGGCGCTGGTCCATTCAGGGCGCAACGCCGAAACCGACGAAAGTACGGTCGTCTACGCCCATAAGAAGCGTCTGGCCAAGAACCCCGCCATGGAACTCATGATAAGCGTCTTCCTGCACAGAACGGACGACGGATCTTGGACCGATGAAGAACTGGATCCTGTCAAGTCCATCGAGATAATGGACATCACCCAGAGCTACTCGGCTATGGGCGCCCGCCTCGAGCTGCGGGACGGCAGGAGCCTTATGATCGATTTCGCGGACATCGACGGGGAGAGAAAGTGCTAGGGGGCATAAGAGTCGTCTAGGGGCTCACGGCAACTGTCCTTGCCGAATTCGGCCGGCTTTTTGCTCGATCTCCAAGTCTTTTATGAATATATTATATAAGTGTTATATTCGCAGAAGGCGATGAATGAAGGAGGAGATGATGAGCAGTCTAAAAAGCATTACTCCGGGACAGGAGGAGGTATTGTTGAAATCCCTGAAGTCACGATTCGACAAATACATGAACCGTCATAAGGATATACATTGGATCGAAGTCCTGGCGAAGATTGCCGCAAGTCCTGAAAAGCTCTGGTCGTTGAGCGAAATGGAAAAGACAGGCGGCGAGCCTGATGTCATCGGATTCGACAAAGCGAAGAACGAATATATTTTCTGCGACTGCTCGGAGGAAAGTCCCAAAGAGCGAAGAAGCGTCTGCTATGACCGTGAGGGTCTTGAGTCAAGAAAAGAGCATAAACCGGAAAATACAGCGGTCGATATGGCAGCCGCCATGGGGATTGATATCCTGACGGAGGACCAGTACCGGGAGCTTCAGGAATTGGGAGAGTTCGATACGAAAACTTCAAGCTGGCTGAAGACTCCTTCCGAGATTAGAAAACTCGGGGGAGCGATTTTTGGCGATCGCCGCTACGGCAGGGTCTTCGCGTATCACAACGGCGCCGAATCATACTATGGCGTTCGGGGGTTTCGCGGATTGTTGAGGGTGTAAGGCTGTAAAAAGCGATAATGAATACAGCAATCATGCTAAGGGCTTTGGAGCTGCGACTCCGAAGCCCTTAGCTTTTTTCTGATCTAACACATTCTGTTCAATCCATCCCGCCCATACCTCGCCAATCGCTTCGCGATTGGCGGCGCGGAAGCCGCGATCACATAGCCGTAGCAGAGGCTCATTAAGGCGGCTTCCGCGTTTTTCCGTAGCGGCATGGTCGGCATGGGCGGCGCGGCCTATAAAAAAGCAGCGCCCTTGCGGACGCTGCCTTCATTTCAAGTTAAGTTGGACTTAGTAATCCATGCCTCGCCAAGCGTTTCACGCTTGGCGGCGCGAAAGACGCATGCGTCTTTCGCGATTTCCCGAAGCGGTATGGGGTATACAATTATAAAAAGGGACGTCCTTTCGGACGCCCCTTAACTGCTGATAAAGAGTGGGACTTAGTAGTCCATTCCCCCCATACCGCCCATGCCGCCGCCGCCCATTCCGCCGCCGGCGGGGGGAGACTTGGGTTCGGGCAGATCGGTGATGGCGCACTCGGTGGTGAGGAGGAGGGCTGCCACGGAAGCCGCGTTCTGCAGGGCGCTTCTCGTGACCTTCGCGGGGTCGATGATCCCGGCCTTCATCATGTCCACCCATTCATTCTTCGCGGCGTCGTAGCCGATGCCCTTCTTGGAGGTCTTCGCCTTGTCGGCGATGATAGAGCCGTCAATGCCGCCGTTTTCGGCGATCTGGCGGATCGGTTCCTCGAGAGCGCGGCGAACGATCTTGAAGCCGATCTTCTCGTCGTCGGAGAACTTGGAAATGTTAGCCTTGTCGAGGGCGAGGGAAGCCTGGATCAGGGCGATGCCGCCGCCTGAGACAATGCCTTCGTCGATTGCTGCGCGAGTCGCGGAGAGGGCGTCTTCCACTCTGTGCTTCTTCTCTTTCATCTCGACTTCGGTGGCCGCGCCGACATTGATGACGGCGACGCCGCCGGCGAGCTTGGCCAGGCGTTCCTGGAGCTTCTCGCGGTCGTAGTCCGAGGTGGTTTCCTCGATCTGGTTCTTGATCTGGGCGATCCTGTCCTGGATGTCCTTCTGCTTGCCGGCGCCGTTGATGATGGTCGTATTGTCCTTGTCGACCT
>Ga0209467_1003208_pt1 | contig 10858 bp, 7 predicted proteins | sample Higcelwee11metaG_FD_187175 | JGI IMG/M metagenome (GOLD analysis project Ga0209467, IMG submission 187175) | Freshwater pond sediment microbial communities from the University of Edinburgh, under environmental carbon perturbations - High... | ecosystem: Environmental > Aquatic > Freshwater > Pond...
GGACGGGTCAGGGGAACGTCGTCTAAAAGCGCCCGGGCCGCTTCGAAGATGGCCTCATCGCAGTCCGTGGGGGCGGCCAGGGTCTTTGCCCGGGTGATCTGCTGGAAATCCGAATATTTGAGTTTCAGCGTCACGGTGCGGCCCAATAGATTCTTTGTGCGCAACTGCCGCCCCACCCGCTCGGACTGGTGCAGAAGCCACACGGCCAGGGTCTCCCGCGAGGACACGTCCGCGTCGAAGGTGTTTTCGGCGCTGATGGATTTGACCTCCCGGGAAAGGCGCACGGGAGAGGGGTCGATGCCCAGGGCCTTGTCATACAACTCCGGGCCGTGCTTCCCCAGTCGGCGCTCCCAGAACTCCCGGGGATGGGCCAGCATGTCCCCGGCCGTGCGCACCCCCAAAAGGGCCAGGGCCTCCCGCGTGCGCCGCCCCACCCCGGGGATCTTCTCCACGGGCAAAACCGCCAGAAACTCCCGGACATCCCCTTCCTCCACCACCGTCAGCCCGTCCGGCTTGTGGAAATCCGAGGCGATCTTGGCCAGAAACTTCACCGGGGCCACGCCCACCGAGCAGGCAAGGCCCGTGGCCGACAACACCGCCCGCTTCATGGCCATGCCGAAATCCTGCGGCCCGCCGAAAAGGGTCGCCGAGCCGGTCATGTCCACATAGGCCTCATCAATGGAGGCCGGTTCCACCAGGGGGGAAAACTGGCCGAGACAGGCCATGAGAACCCGGGAGAGTTCGCTATAGCGGGCATACCGTCCGGGCACGAAGACGCCCTCCGGACACAGCCTGCGGGCCTGGACCACGGGCATGGCCGAGCGCACCCCGAAGGCCCGGGCCTCGTAGGAGGCGGCGGACACCACCCCCCGGTCCCCCACCCCGACGATCACCGGCCGCCCCCTAAGGGAGGGGTCGTCGAGCTGCTCCACCGAGGCGAAATAGGCGTCCATGTCCACATGCACGATATGGCGAGAGGTCATGTCCGGCTCCCCTTGCCCTGGGGGCATGGCCCATATTCCCGGGGATGGCAAGACGTGCTGGGGCGTCGTGCCGGGGCGTCCCGGCAACGCGCCAGGCAACGGACGAAGGCGGCCGGGGACCGCGACCGAATCCCCGGTCCCGAGCCCTGGCCGCCTTCCGAAAAGGGGCGTCATTCCCCGCGCGCGCTAGACGTTGATGTTGAGGTTGCCACCGAGGCCGGCCGCCGACAGCACCTTGGTCTGGAAGTCGTAATCCGCGTTGGTCGCGCCCTGGTTCTGGCTCTGGTTCATGTAGTCCAGAGTCTTGGTCACGAGTTGGGCCCCGAAGGTGTCTTTTTGCATGGATGCGGCCATGGAGGCCGTTCCCTGTGCGCTTCCAATATCCATAGGCTCTCCCTCCCGGTGACGGGGAATGACGTTGTCTTGTCTATTTCAATCGGTTTCTCGACCCCGGTTCTTTAGGGCGGCGAAAAATAGTCGGAAAATTCCTTCGCGCTCAAAAATGGACAATCCCGGCCCCATTTTGCTAACGTCTGCACGTAACGTCCACCCTCGCACCATTTCTTCCCGGAGGTCGCATGCCCCCCAGACTGCGCCACACGCCAAAAGACTCAACGGAAAAAGCCCTCAGGGGCTCCATCCTCGACCATCTGGCCCATTCCCTGGGCAAGACCTACGAAGAACGCGCGCCGCGCAGCCTGGCCACCTCCCTGGCCCTGTCCCTGCGCGACCGCCTGGTGGACCGGATGCTTGAGACCCGGGCCCGCTTCCGGGCCGCCGGGGCCAAGCGCATGTATTACCTGTCCATCGAATATCTGCTGGGCCGCTGCATCGGCAACAACGTCTGCAACATGCGCCTGGATGAAACCTGCGACAAAATTCTTTCCGATCTCGGCGTAAAAATCGACGACATGCGCGAACTGGAACGCGACCCGGCCCTGGGCAACGGGGGCCTGGGACGGCTGGCCGCCTGCTTCCTGGACTCCCTGGCCACCATGCACCTGCCCGGCTACGGCTACGGCATCCACTACGAATACGGGCTGTTCAAGCAGGTCATCGAGAAGGGGCGGCAGGTGGAGAAGCCCGACTACTGGATGGCCGACGGCATGCCTCTGCAACTGGAACGCCGGGATCAGGCCGTTTTGGTGCCCATGTACGGCCGGGTGGAGGACCACTATTTCCCCGACGGCTCCTTCATGCCCACCTGGGTGGACTGGGAGGATATCGTGGGCGTGCCCTACGACGTCCCCATCGTGGGATTCGGAGGGCAGACCGTCGTCATTTTGCGGCTTTTCGCGGCCAAGGCCTCGGAAAGCTTCGACATGCAGATCTTCGATCAGGGCGACTACATCAAGTCCATCCACCAAAAGGTCTACTCCGAGCTGGTCTCAAAAATCCTGTATCCCAGCGAATCCATCTCCTTCGGGCGCGAGTTGCGTCTGGTCCAGGAATACTTTCTGGTGTTCTGCTCCATCCGCGACATCACCCGGCGTTTTCTCAAGCAGAACAGGAACCTCGACGAATTTCCCAACTATGTGGCCATCCAGCTCAACGACACCCATCCGGCCCTGTCCGTGGCCGAGCTCATGCGGGTGTTCGTGGACGAACGCCGTCTTCCCTGGGAGCGGGCCTGGGAGCTGACCAACCGCACCCTGGCCTTCACCAACCACACCCTTATGCCCGAATCCCTGGAGATGTGGCCCGTGGAGCTCATGCAGAAGGTGCTGCCCCGCCATCTCCAGATCATCTACGAGATCAACCGGCGCTTTTTGCAGCAGGTGGAACTGACCTTCCCCGGCGACGTGGACCGTCTGCGCCGCATGTCGGTCATTGAGGAGACGCCGGTCAAACAGGTGCGCATGGCCAATCTGGCCGTGGTGGGTTCGCATTCGGTCAACGGGGTCTCGGCCCTGCACTCGGAACTGGTCAAGACGCGCCTTTTCCCCGACTACCACGCCCTGTGGCCGAAAAAATTCAACAACAAGACCAACGGGATCACCCCCAGGCGCTGGCTGTACAAGGCCAACCCCTCCCTGGCCACCCTGATCACCGACGCCCTGGGCGAAGGCTGGGTCACCGACCTGGATCAGTTGCGGGGCCTTGAGCCCCTGGCAAACGACCCGGCCTTCGCTGACGCCGTGGCCAAGGTCAAGCGCGGCAACAAGGCGCTTTTGGCCCAGTACATTGTCTCCACCACCGGCATCACCGTGTCCCCCGACGCCGCCTTCGACATCCAGGCCAAGCGCATCCACGAATACAAGCGGCAGCTCCTCAACCTCATGGGCATCATCCTGCAATACCTGCGTATCGTGGAGGACGGGATCGTTCCCCCGTCGCCGGCGGTCTACGTGTTCGCCGGAAAGGCCGCGCCGGGATACTTCGAGGCCAAGGAGATCATCCGGCTGATTTTGGCCGTGGGCCAGACCATCAACCGCGACAAACGGGCGGCGGACCTCATCAAGGTGGTCTTCGCCGCCGACTACCGGGTATCCGTGGCCGAAAAGCTGGTGCCCGCCGCAGACATCAGCGAGCAGATCTCCACGGCCGGGACCGAGGCCTCGGGCACCGGCAACATGAAGTTTTCCTTAAACGGCGCGCTGACCGTAGGCACCCTCGACGGGGCCAACATCGAGATACGCCAGGCCGTAGGCCCGGAAAACTTCTACCTCTTCGGCCTGACCACACCCGAGGTGGAGGATCTCCTGTCCCGGCACGCCTACAACCCCTGGGACTTCCACGCCGCGCATCCCGAGATTCGCCGGGTGCTCGACGCCCTGTCCGCCGGACGCTTCACCCCGGGCGACCCCGGGGCCTTCCACTGGCTGCACGACAAGCTTCTGTCCCCCAACGAACGCTACCTGCACCTGGCGGATTTCATGGCCTACGTGCGGGCCAAGGACGACATGCTGCGGGACTACGCCGACACGCGGGCCTGGACCGCCAAGTCCATCTTGAACACCGCCCGCATGGGGGTCTTCTCCAGCGACCGGACCATCGCGCAGTACGCCAGCGAAATCTGGAACATCCACCCCGTGCCGCCCGAAGACGCCTGCTGACGCCTGCCGACGCCAAGGCGGCGGCGCAGACGCCCCATACAATGCCAAGGCCCCGCCGGTGACGACGGGGCCTTTTTATGCGCGAGAAGGGCTGGGCAGGGAGGGCTATGTCCGTTGCGGGAAAGGCGGTTGCCCTTCACTGCGCTGTGCGGCTGGAATCAAGGTAATGGCGACCTTGCGGCCCACGGCCCTGGCGTAGCGTTCAAGGGTTCTGAGGGAGACGTTTTTTCCGGACTCGATCCGGGCCACGGCGGGCTGCTTCACGCCCAATGCGGCGGCCACATCCTCCTGCGTCATCCCGGCCTCCATGCGGGCCTGTACAAGCGCCCCAGCCACGACGAATTCAGGCTCCAGGGCCTCGTATTCACGCCGGTAGTCCGGATCGGACTTCATCCAGTTTTCATGATCGTCAAGGAGACGCTTTCCCATCCTGCACCTCCAAAGCGGCTTGCAAAGCCTTTTTTATCTCATGGGGCCTTGGCATACGCGCAAAAGGGCTGGGCTTATGGCGCGGGGGCAGCCGGAGGCGCGGACGGGGCCGGGGGAGGCGTCTGGGCCGCCGGTTCAGGCGGCGACGGCGGCAATGAGGACGCGGCCGGGGCCTCAGGGGCTTGCGGCGGCGAGGGATTGTCTGCTGGCGGCGTCGCGGGTTCAGGCCCGGGCGCGGCGGCCGGGGGCGCGGCCTCGGCGGCCGGAGCGGCCTGGGCGTCCGGTGCGACGGGCGCGGCGGGCGCGGCGGGCGCGGCGGGCGCGGCGGAAGACCCCAGGGAGGGCGCAACGTCAGGCGACGGACCTGCGGGCGGTGCGGCCGGGGCCTGTCCCTTGGGCAGGTCGGCCTCGGGCAGTGTCAACTCCCGCTCCCGGGGGGCCGTGGACTCAAGCGGTTCCGCAGACGACGGCTTGCCGTCCGGGGACGAGGCCGGGGAGCGCATCTCGCCGCCCTCGACCTCAAATAGCGGCAGATCGGCGATGATGATCTCCACCCGGCGGTTTTCTTGGCGACCTTCCGGAGTCTCATTGGAGGCTACGGGCTGGTAGAAGGCCCGCCCCATGGCCGTGAACTGGGCCGGGGCCACCCCGTGGCGCTCGCTCACATAGCGGATGACCGAGGCGGCCCGGGCCGTGGACAGCTCCCAGTTGGACGGATAGACATACGAGCGGATGGGCACGTCGTCGGTATGGCCGACCACGAAAAACCGGCGGTCCTTGACCTTTTTCAGCACCTGCCCGACCTTGCCCAGGATGGACTGCCCCCGGGGGGTGATCTCGGCGCTGCCGGACACGAACAGCACCTTGTCCACAAAATTGATCTCGATTTTCTCCCGGAACCGACGGATGCGCACGTCCTTGGAGTCCACCTCGCCCTGGAGCTCGGCCAAAAGCGAATCGTAGGCGGTTTTGAGCTCCTCGGTTTTTTTCTCAAGCTCCCGCACCTGCTCGGTGGCCTGGCGCTCCTCCTCCTTGGACTTGAAAAGCTGCTTGGCCAGGGATTCCACGGCCTGGGGCACGCCCTGGCGCTCGTAGAGCGTCTTGGCTAGGTAGGCGGTCAGGGCGATGGGAATGAGCACGATGGCGACCATAAGCACCTTGAGATTCTTTTTGCTCATACCGTGTACTCCCTCTCCCGGACGGCCGCCGCCCGGTCTTGATGCCGGATCGTTTCCGGAGCATAGTCCGCCTGCCGGATCACGTCACGCGGCGACCATAGCCGCTTCAGCGCAAAAAGACCACCCGGGACGCCCATGACAAAAAAAACGGTTCCACCCCCCGCGCCGCGCGAGATGGACCTGCTGGAGATGCCCGCCTCAGGCCTTGCGGCCTACTGGCTGTCCCTGAAAAAACTCCAGGACGCCAAGAAAGGGGTCAAGATCATTCAGGAGGAGCAGGCGGCCACCAACGAACCCTTCATCCGCCATCTCTTGGACATCGTCTTTTCCGCGCTGCCCGAGGAGACCGTGCGCCGTCTGGCCCTGGCCAAGGAACAGGCCCTCTTGCGGGACATCGGGCGCAAGCTGACGATCATCGCCGTGACCCTTTTGTCCGTGGCCAGAAATGAGAATCCGCGCAAGACCCTGGTGGCCATGCTGTCGCTTTTCCCGTTCCCCCCGGTGCGCGAGGCCGAGGCCATGGACACGGCCAACCAGTTTCCCGAGCGCATCAAGCGCGGCGAACTGGACCCGGCCATCATCGCCGACGTGGACCATGCCGCCCGGGCCGAGCACCTGATTATGCGCCTTCTCCACTACGCGCTCACGGCCCGCCGCGACGGCAAGGCCGCCGCCGTGCCCCTGCTCACGCACGCCCGATCCCTCTATTTCACGGAAAACTGGACGCTTCTGTCCGATGGATTCGACCCGCCCTTTCTGGAACGGCGTCTGGCCTCGCAGCGCACCCAACTCCTGGCGGCCACCCGCTGCAAGATGCGCATGGCCACGGAAATGGCCCTGGGGATCCGCAACAAATACAGCTATGAGGATGTGTTCCGTATCGCCCGGTCGTTCATGGCGGATTGAGGGCGATTGGACGAACGTTTGGGCGCGGCGCGTCACCCCTGTTCCACCCGGTCGCGTCCGGCGGACTTGGCCCGGTACAGGGCCGTATCCGCGCGCCTAAGAAGCTCGTCCAGGGTCTCCCCCGTCCCCCGGCCCAAAACCGCGCCGAGGCTTATGGTCACGGGCAGGGGCTCGCCGCTTGGGGCCAGCCCCATGTCGGCCACGGCCCGGCGCAGGCGTTCGGCCACGGTCAAGGCCTCTTCCAGGCCGGTTTCCGGCAGGATGGCGGCGAACTCCTCGCCGCCCAACCGACCCAGGACGTCCACGGCGCGCAGGGCATCCTTCGCGGTGCGGGCCAGGGAGACGAGCACCACATCCCCCACATCATGCCCCCGGGTGTCGTTGACCTTTTTGAAATGATCCACGTCGAACATGATCAGGCCTACGGGCCTGCCGGTTCTTTTGGCGCGTTCGATCTCGACCTCGCCCAGCTCCATGAAATGGCGGCGGTTCAAAAGTCCGGTCAGACCGTCGGTGGTGGCCAGTTCGCGCAAGGCCTCCTCGGCCCGTTTGCGTTCGCTGATGTCCCGGGCCGCGCCCACGGCCCACCAGCGGTCCTCCCGGCGAAACGCAGCCACGGACAACTCCACCGGGAAGGGGGAACCATCCCCCCGCCGGGCCACATATTCGCTGATTTCGTTGATCACCGCCCCGCCGCCCGTCTGCTTGAAATCCCCCAGCCCGGCCCGGGCCTTGTCCAGTTCGTCGGGCGGGGCCACCACCTCGTGCAGGGGCCTGCCTTCCATGTCCTGCCGGGAGACCCCGAACATGCGCTCGGCCGCCCGGTTCCAGAAGGCCACCCGGCCCTGGTCGTTGGTCATCACCAGGGCGTCCTGGGAGGCCTCGCTCATGGCCCGGAACTGCGCCTCGCTGTCCGCCAGTTCGGCCTGGATCACGTCCCGTTTGGTCCGGGACGCAGCCCACAGCCAGGACAACACCCCAAGGAAGGCCGTCAGGCCGCCGGTCATGATGATAAACATCGTGTTCAGCGGAGGGGCGAGACGTTCCTTCGGCGCCCGGGCCACGATCTTCCAGTTTTCCGCCGCATGCATGGTGGTGGATGCCTGCATGCCGCCCTGGGAGTCGGCCTGCACCGAGTCAAAGGTGTACAAATCCCCATGGAGAACAAACTGCCCCCGCTCGTCGGTTGCCATACGCTCCCAAGCGCCGGGCCAGGACGCTTCCAGCGTCCGGTCGCGACGGGAGGCGATCTGGAATCCCCACTCCTGTTCATCATCCGGACCAAGCAACCAATATCCCTGGGAATTGGCCATCAAGGGACGCCCCAGCGCGGCCACGGCGGCCCGGCGCAGACGGCCCAGGGGAATCTGCCCGTCCAGGTTGAGCACCACCAGTCCGGCAAAGGTTCCATCCGGCCCAACCACCGCGCTGGAAAAACGCAACACGGGCTGAAACGGTTCCTCGATCTTCCCGTGCTCCACATTCAGATCGAAACGGGAGACGAAGACATGTCCCACCGGCAATGCCGCTCCCTCTCGAAAATAGGCGGTTTGCGACTTATCCTGCAGGCGGTCGTCAGAAACCTGCTCATCCCCCTGCGGGACGCGATTGATGCGTACAACCTCGTACCCGCGAGGATCAAGAAACCGAACCTGGACGAAGGCGTTTTTCACCCTCGCGAAGGCGAGCAGCAGTTGCTCGGCCCGTTTTTTGTCGACCTCGCCGGAGGGCCCTATCTCTGCGGCGATCCGGGCCGCCAGGAAGACCGCGTCCGCCGCCCTGGCCCCAAAAGCCGTCATCATCACCTGGGCTTCCTGGCTTATCCGGGCCGATTCCCTGGCCTTGACGGCCTCCATGACGGCCCTGCCGCTGAGATTCACATACATGCCGCCCCCGGCCAGCACGATCAGGGCCAGGGGAAAAAAGAGACGCGCGAAATGACGCAAGGTGCGACGGGTCGCCGACGGCATATTCCCTCCGTCCCGTATTATCTTTTCCTTGTCTCTGTTGCTTTCGTTCCATGGAAAGTCAAGAGGCCCGACACTGACGCACATCATATGCACGGCAGCGGCCAGAGAAATTCGACCAAATTCAAACTAAGCGCGAAAATGTGTCTGAAAGCTCTGACAAGTGCGTTGGAAGGCGGTCCATGAGGAATGCTGCATCAGGATCGGCGCAAAAATCGGCATCCGTCGTCAAAAGCGACCGCCAGACGTCCGGAGTGACGCGGCGCAGGGCGGCTGCAAGATCAGGAATGCAGTGTCGGACATCTGCCCGCTGCGTGAGCGCGGCAAGCAGCCCCGCCACGATGGCTGCAAGGCGCCGACCGGGCAAAAACACCCGCTCCCCCACCCCGTCCAGCCGGTCCAGGCGCATAAAAAGCGTGGTGGTCAGAAAAAAATGCAAAAGCCCCCGCTCACCTCCGCCCAGGGTGGACGGCCCATATCCCCTGGCCGTGATGAGCCGGGTTTCCATCTCGTCCCCGTCGCATCTGACCACGAAATCCCCGGCCGCATGCCGCCAGGGCCAGATGCGCGCCCCGCTCGCAACATCCAGGCACAGGGCCAGGATACGCGCGGCCTGCCAGTAGATCTCCCCGGCCGTGTCCGGCCCAAGGGGCGCCAGTCCGCCGCCTTCGAAATCCCAGACCACGATGCCCCCGCCCGTGGCGGCGTGGAATTCGTGGAAGCCCGAAAACCACTCCACCAGGAGAATGTCCAGCCGGTCGCCCTCATCAAAGCACAGAGGGCGGGGAAGCCCGGCCTCGGGAACCTCCCGGGACAAACGCTCGAGAGCCGCGTGTTCCCGGGCCAGGGCGGCCCAGCCGTGGGGGGCCGTGGCCACGTTGGCGCCGACCGTGGCCTGGCCGCCGGGAAACCGGACCCCGATGCTGGCCGGGTGGTAGAGTGCGCCGTGCTTCTGGGCCTTGAGGACCAGTTCCGTGACATCCCCGGCCGTCACCGTCCGCCCGGCGGCCGTCCCGGCCGCACCAAGGAGCGCCGTCAGCCCCGGACCCAGGCAGAAATCCCGCAGGCCCGCAAAATATTCCCCATAGGTGGTCTGCAGGGGGCAGCCTTCCAGCGGAATGCCCGCCATGTCCGGCCCATAGGGCAGGTCGCCATGGGGCGAGGCCACCAGACAGGTGACAGGCACATGGGTAGCCGAAGCGGTCATGGGGCGGACTGCCGCCGGGAGTCGCGGTATCTGGCGGCGGCGGCGACGAAATTTCCGGCCCAGTGGGGCGCGCCCAGGGCATGGATGTGGGTGTAGGCGGCAAAGGTGGCGTTTTCGAGCAGACCGTCCAGGCCGTGCAGCATGCCCGTGCCGCGCTGCATGTCCAGGCAGAAGGACTCCGGCCCCGGGGTCGGGGGCGGTGTGCCGTCAAGGGAGGCCAGACAGCGGGAATAGTGAAATTCATGCCCGGAAAGGGAAAAACCCACGGGATGGAAAGGATTTTCGCGGCGCACGGCGGCGGTGGAATACCCAAGTCCCTGAGGCCTGGCGCACAGGGTGGTGGTCAGGGGGAAGACCCCGGCCATGGGAAAGGACTCGTCCCCCACCCGCAGATCCCGGCACAGGTACATAAATCCCCCGCACTCGGCATAGATGGGCATGCCTGCCCGGGAAAAGCCCTGCACGCGGTCGCGCACGTCCCGGTTGTCGGCCAGGGCCCGGGCCATGGTCTCGGGGAAGCCGCCGCCCAGATACAGGCCGTCGATCCCGGGCCAGGGGTCCGGGGCGAGCAGGCTGACGAAGACCAGTTCCGCACCGGCCCGCGTAAGGGCCTCCAGGTTTTCCGGATAATAAAACCACAGGGCCGCATCGCGCACCACGCCGATGCGCGGACTCCCGGCCTCCCCCTCGCGCCCGGCCGGTTCCGGCCACCGGGGCATGTCCCCCGGCGCAGGCGGGGCCATGTCCGGGGCGGCCTGGGCCAGGGCCGCAAGCTGCGGCAGATTCACGCCGTCGGCCACGAAATCGGCCACAGTGTCCAGGATGGCCGCATGCCCCTCATGCTCCCGGTTGGAAAGTAAGCCCATGTGCCGTTCCGGGATGGGGTTTTCCGGCATCTTGGGCAGCATGCCCAGGACCGGCACGTCGGTGTAGTGTTCGATGGTCTGGCGCAGGATGGTGCGGTGGCGTTCACCGGCGGTGCGGTTGCAGATGACCCCGGCGAGATGCAGGCCTTTTTCAAAGGCGGCGCATCCGGCCACAATGGCGGCGGCGGTGCGGGTCATCTTGGTGGCGTCCAGGACCAGGACCACGGGGGCCTCCAGGCGTCTGGCCAGTTCCGCCGTGGAGCAGG
>Ga0209467_1003209_pt1 | contig 10853 bp, 8 predicted proteins | sample Higcelwee11metaG_FD_187175 | JGI IMG/M metagenome (GOLD analysis project Ga0209467, IMG submission 187175) | Freshwater pond sediment microbial communities from the University of Edinburgh, under environmental carbon perturbations - High... | ecosystem: Environmental > Aquatic > Freshwater > Pond...
CTTGTACTGCACCTCCAGGGTCTCGCGGTTGTAGCGCAGGCCGCCGCAGACCTCGCAGGTGACGAAGATGTCCGGCAGAAAATGCATCTCCACCCGTATCTGGCCGTCGCCGCCGCAGGCCTCGCAGCGGCCGCCGCTGACGTTGAAGCTGAAGCGGCCGGGCTTGTAGCCGCGCTTGCGGGCGTCTTTTGTGGCCGCGAAGATGGTGCGAATCTCGTCGAAGATCTTGGTGTAGGTGGCCGGGTTGGAGCGCGGGGTGCGGCCGATGGGCGTCTGGTCGATGGACACGATCTTTTCGATGGCCGCCGCGCCCTCGATGCCGCCGATCTCGCCCGGCGCGTCCACCTTGATGCCCCGGGACAGGGCCAGGTGCTTGTACAGGGTGTCCATCACCAGCGAGCTTTTGCCCGAGCCGGACACGCCCGTGACGCAGGTCAGGCAGCCCAGCGGAATGGCGCAGTCCAGGTTTTTTAAGTTGTTGGTGCGCGCGCCACGTATCGTCAGGCGCCCGGTGGGGGTGCGGCGCGTCTCAGGGCGGGCGATGACCATGTCGCCGCGCAAAAACTTGCCCGTCAGCGAGTCCTTGTCCGCCAGCATGCCGTCCACGTCGCCCTGGTAGACGATCTCGCCGCCCAGCCAGCCCGAACCCGGCCCAAGCTCGATGACATGGTCCGCGCTTTTGATGGTGGCCTCGTCGTGCTCGACGACCAACACCGTGTTGCCCCGGCCCTGCAGGCGGCGAAGCGTTTCCAGAAGCCTCGCGTTGTCGCGCGGATGCAGGCCGATGCTTGGTTCGTCGAGCACATACGTCACGCCCACAAGTCCCGAGCCGAGCTGCCCGGCCAGCCGGATGCGCTGGGCCTCGCCGCCGGAGAGGGTGGCCATGTTGCGGGCCAGGCTTAAGTAGTCCAGCCCCACCCCGGCCAGAAACGCCATGCGGTGGGTGAGCTCCTTCAAAAGCGGCCCGGCCACCACGGCCGAGGCCCCGGTAAACGACAGCCCGGCCAGCCAGGCCAGGGCCCGTTCGATGGACAGGGAGCAGAATTCGTGGATGTTCAGATCCTCGACCCGCACGGCCAGCGACTCGGGCCGCAGCCGCGCCCCGCCGCAGGCCGGACAGGGGCGGCTTTGCCGGTAGCGCGACAGTTCGTCGCGCCAGATCGATCCGAAAGCCTGTCCTTTTTCCAAAAGGTTCACCACGCCCGTGAACCGGGCCTCTTTGTCGCCGAAAAAGAGCGCCTGGAGGGACTCGGGGGAGAACTCCGCCAGGGGGGTGTCCATGGTGAACCCGTGGCGCGTCCCCAGGGCCTCCAGGGACTTGGCGTGCCGGGCCAGCACGCGCTCGCCGCGCCAGGGCAGGATGGCCCCCTGGCGCAGGGACAGCCCCTTGTTGGGGGCCAGAAGCGCCGGTTCGTAATATTCCACGGAGCCGATGCCGCCGCACGAAGGGCAGGCTCCCTGGGGGCCGTTGAAGGAAAAAAGCTGCGGCGTGGGCTTGGGCACGCTGATCTTGCAGTCCGGACACGAGCTTTGGGTGGAAAAATTGCGATCCGCCGGGGCCTTGGCGTCTTTATCGACGACCACGGCCACCACCAGCCGTCCCTGGCCGTGGCTCAAGGCCAGCTCCACGGAGTCGGCCAGCCGGGAGCGGATGTCCGGCTTGACCACCAGCCGGTCCACCACCAGCTCGATGCTGTGGCGCTTGTTTTTTTCCAGTTCCGGCAGGGGGTCCAGGCCCATGACCTGGCCGTCCACCCGCACGCGGACGAAGCCCTGGCTTTTCAGCTTTTTTAAGCGGTCGGCCTGGGTTCCCTTCTGGTGCTCCACCAGGGGGGCCAGGAGCAGGATCTTCGTGCCCTCGGGCATGCCCATGAGGTCGGCCAGGATCTCGTCCAGGGTGCGGGCCTGGATGGGCTGGCCGCAGCCGGGGCAGTAGGGGCGGCCCAGGCGGGCGAAAAACACGCGCAGAAAATCGTGGATCTCGGTCACGGTGCCCACGGTGGAGCGCGGGTTGCGGGTGGCCGACTGCTGCTCAAGGGAGATGGCCGGGGACAGGCCCTCGATCTTGTCCACCTGGGGCTTGTCGAGCTGGGGCAAAAACTGGCGGGCGTAGGCCGACAGCGACTCCACATAGCGGCGCTGCCCCTCGGCGTAGATGATGTCGAAGGCCAGGGTGGACTTGCCCGAGCCGCTGGGGCCGCAGATGACCACCAGCTTGTCCCGGGGGATGTCCAAGGTGAGATCTTTCAGATTATGGTGGCGTGCGCCTTCAATATGGATAACCGGCGAAAAAAGCATGTTTTTCTCCAATAAATGGCCGGTCTCCCGGCCCTGCCGCACAGGCGGCTTTGTTGTCGGCAAGGGCTTTCACATAAGGACTTGGGGGCGAAAAGCAAGGAGGGAAACGATACGGGGGTGGCCGGGGAGCCGGGGGGGGGATGGATTCCCCCCGGTCAGAGGAGGGGTATGGGGAGGGGGTGAAACCCCCTCCCCATGAACAATCTCACCCACATCCCTCGCCGCTGCCGCCGCTGCACCGGCAGGCCCCGGACAGGCCCTTGCGGCGCGACTTGAGGGTGGTCAGGTCGCCGGTTCCAAATATCTCCTCCACCCCGTCCTCGACCAGGCCCGAGCAGCCATGCACCATGATGCCGCGCTCCATGAGGAGCTTGGCCGGGGTTTCGCCGTAGGACGAACACAAGACGGCGCGGCAGTCCTTGAGCACTCGGGCCAGCTCCTCCCAGCGGCGCGGGCCGCCGCCGGGCTCGGGCGCGGCGCGCTCCTCCACCAGGAAGATGCCGTCCTCTTTTTTGCCGTAGATCTGGAAGGCCCAGGCCTCGCCCAGGTGCAGGTTGATGAGCATGCCCTCGCGGCTGGCCACGGCCACGTAGGGCCGACTCTCGTCCGCCCCGGGAACGACCTTGGAGCAGGCCCGCAGCATGTCGCTGAATTCCCCCGAGCGATCGGAGCACAAAAGCCCCACGGCGTCGGCCCGGCAGCGGCGGCAGTGGGTCATCTGGGGCAGATACGCGGCCGAGAGCTGTCTGGCGGCGGCGATCTGGTCCTTGGTGGGCTCGGGAATCTCCGCGAAAGGCGTATTGGGCGTGGGGAACATGGCCATGATGTTGTGGATGTTCGCGCCAAGCGCGGCCACGGTCTTGGAAATCTCGGCCACATGGTGGTCGTTTATGCCCGGGACCACGATGGTGTTGACCTTGACGGTGATGCCCTTGGCGGCGAGCAGGCGCACGGATTCGAGCTGGCGGCTGATGAGCAGCTCGGCGGCGGCCCGGCCGCGCAGGATGACCTTGCCGTCGCGCACCCAGGAATAGACCTTTTGGCCCACGTCCGGGTCCACGGCGTTGATGGTCACGGTGACGTGGGTGGCCCCGACCTCGGCCAGTTCGTCCACATGCCCGGGCAGGGCCAGGCCGTTGGATGACAGGCAAAACAGCAGGTGCGGGAAGCGTTCCTTGAGCAGCCTCAGGGTGTGGTGGGTCTCGGCCCAGTTGGCCATGGGGTCGCCGGGACCGGCGATGCCGGCCACGGTGATGCGCGGCTCTTTCTCCAGCACCTCCTCCATGTAGGCCATGGCCTGAATCGGGGTGAGCACGGCGCTGGAGACGCCGGGCCGGGACTCGTTGACGCAGTCGTGCTTGCGATCACAGTAGTTGCACTTGATGTTGCATTTGGGGGCTATGGGCAGATGCACCCGTCCGCACTGTCCCGAGGCTTCCTTGTTGAAACAGGGGTGGCGGGAGAGATCCCTTTGGATATCCATCGCAAGCTCCTTTGCGGTTTTTTACAGGTAGCCGTAGCCCACGGGACTGGCGTCTTGTTTGCGGCCAAGCACGGCGTTGACGATGCGGTCGAACATGGCCTGGGCCCCGCCGTAGGCCACATGGCGCAGACGTTGGCCGCCGAAGCGGTCATGGATGGGGAAGCCGACCCGGATAAGCGGGATGTCCCACTCCCGGGCGTAGCGGTAGCCCTTGCTGTGGCCGACCATCAGGTCCGGGGCCAGATCCTTGGCCTCGGCCGCGATGTCGAAGAAATCCACGCCCTCGCGGATGGACGGCAGTTCGGGGACCATGTCGCCGCAGGCCTCGGCGATGGCGGCCTTCAGGCGCTTGTCCTTGCCGCCCGTGCCCACCAGGACCGGATGCACGCCGATCTCGGCCAGAAAGGCGGTCAGGCCGACCACTAGGTCTTCCTCGCCGTAGACCACGGCCCGCTTGCCCGAGACGTACTTGTGGCCGTCCACCAGGGCGTCCACGTAGCGGCCGCGTTCGCGGACGTAGCGGCCCGGCGTGGGACGTCCCGAGACGTCTTCCAGGGCCGTAAACAGGGCGTCGGTTTCGCGGATGCCCATGGGCAGGCCAAGGGAGATGCACGGCACGCCGAAGCGGCGCGTCAGCACATGTCCGGCGCTCTCGGCCAGCCCCAGCACGCGGCCGAATTCCAGGGTGGCCCTGGCCCCGGACATGGCATGAATGTCCGCCAGCGGGGTGCCGCCGGAGGGGATTTTTTCGTAGTCGAGCAGGGCCGGGCCATCCATGGTGTCGGAGATGTCGGGCAGGATGGCGGCGGTGAGGCCGAAGTCCTCGAAGATGTCTCGTAAGTGCCGGATGTCCTCGGGGGAGACGAGCCCGGGCAGGACGTTTATGCCGTCGTGCTTCGGGGCGTCGGGATCGGCCAGTTGCCCCACGGTGGCCGCCACGGCGGCGTGCCAGCCGTCCATGTGGGTGCCGGAATAGCTGGGGGTGGAGACGCTGACGATCTCGGGCAGGGGCAGGTCGGCGAATTCCTTCTTGAATTCGTACAAAAGCCGGGGCACGTCGTCGCCGATGGTCTCGGTCAGGCAGGTGGTGGCCACGCCGACCACGGCCGCCCCGTACTTCTCCATGACGTTTAAGATGCCCTTTTTGAGATTGGGACCGCCGCCGAAGACCGCCTGCTTTTCGCCCAGCGCCGAGGAGGCGATGTCCATGGGCTCGCGGAAATGGCTGATGATGTAGCGGCGCATGTAGGTGGCGCAGCCCTGGGAGCCGTGCAGGAAGGGGATGGCCCCCTCGATGCCCCGGAAGGCCAGGGCCGCGCCCAAGGGCGTACACAGCTTGCAGGCGTTGGTGGTGGAGACGAAGGGCGCGTCTTTCATGACTTGACCTCCCGTATCCCGGGCCGAATCCCGGGCCGAACCTCGCGCCGGGGCACGAAGCGCCACACCGGGCTTGTCACCGAGGCGTGGATTTCCTTGGCGAAGTTGAGCATCCCGACGAACCCCTCCAGGGCCTCCTTGCGCTCGTGGTTGTGGTCGCAAAAGCCGACGCCGAGCTTGAAGGCGATGGGCCGTTCCTTGACGCCGCCCACGAACACGTCCACGTCCTTTTCCTTGATGAAGTGCGACAGTTCGAGCGGGTTGGTGTCGTCCACGATGACCGTTTCCGGGTCGCAGATGGCGGCCAGTTCCTCGTAGTCCTCCTGGGTGCCGGTCTGGGAGCCCACCAGCACCACGCGCATGCCCAGGTGCTTGAAGGCCTTGATCAGCGAGAAGGCCTTGAAGGCGCCGCCCACATAGATGGCGGCCTTTTTGCCTTCCAGGGCCTTGCGGTACTTTTTGAGCTCGGGCAGAAGCTTCGAGAGTTCCTCGCGCACCAGGGCCTTGGTGCGGGCCACGATGCCCGGGTCGCGGTCCTTGAAGTGTTCGGCCACGGCGTAGAGCGAATCGGCCATGTCCTCGATGCCCAGGTACGAGGCCCGGAGAAACGGGATGTCGTATTTGTCCTGGAGCATCTTGGCCAGCTCCATGGTGGCCCCGGAACACTGCACCACGTTTAAGCCCGCGCCGTGCGCCCGGCGGATGTCGTCCACGCGGCCGTCGCCGGTGATGTTGGCCACCACGGCCACGCCCATGCGCTCGAAATATTCCCGGATGATCCAGATTTCCCCGGCCAGGTTGAAGTCGCCCAGGATGTTGATGCTGACCTTCGGCACGTCCGAGACGTCGCCGGTTCCCACGAGTTCGAACATGGCCCGGCAGGCGGCGGCGTAGCCCTCGCGCTTGTTGCCCTTGAAGCCTTCCGACTGCACCGGGATGACCGGGATGCCGGTCTCGGCGGCCACCTGGCGGCACACCGCAGCCACGTCGTCGCCGATGATGCCCACGATGCAGGTGGCGTAGACAAAGGCCGCCTTGGGGCTGTGGCGCGTGATGAGTTCGAGCAGGGCGGCCTTGAGCTTTTTTTCGCCGCCGAAGATGACGTCGCGTTCCTGAAGGTCGGTTGAGAAGCTTAAGCGGTGCAGTTCCGGGCCCGACGACAGGGCGCCCCGGATGTCCCAGGTGTAGACCGCGCAGCCGATGGGGCCGTGCACCAGATGCAGGGCGTCGGCGATGGGGTAGAGGACCACCCGCGACCCGCAGAACACGCAGGCCCGCTGGCTCACCGCCCCGGCCAGGCTGTCGCGGTTGCAGGCCATGGCGAAGGGTCCGCTGCCCTTGACGTGGACCTGATCCTTGCGCTCTTCGAGGATGGCGTGTTCCATGCAATCTCCCTTTCCGGCCGACTCGGCGGGCCGGATGCGGAAAGGGGGATTACAAGGGTCGTGCCATGAAGTTATCTCGCTGATATCAAAGGATATCTCTTGTTTTCGGACGGGCTTTGCGACAACAAAAACGTAGAAGGGAGGCTACAAAAGTGTAGGGTGTTTGGAGGGTGGGAGAGAAGGGAGGGAGCGAGCGGAGAATGTGGAGGGGCAGGGCTGCGGGCGGAGGGTCATTCTTGACAAGGATGTTTTCAATGACGCAAATGAAAATATCGGGACGGATGAAGACTTGATCGTAACTCGTGACACGTGTATTTTCGTCGCGATCATCGGCGTGGGTGGTTTTCTGGGAATGGACGCCACGATGTCGCCATCCGTGTCAATCATTGCAAAATCACAAACAAGCGCATCCTGCTTCCTGGTGCAAGCAAAGAAGCGGTCAAAGTGGCGCCGAATTCAAATATGCCGACGAACTGTTCTTTCTTTTGGGGCCATCATGCCTCTCCAGGCGTAAGGGCGCTTGCCAAAAAAAGTTGGAAATTTTTTGTCGTCACTTCTTGCGCCAAGCATTGTTCACTGTTGTAGATGGAAAAATATCGTCTCTTTGTGAAGGTGCGGGCCATGTTACGCTGGTTGTGTTAAGGATATGGCAGGCGACGTACAGGCCCGTAATAAATTTTCAGTCACGTGTAATGTCGAGGAACGTATGAAGCAGTCACGCAGAAATATTTCGTTTTTGTATCTTTGTTCATTGTGCATTGTTGTTTCGTTTGCAAGTTTTATATATACAGATCGAGCTTACGCAAAACTGTCCATAAATCTCTCCGTCGAGGGCGAAATACATAATACCCCGGAGACGTTCACCGGCAAAGCCACGGCGTACTTCAGCGGCGGCGGCATATTAACCCTCACGACGAACCAGGGCGTGACCTGCCAGGGCGAATACATCAACACGGACGATAACCAAGGAAACGGAACGGTCGTCTGCGAAGATGGTCGGTTGGGCTCTTTTAACTTTGTCGCCTCTGGTTTTACTGGCAACGGTGAAGGATTGATAGATACGAAGCCTTTTGCGTTTCGCATCGGAAAGTAGTGCGTGCGACCAATATGGACAGCCATTTGCCCACTGAACACATTGAAAAACCAAATCTTGTTTCAGGTTGGCCGTATTGATTTCATCGTGCAATACGTCATTACGCGATGAAAGGCTCACAGAGTGGATAGTATTGTTTTTGAGAAACGAAATACCCGGAACAATATTACCTTATAGCCTTTTGTTGTGGCAATGGACCTGTCACTCCTCCGGGCAGACCTCGGCCAGAAAATCCTTGAACCACTGTTCGTTGCGCACGGGGTCAAGGTCGGTGTCGGTGCGGATGTGCTCGCAGGAAGGCAACGCTTCGTCAAGACGAGATTGTTCAAGCCATTTTTGGCATTCCTCTGGTTTGTTGGTACGAGACGCAACACAAGCGAGGTTGTAGCCTGCAATTTTTGGATTGAGCCGACGGGCTTCAAGAAATTTTGATCCTGCGAGAGTTAATAATCTCACCCGTTCGTCTTCATCCTCAGTTAATGTAGGAGATGAAATACGTAATAAGGCGATCCCCCAATTGTTGAGCGCTTCGTGATAATCCGGTTTGATGCGGCATGCCTGCTCGTATTTTTCGAACGCTTCGTAAAGAAGCTTCCGCCGTTCTTCTGGATCAGGCGTCAGGTACGAGTTGATCAGTTTGCCAAGGGCAACCCCCCAATTGTTGAGAGCCGTATGATAATCCGGTTTGATACGGAGAGCCTGCTCATATTGTCTAAATGCATTGCGAAAGAGTGATAGACGTTTTTGCGTTGACAAATTAGAGTCAAATAAAGCAATATCACTAAGTACATTACCCAAGTTGTTGTAGGAAGTATGGCTGTCTGAGGTGATGGAGATTGCCTTTAAATAGGCTTCTTTTGCTTCGTGTAGTAATTGAATTTTTTCTGTATTTTCGGCATTGCGAGCAAGTAGTTGTTTTGACAATCCGATGCCAAAGTACGCTTGTGCCGCATTTGTATCGATACTTGCCGCCTCTTCCCATGCCTTGAGAGCGGCAGAATAATCCCCCTTCTCCTGCGCAAGAAGTGCTTCTCCAGCAAACTTGCTGTACGTATCCTCATCTTGCTCTGAGGCAATCTTTGCGGCGCGTCGAGATGAAGGGCTTGAGGCGGCATCTGGATTTGTTTGTGTCACAAGAAGAGAAGATAATTTTTCTTTCTCGACGTTTAGATCATCAAGGAGTTGTTTTGCGCTATGAATAGCAGTTTGTGTTTCTTCGAGTAATATTGTAGCCGTATTTGTAGCGATCCGTGTTTCATCGAGTTGATTTTTTGCATCGCGTGTGGCTATTTTTAATTCACTAAAAAGGATGTTGGCATTTTCTGTGACTTGTTGAATGTCATGGAACTTATTTTGTGCTTTTTCGTGTATGTCAACTACCTTTGCAAGGCTTTCTGATGCAGTTCTTTCTGATTTTCTTATTTTCCTCATCAACAGTCTGTAGATAATTGGAATTGATGCTGCGGCAATAGTGGCTATTATAGAAATAAATGATAACCACAAGTCAAAGTACTTAATTTTGTTCTCAACCAACTCCTTCGCGTTCTGCGTCTCCTTCTCCACCTCTTGCTTCACACCACTTTCGAATTCCCGAAGCCGCTTCTCCGTCTCCTTCTGATCCCGCTCACGGAGCCCCAGATACTCCCGCTCTTTCCGCTCCAATTCATCCAGCCGCCACTGCAATTTATCCAACTTCGCTGCCGTTTCCGTATCCGTCGCAACAGGCGGCTTCTGCGCGGCGACAACCCCCGCATCCCAGCCCCACAGCCCGAGCAACCCCGCCGCAAGCGCGATACAAAAAAACAGTCGCCGCATATTCGCCTGTCCTTTTCGGGGCAAGCGGACCCCGATAGTCATTCGCATGTCGCAATCAAAATACGCGGCGGCGCATGTCGCGTCAACGAAGCGCAGCCGGTTTCCGGCAGAGAAGTGCAGGGTGATCCGCCGGACTGTACGCCGCTGAATGCGAAAAACGAAAAAGGCCCCACGAGAGCATATCCCGAGGGGCCTTTGATGCCTTCAAAGTCGCGGCTTATTTCACCACGCGCACCAATTTGGCCAGATTGGGGCTGAACATGGCGATGGCCACAAGCGCCAGGATGATGAGCAGCTTCATCTGCATGGCCAGCTTGTCGATCTTGCCGTCGAGCTTGGCGATGTCGGCGCGTGTCGCGCAAAGGAGCGTGTTCACGTCAGATTGGTTGGCATTTTCGGCCTGGGTGAGGTCGGTCGACGAGGCCGTGGCCGATTTTCTCCGGGTCAGCACTGCCGCGCCTGGGCTGCCGCCCCCATGTCCGTAGCAGGCACGGCGGGCAAAATGTCGCTCACGTCCGCCTTGCAAAGCGCGACATCCAGCCGGAACCCCAGCACGGCGGCCGCATCCATGAGCTGGCCGATGGTGGACTGGTGGTCCAGGTCGAGGATGCGCCGCACCTGTCTGGCGTCGCAGTGCAGAAGCCTCGCGAAATGCAGCCGGGAGACGCCCTGGTCGCGAAGCGCCTGATAGATGGCCAGCTTGATCTGCGCCAGGGGCGCGGGGCCGACGGTGGGCTGCCCCGGCTTGGGCGCGGATGCGGGCGGAATATCCTGGTGGTCGTCCATGTATCCGGCCAGGGCTACATGCAGGGCGTCCTGCGCCCATTCAAGGGCCAGGGCCGGGGTGTCGCCGTAGGTGATGGCCTCGGGAACGTCCGGGAAGATGGCCATGACGTCGCCGTTGCCGAGGGTCTTCAAGATGACGGGATAGGTATACATACGTCCTCCGTATGCGGCGGTCATGTGGAGCGGGCCGGATCGCTACAGCACGTCCTTGGGGTCGAGGCCGAGCTGGCGGCAGATATCCTTGAGAAAATCCGGGTCCATGTCCCGGCTGCCGTGGGTCGGGACGGTTGTCCGCCTGCCCTGGTGAATGACCCAGACGTGGCCGCCCTTGCCGCGTCCTTCGATGATGCTGACGCCGTGGCGGCGCAGACGTCTGAGAAATTCTTTGCCCTTCACCACGTCAGGAGTAGGACATAAATGTCCCGGCGTCAACGGCCGCCTGCCAAAAAAAATCCGCCCCGTCGGCGCGGCGTTCCAACGGGGCGGGGTTGGGCAATGGCCCAATTGCGGAGGGGTGTCGTTAGGTGAACAGACGCTCTTCGGCGGCCTCGCCGCCCTCCAGCGCGTCCAGGATCTCATCCACGGCGTCCTCGCTGTCGATGCCCTTGTACCAATA
>Ga0209467_1003212_pt1 | contig 10849 bp, 20 predicted proteins | sample Higcelwee11metaG_FD_187175 | JGI IMG/M metagenome (GOLD analysis project Ga0209467, IMG submission 187175) | Freshwater pond sediment microbial communities from the University of Edinburgh, under environmental carbon perturbations - High... | ecosystem: Environmental > Aquatic > Freshwater >...
ATCGTCGATCATGGTGATGGAGCCGATCATGCGCCTTGAGGTTCGCACGCCGGGCGACTATATGGGCGGGGTCCTGGGTGACCTCCAGGCGCGACGCGGGATCGTCACCTCGACGACGCCAAGACCGCCGCTACAGGTCATCGAGGCCGACGTGCCCCTCGCAGAGCTGGTTGGTTACACAACTACCTTGCGGTCGGCCACTCAAGGCCGCTCGTCGGCCAGCATTCACTTCTCTCGTCACTCCCCCGCGCCCCCCAAGCTCTCTCGCCTCATCTTCGAGCCCCTCGTAGATGATCGTGTAAAGAGCGAACCGTGATCATCATGCGCATGAGCCCTCCTGAACTCGCCCCCAACCGCGCCGCCGATGCGGCAGAGAGGGGAAAGGTGATCTTCAGGGTGGCCAACTTCGCAACGACCGGCTAAGCGCGGTTGTTGCGTCTTCTCGGAGTCGCTGTCCACCACCCCGGACAACCACTCCGATCAGCCCGAATCCATCGAGCCCGCCGCGCCGGCCATTCACCGAGCAGGCTGGTACGTCAGAAACGAACAGGACCGTCATCTCATGGCCAGCACCAACAAGATTCGTATTCGTCTCAAGGCCTACGACCACAAGCTGCTGGATCGGAGCGCCGGGGAGATCGTTGAGACCGCTCGTCGCACTGGCGTGCGCATTCGGGGGCCCTTCCCCCTGCCCACGACGGTCTCCCGTTGGACGGTTCTTCGTGGCCCTCACGTCGACAAAAAGTCCCGTGAGCAGTTCGAGCGCCGCACACATCACCGCCTCCTCGACATTCTTGAGCCCACTCAGCAGACCGTGGACGCGCTCATGAAGCTCGACCTCTCGGCTGGTGTTCACGTCGAGATCAAGCTGTCCTGAGCGGACATCCTTCCCACTGATTCAGTCGGGCGCCTCATCCTTGAGTCCAAGGGTGAAGAACTGGCGTCACGATGGAGCTCAAAGATGCCTACGATTGACGTAGTCAACACAGCCAAGGAGACCGTCGGCTCAGTCGAGCTGCCCGACGATATCTTTGGCGTCGAAGTGAAAGAGCACCTCTTCTACACGGTGGTGCGGTACCAGCTCGCCAACCGTCGCGCCGGCACCCACAAGGTGAAGTCCCGGTGTGAGGTGTCCGGCGGTGGTCGCAAGCCTTTCAAGCAGAAGGGCACCGGCCGCGCTCGTCAGGGCACGATCCGCGCCCCCCAGATGCGGGGCGGCGGTGTCGTCCACGGGCCGACCCCTCGCGACCACGGCTTCAAGGTCTCCAAGAAGGTCCGCCGCGCGGCCCTCTGCTGCGCCCTCTCCCGGCGCGTGCAGGAGTCCAAGTTCATCGTGTTCAACGCCTTTGAGCTCTCCGCGGTGAAGACCAAGGAGTTCCGCAAGGTGATGGACAGCTTCGGCTTCGACGATCTGCTGCTCATCCTCCCCGAGAAGGACAACGCCGTCTACTTGTCGGCGCGTAACCTTCCCGATGTGCAGGTGCTTCCGGTCGCTGGGCTCAACGTTTACGACGTGCTCAAGCACAAGAACATCGCGGTCACCAGCGCCGCGGTCGACTCCATCGTGTCGCGGCTGGGGAGGTGAGAGATGGCGCAGATTCATGATGTCCTCCTCCGTCCGTTGACCACCGAGAAGGGCGCCGTTCTGGAGTCCTCCGAGAACACCTACATCTTCGCGGTTGGCCTCAAGGCCAACAAGATCCAGATCAAGGCCGCTGTTGAGGCCTTCTTCGGGGTGAGCGTCGAGGCGGTGCGGACTTCGGTGGTCCGTGGCAAAAACAAGCGTTTCGGTCGCCACTCCGGGCGTCGTTCTGACTGGAAGAAGGCTTACGTCAAGCTCGCGAGCGGTGACGTGCTGAACTTCTTCAGCGACGAAGCCCAGGCCTGAGGTCATTGAGGTAGACATGGGAACCAAGAGCTTCAAGCCTACGAGCAACGGCCTCCGTTTCAAGACGGTGTCGGACTTCGCTGAGATCACCACGGCGTCTCCTGAGCGTTCGTTGGTCCTTCCGATGCGTGGCACGGGCGGTCGCAACAACTTCGGCCGCGTCACCAGCCGCTTCCGCGGGGGTGGTCACAAGCGCCGCTACCGTCTGATCGACTTCCGGCGTGACAAGCAGGGTGTTCCCGGCTGCGTCGCGTCCGTGGAGTACGATCCCAACCGCACCGCCAACATCGCGCTCATCCACTACAAGGATGGCGAGAAGCGGTACATTCTGCACCCCAACAACCTGAAGGTTGGCGACACCATCGTCACCTCAGACCAAGCGGACATCAAGCCTGGCAACGCGATGCGTCTCGCCTCCGTTCCGTTGGGTACTTGGGTGCACAACGTAGAGCTCTACCCGTCTCGCGGCGGCCAGCTCTGCCGCTCCGCGGGCAGCTACGCTCAGGTCATGGCGAAGGAGAACAGCTACGTCCTCCTCCGTCTCCCCTCTGGCGAGCTTCGTCGTGTTCACGAGAACTGCCTCGCCACCATCGGCCAGGTCGGTAACCTTGAGCACGAGAACATCTCTCTGGGTAAGGCGGGTCGCGCACGGTGGTTGGGGCGTCGTCCTCACAACCGCGGCGTCACCATGAACCCCATCGACCACCCGCACGGTGGTGGTGAGGGCAAGACCTCCGGCGGTCGTCACCCAGTGACGCCCTGGGGTCAGCCCACTCGTGGATACAAGACTCGCTCGCGCAAGAAGCCGAGCACCGCCTTCATCGTCAAGCGCCGTAAGTAAGTTCAGGAGTTCTCGTGGCACGCTCAATCAAGAAGGGCCCCTTTGTGGATGCCCACCTGGAGAAGAAGGCGGTCCTCGCCCGGAGCTCCGGCCAAGGCGCCCCTGTCGTCAAGACCTGGAGCCGGCGCTCAACCATCCTCCCCGACTTCATCGGGTTGACGTTCGCGGTTCACAACGGTAAAAAGTTCGTGACTGTGTACGTGACGGAGAACATGGTCGGGCACAAGCTCGGTGAGTTTTCCCCTACCCGTACCTTCTTCGGCCACGCCGCGGATCGGAAAACTAAGGTGCGCTAAGCGCGCGAGGGGTCGCGCTACAGTCGCGACCCCCGCGCTCCACAGCGTGCCCATCACTTCGCTCACAGAGCGATAGGGTCATCAAATGGAGTCTACAGCCATTCTCCGATTCGCGCGGGTGTCGGCCCAGAAGGCCCGCCTCGTGGCCGATCTGATTCGCGGTCGGGATGTTGGGCAGGCGCTTGAGGTGTTGACGTTCACCACCAAGAAGTCCGCCCCGCTTATCAAGAAGCTCATCGAGTCTGCGGTCGCAAACGCTGAGCACACCTCCAAGATCAAGTCCAGCGAAGTTGACATTGACGCTCTGTACGTCAAGTCGATCATGGTTGATCAGGGGACCACACTTCGTCGTTTCCGGCCTCGCGCGCAGGGGCGGGCTACCCCGATCCGCAAGCAGACCGCCCACATCACCGTGGTCCTTGGGACGCGGGAGGAGTAAGTCGTCATGGGTCAAAAAGTTCACCCTGTCGGCTTCCGAGTCGGCATTGTTCGTGGTTGGGATGCCCAGTGGTATGCCGACAAGAACTACCAGCGGTTCCTCCATGAGGACATCGCGATCCGGAAGTACGTCAAAGAGAAGTACGCCCAGGCGAGCATCTCTCGCGTGACCATTGAGCGCGCCGCCAACAAGGCGAAGGTGTTCATCCACGCGGCGAAGCCTGGCATCATTCTCGGCAAGCGCGCCACTGGGCTGGAGAGCCTGCGGAGCGATCTGCAGAAGCTCACGTCCACCGAGATCTATCCGAACGTCGTTGAGGTTCGGAAGGTTGAGACCGACGCGCAGCTCGTGGCCGAGAACATCGCCGCCCAGCTCGTCAAGCGTGTGTCCTTCCGTCGCGCCCTCAAGAAGGCGATGACCCAGGCGACGCGCTCCGGCGCTAAGGGTGTCAAGGTTATGTGCAGCGGGCGTCTCGGCGGGGCTGAGATGTCTCGTCGTGAATGGTACCACGAGGGACGAGTTCCCCTACACACCCTCCGTGCCGACATCGACTACGGCTTCGCTGAGGCGAAGACGACATACGGTGTCATTGGCGTCAAGGTTTGGGTGTTCAAGGGTGAGATTCTGCCCGGTGACGATGAGCGTTGAGGCCGTCCTGGCCCAGGAGTGTTCAGTACCATGCTGTCTCCCAAGCGTGTCAAGTACCGCAAGCAGCAGAAGGGCAGGATGAATGGGCTGTCGTACCGCGGCAGTGACGTCTCCTTCGGCGAGTTTGCTCTTCAGGCCACAGGTTGTGGCCGTATCACCGCACGTCAGCTCGAGGCGGCGCGTATTGCGCTGACCCGTCACGTGAAGCGCGGTGGAAAAGTCTGGATCCGGATTTTCCCGGACAAGCCCATCTCCAAGAAGCCGGCCGAGACCCGAATGGGTAAAGGTAAGGGCGCTCCTGAGCTGTGGGTCGCGGTGATTCAACCCGGTCGCGTCTTGTACGAGATCGAGGGTGTCGCCGAGGACGTGGCGATGGAGGCTCTTCGTCGCGCTGGCCACAAGCTTCCGCTTGAGTGGCGTGTCGTCAAGCGGGAAGGGGTCATCTGATGAAGTTCACTGAGCTCACAAGCCTCTCTGACGAGCAGCTTGTACACAAGGAGCTGGCGCTTGAGCGCGAGCTCACGGCGTTCCGTTTTCGGCTCTTCACCAACCAGCTGGACGACAACTCCAAGCTGAAGAAGATCCGCAAGGACATCGCCCGCGTTCAGACGGCGGCTCGCGCTCGCGAGCTGGCCCAGGGGCTCGCCCCGAACGGTCTGCGGGATCGGTTCAAGTCTACTTTCCAGGCCCAGGCCCTCGGTGGCCGCCAGGAGGGATCGTCCTTCCTCAAGGGTGTGGTTGACAAGGCCGGCGGTAACGAGTAAGTAGCAGTGCCCGACGCCGAGCGTGTCGGGCTCCGCTCTCTCGTCCTTCGATGTTCATGGTACCGGGTCGGGTGGTTCCTCCGGTACGTAGTACGATACTCTCCTGGTCTGAGTCCTGCTTCGGTGGGAGACCCGCCAGGGCACCAGTAACCCGCGTTGGCGTTCATCGTCGGCGTATTCTGCACATGTGAGCAGATCTAATGTCCGCAGAGAACAGCGATAGTTCGGGCCGTCGCCTGCTGACCGGTCGTGTCGTCTCCAACAAGATGGACAAGACCGTCGCGGTTGAGGTTGTCCGGCGTGTCAAGCATCCCAAGTACGAGAAGTACGTCAACCGCCGCAACGTGTTCAAGGCGCACGATGAGGCCAACGAGTGCCAGCTTGACGACGTTGTCGTCATTCAGGAGTCTCGTCCTCTCTCTCGCACCAAGCGTTGGCTTGTCGTCGAGCGGCGTCCCCACCACGGTTGATGTTCGAGTCGCTCGCCTGGCGTGCCGGGTGAGGTCGGAGGACTTATGATCCAGAATCTTACGGTCTTGGAGGTCGCAGACAACAGCGGCGCCAAGAAGCTCCGTACCATCAAGGTGATCGGCGGCTCTCGTCGTCGATATGCGTCGATTGGTGACGTTGTGGTCGTCTCGATTCGTGAGGCGCTCCCCAACGGCAAGGTGAAGAAGGGCGATGTGGCGCGAGCCGTCATCGTGCGGACCAGCAAAGAGGTTCGCCGCCCCGATGGCACCTACATCCGTTTCGACAACAACTCTGCCGTCCTCATCAACAAGGATGGAGAGCCCATCGGCACTCGTATCTTCGGGCCTGTGGCGCGCGAACTTCGCGCCAAGAAGTACATGAAGATCGTGTCTTTGGCTCCCGAAGTCCTCTAGCAGCTCAGGAGCGTGCCATGTCGGCGCCCAAATTTAAGATCAAGCGTGGCGACACCGTAGTGGTTGTCGCGGGCCGTCACAAGGGGAGCCGGGGCAAGGTCCTCACGGTCATCCCTGAGGACTCTCGGGTTGTGGTCGAGGGCGTTGCCCTCGTCAAGCGTCACCAAAAGGGCGCTGGCGAGCAGCCTGGCCAGATCATTCAGAAAGAGGCCGCGATTCACATCTCGAACGTCGCCCTCTGGAGCGAGTCCTTGCAAAGCCGCGTCAAGGTCGGCCTCAAGGTCGCTGAGGACGGTCGTAAAGTCCGGGTCGATCGTAAGACTGGCGCGCTGCTCGATTGAGCATCGGTCGATAGGAGATTCCCCTCATGGTTCCCCGCCTCAAAGAACGGTACATGACCGAGCTGGTGCCTAAGCTCAAGCAAGAGCTTGGCAGCACCAACATCATGTGTGTTCCTCGCCTTGAGAAGATCGTGGTCAACACCTCCATCAAGGAGGCCATCCAGAACCAGAAGCTGCTCGATACGGCGGCTGAGGAGCTGGCGGTGATCACGGGTCAGAAGGCCCTCATCCGTCGTGCGCGCAAGTCCATCGCGAACTTCAAGCTTCGTGAAGGCATGGCCATCGGCGCCAAGGTCACGCTTCGCGGCGACCGTATGTGGCACTTCTTCGATCGGCTCCTCTCGGTGGCCATCCCCCGCATCCGCGACTTCCGTGGGCTTAGCTCCAAGGGGTTCGACGGTCGTGGTAACTACTCGCTCGGTCTCACTGAGCAGATCCTCTTCCCTGAGATCAACTACGACAAGGTCGTGAAGATCCACGGGATGAACATCACCTTCGTCACCACCGCGAAGACGGACGCTGAGGCCCGGGCTCTCCTGGTCAGCCTCGGCTTCCCGTTCCGCTCCTAGGAGTAGCTCATGGCCAAAAAGTCCATGATCGCGAAGTCTCAGCGGAAGGCCAAGTTCTCGACCCGCCAGCACAACCGGTGCAAGGTGTGTGGTCGGCCCAGGGCCTACTACCGTGACTTTGACCTGTGTCGCATCTGCTTGCGGAACATGGCGCTGCGGGGCGAGCTCCCTGGCGTCACCAAGGCAAGTTGGTAGTTCGCTGAGATCGTTAGCCGAGCTTCATTGGCCCGGTCGGTGGTAGGTCTCGTGCAAAACGCATGAGAAACCAGCACCGTATAGGAGAGTTCTGATGTCGATGACCGATCCGATCGCAGACCTGCTGACCAGGATTCGGAACGCCAGCCAGGCGCGTCATCCCACGGTCGTGGTGCCCCGGTCAAAGATCAAGCTGGAGCTGGTGAAGATCCTCAAGCAGGAGGGCTTCATCGAGGGCTTCATTGATGTTCCCGAGGGTCCCCAAGGGCAGATCAAGATCTTCCTGCGTTACGACGCGGCCAACCGTGGAGTGATCCGCGGGCTTGACCGTGTCTCCAAGCCTGGTTGCCGGAAATACGTGGGTCGCGATGAGATCCCGCGTGTCCGTAACGGCCTTGGCCTCGCCATCCTCACTACGCCGAAGGGCGTGCTTACCGGCCAGCAAGCGCTCCACGCGGGCGTTGGCGGTGAGCTGCTCTGCTACGTCTGGTAGCAGGGATAGGAGTCTGTCATGTCGCGCGTAGGTAAGATGCCTGTTCAGATTCCCGCCGGGGTAAAGCTCACGGTCGGGGATAACGTGGTGGTCAGCGGGCCCAAGGGTCAGCTTGAGCGTGTCCTCGTCGAGGGGATCACGATTGAGCAGGCTGGTGGCGCTGCGCACCTTCACCGCAGCTCCGAGGAGCGTAACATCCGGGCCAACCACGGCCTGATGCGCGCGCTCCTCAACAACATGGTGGTTGGCGTCACGAAGGGTTTTGAGCGTCGGCTCGAGATCATCGGCGTCGGCTACAAGGCCGAGATGAAGGGCACCAAGCTTGTCCTGAGCCTCGGTTATTCCCATCCAATTGAGTTCTCGCCCCCTGCCGGGATCTCCATCGCTGTCGACACCAAGGCGAACAAAATCGTCGTGTCGGGAGCTGACAAGGAGGCCGTCGGCCAGGTCGCCTCGGACATCCGTGGCTACCGCTCTCCTGACTCCTACAAGGGGAAGGGTGTGCGGTATGAGGGTGAGCGTGTCCGGCTCAAGGCCGGCAAGTCCGCGAAGAAGTAGGAGTGCGCCATGGGTAAGACCAATCCCTCTCAGGTCGCGCGTGAGCGCCGCAAGGTCTCGATTCGTAAGCGCGTGAGCGGCACGGTGGAGCGTCCGCGCCTCACCGTCTTCCGCAGCGCGTCCCACATCTACGCCCAGGTGGTCAACGACGAGAGTGGTCACACCCTCGTCGCGGCGTCCACCCGGTCCCCCGAGCTCAAGGAGCTTGAGGGGCATCGTGGAAACATCAACGCGGCTGCAGCGGTCGGCAAGCTCCTCGCGGAGAAAGCGGCCGCCGCGAACGTCACCAAGGTCGTTTTCGACCGAAACGGCTATCTCTATCACGGTCGCGTCAAGGCGCTCGCCGACGCTGCTCGTGAGGGTGGTCTCGACTTCTAAGCGACTGGCGATGGCCCGCAGCGGAGGATTCAAGTGAACAAGGTATCCCGCAGTCGTCGTCAGGATGCTGATGACGGTCTGATTGAGAAAGTGATCCATGTCAACCGCGTCGCGAAAGTCGTCAAAGGCGGCCGTCGCTTCAGCTTCTCGGCGATCGTCGTGGTCGGCGATGGCGAGGGGCAGGTTGGCGTAGGCATGGGCAAGGCCAACGAGGTGCCCGAGGCAATCCGCAAGGCCACGAACAAGGCCAAGGCGAGCCTGCTCAAGGTCGCGATGGTGGACGGCACTGTGCCGCACATCAGCCGCGGTGAGTATGGTTCGGGTACCGTTGTGCTTCGTCCTGCGGCGCCGGGTACGGGCGTTATCGCGGGTCCGGCTGTGCGTGCCATCATGGACGCCGTCGGTTACCGCAACGTCCTCTCCAAGAGCCTGGGCTCCAGCAACCCCTACAACGTGGTGCGTGCGACCTTCGCTGCCCTCGAGCAGCTTGAGTCGCCGGAGCAGTTCGCGGTTCGGACCAACCAGGACCTCGACAAGGTGCTCTCCAACTACAACGTCGGCGCGCGGGTTTGGCGCTCCGCGTGATGCGGGCGTCGAGCTGAGCGCGTGAGAACGCAAGAGGTTTCGCCGTGAAAATGCTCAAGGTCACGTTGACCCGTTCAACGATTGGCACCACGGATAGCCAGACCGCGACCGTGATCGGGCTCGGGCTCCGGAAGATTCATTCTTCCCGGGTTCTCGAGAACACCCCCTCGGTTCGTGGCATGGTCAAGAAGGTCATTCATCTCGTTCATGTCGAGGAAGTCGAGGCCTGATCGGGCCCGCAGGTGAGGATGGGCGGCGCTTGTTTTCGCCTGTCCTGCGCCGCGCCTGTCTTCCCTTCGACTCTGGAGTTTCTGATGGCGAACGAACTCTCCAACCTCAAGCCGGTCCCCGGCTCCACGAAGAAGCGCATGCGCGTCGGTCGTGGAGAGGGCTCTGGTAAGGGCAAGACCTCCGGTCGTGGCCAGAAGGGCCAGGGCTCCCGCGCCGGTGAAGGTGTGCGTCCGGGCTTCGAGGGCGGTCAAATGCCCTTGCAGCGGCGCCTCCCCAAGCGCGGCTTCACGAACATCTTCGCGAAAGACTACACCATCATGAACATTGGCGACCTCAACGGCCGCTACGTGGCCGGTGATGTTGTCGATCTTGACGGTCTCAAGTCGCGTGGCCACGTTTCGTATGTTGGTCGCGATGGTCTCAAGATCCTCGGGGCTGGTGAGCTCGAAGTCGCTCTCACCATCAAGGCTGCGAAGTTCAGCGAGACGGCTCGCGCGAAGATCGTAGCGGCTGGTGGTGTGGCTGAGGAGATCTGACGTGTTCTCATCCCTGGCCGATGTCTGGAAGATGCCGGATCTCCGGAGTCGCATCTTCTTCACGCTGGCGTTGCTAGCGGTCTATCGGCTCGGGATCTTCATCCCGGCTCCCGGGGTGGATCGAGCGGCTCTCTCCGAGTTCTTCCAGTCGGGGTCCAACACGTTGTTTGGGCTCTACGACATGTTCTCGGGCGGCGCGCTGGAGCAGTTCAGCGTCTTCGTGCTCGGCATCATGCCGTACATCAGCGCCTCGATCATCATCCAGGTGCTGAGCTCTACGGTGCCGCAGCTCGAGCGTCTGTCCAAAGAGGGGCAGACCGGGCGCAACAAGCTCAACCAGTACACCCGTTACCTCACGATCGTCATCGCCCTCGTCCAGTCTGGCAGCATCGCTGTTGGTTTGGAGCAGATGAAGGTCGGCAACGGGGAGTCTGTGGTGATCGCCGTCGGCTGGGGCTTCCGCCTCATGACGATGATCACGATGACCGCGGGGAGCTGCTTCGTGATGTGGCTTGGTGAGCAGATCACCGAGCGCGGCATCGGCAGCGGCTCATCGCTCATCATCACCGCGGGCATCGTCGCCGGGCTCCCGACGGGGGCCTACCAGCTCGCGCAGAAGGTCGGCAACGGGGACATGAACCTCCTCGGCGTCACCTTGCTTGTGCTCTTCATGTTCGCGGTGCTCGTGGGCATCGTGTTCATTGAGCGCGGCCAGCGGCGAGTGCCCATTCAGTACGCCAAACGTGTCGTCGGGCGTCGTGTGTACGGCGGGCAAGAGACACATCTGCCGTTGAAGGTGAACGTGGCCGGGGTCATCCCGCCTATCTTCGCCAGCGCGGTGTTGATGTTCCCCGCCACGCTCTCGACCCTGCTGAACAGCGACAACGTCATCTTGGGGCGCGTCGTCGGGGCGTTCACCCCTGGCGCCTGGCTGTACAACACGGTCTATGTCGGGTTGATCATCTTCTTCGCCTACTTCTACACGGCGGTGACGTTCAACCCGGTGGACGTGGCAGACAACCTCAAGAAGCAGGGCGGCTTCATCCCCGGTGTTCGGCCTGGTCGTCAGACCGCCGAGTACATCGACCGGATCCTCAGCCGGCTCACCTTGGGCGGTGCGCTGTACCTTGCGGCGGTCTGTGTGATCCCGACCCTGCTCATCACGCAGTATGGGATCCCGTTCTACTTCGGCGGCACCGGCCT
>Ga0209467_1003213_pt1 | contig 10848 bp, 6 predicted proteins | sample Higcelwee11metaG_FD_187175 | JGI IMG/M metagenome (GOLD analysis project Ga0209467, IMG submission 187175) | Freshwater pond sediment microbial communities from the University of Edinburgh, under environmental carbon perturbations - High... | ecosystem: Environmental > Aquatic > Freshwater > Pond...
CCTCTTCTTAAAACGATTCTGGATGATTAACCGGAAGTTATCTACCGGTCATTGTCGCGACGGCGGTCATGTGAGCGATTCTCACGGTTTCCGCGGTTTCCGTCACGTGGTCCCTGATGGTCTCTTCTTTCAGTGTGTTCGCGTTTTGGCGGCTCAACATAGCCTTCCGGCTTGGGGATGAGCGGCTTGCGTGACAGCCTCAGCTTGCCGGTCTTCTGATCAACCTCTATCAGCACTACCTCAACAATGTCACCCTCCTTGAACAGTTCCTCAACAGTGCCTACTTTTTTCCAGTCCATCTCCGAGATATGGAGTAGCCCATCCTTGTTAGGAAGGATCTCGACAAAGGCTCCGAACTGTGTTATAGTCTTTACCTTTCCGGTGTATACCTTTCCAACCTCCGGAACAGCGCATATGGCGTTGATCCTGTCAAGGGCGGCCCTGATGACTTCGTAATTATCGCCGAAGACGTCGACCATACCCTGGCCGTTGATCTCCTCAATAACAATCGTAGCACCTGTAGTTGCCTGAATATCCTGTATGATCTTGCCACCGGGGCCGATCACTGCGCCTATCATCTCCTTGGGTATGTAGATCTTCTCTATCCTCGGGGCATGAGGCTTGAGCTCGGGCCTGGGCTCGGCTATTGTCTCCTGCATGATGTCAAGGATATGAAGCCTTCCGATGCGCGCCTGGCTCAGTGCCTGCTTCAGCACCTCGAACGACAGTCCGTCAACCTTGATGTCCATCTGGGTTGCAGTTATGCCGTCTCGGGTACCTGTGACCTTGAAGTCCATGTCGCCCAGATGATCCTCATCACCGAGGATGTCTGACAACACGGCAAATTTCTTTCCGTCCTTGTCAGAAATGAGTCCCATTGCGATGCCTGACACCGGTTTGGCAAGTTTGATGCCTGCATCCATAAGTGCCAGTGTTCCTGCACATACTGTTGCCATTGATGATGAGCCGTTTGACTCAAGTATATCTGACACTACCCGGATTGCATACGGGTTGGTTTCATCAGGAGGCATCATGTTCTTCAGAGCCCTGTGTGCCAGGTTGCCATGGCCTATCTCCCTCCGGCTGGTTCCGCGGGCAGGCTTGGCCTCACCTGTTGCAAAGGGCGGGAAGTTATAGTGAAGGGTGAATTTGTCTGATCCCTGTCTGAGAACCTCGTCAATCATCTTCTGATCGAGTTTGGTACCGAGGGTAACTGTAGTGAGCGACTGTGTCTCACCGCGTGTGAAGATGGCTGAGCCGTGGGCTGCCGGCAGGGGATCGATCTCGCACCATATGGGGCGTATCTCATCCAGCCTGCGGCCGTCAAGGCGCTTGTGCTCATCAAGCACGAGGCGACGGGCGGCTTCCTTCTCAACATCGTGAAAATACCTGTTCACCAGCATCTTGTCAGCCGGTGCATCTTCGGGGAACTGAGCAAGAAAATCAGCTTTGATTGCATCAAAACCGTCAGAGCGGGTCTTCTTATCCGAACCGCTGGCTGCAAGGGTGTAGCACTTTGCATATGTCTCATCCCAGATCTTCTTGCGCAGATCTTCGTCATTCTTCTCGTGGCAGTATTCTCTCTTGACTGTCTTGCCAACCATCTCGGAGAGTTCCTTCTGTGCGATACACTGCGGCTTAATAGCCTCATGCGCAATGCGAAGCGCCTCGAGCATCACATCCTCGGATACCTCGTGCATCTCTCCCTCAACCATCATGATGTTCTCATATGTTGCACCCACGATGATGTCAAGATCAGCAGTTTCCACCTGCTCAAATGTCGGGTTGACGATAAATTCGCCATTGACCCTTGCAACCCTTACCTCGGAAATGGGTCCATGGAACGGGATGTCTGAGACTGCAAGCGCTGCCGAAGCAGCCAGTCCTGCAAGTGCGTCAGGCATAATATCCTTCTCAGCAGAGATGAGGTTGATTGTCACAAAGACCTCTGCATGGTAATCATCCGGGAAGAGAGGGCGAAGCACCCTGTCTACCAGTCGTGATACCAGAATCTCATTGTCGCCGGGTCTGGCTTCTCTCTTGAGAAAGCCGCCGGGGAAGCGGCCCGATGCCGCATACTTCTCCTTGTACTCAACAGACAGCGGCATGAAGTCGGTGTCTTCCTTTGCATCCTTGGCTGCAACTACAGTGGCCAGAAGCATGGTCTTACCCATCCTTACAACCACAGAGCCGTCAGCCTGCTTGGCCAGCTTGCCAGTCTCAATAACTATTGACCGGCCATCGCCAAGGTCAATACTTTTTTCAATTAACTTATACATGTATGTTTCAAATTATTACGGGATAATTGATAAATATGCGGGATATTTATCAGAGAATTAAAAAAGGCAATATGAAATTGCCTTTTCTGTCTTACTTGCGCAGGTTCAGCGCCTTGATTATTTCACGATACCTGCTTATATCCTTTAATTTCAGATAGTCAAGTAACCGCCTTCTTTTCCCGACCAGACTGATAAGCGCCCTCTGGGTACTGAAGTCTTTCTTGTTCTTCTTTAGGTGCTCTGTCAGGTGCGCAATCCTGTAGGAGAAAAGAGCAATCTGACCCTCAGCACTACCAGTATCCATTTCTGAAGATCCGAATGTCTTGAAAAATTCCTGTTTCTTCTCCGTTGTCAAATACATATCCTTATCCAATAGATTGTTAATAAATTCTCCAATTTTGGATCGCAAAGATACAACTCTATTTTGTAATAATTCAAACAATTTGAAGAATTTTTTGCATTTGACTGTCAGTTAACTCACTCTGGTACGGCTGCAGTGACTTCTGCAGGTGCCTTTATATTAAAGACGCAATATTGATGCCAACAGTTGCGCCGGATTAAAACTTTATATCTTAAATATTAACGTATTTCCCGGGCAGATGTTTTAAGAACTCACGGTTCCAGGAACAGTGAGTTTGAGCGGTTTATAATGTGGCCCCTGGTTATCAGGGAAGAACCTATTGCACAGTCGAGGCATCTGTGAAACCTGCACCGGAGGTTCCTGAGTTCCAGCAGCGCCTGGGAGGCAAAAGCCGACTCCGGTTTTAATCCCGCCTCTGCGAAGTCTGCAACCACACTGTTCTCCTCGGGGGGCAGCGAATCAAGGATATCGACGGCCCGGTCACACCACTCCTGCTGCTGCCTGCTCTTCCCGTAAACGAAAAGCAGTGGTGCCACAGCATTGATGATCAGGAGGTCTACCGACTGCTTTCCTGCACGGCCCGCGATGGAGGGGACCTCCTTCCCGAACTGGTAGTGGCGGCTCCAGTATCCTGAAGCGGTGACACCAAGCAGCCTCCTCAGGCTGTCGTTGTCACGGCATTCGAGCACCCGCGAAAAAAGTCCTTCGCTGTGCGTGAGCAGTGCTGCCAGCTGCGCGATCCTTACGGTGGGGAAGTTTGCAGGCCGAAGCCGGTGGAACTTCCACAGCCAGCCATCAGCGGGTTGAAGGGAGTATTTGATGCGCAGAACCCGGTATTCTCTTAAGAGCAGCAGGTAATAATCATCCCTGACAACCTCGCGGAATAGGGCTTCATCCAGCAGGCCCGCCGTCCCGAAGAGAAGCGCTTCCACCTGCAGCAGGTTGTCAGAGTGCTTCCTGATGACCTTCAGCGGAAGCCTGGAGGCCAGTATCTCAAAGGGATCGGTATTGACGCGGAATCCGAAATAGCGCGAAATGAGCCTGTAGAGAGTCTCCTCCCAGTCGTTTCCCGTCTTCACGAGTATCTCCCTGATCTCATCGCTCTTTCTCTCCAGGCGCTCCACTGCCACAGTCCAGAGCCAATGCTTGACAACAAATCCGTCGGTCATGCCTATCAGTCCGCCGCATGGCAGCGGCGACGGGTTGTTCACCAGCCCGAGGTAGTTCTCCCACAGAGCCGGGTCAAACAGGGGCCGTGCAGTCAGCAGGCGCCGCCCTGATGCAGTGTATACATCGGTATCCTCATTATGAACCAGGTGAAGGATCACGTTGTCATATGCGTGATCAGTATGGTGGCCGTGACGGTACCAGTCGGATGCATTTACGTGGATCTCAGTGTTGCCTGCCCATTCGGTGCCGGCAACGACCAGCCGCGTATTGAAGAAATCGGGTCCGGAGTCGCGGTTATACTCGCCCGGTGTTATCACCTCTATCGGCCCGGCGTCTTTGTCACACAGGCTCCCGCCGTCAAAGAAACGGTTTTTCCACACCCAGTGCAGGAACTCTTCTTTCATGATCGGTAATTGTTAAAATAAATGCAGCAAATCAAAGGTATGAACAAGCGGTGTATTCAACAAAAAAAAATGGTCCGGAAGGGCAGGCCGGGTTGTTTCGGAAAAATTGAACAGGCTGGCATCTTCAGCGCTAAAAGGCCCGTAATCCGGGCTTCCCCTGTGAATTATTTGACCAAGAATGAAAAAATGGCGATGAAAGCGATGACAACGAACCGCTCTAATCGATAATTTTACTTATCCTATTGAAATTATTTAAAAAATTTCGTAACCCCTACCAGAAATGAACACTATTATTAAAATTGCGGCCGTACTGATTTTAGCAAGTCTGGCCCTTAGTGCAGAAGCACAGATCAAGGTTGATCTCAAGAAGAAACTTGAACAGCAGGTAAACAGAAGACTGAATCAGAAAGCTGACCAGGCCATTGACAAGACACTTGATGCAGTGGAAGACAGCATCACTGCTGACATGAAAAAGGATGGCAACAACGGCAATAATGATTCAGGTCAGAAGTCACAGGGTAAATCAGACCAGAACACCGGGGCACAGAAAAGCGGCCAGCAGGAGACAGCGCTGCAGTCATATTCAAAGTATGACTTCATCCCCGGCGAGAAAGTAATCTTTTACGATGATTTCAGCCAGGATGCCGTGGGCGACTTCCCTGCGCTGTGGAACACGAACGGATCGGCTGAGGTAGTTACCACCAATCTGTTTCCGGGTAATTGGATGAAATTTGTGATGGATGAGTGTGTCTGGACTGACGGGTTGCTCAAGCTGCCCGAAAACTATACAATTGAATATGATATTATTCCCATAGGCGGTCTGGAAGGTGAGCGTATGTCTGGCTGGCATATGAGGTTGATGCAGGCGAAAAACGTTAATGCATGGGATGGTGGATCAGCACCCGGCCAGGGTGGATTCCAGTTCCAGATTGAATATTTCGGCAGGCCCGGTTACAGCACCTGGCTTTATGGTGATGCATGTGCTGCTGCCAAGCTTAGCGGTTTTGTCGAAGGAGAGGATAAGAAGGAGAAAATGAACCAGAAATACCATATTGCCATATGGGTTCAGAAGACAAGAATAAGGCTGTACCAGGATCAGAACAAGATAATTGATCTGCCCAGGGCCTTTCCGGCTGGTTGCGTGAAGCCAGACAGGATTCGGTTTGAGTACGGTGCTGCAATGATAAGCAATGTCCGAATCGCCGTGGGCGCACCGGATATGCGCAACAAACTCATGACTGAAGGGAAGCTGATAACTTATGGGATCTATTTCGATGTAAATAAGGATGTTGTAAAGCCGGAGTCCTACGGAACACTGAAGGAGATTGCCACCATTCTCAACGAGGTCCCCGATGTCAAGGTTAAGATTGTTGGCCACACCGATGCCGACGGTGCCGATGCTGCCAACCTCGATCTCTCAAAACGCCGTGCTGCTTCTGTGAAGAACGAGCTGGTGAAATCGTTCGGTGTGAATGGTGACCGGCTGGTGACTGACGGTGCGGGCGAAGGCCAGCCTGTCGCAGCCAATGACACCCCGGCCAACAAGGCGCTGAACCGCAGGGTCGAGTTCATCAAGCTTTGAACTGCTGCATGCCTGCCAGGTCCCGGGTAACACGGACCCGGGATATATTAATTTGCTTTTACACTAAACCTATCTTATGAAATGAGAGCTGGTATATCCTTTTTTATCATTGCCCTCGTCATGCCCCTGATTTCATTCATGCCGGCAGGCGGGCAGGCCTCACCTTCTGACGGGCCCGGGGTTATACATTCTAACGAACAGCCAACCTGCTCTGTGACCGGGCTGAAGGCATCTTCAGTCACAAAGGACCGGGCGAAACTCAGTTATTCTGTAAAAGGTGCAGGGGTAACCGGGTTCGGGCTATGCTGGGGCACCGGTGGATCGCCGTCACTGGAGACCGGCACGATCCTGAAATCCTATGAAGATGAAGCCCGGGACATTCCTTCGGAGGTCTCATTCATGGAGTCGGTGACAGACCTCGAGGCCGGCACAAAATACTCTGTAAGGGCGTATGTTACTGACAGCGGAGGGCATATTTATTACAGCGAAGAGGTCAGTTTCACAACTGAAAAGAAGGATGACTTCTCAAGCATGCTGACCGGTCCAAAAACTGATTATCATCCAAACGGAAAAATCGCAAGAAAGTATACTGTTAAGGACGGCGTTCCATACGGGAGTATAAAGTCATACAGCGATTCCGGCAACATCATAATGGATCAGAATTTTGTAGACGGACTTCCGAATGGTTCCTGCGTTACATATTACAGCAACGGTCAGGTGCAGTCAGAGTCCAATTATGTGGATGGCCTCCCCCAGGGTTTGCGAAAAGAATATTACATGAATGGGAACATCAAGTCGGAAATTGACTGCTCCGGGGAGATGGACAAGCTTTCCTGCTCCAGTAAAATCTACTATGAAAAAGGCGGCCTGAGGAGTGAGTCGAAAATGTCCAATGGGGAATTACTCTCATCTGTCACCTATGATGATCAGGGCAGGATTATGTCAGAGCAAAAGCCCGGCAATATTGTGAGTTACTCCTATGACAGGGATGGAGATAAACATATGAGTATAAACGGCGCGAAGTGCCAGTGCTCGAAATGCAATCGTTAAAAATGAAAAAGGTATTGATACTTTTTGCAGCTGTTTTATTCAGTCTGCAGGGCATTTCACAGAATAAGCCGGGGAAGCCACCTACATCCATGCCACCGGGATTCGACCTCGAACAGATCAAAAAGATGCTGCCGCCCGGCACTTCATTGCCTCCGGAGTTAGTCAAAGCAATGCAGCAGGCATCTGGGCAAACCGGTTCAGAATCTTCAGGGTACGCGCCAGAGACTCTGGTACCCATTCCTCCTGCACCGCAATACTCACCTGTCACCCAGTCATCACCAATAACGGCAGCGGATTACTCACCGTTTGGTTCGGGCCGGGATGAGGGACAGAGAAGGCTCGCACTTATTAAGGTTGAGACAGAACTCAATGCAATGTCTCTTCTCCTGCCAGACCCGAACAGCGTACCCTCTGTTGAATACATGCTGGGGATGGCTTCCGTGATGAACGGGATCGCACGGCAGAAGTTCCGGCCTGAAGATCTTTCCGATTATACTGCCATGGTCAACTGGGTGCCAAGGTTCGACGGTCAGAGTCCCAACCGCTCAAGGGCAAAGGAGCTCTCACTGGCTGTGGCACTGGCAACCAATAACTTCGCGAGGCCATATTACAACATCGCACTTGCAACTGCAGTATTTGCCCTCGACCCAACTTCCACATCAGCTGCAGGCAATATGGGAGCGGCTATCCTGTCAGCCGGCGAAATGATATGTGAAAGAAATCCCTCGCCTGAAGCACTTGCGCCGTATCGCCGCGATGCCGAATCGGCATTCCTGTATGCCATACAACATTCAATGAAGGGTGACCTTTGGAGTGAGGCAAGCCTGGTTCCGGTGATAAATCTCGGCAACCTGTGCATCGACATGGGCAGGCTTGAGGAGGCACGGTCACTGTTCATGGTTGCCCGTAAGATAAAGCCCGAGTCGTGGGATGCGGCACTTGGACTGGCGGCATACTTCCTCGCTCTGAACAACAGGGACAAGGCCCTTGCCATCCTGGAGGATGACAACCTGGATAAACCTTTAGCGACCGGATTGCCAATTAAAAAGAGCAAGAGTCTTGAGAAAAGCGATGAATACGCTGACCTGCCTCCCGAGGCTCCTGAAGAAAAGTTCGAAAAAGGGATAGAGATAATGGCAGCTGAACCTGTGATGACTTCCGCCGATTTCATTACGCAGCTCGACCAGAGCGAACGTAACAAGATGAGGTATTTTATTGAACACCTGCCGCCGGCTGGCAGCTTTCAGGCTCCTTCAATAAAAAAACTCACCCAATACTCTACACTTAAGGTAATCTGCGGCCCGCAGGGTCAAAGCGCATTGAAGGATTTCTCCGAGATGCTTTCGGTCTTCTCCCTCAAATCATTCGCATCCACTTCCAACCGGCAGCTCGACTGGCTTGCGGATTTGGGACTGAAGATAGATCCGGGCGTAGATATGGATGATGTTGCCAAAAATCCCCAGAAGTACATGGACAAGGACATGGATCCCAATGTGAAGGTAACCGGCAAGGAAGAATTCCTTGAAAAGATGAATCAGATGAGGATGGAGGCCAACAAGGCCAAACTCGATCTTGCCACTGGCAACACTGCCTCCACAATAGCAATTGCAGGAAAACTGGACCCTATAAACATAATTCTGCAGATGAACCCGGACGACTATGCCGATCCGATGAACATCATAATGCAGAAGATGAACTATACGGTGTACAACCGCAAAAACCACCTTTACGCAGGTTACCTGCACAGCCTGAACAAGAGAACATATGACCAGGTCACTGAGATCATCACACAGTGCAACCGGAAGATGGAAGACCTGACCAAAATAAAGGATGCGGAGATGGAGGATTTTAATAAGAGAAAGGATGCCGCGGAAAAGGAGGCCGCAGAGTCAGGAAACACCTTCCGGGAAGCTGAATGGGCTCTGATTGGGCACGCTATTCATGTGAGATTCTTCAATGCCGCCAACCAGATACAGGAGACTGGCTTCGGTTCGGCCACCAATGTGGTTGCAACAACATACATGAAGCGTTTCAAGCCAAACGCAGAGGCTTATTATTATGATGTTATCCGCCACATAGCACTCATCTCTGATCCTGATGTGAGAAGCAAGGAGGAGGCAGACATGCGAAACTCGATATACCAGGCACTTACCTGGTACCTCAATACGGTTCTGACAGCGCACGGTTCTTTCAAGTATCATGATGAATGGGACTGCGGATGCAACCTGGAGGAGCTCCTGGCTGCCCGTGAGGCTGAAGATGAGGCAATGGCGCAGGAGGAGAATGAACGTCTGGCCAGGAATAAGCAGGCAAAGGCTGTCTTTGACTCGGGGGAAATACCAGAATCATCACAGTTATTCAAGAAACTGGATGCTTATGTTGATGAATATCAGCTCGGTCTGATTAAGGTCAAGGCGTCGTGTGCGCGCACAACGATAGAGGTTAACACCGAATGGCTCCAAAAGGCATTTAATCTTCCGGCAAGCTTCAGCTACAAAAGCACAACGAGTGAATTTACAGGTGCCACAACCCGCAATGCCGGGCTTAGCGTAGGTGTTAAGAAGGAAGTAGGAAATGGGGAGGTCAATGCCAATGTGAACCTTTCCGTGTCGGTTTCCTCTGACGGTAACGGTGTGGTAAAGGATTACAACGTCACGGCCGGTGCCGACGCAGGAGTAAGTGTTGGTAACTACACTGCCTCTGTAGGGGGTGAGGTTAGCATCAGCGGGGACCAGGGAGGCATCAAGGATTATTCTGTCACCGCCAGCGCAAACTCATCAGTAAAATACGGGGAGACCACAGTGTCCGGCGGTGCTTCGGTGAGTTATGGCTCGAAGGGCCTTGAAACCGACTTCTCCGCCAAGGTGACGCAGGATTTCAGCAACGGAGTCGGCACCGATGCAAGTGCCTCCTTCGAGGCCTCAACAAAGAGAGGATGCTCTGTGTCAGGTGATGTTAACCAGACCATAAACCCGGCAGGCGCTCAGGTTCAGAAGGATGCCGTTGAAAAGGTAAAAAAGGAAACAGGGCTTGACTTAAACACTGATTTTTTCAAAAAAGAGCTCTGGTCAGGCAAATTCGAACTTAAAAGCAAATGATCTCCAATAAAATGAATCGAATAATCATTCCACTGTTGCTGCTTCTGGGCGTTGTGACGACTGCCGGGGCCCAGGAATCCCCACAGCTTACCGATAAACCAGGTACGTTTAAGATCCTGAACAGGACTGATTACACTGCCCCCGATTGTGGTTTCACTAAGGCCGATATGACTGCTAACCTGGGGAGAATAACCGACCTTGTCAGTGTGATAAAACAAAATCCTGTCCTGAGCGACATCAGGGGATTTGAAGGAAGGGCAAGAATCTATAATGTCAACTGTAAGGATAACGGCGGATACGGTATACCTTCAAGGATAAGCTTCGAGTTTGCAGCCTGGTACCGCAAAAAAGACGGAACAGAATACTTTAATGCAATTGAGCCACCTGAATGGTCCTTGATAATCAATAAGTTAAAACCCAATACAAACAGATGGCACTTTTCATCGGGCGATTTCCTGGGAGATAAAAATTTCTTCACTGTGCCGGGAGAGAAAGAGACCGTTGAAAGCGGTATAGATGTTTACGGCGGTGAATGTTATGTGATATATGACCCTGACCGCCCCCCCTACTGGTTGCCGGTAACTGTAGATGAAGCATTCAACTGCAAACGGGAGCACTGGAAGAAGGAACCCAACCAGTTTAACAGGGACTTTATGTTGAAAACTATTGAAGCTGATTATGCAGCCACCGCGGTTTCCGACAGGGGAAAACCAGCCCGAATGTGCTGCACAATGTCAGAGATAGGCACAGATCCCAAGGCTCCGCAGATTGTGAAGGTCAATCCTGAATACTGGGACAGGAGCCTGCCGAAATCAGCAATCCAGTTTATCTATTTCAGGTCGATAACGAATAAAGAGTACCTGAGAGGATTAATCAGGGAAGCCAGGGATCGCGGACAAACCCC
>Ga0209467_1003214_pt1 | contig 10847 bp, 9 predicted proteins | sample Higcelwee11metaG_FD_187175 | JGI IMG/M metagenome (GOLD analysis project Ga0209467, IMG submission 187175) | Freshwater pond sediment microbial communities from the University of Edinburgh, under environmental carbon perturbations - High... | ecosystem: Environmental > Aquatic > Freshwater > Pond...
CGCACGCGCAGCCAGGGTCATGGTGGCATGTTCGATCAGCGGCGTATCCACCGGCTCGTTGTTGAAAAACTTGATGACCCAGGCATCACCATCGATGTCGATGAGCGCCTTGGGCTTGGCTCCGCCCAGCGGGCTGCCACCGCCTGCAATGATGCGGGCCTCCAGTGCCGTCAGCGGCTCGGCAGCCTCGATCTTGGCCACCACCTCGCTCAGGTGCTGAGCATCTTGCAGCCTGGGCAGTGGCCCGCCGGGACGCGGTTCGTAGCGCTCCGCCGAAGTGGACACCCCCAGCGCACCAAAGCGCTCGTCCCCCGCGTAATACAGGTACTCCATCAGCGACAGGCGCTGGGGTTTGTCCACAAACCGGATCACCTTCTCACCCCAGCGGTCGGGTCGCGCGTCGTCCACCGCCCCTACTGCTCGTGGCGCATCGGCAAACAAGCGACCGGGTGGCAGAAATTCGGTGTCTGCCAGCGGCAAATCTTCGCTGATCGCAAAGCCTGATGCCAGCCATTCCTTGCCGTATTGCAGCGAAACGCCCTTGCCTCCCGACACCAGCCTCAGTGTGCCGATCGGTCTGGGTTCGGCTAGGTTGCCGAGATACCAGAGGTACAAGACATCCAGGCGCATCTCAAGCCTTTCTGGGCGCCGTGTTCAACCGGGCAGCGGCAGCCGCTTGCGCGCGAGCGCGCCCCAAAGCGACCGCTTCGCGCACGTCCATCTCGATGGCGCCCCGGTCGTGTTCGGGGGCTGCCAACGTGCCCAGTTCACCATCGCGCTGGATCAGCCACAGAGCGGTCGCCACAATGCCGATGCCCACGCCGGGATCCCCTGCCTCCAACCGCTGCAGCGTGGGCACGGACACCCCCATGCGTTGCGCCCAGGTCTTCAGGGACTCTTTGCGCCGCAAGCGCGCAACCGCCAGGTCGGCGCCCAGCTTTTCGATGGCGGCCAAGGTGGCGGGTGGCAGTTGTTGCAGTGCGCGTGCAGTCTTTGGCATACGTATAGATTATATCAATAAAGCATGTATAGATAATATCTATGTTCACGTCAAAGCCAGAACATGCACCTGTTGGCGCACTGAAAGGCAAGACGAAGACTCGGTGATCATCGCGGCTGCCACTGTCCGGATTGGCGATGCAGGCACGAACGGACCTGTTGTCACATTTCCGCAGCAAGGTACCCGGTGCCACCAAAGGTTGAGATGTACAGCTACCTGAGCGGCTCGTTGAACGGCAACACACCGTCATCGCTGCTCGAATCCGCACCCATTCGATACCCCATGACCCGGTAGCCACGCTGGCGCTTGTCCCACATGCGCAGCAACGCAGGATGCCCTGTATCGACGAAGTCGATGATCCGTACATCGGTCTTGCTCGCATGCTCGCGATGCAGGCGGCCCGCGTATTGCTGCAGAGTGCCTTTCCAGGAAATCGGCATGGCCAGCACCAGCGTATGTTGGCGCCAGTCCCGATTTGAGCCACATGCCTAACCGTGAGTGAGCCAGGCCGGGGCAGCGAAATGTCAGCGCTGTTAACGGCTTCCCCCTCGCTTTGATGGCTCAACAAATAGTCGGAGCCTGGCTCAAATCGGGGCTGGCATCAACACCAGGGCGCTGGAACAGGATCGGCGCCAGCAGTAAAGCGGTGCGCACGATCGGACCACCCTTGTAGGCGTACATGGCCCGCAGCAACTCACCAAAGCGCTGCGGTTCCACGATGGCCGGGAAGTTCTTTCCACGGTACGGGGTCAAGCGTTTCTGCAGGCCCTCGGTAATGTTCCGTTGCGAGGTCTCGGCGGTGGGCAGCCAGTACTCGTATACCTGCCGCGCCAGCATCAACCCACGGTCGGCCGTCTCGACAGCACCCCGCCTCTCGACCTTCTGAAGCACAGACAGCAACTCCATGGGCTCGATGCTGCGCATGTCCCGGTCCCCCAGCCAGGGAAACAGATCGCGCTCCAGCTGGCGTTTGGTCCGGTCGGCATGTCCGGGGCTCCATCGATCTGCCTGCCGCTCGTGCCACTCCAGGGCCACGGCCTTGAAGGTGTCACCGCCCTCCCGTTGGCCCTTGAGTTTGTCCAGTTTGCGGGACTGCACAAGATCCACTCCGGCTGCCTTCTGCAGTCTGGCCGTATCTCGCGCCTTGCGGGCATCAGCAAGCCCCATGGACGGGTAGCTACCCAAAGCCAGGCGACCTTCCTTGCCATCGGTGTAGGTCTTCCAGAACCAGCGCCTGGAACCGCCCGGGCTCACCTCCAGGTACAACCCCTGCCCGTCGGTGAAGCGGGTTCGCTTTTTATCGGGTGGACAGGTGGCGCTTTTGCATTGCTTGTCGGTCAGCATGATCGGGCCCTCCAGACGGGGAACAGACTGAGACCGGGGAACAAAACCCCGTGGAACAGACATTTTAGGGGGTTGTTCCCCGGTCTGTTCCCCGGTTTCACCTGGAATGTCCTGGGACGTCCATAGACCCTAAGGGACAGAAAACCGTTGATTTACAAAGAAAAAGGGCGTCTACCGGATCTTGGTGGACGCCCTTGGACGTTGAAATGGTGGAGCTGGGGGGAATTGAACCCCCGTCCGCAAGCCTTCTTCGCGCAGTTCTACATGTGTAGCCATCTGATTTGAGTCTCGCTTCCTGTATCGCGCAGCGGCACGCTATACAGAACGCCAGCAACCTTGAATCTCGCTGTGCGCCAAGTTACCCGACGCCCAGCCAGCCTATTGAATTATCTTTGCAGCCTGGACTCTCGCGGCTTGCGCCGTCTGAACCCTTGCCCAGCCCATAGGCCTGCTGTTGCAAAGCTCACCGGCAATTAAGCGGCGAGTGCGAAACGTTCGTCGTTTGCAGTTAGTTTTTTTCTGCGGTTTTACGAGGTGACAGAACCTCGACATGCCCTGCTGCGTGTCCGAACCCACGTCGAAACCAGTGCAGCCCCTGAGTCACCAAGTTTAAGGCAGTTGGAGCAATTTCAAGACCTGCAATGGAGAAAGAACTTCCGCATCGGCACCCCAATGCCCCGTTTCACCGCCAACGCCCAGGTAACCATAGCGAGCGGCCACGGTGAACATGCCCGCCTCGCGCCCGGCCACGATGTCACGTTCGTCATCCCCCACGTAGATGCAGGCGCCCGGACTCACGCCGAGGCGACGCGCCGCCTCACGCAGGGGCGCGGGGTGGGGCTTGGGCCACGGCGTGGTGTCTCCACACACAACCGCGCCCGCTCCCGACAAAGTGGGCAGGCCCGCCAGCACCGGATCGGTGAGGCGCTGGGCCTTGTTGGTGACGATGCCCCAGGGCATCTGCCCTTGTGCCAGCGTGTCCACCAATTCGTCAACGCCGTCGAAACAACGGGTGTGCTGCAGCAGGCACTGTTCGTAGTGCGACAGAAACTCCCGCTTGAGGGATTCATAGGCGGGATCGGCAGGAGGAACCCCGAAAGCCACCTGGATCATGCCGCGCGCGCCGGAGCTGGCATGGGGCCGGTAGCCCTCCAGCGGCAAGGCGGGCAGCTGCCGGGCCGCACGCATGCGCTCGACAGCCAGCGCCAAATCGGGTGCACTGTCCACCAGCGTGCCGTCCAGATCGAACAACACCGCCTTCACCGCAAAGGACGGAAGCTTCATGCTTTGCGCGTGGCCAGCAGGTAGTTCACGCTGGTGTCCTGGCTCAACCAGTAGCGCTTGGTGAGTGGGTTGTATTCCATGCCGCGGGTCTGGGCCAGATCGAGGTTGGCAGCGCGGCAATAGCCCGCCAGTTCGCTGGGGCGGATCATCTTGGCGTATTCGTGCGTGCCCTTGGGCAGCATCTGCAGCAGGTACTCAGCGCCCACGATGGCAAACAGAAACGACTTGGGGTTGCGGTTGATGGTGGAGAAAAACACCCAGCCGCCGGGCTTGACCAGTGTGGCGCAAGCACGCACCACCGAAGCCGGATCGGGCACGTGTTCCAGCATTTCCATGCAGGTCACCACATCAAAAGAAGCCGGCTGTTCCTCGGCCAGCGCTTCGGCGCTGACTTCCCGGTAGCTGACGCCGGCCGTGCTGGCCTCCAGCGCGTGCAGCTGGGCCACCCGGAGCGCTTTCGTGGAAAGGTCGATGCCCGTGACCTGGGCGCCTTTGCGGGCCATGGAGTCGGACAGGATGCCGCCGCCGCAACCCACGTCGAGCACTTGTTTGCCCGACAGGCTGGCGAGTTCGTCGATCCACGCCAGCCGCAAGGGGTTGATCTGGTGCAGCGGTCGGAACTCGCTCTCGGGATCCCACCAGCGGTGGGCAAGATCGGAAAATTTGGCCAGCTCGGCCGGATCGGCATTGACGGGGTTCATGAGATGGATTTTCACACGGCTTCAGGGTGCAAGCCCGTGCTGTGAGGCGAAGCGCTGTCGCTCGCGAAGGACATCAGCGGACGATATGCAGATTTTTGGCGCTTGCAGGCCCAGGCGCCGCAGCTGTTGGCGGTAGTCGGGGTTCTGGTAGGGATCGGCGACCACGTAGCCGGCCTGTTCGGTGCACGCGCCATCGGGTCGGCAATCCTTCCAGGTGGCTCCAAAAACGATCCGCCCGTCGCGCGTCAAGCCTGGGAAGGCGCTGGCCAGCACCTGGGTGCGCCAGTCTTCGATGCGAAACACCTGTCCTTTGAGCGCGGGTCGCGGGTCCACGAAATACACCGACGCGTTGTCGGTGTAGGTCAACATCGCGGGCTGGTCGGTGGGGAAGCCGAAAACCGCCTTGCCCGGCGTGGCCTGCAGGTCCCACCGCAGATCACAGGGATGATCCGTGTCCAGCGCGCCCTGGGCCAGGCCATAGACACGCATGCTGGGCTTCCCCTGGCGGGGGTTGATCGGAATGGCGGAAAACGCCAGGCCATCAACCGACAGCATGGGCAGGGTGTAGACATTGCCATCGGTGACTTCACGAGAACGGCAGATGAACTGGGCGCCAGAATCGTGAACGATCTCGACCCCTCGGGCGCTATCGCGCAACCCCAGCGTTCGCACCTGAAGCGGACCGGTGCCCTGCCCTGCCCGGCTTCCCTGTGGCCAGCTCATGGAGCGAATCCAGACCAGTGAAGGGTCGGGGCTCCGGGCGCCGTTCAGCTCGGAGGCCGCGGCATAAAAGCCCTTCATGCCCCCTTTGAACAGGGGCCGAGCCTTCTGCGGCTGGTGCACGACGTCCGAGAAACGGTAGTGGCTGCCATCCACATCAACCACATAGCGCCAGCTGCCCTGAACGGGGAAGGCCTCATTACTGAGCGGGGTCTTGCGCACCGTCATACCGCCGTCGGGTTTTGCGGGCAGTTCGATCAGGGCCACCTGACCCAGTTGCGCCCCCGAAAACGAGCGCAGGACAAAGCGCCCGTCAGGACTGATGCGCTCGTAGGTTCCCAGCGCCGCCACGCCCTGGCTGTCGCGCCCCACCTGTGCTGGATCAAGCGGAAGGTAGCTGACGGCGTCGATGCAGGATGCGTCGCGCGCAGTTTGCGCAGGCTGCGACAGGACGTCAAAACCCGGCAGCGCGCAGGCTGCGCCAGCAAAGACCAGATAGGCGGGTTTGAACATCATCGGTACGCTTTTATGCGCTCATCGGGAAGAAAACTGAACCAGCACACGCTTCAGCGCGAGCAGCCGGAACCGGAGCGCCTCACGCCAGGCCTCTTCGGGCATCACACCCCAGACGGGCCAGGGATGGAGATGCGATCCCAACAACACCAAGCTCATGGGTGAGTGATTCATACCGCGCCAGAGCGAATTGCATTGGACCGGCATGGCGAGCAGTGCGGCCGGATCGGTCGTCGTAGCTGCTGGAGACGCCAACGCCGCTCGCCATTCGGCTTCGGGGACCCGGGGGTCCTTCCAGCTCAGCACGCGGTAGCCTAGAGCTTCGGCGGTCTGTCTCATGCGCGCCCATTCCAGCAGGCTGTAGACCATGCGCGGAGACAACAGGATGACCACAACAGGCTTGCTCGCATCGGTCGGGGCGCCCACAAAACAAGCATGCTCCTCTGCTGTCATCGCGCGCACAGCGCGCCAGGACGCCTCGGGCAGCCCGGCCTGCGCATTTGCGGGCCAGGCGCAAGCGATCAGGAAGAAGCCACACAACAGTCTGAGTGAACGGAGCATGGGGACTTGAGGACGTGAAAAAGCCCCATGCGCTTTCACGCATGGGGCTTGGCGTCAGGGGCGCCGCAAGCGGTGCTTAGCTGCCCGAACGGGTACCAACAACTTCAACTTCCACGCGACGGTTCTTGGCGCGGCCTTCGCGGGTGGCGTTGTCGGCCACCGGCTGGGTCAGACCCTTGCCTTCGGTGTAGATGCGGTTGCTTTCAATGCCTTTGCTCACCAGATAGGCCTTGACGGCTTCAGCACGGCGAACCGACAGGGACTGGTTGTAGCCGGCAGGGCCGGTCGAGTCGGTGTGACCCACGGCAATCACCACTTCCAGGTTGATGCCGCCGACCTTGCTGGCCAGATCGTCCAGCTTGGCTTTGCCTTCGGGCTTGACCACAGCCTTGTCGAAGTCGAAGAAGGCATCGGCAGCGTAGGTCACCTTGGTGGCTGCGGGAGCCGGAGCGGGTGCAGGAGCCGGTGCAGGGGCGGGAGCAGGCGCAGCAGCGACAGGTGCCGGAGCCGGTGCGGGTGCCGGTGCGGGAACGATGGCGCCGTCGCAACCCTTGGCAGCGGTCGCCGGGGTCCAGAAGGCATCGCGCCAGCACAGGGTGCCGTCGCCGTTCTTCCACTGCAGGTCGCCATGGTTGTTGCGCCAGTTGTCATTGGTTGCAGTACCGCTGGAGGGCGCGGCAAATACAGCCGAAGCCATGGCGGCGGTTGCGAACAGCATTGCCACTTTGTTCAGTTTTTTCATGGTTTTTCCTCTTGGTGTGAGCCGCGGACGGGCCAAATATCAACAATAACGTTTGAAGTGACCACCACTCAATACGCTGATTTTATTGTGCCACAAGCGTTTGACGCGGACGTCAGGGCCTTGAAAGCTGCATGTAACCACTTTCTTCGCACGGCCCATCCGTTGCCGACACACAACAAAAGTCCTACCGAGACGTCCCCGGCCATAGCCCTAAAATGACGGGTTGCCTTCCGGCCCTTCACGCACCCTACGCTTTCGCTCATGACACAGTTCGCCAAAGAGACCCTGCCCATCAGCCTAGAAGAGGAAATGCGGCGCAGCTACCTGGACTACGCGATGAGCGTGATCGTGGGTCGTGCACTGCCCGATGCGCGCGATGGTCTCAAACCCGTACACCGGCGTGTGCTGTTCGCCATGCACGAGCTGAACAACGACTGGAACCGGCCCTACAAGAAGTCGGCCCGTATCGTCGGTGACGTGATCGGTAAGTACCACCCGCACGGCGACTCCGCGGTGTACGACACCATCGTTCGCATGGCGCAGGACTTCTCGTTGCGCCACATGCTGGTGGACGGTCAGGGCAACTTCGGCTCGGTGGACGGCGACAACGCAGCGGCCATGCGTTACACGGAAATCCGCCTGTCGAAGATCGCCCACGAGATGCTGGCCGACATCGACAAGGAAACCGTCAACTTCGGACCCAACTACGACGGCTCGGAAAAAGAGCCGCTGGTATTGCCATCGCGCCTGCCCAACCTGCTGGTCAACGGTTCTTCGGGCATTGCGGTCGGCATGGCCACCAACATTCCGCCGCACAACCTCAACGAGGTGGTTGATGCCTGCCTGCACCTGCTGAAGCAACCCGAAGCCACCATCGACGAACTGATGGAGATCATCCCGGCGCCCGACTTCCCCACCGCCGGCATCATCTACGGCATGACCGGCGTGAAAGACGGTTACCGCACGGGCCGCGGCCGTGTGGTGATGCGCGCCAAGTGCCATTTCGAGGACATCGACAAGGGCCAGCGCCAGTCCATCATCGTGGACGAGCTGCCCTACCAGGTGAACAAGAAGACGCTGCAGGAGCGCATTGCCGAGCTGGTGCACGAGAAGAAGATCGAAGGCATCAGCCACATCCAGGACGAGTCGGACAAATCGGGCATGCGCCTGGTGATCGAACTCAAGCGCGGCGAAGTGCCCGAGGTGGTACTCAACAACCTGTACAAGCAGACCCAGCTGCAGGACACCTTCGGCATCAACATGGTGGCCCTGATCGACGGTCAGCCGCGCCTGTGCAACCTCAAGGACCTGATCCAGGTGTTCCTGGAACACCGCCGCGAAGTGGTGACACGCCGCACGGTGTTCAACCTGCGCAAGGCGCGCGAGCGTGGTCATGTGCTCGAAGGCCTGGCCGTGGCGCTGGCCAACATCGACGAATTCATCAAGATCATCCGCGAGAGCCCCACCCCGCCGGTGGCCAAGGCCGAGCTGATGACCCGCAGCTGGGACAGCCAGCTGGTGCGCGAAATGCTGACCCGTTCACGCCTGGACGGCGGCGTGATCAACGCCGACGACTACCGCCCTGAAGGCCTGGAGCGCGAATTCGGCATGGGCGCCGACGGTCTGTACCGCCTCTCCGAAACCCAGGCGCAGGAAATTTTGCAGATGCGTCTGCAACGCCTGACCGGTCTGGAGCAGGACAAGATCGTGGCCGAGTACAAGGAAGTCATGGGCGTCATTGACGACCTGCTCGACATCCTGGCCAAGCCCGAACGCGTGTCCACCATCATTGGTGAAGAGCTGACCGAAGTGAAAACCGAGTTTGGTCAGACCAAGCTCGGCGCGCGCCGCAGCGAGATCGAACACAGTGCCCAGGATCTGAGCACCGAAGACCTGATCACGCCCACCGACATGGTGGTCACGCTCAGCCACAGCGGCTACATCAAGAGCCAGCCGCTCTCCGAATACCGGGCCCAGAAACGCGGCGGACGCGGCAAGCAGGCCACGGCGACGAAAGAAGACGATTGGATCGACCAGCTCTTCATCGCCAACACGCACGACTACATCCTGTGCTTCTCCAACCGGGGCCGCCTGTACTGGCTCAAGGTCTGGGAAGTGCCGGCCGGTTCGCGCGGCTCGCGTGGCCGCCCGATCGTCAACATGTTCCCCCTGCAAGAAGGCGAGAAGATCAACGTGGTGCTGCCGTTGACCGGCGAGATGCGCAGCTTCCCGCAAGACCGCTACGTGTTCATGGCCACGTCGATGGGCACGGTCAAGAAAACCGCGCTGGACGAGTTCAGCAACCCGCGCAAGGCCGGCATCATCGCCGTGGACCTGGACGAGGGTGACTTCCTGATCGGCGCCGCGCTGACCGATGGACAGCACGACGTGATGCTGTTCTCCGACGGCGGCAAGGCGGTCCGTTTTGACGAGAACGACGTGCGCCCCATGGGCCGCAATGCGCGTGGCGTTCGCGGCATGATGATCGAAGAAAGCCAGAGCGTGATCGCCATGCTGGTGGCCGAAGACGAACAGCAGAGTGTGCTCACCGCCACCATCAACGGCTATGGCAAGCGCACGCCGATTGGCGAGTACACCCGCCATGGCCGTGGCACCAAGGGCATGATCGCGATCCAGCAGAGCGAGCGCAACGGCAAGGTCGTGGCCGCCACCCTGGTCCACACCGACGACGAGATCATGCTGATCACCGACAAGGGCGTTCTGGTGCGCACCCGCGTTTCGGAGATCCGAGAGATGGGCCGGGCCACGCAGGGCGTGACCCTGATCGCGCTGGACGAAGGCGCCGAGCTTTCCGGCTTGCAACGCATCGTGGAGAACGACGCCAATGTGCCCGAGCTGGCGGACGACAGCGAGGCTGACAGCACGGACGAGCAGCCGTGATGCAGCGCCCGTACAACTTTTCTGCGGGTCCGGCCGCGATGCCGGTGGAAGTGCTGCAGCAGGCAGCGGCCGAGATGCTGGACTGGCACGGCAGTGGCATGAGCGTGATGGAGATGAGCCATCGCGGCAAGGAGTTCATGTCCATCATCGAGACGGCCGAAGCCGACTTGCGTGAGCTGCTGGCGGTGCCACCGAACTTTCGCATCCTGTTCATGCAGGGTGGCGGTCTGGCCGAAAACGCCATCGTGCCGCTGAACCTGTCGCGCGGCGGCGTGGTGGACTTCGTGGTCACGGGCAGCTGGAGCCAGAAGTCGTTTAAAGAAGCCCGAAAATTCTGCGATCCCCGCCTGGCGGCCAGCAACGAGGCCGACTCTCACACCCGCCTGCCCGCGCCGGGCAGCTGGCAGCTCAGCCCCGATGCGCAATACGTGCACCTGTGCAGCAACGAAACCATCCATGGGGTTGAACTGCACGAACTGCCCGACCTGAAGGCACTGGGCAGCAACGCACCGCTGGTGATCGACTTCTCGTCCCATGTGGCCTCGCGCACTGTGGACTGGCGCCGCGTCGGGCTGGCTTTTGGCGGCGCCCAGAAGAACCTTGGCCCGGCGGGCGTCACCCTGGTGGTCGTGCGGGAAGACCTACTCGGACGCGCGCTGTCGATCTGCCCGAGCGCCTTTGACTACAAGACCGTGGCCGACAACGGCTCGATGTACAACACGCCGCCGACCTACGGCATCTACATGGCGGGGCTCACCTTCCAGTGGCTCAAGCGCCAGACCGAGGGCAAGCTGCGGGGGATTGCGGCCATGGAGCATCGCAACAGGGCCAAGGCCGAGCTGCTCTACGGCTTCATCGATCAGTCTTCGTTCTATGTGAACAAGGTCGCTCCGGACTGCCGCTCGCGCATGAACGTGCCGTTCTTCCTGCGCGATGAGTCGCGCAACGAGGCCTTCCTCGCCGGCGCCAAGGCCGCGGGCCTGTTGCAGCTCAAGGGCCACAAGTCGGTCGGTGGCATGCGCGCGAGCCTCTACAACGCCATGCCGCTCGAAGGTGTGCAGGCCCTGGTCGCCTACCTGCG
>Ga0209467_1003215_pt1 | contig 10846 bp, 9 predicted proteins | sample Higcelwee11metaG_FD_187175 | JGI IMG/M metagenome (GOLD analysis project Ga0209467, IMG submission 187175) | Freshwater pond sediment microbial communities from the University of Edinburgh, under environmental carbon perturbations - High... | ecosystem: Environmental > Aquatic > Freshwater > Pond...
TTTCGCTTGCTGCCGTCAACTTTCATTAACCATAATTGCGTTGTACCACTTTCGTCGGACAGAAAAGCGATGTGTTCGCCATCCTTCATCCATTTGGCGCCACCTTCACGCGTAGCTGTTTGCGTAATCTGTTGCTTTCCCGACCCGTCGGTATTCATCACGAAAATTTCAGTATTACCTTTGTTTTCAGGAATGCTGTAGTAGGTAACTGTATATAATAATCTGGATTGATCCGGTGAAACTTCCAATCCTCCTATTCTACCGAACGACCATAAAATTTCAGGCGTGAGAAGTCCGTTTTCTATTGCGGGCTGATGTTTACCGATGAGCGTTGATTTCTCTTTTGAATTACAAGACGTTGCAAGAATTGTTGCGGACATGATGACAAGGATTAACAAGCGATTCATAAAATGTTGTTTTTGATATTTGAGATACAAATGTAATATTATTTTTTTTACAAAGGTTTGGATGTATAAACATTATTATTGCACAATAGTACTTCTGTTGCATATTCTTGCTGCCATGGGGAGCAGTCTGTTAACCCTAAGCACTACTGAACAGCAGATTGCCACGTCGCGCTGCGCGCTCCTCGCAATGACGAGCGCGTGGGGTGGGTAATTACCCGTCGCCTACTTGAAGTTCAAAAATTGAAGTTTATGCAGCGACGGGTTCAAGACTACACGAACCGCCGCAGTGCAGCAATTAATTAATCAGTAAAGGTATGTGTGGCGGTATATTTTAACGTCACGACATCGTCATTGCGAGGAGTTCACAAAGTGAACGACGTGGCAATCTCCTCTTCAGTTGTGCTTAACAATCAATTTTCTCAATACAACCATCCCCTTAAAAACTTTTTTCCTTCACAAAATGTTATCTTTGTCAAAAAAAAACAAATCATGACTGATAAATTTGCAGATCGCGCAGCCGAATGGGATGTCCCCTCAAAAATTGAGATGACGGATAAGTTCACCGAAGAACTCAGGCTAAACATTGAACTTAACCCGGCATGGAAGGCATTGGAAATTGGTGCCGGGACCGGACTGGTAGGTTTAAAACTGCTGCCTTCACTGGGAAAAGTTGTTTTTGAAGATACCTCACCGGCGATGCTGCAGGTATTGAAATCTAAACTGAAAGGAGATGAAGCTGTGGAGATTGTTGAAGGGGAGATTGTTGCATATACTGAAAAGGACATTGATCTGGCATTTTCCTGCATGGCATTTCATCATATTCAGGATATTGAAAAAGCGTTGGCACACCTGGCCGGCATTACCAAAAAAGGAGCCTATGTCATTATCGGCGATCTGGTATCTGAAGATGGCTCCTTCCATCGTTTCGAACCTATTCCTCATCAGGGTTTCGATTTAAAAACACTGACTCATCAGTTTGAAGAAGCAGGATTCAGTGTAAAAAGTGCCTACATATACGATAGTTTGAAAAGGGAAAGAATAGCGGGAGAAACTTTCGAATATGAACAATTCATTCTTACTGCAAAACGAAAATAGCATTTGATTTTAATCTGAAAAAAGAGCTGCCCAATTTACGGGCAGCTCTCATACAGATTTTTTTGATTTTGAATACCACAAACAATACGTGTTATTCCTCTTCTTTTTTAGAAGCTTCGTATTCTTTCAATAATTTATCCTGAATATCCATTGGCACAAGCTCATAGGAAGAGAATTTCATACTGAAAGAAGCACGCCCTCCTGAAAGAGAACTCAAAGAAGTTGAATAACTGCCCAGTTCCTTCAAAGGTATCTTGGCTGAAAGTTTTTCAAATCCTTTCTCGCTTTCCATACCCATGATTACGGCACGACGACCCTGCAGGTCGCTCATCACATCACCCAGGCGATCGGAAGGTGCCAGCACAACTACATCGTAGATCGGCTCAAGCAACTTGGGACCTGCCTCTTTAAACGCTTGGGAAAAGGCATTTCTACCTGCCAAGCGGAAAGATATTTCATTTGAATCAACGGGGTGCATTTTCCCATCATAAACGATGATACGCACATCGCGGGCATAAGAACCTGTCAGCGGACCCTGCTCCATGCGTTCCATCACCCCTTTTAATATGGCTGGAAGGAAACGGGCATCGATGGCACCACCGACGATGGAATTAACAAAGACTACTTTTCCACCCCATTCAAGATTAATTTCCTGTACATCACGCAAAGAAATTTTATACTCTTGTCCTCCGAAACGGTAAACTTCCGGCGTTGGCATACCTTCAAAATAAGGTTCAATAATCAGGTGTACCTCGCCAAACTGTCCGGAACCTCCTGATTGTTTTTTATGACGGTAATCCGCACGGGCAACTTTCGTGATGGTTTCACGATATGGTATCTTCGGTTCTTTGTATTCGATAGGTATTTTATCGTTGTGTTCCACTCTCCATTTCAGAGTGCGAAGATGGAATTCTCCCTGACCGTACAAAATGGTTTGTTTTAATTCTTTCGACTGTTCAATAATCCACGTTGGATCTTCTTCGCGCATGCGTGTGAGCACTTCACTCAACTTTTCTTCATCCGCTTCGGAGACGGCCCTGATGGCACGACGATATTTAGGAGCAGGATAATCAATATCGCGGAAATCATATTCGCAGCCTTTGGCATTGAGTGTATTACCTGTGCGCGTATCTTTCAGTTTCACCGTAGCTCCGAGATCTCCGGCAACCAACGATTCCACGTTGGTACGAATCTGCCCTGCCACAGCAAAAATCTGGCTTATACGTTCTTTAGTTCCCCGATTAACATTCACAAGGTCATCACCGACTTTTAACGTTCCACTCATCACTTTGAAATAGGATATTTCTCCGATATGTGGTTCAATACTCGTTTTGAAAATATATATGCTGGTAGGAGCCTTTGGATCGGCTGTCACTTCTTCGCCTTTTTTGGTTTGCGGTTTTTCAGTTACCTGAACACTTGGAACTACATTACCCAGGAATTCCATCAATCTGCGGATACCCATATCTTTCAATGCATCCACACAGAAAACAGGGAACATATCGCGATGCAGCAATCCCTTACGAATGCCTATGCGCATTTCTTCTTCATCCAGCGAACCCTGATCGAAAAACTTCTCCATTAACTCTTCGTCGTGCTCTGCGGCTGCTTCAACAAGAGTATTGTGCATTTCCTGCGCTTTCTGAATCTGGTCGTCAGGAATTTCCGAAATCTCAGGAACACCACCTTCGGGCTTCCATCTGTATAATTTCATTTTCAATACATCGACTACCGCATTAAACTGTGGTCCGACGTTTACCGGATATTGAATAGCAACGACCTTGCTTCCGTAATTTTCTTTCAGCTGTTCCAATGTACGGTCGAAGTCGGCCTTTTCGTGGTCTAACTGGTTGGTAACGAAAATAACCGGTTTATTAAATTTTTCCGTATAACGGAAGTGATTGTTGGTACCGACTTCTACCCCATACTGGGAATTGACGAGAATCAAAGCAGTGTCGGTCACATTGAGGGAGGTAACTACTCCACCGATAAAATCATCCGAACCCGGACAATCGATGAAGTTTAATTTTTTTTCAAGCCATTCCGTTTGAATGATAGTAGAAAAAACGGAATAACCATAATCTTTTTCAACAGGAAAATAATCCGAAACAGTGTTCTGTGCTTCTACAGAACCTCTCCGTTTTATAACACCACTCTCGTAAAGCATCGCTTCCACAAGAGTGGTTTTCCCAGTGCCAGAACTTCCCAACAAAGAGATGTTCTTAATTGCATTTGACTGATATTCTTTCATACAAATTAAATTAAAAAGATTAATGCTGAAAAAATTTCCAGCATTTGTTAAAAAATCGAACGGCAATGTATGAAATCTCTTTGAAATATGTAATTGGCAATTGTATGTTTTACAACAGAATTTTTTATTTTTAAGAAATGAAGTCGGGGAATAAGTTTGAGGTTGATGTAGTAACTATAAAGTCTTGATGTCAGCCTGCTTTATGAGCAAAAAAAAACACTTCAGTTGCATATACTTGCTGCCAGAGGCAGCATAGTTTTGTATGTCATTGGCATGAGTTCACAAAGAGAATGACGTGGCAAATTCCTCCTCAATAGTGTTTATCCTCTTTTTTGATAATCCTCCATCCCTTTATATCGTAGTTATCCCACAGCCATTCATTCACTTTGTAGGTGAGATAAGCACTCCCTGCACCGAGGGCAGCACCTGCCAACACATCTGTGGGATAATGCAGCCCGAGGTGCATCCTCGATAAACCTACCGATGATGCCCAGACATAGGCCGGTACTATGACGTACCACTCTGGATATTTCAGACTCAACGCTGTGGCTGTGGCAAAAGCGCCGGAGGTATGCCCTGATGGCATGGCGTAGTCAGTCCTTAGTTCATAAACATACAATTCGCCGGGATAAGTTGTTGCCGGTCTGTCCCTTTGTATCGTTCTCTTAAGAACTTCCGTTATTCCCAAATTCACTCCGGAAGCAAAAGCGATATAAAATGCATCCTTAAACAGATCCTTATCCTGACTGATTAATGAATAAGTTCCCATCCCAAAAGGTATAGCAAATGAGATTGGCACTGCAGTTTCGGTAATAAAAATTGAAACGGGTCTCAGCCCGGGAGCAGTATTGTTAATGCGTTTCAATACATCGATATCGGCATGCTGAGCAAAGGTCATCGTACTGAAAGCAAAAAAATTGCTAATAAGCAGAATAAATATCGTAAATTTGCGCATTCAATTGAATTTTAGGCAAAAGTAATAAAAATGTACAGAATAGCGGTGGTCGGTCCGGAATCAACAGGCAAATCGGAGTTATCGGAAAAACTTGCGAAGCATTACCGATCACCATGGGTGGAAGAATACGCGCGAAGCTATGTTGAACAACTCACCCGCCACTATACTTTTGATGATGTTTGCGCTATTGCCCGGCATCAGATTGAATGCGAGCTTGTTTATGAAAAGGAACAGCCGGAACCTTTTGTATTCTTCGACACTGATCTAATCATCACAAAAGTGTGGTTCGATTACTGTTTTCAGCAAGTCCCTGATTTCGTAAACGAAAGGTTGAAAACCGGCTTTTTTGATTTATATTTGCTGTGCGAACCGGATTTACCCTGGCAGGCTGATTCTGTGAGAGAACATGGTGATGACCGCGAGTATTTTTACGACCGGTATAAATCGGAGATTGAGCAACTGGGAAAACCTTATGCCTGCATTTATGGTCGTGGAGATGAACGGCTCATGATCGCAGTTAAACAAATAGATGATTTTTTCATACAACATCCCGAAGGGGCTATAGTATCATAACCCGGCCTTAGGTTAGGGATCAACAGAGACATTATGAACTCAAAAAGAACATTAGAAGCCATCAAGCAACTGGCAGAAACGGAAAACATCCGCGAAGTTTGCCACAAGCATTTACAAAACAATCCGCTGCCGTCGGTAGATGTATTATCTGAAATTGTTTCGTTGACACGCGCAGTGCTTTTCCCGGGATATTTCGGTGATGCCGGTGTCAATTCACGAACCATGCTTTACCATATCGGGGTAAATATCGACAAGCTGCAATCTCTACTCAGTATGCAAATCAAAGCCGGACTGTGTTTCGATGCTGTCACCGAAAAACAGATTTGTAGCGAGATCGACCAGATAGCTCAGGAGAAATCTATTGCTTTTATTGCTGAACTACCTGAGATTCGCAAGAAACTTTACACCGATATTATTGCTGCCTATAATGGCGACCCTGCTGCTAAAAGTTTTGGTGAGGTCATCTTTTGCTATCCCGGCATCCGTGCCATCAGCAGCTACCGTATTGCTCATGCTCTTTTGCTGGCAGAAGTTCCACTGATTCCCCGAATCATCACCGAGATGGCGCATTCCGAAACCGGCATCGATATCCATCCGGGTGCGACCATCGGCGAATACTTTACCATCGACCATGGTACCGGCGTAGTGATTGGCGAAACGGCACGTATCGGCACGAATGTAAAAATGTTTCAGGGTGTTACGCTGGGAGCCAAGAGTTTTCCGTTGGATGAGAAAGGCAATCCCATCAAGGGCATCGACCGCCACCCGAAAATCGGCAATAATGTCATCATCTATTCCAACTCCACCATTCTCGGTAACATCACTGTGGGTGATGGTGCTGTCATTGGCGGTAATATCTGGGTAGATCAGGATGTAGTGCCGGGGGCGAAATTAGTGCAAAAAAGATAAATCTTTTTTAGTGGAGAGTTGAGAGTTGAAAGTTGAGAATTATGTGATAAATTATGAGATATAAACGATTCAACAGTTCAACTATTACACATCTACACAATTAAACGATTCAACAGTTCAACATTTACACAAATAATACAATCATCCATTGAATCAACAACCATACATCGCAAAAACCTTTAAAGGTTTAGAAGAAGTTCTTGCTACTGAGCTAATTGCTCTGGGGGCGGATAACATCGAGATTCAGCGTCGTGCCGTCACCTTCACCGGCGACAAAGCCCTACTATACAAAGCTAACCTTCAACTGCGTACGGCCATAAGAATTCTGAAACCCATCGCGACTTTCCGTGCCGGTACTCCTGATGAGATTTACGAAGAAGTAAAGAAGATCGACTGGGCGGAATTCATGGATTTAACCACCACTTTTGCCGTTGATGCTACTGTTTTTTCAGAAGAATTTAATCATTCAAAATTTGTTGCTTATCGTGTGAAAGATGGTATCGTAGATTGGTTCAAAGAAAAATTCAACGACCGCCCATCGGTAAAACTCGATAATCCGCAGTTATCCTTCAACGTGCACGTTGCCCAAAATCGCTGTACCCTTTCACTCGACAGTTCGGGTGAATCGCTGCACAAAAGAGGCTACCGTGTGAATCAGACAGAAGCTCCCATCAGCGAAGCACTGGCAGCAGGTATGTTGCTGATAGCAGGATGGAACGGACAAAGTAATTTCCTGGATCCGTTCTGCGGCTCAGGGACTTTCCTTATTGAAGCTGCATTGATAGCGCTGAACATCCCGCCCGGGCTATACCGTCCGTCATTCGGCTTTGAACAATGGAAGGATTTCGACAAGCAACTGTTCGATGATTTGTATCAGGACGACAGCAATGAACGTCCTTTTGAGTTCAAAATTTTCGGTTCCGACATTTCACGCCGTGCTATTGAAGTCGCAACAGAAAACATCAAAAGCGCAGGTCTGAGTAAATACATCGAACTGGAAGTTAAACCGGTCGACCAACTGGAACAGCCTGCCGAAAACTGCCTGATCGTAACCAATCCGCCTTACGGAGAGCGACTCAATACCGACGACATTGCCGACATTTACAGCGCATTCGGCACCGTATTAAAACATAAATTTGCCGGCAGTTCAGCCTGGGTCATCAGTTCCGAGGAAAGTCTGCTCGACAAGATAGGACTGAAGCCCGCTAAGAAAGTCAAACTGCTGAACGGGGCATTGGATTGCCTGTACAACCGCTACGATATTTTTTCAGGGAAGCGGAAAGAATTTTTAGAAAAAAGTTGAGAAATTAAAAAAATCTATTACCTTTGCACCCGCTAGAACGCCCAGATGGCGGAATTGGTAGACGCGCTGGTCTCAAACACCAGTGGATTCACTTCCATGCCGGTTCGATCCCGGCTCTGGGTACTAAGTGGGAAGAATCAGAATTTTATTCTGATTCTTCTTTTTTTACCCATATAACTGACTGGTATCCTGAAAAATAACATAAAGTACAACGAGTAGTTTGGATTATTTCTTCATAAACCTACTGATTCCTTTTACCACTCCGTTATTGTCAGTTGTATATATTATATATATTCCATTAGGAAGGAAACTTATATCAAGATTATTATCCTTGTCAACTAGCTCCTTTTCAAGGACTAAACTTCCTATTGTATTGTAAACTAAAAGATTTGTTTTGCTGGTGAACGTTTCAAGGTTAAAATTTATAAAGGATGAAGCGGGGTTGGGATACAGTTTAATTTCTTCTAGTTGAGTGTCAGTTATTCCGCTAAAATCAAACTCAATAATATTCAAATAATCTTTCCAGAGCATCAAACAAGTCGTAAATTCTCAATTTATGCGTTATTGAAAAGAGGCTGTCTCGAAATGAAAAAACGAGTCAGCCTCTTTTTTATTTCCTGTAAGTCTCTTGTTGTATGTACCTTCAAATAACGGTATGTCTTATACTGATATAAGACAGATTATAGAAACGCGGCATGCCACGTCTCTGCAATTTTGATTGCCAACATCTCGATAGTTCCGACATACCCCTGCTCCCTCAGCGACGTAACAAAATCAGCATGCTTCCTGCCTTCACGGTAATCGGGTTCTTTCCCGGGATGACGGAGGTACTTTTCGAAGGTGGCAGCTGGTTCGCTGATATTAAGAACCGCATGATACAGGAGTTTATCTCTGTTCCTGTACATCGCCGAGCCCAGTATTTTTTTTCCGTCGATGGCGATGTCGGAGATGCCCCGCAACGACAGTCCGCCGATACCGGCTTCTTCTACTGCTGAGATAATAGAAGAGTTAATCGAGTTAAAAAGGTTTTTGGGTTGCCGAGAATGAGGGAAGACCGCTGCGATCACGAGATTACCGGGTGTAAGCATCACGGTTTGGCCGCCCGAAGGTCTTTTCATCACAGTGATGTTATCCTGCAAAATGATTTCGATATAGAGGGCATCCTCCGGTCGGTTCGACGCACCCAGCACAATGTAAGGTTTATCCGGTTGCCATACCAGGAAAGTCTGCGTTGTATCTTCGTCGAGCAACGCAATATCAGGGAGGCAATATTCGGATAATATTATCATGATGTAAGGAACAGATTTGTTTTTTGGCTGTAAGCCAAATATATCTCAGCCCAATGGCAACGCCTTGGGTTTCATGCAGATATTCAAAATAAGCGCCCTGTAAGGGCAAAATATCAATATTGCCCTTACAGGGCGCTTATTATTTTTCCTTTTTCCTAGCCCAAGGCGATGCCATTGGGCTATGTTATATTGCCACTTCGTGGCGTAAAGAAAATGGACAATTATATTACAATTACTCCATTAAAAGCGAAACAGGATCAGCAAGATGGTCGATGATCTGTTTCACAAATCTGGCCGTATCGCCACCGTCCACAATCCGGTGATCCACTGTCAGGGAAAGTCCGAGCACATTACCAATCACTATCTGATCGTCTTTCACCACCGGTTGCTTCACAATACGCCCTATTCCCAGGATACCTGCCTGAGGATAATTAATTACGGGTGTACCATAAATACCGCTGATAGAGCCGAAATTAGTAACCGTAAAGGTGCCGTCTTTCATATCTTCCAGCGTCAGTTTTCTTTCTTTGGCTTTCAAACCGAATTCCGTAATTTTTTGGGTGATTTCGAAAACACTCAGTCGGTCGGCATCTTTGATGACAGGCACCACAAGTCCTTCGGGAGTATCCATGGCAATGCCGATGTTATAACGGTTTTTGTAAATCATCCGGTTGTTTTCCATATCCATCTGCGAATTGAGTATCCGGTGCTGCTTCAAAGCCAGTACCGTTGCTTTTACGATAAAAGGCAGATAAGTCAGCCTCGCGTCTCTTTCTGCATATTTCTTTTTGTATTTCTCCCTGATGGCTATCAGTTCCGAAATCTCCACTTCTTCGAAGACCGTCACGTGAGCCGCATTGTGCTTCGAGTTGATCATGTTTCTGGCAATGGTTTTACGAATCTGCGAAAGTGGTTCATAACTTACATCTTCCTGTTCGTAGGACTGCGCAAAAACCGTTTTTTCCACCGGACTTTTCGTGGAGACATACTGCTCAATATCTTCTTTGCTTACCCTGCCACCCGGACCGGTACCGGCAATTTGATTGATGTCTAAGTCAAGTTCCTTTGCCATCGCCCTGACATGAGGTGTCGCAAAAGATTTTCCGGCGGTATTTACTGTTGCAGTAGTTGAAATGATTTCATCACTGGCAGGCAACAAGGCATGTGCATCCGCCAACTCCATGGTACCAACCACGCCAACTGCATTGTCATCCTCGGTCGGTTTCACAACGGTTGAATCCGACAATAAATTCTCCTGTTTTTTGGCAGCACCTTTAACTTCCATTTCAACAAGCGGATGTCCGACATGAATCACATCTCCCACTCCACCAAACATTTTCAGAATAGTGCCGGCTTTTGGAGATGGAATATCTGCCGCCACTTTATCGGTTTCCATTTTCACCAGTAAATCACCCGCCTTGACGGTCTGACCGGTTTGCACATACCATTCCAGAACGGTACCTTCTTCAAGTCCTTCGCCGATATCGGGAAAGTTAAACAGGTATTTCATACGTATTATATTTTAATATCTAACGGTTTTCTCAATTTCATAGAAAATACGATCGGGCGAAATCATGTAAAAAGGTTCCCCTTGTGCCAGCGGAACAATAGTATCGAACCCCATCACCCTTTTCGGCGGTGCTTCGAGCGAAAGAAATGCTTCCTCGTTGGCGATGGCCATCAGTTCGGCACCAACACTGAACGACTCCGACGCTTCGGCCACTATCACCACACGACCTGTTTTCTTGATCGAGTTGACAATTGTTTCGCGGTCGATGGGATAAATGGTTCGTAAGTCAATCAACTCCACCGAGATACCCGCTGCTTTGGTCATCACCATGGCTTTCTGACATTCACGTATCAGCGCACCGAAAGCAATCACGGTGACATCACTTCCTTCGGTCAGCACCTTTGCCTTACCGATGGGAATGGTAAACTTCTCTTCGGAAACTTCCTGTTTGATAGCCCGATAAATTCGTTTTGGTTCCATGAAAATGACCGGATCATCGCTTTCGATGGCCGAAATCATCAGGCCTTTAGCATCGTGCGGTGTAGAAGGCACCA
>Ga0209467_1003218_pt1 | contig 10835 bp, 5 predicted proteins | sample Higcelwee11metaG_FD_187175 | JGI IMG/M metagenome (GOLD analysis project Ga0209467, IMG submission 187175) | Freshwater pond sediment microbial communities from the University of Edinburgh, under environmental carbon perturbations - High... | ecosystem: Environmental > Aquatic > Freshwater > Pond...
CCCACCGGCAGTGATGATGATATCCTTGATGCGGTCAGTGATTTTAAAAAATCCATCTTGATCCATTTCGCCGATGTCGCCTGAATGCATCCATCCATCTTTGATTGCTTCCGCAGTTTCCTTGGATTTATTATGGTATCGGAGCATGACATTAGGCCCTTTCATTAAAACTTCTCCGGAAGGTGACAATTTCACTTGACCACCGCCTTTGGTCCATGCCTCGCCGGGCCAGGTTTTCCCAACGCTTCCCAATTTAACGGCGCCAGGCCGGTTGGTTGTGGCGCCGCCGGTTTCGGTCATGCCGTAAAGTTCATAAATAGGTAATCCCAAACACCAGAAAAACTCATTAATTTCTTTGGAAAACGGAGCGCCGCCGGCCACAAAAAACTCGATATTGCCGCCCAGGGCAAGCACTTTAATATTTTTGTAGTTATTTTCAGCATAGGCTTGATGCTGGTTACGATCCTGATCTGAAACGGATTTGCCACAAAGTTCTCCATCGATGATGACGCGCTTGGAAATTTCAATGGCACGTTTAAATTCATCGGCCGACAAGCCTGTCAATAAAGGGGCTTTGCTCCAGATGAGAGAATAAATTTTTTCAAAAAACCGGGGGGTTGTTCTGCAAAAATGGGGCTTGACCAAGGCGAAATCCTGGGCCACCGTTTCCAGACTCCGGGCAAATGCTATTTTGACATCCCCCCGGTAAATATCGAGCAAAGGGCCTGCAAATTGCTCGAAAATATGGGCCATAGGAAGAAAAGAAAGATCCGTCCATCCCGGTTGCACCGGCACCCATGCGGCCCCTGTGCAAATGGTATAGATAATGGACTCATGGGTATGAACAGCTCCTTTCGGGATACCGGTCGTGCCGGAGGTATATATATAGGAAGCAACATCGTTGAGTTTGCCGGAAGCCACCCGCTCATGAAATTTTCCGGCCAATTTATCCCGGTATGATTTTCCGATTTCGATAAGGTCTCCAAAGCTAATGCACAAGGGATCATCGCCAGCGCCACATCCGATAGTAATAATTTTTTTAAGCTGGGGGCTATTGTGTTTGAGTTTCAAAAGACCGTCCCGGCGAGACTCTCCTTCGACAAAAATGAACCGGGAATCCAGGTCGTTGATGATATATTGAGCCTGAGCCATGGTCACATTGGGATAAATGCTGCCGGTTTGTCCTCCCATCGACAGTAGTGCCAAATCGGCAATAACCCATTCAGGGCTTGTGTTGGCCATGATTGATATTCTATCGCCGTGTTCAGCGCCGATGGCCATGAGGCCGATACCGATGTTTTCCACATGATCAGCGACTTCCGCCCATGTCATGATTCTTGGATTGCCGTTTTCTGTGTATGCCGGCGAGTCTCCTTCCTTGTGAAATAAGAATAACTGTTGATCCTTATTTTCCGAAGCGCGGATCCAGAAAATCTGAGCAATTGTCTTGTCAGCGTCTTTCATTGTCGTAATCTCCAACAATAATTAGTAATGTTATTAATTATTTATAGTGATTATCTTAAATTTCATCCCTCGTTATTTCATTTCTGATAAAAGTTGTTTCGCTTTTTCCTTAAAGTATGAGTCATCTGAAGTGGCGGCTATCTCCAAAATGGATCTGGCTTCTGCGTCATTTCCCATGTCCTCAAGCAATTCCCCGAGATAAAAATTGAGTTCAGGACGGTATTTGGATCCTGCCGGCATAATCTTTTCAGCCTCTCGGTATAGATTTAAAGCCTTTTTTTTATCATGAAGCGGCCAAGGCAGAACCTGCCAGAATCGGCCTAACGCCACCACGGGAAGACCGTCTCTATAACGCTTGTCGATTTGATAGGAGGTTTCAAAACTATTTTGGGTCTTGTCTTTTAAACCTTCGCTGAGAGCCTTTATAATACTGATACCGTCCGCATAACTTCCAGCGCACGCGCCATAATAATAATGCCCATAGATTTTTGACGGATCGAGCTTGATGGCAATTTCAGCATATTGGATCCCCTTTTTCCCGTAATTTTTACAAATCTCTTCCCAGTCTGGAATGTTTTGTCGCTTGCATTGCTCTGCATATTCCCGACATGCCATGGCGATTTTCCAGTTTGCTTCAAAGCTGTTTGGATCTGCAGACGCTATTTTTTCGTACTGCGAGGCAGCCTTTTTGAGGTTTTCAATTCCACCGGCATTATAAAGTTTATCCGCTTCTGAAAAGTCGCTTGCAGCAAATAATTGTAATGGCCCAAAAAACAGCAGTAATAATAAAATGAGATGCATGAAAGAGAACTTTGTAAACATAATTACCTCCATTAAATATTAGATATTCATTGCGGCCAAAAATCCACCATGAATGGCATCGTTTATTTTTCCTGGTTTTATGCAGTCACCAACAACTGAATAGGGGATATTCAATGATACAACTTGTGGCAATAATTCATTGGCCGATAACGACCCGGCTGCCAAAACCACATGATCGAACCGGATCGAATCCGATTGGCCGTTTTGATTCACATGGACAGACCCGTTTTCAATGCTTGTTACTTTTGTATCTGCCACGATATCAACGCCATATTTTTTTAAATAATCGAGCAATACCCATCGGGTAGATTTTCCCACATCCTTGCCGATTTGCGAAAGCATTTCAAATACCGTCACACTGCTGGTTCCATAAAACATGAGCTCCCGCAGCCGATCCACATTTTCTGCATCATGAGCAAACAGGAAAAAGAGCACCTCTGGGGAGATGGTCCCTTTTGCCGCGATAAATAGCGCGGTTTCCAGACCAACTGCTCCTCCGCCGATGACCGCTACGTTGTTACCCAGCGGCGGATTTTCTTTTAATACTTTCCATGCAGAAAGCACACACGGATCATCTCTACCTGGGATAGGCGGCAGCAGGGGTTTTGCTCCTTCAGCAAGAATAATATGATCCGGATGCTGTTTTTTAATAAGATTCATGTCGACATCGACGTTTAAGTGCAGCTTAATTCCGTACTTTCGAATCATGGCACGGTAATAGCGGATAAATTCCAATAATTCCCTTTTGTGAGGAGGTGCGCCGGCAATCCAGAGCTGACCTCCGATATCAGAATCCCTGTCATAGAGTTCGACATCATGACCGATCATAGAAGCGGTCACGGCAGCCTCCAGTCCAGCAGCGCCTGCACCGATAACCAACACTCGTTTAGGCTCGTTTGTTTTTTTTATTTTCCGCTGTGTTTCAAATCCAGACGATGGGTTACCCACACAAAAAACCGGCTGTCCTTTAAATATCTGATCTGTACACCCCTGCGAACAGGCAACGCATGGCCTGATTTCATCCTTTCGCCCCTCAAAGGCCTTTTGGGGCCATTCCGGATCTGCGATCAACACACGGCCCAGGTTGACCATATCCGCGTACCCGTTCCGGATAATTGCTTCGGCCGTATCCGGATCTGCGATCCGGTTAGAGGCCATGACAGGGATTGAAACGGCTTTTTTAATGTTCAACGCCAGAAACGAAAACGCCGATCGGGGAACATCCATAGGCAACTGAGGCACACGGGTTTCATGCCATCCGCCGGTAACATTGATAGCATCAACGCCTGCGGATTCATAAATTTTGGCTATCTCCGGAGTTTCCATATCCGTATTGCTGCCGGGCACAAAGTCGTTTCCGGCCATACGTATAGTTAAAGGAAAATCCGGTCCAATGGAATTTCGGACTTTGCGAATCAATTCCCAGGGAAAACGGATGCGATTTTCAAAACATCCGCCATACATATCGCTTCGCTTGTTTTTAATTGGTGAGAGGAACTGTGTGATCAGGTACCCGGCAGACGCAATAATTTCAATTCCGTCGAACCCTGCTAATTGTGCACGGATAGCTGCTTTTGCAAACGAATCCTGTGTTGCTTCAATATCTTCAAGCGACATTTCTCGTGGAGTTGTTTTAGAATAGTTGCAATAGACAGCAGATGGCGCAATGGGCTGTTGGCCATTGATCATCAATGGGTGTGAATATCCGCCTGCATGAAACAACTGAATCCATGGGCGTGCGCCTTCGGCTTTGATGTATTGCGTGAGTTTTTGAAAATCATCAACGACATCGTCGCTGTCAATGCCGAGTGTCAAAACGCCGGAGCCAATAAAATCGACGCCTACCGGTCCAATGGTCAACATACCGACACCTCCTCTTGCCCGGGCTTTGTAAAATTCGACATACCGATCGTTTAGTTTTCGGTCATAGGAGTAAAGAAGTCCGAGGGCGGGGTAGGCGATACGGTTTTTGATTTCAATTTTATTAATACGTATTGGACTGAAAAGGTATTTGTACATGAGAATATTCCAATGTTGATTGTGATAGGTGTTGGGTTGTATTTTGAATAGTTAATATATTTAATGGCTTTCTCTGCACATTATATGCCACATGATTTTATAAGTATTTTTTTAGTGTAAAATTAGATAGTTAATTTATTTGATGTAAAAAGGAGGAGGAATTTTGAAGCATGACAAGATGAGAAAAGTATTATTTGACAGTTTTTTCTGTTTTATTATACAGATACTTTAAAAACTGTATTATATAACAGGAAAGAGGCGTCGATGGATTTAAATTTTGATGAAAATAATTTTTTCCGTAATGCTACGCTACGCATTTGCAGCACGCTTGAAATCGATAAAGCGCTGCATTCATTTTTGCTCTATGTCCGGTCATATATTCCAGCAGATTTTATGGCGTTTCTTATTTATCTGCCCGAACAGGAAATGTTTGAAACCATAGCGGTTGCCGCGTTGACGGGCAGCAATACCCTTTCCATAAAAATGGACGCGCCTGCCGAACAGCGCGGTGATCTGAAAAACAATTTTTACGATCCAAAAATTACAGTGGCCAATCAGTTTAATCCGGTGGAGCCAGCGGGAAAAGTCATACAACGCCTGGGGTGGCCGGAAGGGTCGGCGATTGTTATTGAAATGGTTGTGGCCGGAAAGCGAATGGGGGCGCTGATGATCATAAATGAGAACAAAATAGCATATACATCTCACCATATACAGCTATTGACCGCACTAAATGAGCCATTGGGAATCGCTTTAACCAATTGTCTTCGTTACCGGAAAGTCCGGCAGCTCAGAAATATATTGGCAGACGATAAAAAATATTTTCAGAATGAACTCTTCCGGCTTTCGGATCAAAGAATTGTTGGCGAGAATCAAGGGCTGAAGGGCGTGATGGAAGCTGTATATCAAGTGGCGCCAAATAGAAGCCAGGTATTGCTTTTGGGTGAAACGGGCGTGGGCAAAGAAGTGATTGCCAAAGCCATCCATGGAGCCTCTCCCCGGCGAAACGGTCCTTTTATCAAAGTGAATTGCGGCGCGATAACGGAATCATTAATCGACAGCGAATTATTCGGCCATGAAAGAGGCGCCTTTACCGGTGCATTCGCAAGCAAACGCGGTCTATTTGAACGATCGAGCGGCGGAACTATCTTTCTTGATGAAATTGGTGAACTGCCACATAGTGCTCAGATCCGGTTATTGCGCGTGATTCAGGAGCAGGTCATTGAAAAGGTTGGCGGCGAAGAATCCATCAAAATCAACAGCCGAATCATCGCGGCCACTCATCGAAATCTTAATGAGATGATTCACAATGGTCAATTCCGGGAAGACTTGTATTACCGCCTGAACGTATTCCCGATTAATATCCCTCCGTTAAGAGTTCGGAAGAGCGATATTCCGGCTATGGTCCAGCATTTTATGCAAAAAAAAGGAATGGAGTTGGCGCTGCCAGGCATCCCCACTATAGCGCCGGGCGCATTAGAAATTTTGATGTCCTACAATTGGCCAGGCAACGTTAGGGAACTTGAAAACGCGGTGGAACGGGCATTAATTTGCCATGGTTTGAACCCAGTGTGCTTTGATGAATTTGCTCGGGAAACGGTATGTCCTTCGACTGGAGTTGATGTAAATGCGCAAGTAAAATTTTCCAGCCTTGATCAGGCTATTACGGAATCTATTCAAAAAGCCCTTGGGAAAACGGAAGGTCAAATCGAGGGTGCCGCTGGTGCGGCCAAACTTCTGAAAATTCATCCTTCAACACTGAGGCAGAAAATGAGGAAGCTTGGTATTCCTTTTGGCCGAAAAATGGAGGGAGTTTATCGTAAAAAGTAATCATGGACACAAAGGGGCTTTTTGATTATTTTTAATCAAGCCAAAAAGTTTGGATAGCATCTGGTTTTTTTTCATAATTTCCCTCTTTTTTTTTCAAAATTAGCAAGGCCCTTTCCCTGGTCCGCATCCGCAACCCGCCAAAACACGGTTGACACGATCGATAATGTTACGTAGTGATGCCGATTTATTAAAATCTTAATTTCACAATATCTTGGGGCAAAGGGGATGCTCAAAGGTTGTGATTTCTGTCACAAATAGCAGATTTTAAAAAACCTGTGATAAGAGAATAATATGACAAAAAAATTATGGCATATTTTGTCATAAATGAACACCCAGGAAATGGAATTGGATGTCCATATCCCGGCCTGTTTTGCAGGAAAAATGGTATAATCGTATCTATTGTTTTTCTATATATTCTATCACCCCGTCATCCTGAAAAATTTTTTCCACAGCCCGGGAAACGGTCCCGCCAACTGCTCTTTCAGCGTTAATGCCTGATTGATCCTGAACCTTGTATTGCTTGCTGTATCCATCTCCAGTTTCAATATTAAAATCAAGGATTGCACCTGTGACATGCCCCATTCCCCAGATGTCCCACTTAATATCTGTAATGGTGAACCTGAGTTGTTTTTCGGCAGATTGGGATACGGCAACATTATGATCAGAAAGCTGTTTTTCAATTAACTTTTTTGCGTTTTTATACATAAGATTCAGATCAACGTAGATCTTGTCTGCGCCAAAGGATTTGCGGGGATCAGCCAAATCGATAAAATAGTTTTTATCAGCATTCTGGGGGACTATGACAGCAACCGGCAGCTTTCCATGAAATTGCTTTAAGTTTGTGGTATCGATATCAAATAAAGGGGGTTGGATATGTCTGGTACATGCGTTTATGGACAAAAGTACAAATACAACACACAAAAAAGTTATTTTTAGCTTCATTTTTCCTCCATGTTTTTTAAAAACCAATAAAAGGTTTTTCCAGCTTGTCTTCTCCGTAAAACGCCGGTAAAACTTTAACAGTTATTTGATATTATTTCAAATCAAAACCTTATCCAGTCATGACATATAGACCGGTCTTATCCAATCCACCGTCAGGGTTATCGCTCCCCAGTTTTCTTCCACTTTTCCGGAAATCAAATAGGGCCGGCCATAATCCAATACATTACAGAATTGATGATAAACTCTTGGAAAAAAAGTTGTTTCGACAATGCTGGTGTCGTCTTCAAACGTGATGAATTTCATGGGATCGCCTTTTTTACTCAGCACAGTTTTGTCGGTGATCAACCAACCGGCAATTTGAATTCGGCGGCCAAGATATTGACCGATGTTTTTGCATTGGATGATGCCCTGGTTTTTCAACTGATCCTCAAACAAGCTCATGGGGTGCCGGTCGCATAAAAAACCCAAAATCCTGAATTCATGCCGCAGTAGTTCACGCGCATCATCTTCCGGCAGAGGCGGTATATTTTGCATGGCCTTGGAAACAGGGGCTTCAAACAGGGAGAGATTGGTGTTTTTTCTGGACCGGGTCTTTTGCCATGCGGCAAATTGCCATGTCAGCGTGGCGTGATGTTTTCCGGGATAAAATCCATCCAGTGCGCTGCTGTGGATTAATGCTCTGGCCTCGGATTCATCCGGCTGGACCCGATTAAAAAAATCGGTCAGATTTTTAAAATCGGTTTTTCCCCGTTCCATGATGATTTTCGCCATGGTATTGGCGGACAAACCTTTAATGGACAAAAAACCCACCCGGATGAAACGGCCTTTTCCCCGCCAGCGGGTCTGACTCTCATTGACATCCGGAGGCAGGATGGTAATGCCCATGCGTCTGGCTTCAGAAACATAGGCAAAGGCTGAATAAAATCCCCCCTGGTTGCTGATCACGGCGGCCATGAATTCCGCCGGAAAATGCACCTTCAAATACGCTGCTTGAAACGACACCCTGGCATATGAGGCGCTGTGGGGTTTGCAAAAGGAATAGCCGTTGAAACTCATGATCATGCGCCAGATTTGTTCGATCTGGTCGTCGTTGACGCCTTTTTTACGAGCACCCGCTATGAGCCGGTCCAGATAATCCCTTAATTGATGTTCCCGGTCTTTCTTGGACATGACTTTCCGCAATCCGTCCGCTTCTGCATGGGAAAATCCCGCCAAAGCCACCGCCACCCGTGACACATCCTCCTGATACACCATCAGGCCCAGAGTTTCATCCAGCACGTCACTCATTAACGGATGGATGGGCTCCCATGTCCCGCCGTGAAGTCTTCGGATATACTCCTGGATGACATCGTTGGCTGCCGGCCGGATAATGGAGGAATGAATGGTAAGGTGCTCAAAATCCCCAACTCCGGTTTTTTGCTGCAACAGGCGCATGGCCGGGCTTTCAATATAAAAACATCCCATGGTGCGGCCTTGGGCAATGGCCTGCTGAGTGGGGATATCGTCTTCCGGTTCCCAGCGGTTTTCGTTAAATCCGATCCCGTTGGCATGAATATTGGCGATGGCGTCACGGATCACCCCCAGGCTGCGATTGCCCAAAAGATCAATTTTCACCAGCCCGGCGTCTTCAGCCGCGTCCTTTTCCCATTGAATAATGGGCACACCTTTGGGCGCTGTCTGGATCGGCACATAGGTGTCGATTCGTTCCGGCGTGATTACAACACCTCCGGGGTGGACCGAAAGATATCGCGGCAGCCCGATGATGCGCTGAGCAATTGACAAAATTTTCGGCCATGGCTCGGGAAAATCCACATCCCGCATCTGGGGCAGGGTGGCAATAACATCCTGAAGGGAGGCGTCGGATTCTTCCGCGTGCCAGAACATAGGCAGGCGTTTTACGATCTGGTTGATCTCCCCATCGGTCAGGCCAAAGACTTTGGCAGTTTCACGCAAGGCCATGCGGGGCTGAAAACACACATGATTGCACACCATGGCGGCATGGCCTTTATTTTGAGACAGTACTTTTTCGATCACAAGCTCCCGCTCATCCCAGGCAAAATCCACGTCAATATCCGGCGGGTCTTTGCGGCCGGGGTTTAAAAACCGTTCAAAATACAGATTGTGTTTGATGGGGCAGACATTGGTGATGCCAAGGCAATAGGCCGTAAGCGACGCTGCCCCGGACCCCCGTCCGCAAGTACGGGGGCTTTCGGCAACAATGTCCGCCACCGTCAGAAAATAGGCGGCAAATCCCATTTGGGTGATGGTTTTTAACTCATGCTCCAGCCGGTCCGCCACCACTTCGGATACATCCCCATAACGATTCCTTGCGCCTTCATATGCGGCATGGCGAAGCTGTGCGGCAGTTTGCGGAGGTGTGAGGTTTTCGTAGGACGGAAATACCAGGCCAAAATCAGGCCGGGTAAAATTGAGGCGTTCCGCAAGGGCATGGGTATTTGAAATAGCTTCAGGGCAAACCGCGAACCGCTGTTGATAATCTTTCGGCGATGCCAGAAACGCATCAGGCGGAGCCATATCTCCGGATTTAAGGCGGGAGAGGGACGTATTGCCGTCAATAGCCCGCAACACCCGATGAACGGCAAAATTATCCGGATGAATAAAAAAACTGCCGGGTGTAGCCACAACTGAAACCCCCAGCCGTTTTGCAGCTTGACGTAAGGGATGGGTAATTGAAACCGGATGACGGGGCAGGGCGGCAAAAACATCCACACCAGCCTCATGCCAGGTAGAAAGCAATTCCGGGTTTGAGGTGAGCACACTTAGGCCTTTGGAAAGGGATACAATCGATGATTTCAGATCAAAATCAACATCAGTATGGCGAAGGGTCAGCATACGGCAGAGATGCCCATATCCTTCCCGGTCTTTTACCAGGCAGATTGCGCGATGGGCGGTTTGCTTATCCGTGACCTCTGCGCCGATGATGGGTCGGATGCCTTCCCGCTCACAAGCATTCAGGAAAGGCCAAAGACCGTAAAGATTGTCCGTGTCCGTGAGGGCAAGGTGGGTATATTCGAGCTGTCTGGCATGTCGGCACAGGTTTTTGACCGGGGTTGTTCCCCACATCAGGGAATAAGCAGACCGGACTGTCAGCGGAATCATGAGTAAGTATTCCTCAAGTCGCCAAGGCCCGGCCCATATGAATCATATCCCCGCCAAACCGTTTCCGGATGCGGTCCATGGCTAAGATCAGACGTTCCTGTTTTTGGAGAACCGGGTCTGGAAACAGGTCCATCTGGGCCGGCGGAAATACCGGTTTTTCGCAGATCAGCCGGATATGGCGCAACCGCACTCGTCGGGTCCAGGCAAGGGAAAGCAGTTTCCGGGCGGTTTGGAACAGCGAAAAATCATTGGCGGACGGCGGATTCACGTTCATCTGGCGCACCCGCCGCACCCCATCGGAATGGTCCAGCACAATGGCCAGCATCCGGGCGGCTTTTCCGGTTTTTCGCAATGTAAGGCCTATTTTTTCCACAAGCTGATATAAAATATTTTCGACAAGGTCCACCTCGTTGGTGTCATTGCCGAATTCATGATCCGCAATGATTTTTGGCGGTTTTTGATCTGCCGAGAGCACCTCCGACACGTCAATGCCCCGGACAGTGTCAAAGACAAACCTGGCCCGCTTGCCGAAAATGACGGTCAGTTGGTCATTGGTTAAACCGGCTGCCTGATGCACAAACCCCAGGTTCAACTCCCGAAATTTCAGCAAATCATCTCTTTCCATGCCAGGCAGCAGATAC
>Ga0209467_1003220_pt1 | contig 10834 bp, 7 predicted proteins | sample Higcelwee11metaG_FD_187175 | JGI IMG/M metagenome (GOLD analysis project Ga0209467, IMG submission 187175) | Freshwater pond sediment microbial communities from the University of Edinburgh, under environmental carbon perturbations - High... | ecosystem: Environmental > Aquatic > Freshwater > Pond...
AGCCGCGTCGGCGACGTCGAGATCCGCCATCACCCCGGCGTGGAGCGGGTGCTCGTCGAGGAGGCCGTCGAGGCGCTGAACCTGGCCCGCGCCCGCATCGCCCCGCGGCTTGGCGGCGATGTGCCCGGCCTCGTGCGTTTGGAGCTCTACCCCGACGGCCAGTCGTTCATCACCGCCTCGGGCCTGCCTGAAGACGCCGTGCGCACTACGGGCGTGGTCGCCATCTCCAAGTGGAACCGCCTGCTCGTCACCAGCCCCCGGGTGCGCGGCGGCGGCTACGACTGGAAAGACACCGTCGTGCACGAGTGGATCCACGGCGTCGTGTCCTACCACTCCAAAGACAAGGCCCCGGTGTGGCTGCAAGAGGGCATCGCGAAGTCGATGGACATGTTGTGGCGAGAGGACAACTTCGTCTTGGAGGTCCGCAGCCAGTCCTTGCTCGCGGGGGCGATTCAGTCCGGGGAGTGGGTGACCTTCGACCAGATGCACCCCTCCATGGCGCTTTTGCCTACCGCCGACATGGCCGGCCTCGCCTACGCCCAGGTCGCCACGATGATGGAGCACCTCCAGCTCGCCACGGATCGCCAGGCCCTCGTGCGGGTGCTCAAGCGGGTGCGTGGGGACGAAGACGCCCGGCAGGCCGTCGCTGAGGTCGCCAACGGCGGCGACTTCGGGGCCTTTGAGGCGAGCTGGCGGGCTTACCTCAACACCTTAGATCTTGTGGGCGTGAAGGTCGCCGCCACCCCGACCACCCTGGACGGCGAAGAGTCCGACTTCGCCGGAGATCCCGTGCTCGCCCGGCGCCAAGACCTCGCGAACCTCACGCGCTTGGGCGAGCTGATGGCCGAGCGTGGGCACTACGACGCGGCGCTCGTTTATTACGAACGGGCGGTGCCCCAAGACGAGCCCCCGGGCCCCTTGTTGACCCTGCGCAGGGCCGAGGCCCTCGCCCAAAAAGGTCAGACCGACCTCGCGATCTCACTCCTGCGCGACAACCTCGTCTATTACCCCGGCGCGGCCAAGAACCAGCGCCTTCTGGGAGAGCTGCTCCTCGCCCAAGACGAAGACGCCGGGGCCCTGCGCGCTTTTCGGGCGGCGGCGGACGTGAACCCCTTCGATCCGGCCCTGCACGAGCAGCTCGTCGCGCTCTATCGGGCCCAAGGCCGGGCCGAGCTCGCCGCGCGCCATGAGCGGGCGCTGGTGATCTTACGCTATCAAGACGCCCCGGCGGGCGCAGGCACGATGCGGTAGAGGAAGCAGGCGACCCCAGCGGATGCTGGCACCCACGAGGCAGAGGATGAACGACGTAGAGCTGTTTGAGGAGCTGGCCCGCACCCGCAAGCGCCTCTTGGAGCAGATCGGCCGGGTGATCGTCGGGCAAGAGCCCGTGGTGGAGCTGATGCTCACCGCGCTCTTCGCCCAAGGCCACTGCCTGTTCATCGGCGTGCCGGGCCTGGCGAAGACGCTTCTGGTCTCGACGACGGCGAAGGCGCTCGGGCTCAACTTCTCCCGGGTGCAGTTCACCCCGGATCTGATGCCGAGCGACATCACCGGCACCGAGGTGTTGGAGGAGGACCGCGCCACGGGCGGCCGCGCGCTGCGCTTCATCCCCGGGCCGGTGTTCACGAACCTGCTTCTGGCCGATGAGATCAACCGCACCCCGCCCAAGACCCAGGCCGCCCTGCTCCAGTCGATGCAAGAGCGCCAGGTGACCGTCGCCGGGCGAACCCACAGCTTAGAGGCGCCGTTTCAGGTCTTCGCCACCCAGAACCCCATCGAGCAAGAGGGCACCTACCCCTTGCCCGAGGCCCAGCTCGACCGCTTCATGCTGTCGATCGAGGTGGGGTACCCCAGCGAGGCTGAAGAGATGGAGATCGTGCGCCGCACCACGGTGGGGGAGCCCGCCGAGGTGGTCCCCGTGCTCGACCGCTCGTTGTTGTTGGGCCTGCAGAGCCTCGTGCGCCGCCTGCCCGCGAACGAGGCCGTCACCCGCTACGCCGTGCGCCTCGCCCGGGCCACCCGCCCCGGCCCCGACGCCCCCGAGGCCACCCGCCGTTATGTGCAGTGGGGCGCCGGGCCCCGCGCGTCTCAGCACCTCGCCGTGGGCGCTAGGGTCTGGGCCGCGCTTCATGGCAACGAGGTGCCGAGCATTGACGATGTCGCCGCCGTGGCCGCCGCGGTCTTGAGCCACCGCGTCCTGCTCAACTTCCAGGCCGAGGCCCAAGGGGTGACGCCGAGCCAGGTGATCGCCGAGATCCTGCGCGGGGTGCCCCGCTCGTGATCCTCTGGGATCCAAACGTCCTCGCCCGGGTTCGCCGCCTGCACCTCCTCGCGGTGCAGACGGTGGAGGGCTTGTTGCACGGCGGGCACAAGAGCCGCCGCGTCGGCGCGAACGTCGAGTTCGCCGACTACAAAGACTACAGCCCCGGCGACAGCCTGCGGGATCTGGATTGGAAGGTGCTCGCGCGCTCAGACCGCCTCGTCGTGCGCCGCTACGAGGTCGAGACCGAGCTGCAGTGTGTGCTCGTCTTAGACGCCTCGGGTGACCTCTCGACGGGTCAAGGCTCCCCCTACACCATGCCCGAGCTTGAAGGCACCAAGTTCGGGTACTCCTTGGTGTTGACGGCCACATTGGCCTACTACTTGATCAAGCAGCAGGAGCCCGTGGGCCTGCTCGTGTTGGGCGGATCAGGGCCCGGCGCCGGGGTGTACCTGCCCGCCCGGGGCGGCGGCACCCAGCTCGCGCGCATCTTCGCCCAGCTCGCCACCCTACGTCCTGGGGGCGTGGCGCGTATCGGCGAGGGCCTCAACACCTTGGGCCCCCGACTGCGCCGCCGGGGCCTCGTGGCGCTCATCTCCGATCTGATGGAGGAGCCTGAAGGCTGGATGCCGTCCCTCGCCGCGCTCTCCCGCCGCCGCACCGACCTCGCCGTGTTTCATGTCATGGACCGCCGCGAGCTGACCTTGGACTACGAGCGCCCGGCGCTCTACTTCTCCCCCGAGGGCGGCGAGGCCCTGCCCATCGACCCCGCCGGCGCCGCGCCTGAGCTACGCGCTGTGCTCAACGCCTGGCTGGTCGAGCTTCGTGGTGGCCTCGCCGAGCACCGCGGCCGTTATTACCCCTCGTGGACGGATCTCCCGCTGCACGCGGCCCTGGCGCCGATGATCACCGGGCGGCGCGCCATGCCCGACCGCGACCTCGGGGCGGTATGAACCTCGGCCTCATCGCCCCCTTGGCCTTGGCGTTAGGCGCCTTGGCCATCGGCCCCATCCTGGCGCACCTCGCCCAGCAGCGCCCGTCCGAGCGTGTGCCCTTCGGCGCGATGATGCTCCTGCGCAGAATGGTCAAGCGTTTGGAGAAGCGCCGCCGCCTCAAAGACCGCGCGCTCTTGGCCCTGCGTGTGTTGGCCCTGCTCCTCGCCGTGCTCGCCGCCGCGCAGCCCCAGCTCTCTTGGCCCGGCGACCCGGCGACCATCGGCGGCCTTGGCCGGGTGGTGCTCATCGTCGACGACAGCCTGTCGATGAGCCAACGAGACGCCGGGGGCACGCTGCTCACCCGCGCCCGAGACCAGGCCCTCGCCACCTTGGACCAGCTCCCGCCGGGCACGCTGGTTGGCCTCGTGCTCATCGGCGGCGAGGCCCGGCAGCTCACCCCCACCTTGACCGCCGAGATCGGCCCCATCCGTGACGCGCTCGTCAACCTTCAGCCGAGCTATGGCCGCACGGATCTGGAGGGTGGGCTTCGTGAGGCCCGGGCGCTGCTGACCGGCGAGCGCGGCGAGGTCTTGGTCTACACCGACGAGGCCGGCCCCACGACGATCTCCGAGGCCCAAGGGGAGCTCGCGCGCCTGGTCGAGCGCGGCGGGGTGGTGCTGCCCCGGCCCACCCGCAACGACCCACCGGCGAACCTCACCGTGCTCGACGCCCGCTACGGCGACGGCTTAGAGGGCGGCAGCGTCGCGCTGCGTGTGGCGAACTACGGCGCGGAGGACGTCGAGGCGGCGGTCACCGTGGGCCTGCCCGACGGCTCGGAGATCACGGCGTTTGTGGAGCTGCCCGCCGGGGGAGAGGCTGAAGAGCGCGTCACCGTGCCGCCGACGGTGCCCGGCGGCGTGGCCTGGGCCCGGGTGATCGACCCGGCCTTAGAGGCCGACAACACACGGTTTTTCCACCTGCCGCGGGTGGGCGCGTCCCGGGTGATGGTCGTCGATGGAGATCCAGGCTCAACGCCCGTACGCTCCGAGGTCTACTTCTTGGAGCGGGCCTTGGCTCCTTGGGGTGGTGCCCGGGGCGGCGTGTTGCCCCAGGTCGTCGCGCCCTCAGGCCTCGCGGCCCTGAGCACGGAGGAGCACCAAGTCGTGTTCTTGGCGAACGTCGCCGACCCGTCGCCGTGGGCGGGGCAGCTCTTGGACTTCGTGCGCGGCGGCGGCGGGGTCATCTTCAGCGCCGGGGACAACCTCACCGCCGAGCGCTACAACGAGCCGCTGCGCGCGCTCATGCCCGCGCCCATCGAGCGCCCCCGCGACCTCATCGACCTCACCGCGTCCGGCGGCGTGCCCCTCGACCTCCCCGACGCCAGCTTAGAGCTCTTTGAGGCCTTTGCGGAGGAGGGCCGCCAAGCCTTTCGCCGGGTGACGACGCGGCGGGTGATGGGCCTCGGCGCGTTTAATGAGACGGGCTGGACCGAGACCAGCCAAGACGGCGTGCGGGTGCTGATGCGGTTTGAGGGCGGCGCCCCGGCGCTGGTCGAGCGGCGCATCGGCCGGGGGCGGGTGCTCCTGTGGACGTCTACCTTTGATCTCGGCTGGGGCAGCGCTCCGCTCCAGGCGGTCTTTCTGCCGTTCACCCAGCGCCTCGTCGCGTACCTCGGCGGGGAGTCCGCCGGCGGCGCGGTTCGGGCGGAGGGCGTCGTGGGGGAGGTGACGAGCTTACGCCTGCCCTTCGGCGGCCTCACCTTACGCCTCACCGGCCCCGACGGCGCCGATGTGCCGATGGAGACTGTACAAGGTGAACAGACCGAGCTGAGCTTCTTGCCCCGCTTGCCCGGCGCGTACTCGGTGCAGGTCGGCGACGAGCCCCCCGTCGCGCTCATCGCCGTGAACACCCCCGCTGAAGAGTCCGACGTGCGCGCGCCTCAGCCGCTCACCGCCGCCGCCGCCGCCATCGACCCCGCGCTCACCGAGCGTCGGGTACGTCTGGGGCCCTGGGCCCTGGGCCTCGCGATCTCCCTGCTCCTCGCACAGTCTCTGCTCGCCCGTCGGGAGGCCACATGAGCCCGCTCAGCCGCCGCGCCGCGCTCCGTCTGGGGGCTGCTGCCGCCGCGTCCGCCTGCCTGGGCGCGCGCGACACCTTCGCCTTCGGAGACGCCTCCAAGGTGGACTGTGTCGAGATCAACATGCCCGGCGGATCCATCTCTCGGCCTGAAGCCTGGAGCCGCCTACTGTTTGAGATCGAGCAGACCACCAGCATCGAGACCGTGAGCCGTGTGCCCCGCATCGCCCCTGAAGATCCGGCCCTGTTTGAGCACCCCTTCGCGGCCTTGGTCGGGGATGGTGAGCTCAAGCCCTTAAGCGACGCGGCGATTGAGCAACTCCGCCGATACCTCACCTACGGCGGGTTTCTGCTCATCGACGACGCCACGGGCCTCAAACGTTCAGCCTTTGACGACAGCGTGCGTAAGCTCATCGGCCGGCTGTTCCCCACACGGTCGCTGTTTCCGCTGCCCTCAGACCACGCGATCTTCCGCAGCTTCTTCCTCATCAACCGCCCCGTAGGCCGTGTGGCGCTGTTTGACCACGTCGAGGCCGTGAGCCTGGGCGAGATCACGCCGCTGGTGTACTTTCGTAACGATCTCTCCGGCGCGCTCTCCCGAGGTGCGGACGGTCGCGGCACCTATCCCTGCACCCCCGGCGGCGAGAACCAGCGCCGCGAGGCCGTGAAGCTGGCGGTGAACCTCGTGATGTACGCGCTCACCTCCAACTACAAACAAGATCAAGCCCACGTCGCTGAGCTGATGAAGGAGGGTCGGCTGTGAGCCTCTGGTGGTGGCTCGGCGGTGAGGTTGGCCCAGACGCCGCCTTGACCTTCACCACGCCCGGCTGGCTGTTTGGCCTCGCCGCGGCGGCCGCGGTGGTCACGCTCTTTGTCACCTGGCGAGACGCCCGTCGGTTCCCGCCCGTCGGCGTTGAGCTTCTGTGTCTGGCGCTGGCCCTCTCCGTGGCCTGTTTTGCCGCCGCGGGCCCGGTGTGGGTAGAGCAGGCCGGTCACCGAGAGCCACCCCGCACGGTCCTGCTCATTGATGATAGCCGCTCCATGGGGGTGTTAGAGGCCGGTGAGCCCCGCGGCGCGCGCGCCTTGGCCGAGGTGATGGACCGTGTGCCTTCAGATCGCCTGGAGGTCTTCCGTTTTGGCCGCGAGCTGACGGCGGGGGGTGAGCCCAGCTTTGAGCAAGGCAGCACCGATCTCGCCCAGGCCCTCCGCGGCGTGAGCGAACGTTACGCCGGAGAGCGCCTCGCGGGCGTGATCGTGCTCACTGATGGCCTCGACCGTGGCGGGATGCGCGCACGTTACACAAACGAAGACAGCCCCGAGCCCCCGCGCCTGCCCGGCCCCCTGACCGTGTACCAAGCGGGCGTGCCCGGCGAGCTGGATGACGTGAGCGTGGTGTCGGTGAACGCGGGCGGCTTCGGCTTTATGCACAGCCCCTTCACCCTGGACGTCACCCTGGCCGCCCCGGGCTTTGAGGGCCGGAACGTGCCGGTGAGCCTCACCCAAGACGGTCGCCTGCTCGCCCAGCGAGACGTGGCCCTCGGCCAAGACGGCGCGGGCAAGGTCAACTTCTCGGTGAAGCCCAACAAGTCGGGGCGTTTTGTGTACGAGGTCTCCGTCCCGGTGTGGGAAGGGGACGCGGTGCCGGGAAACAACACGATGCCCGTGGCGGTGCGTGTGGTCCGCGACCGCCTGCGGGTGCTCCAGGTCTGCGGATCGCCGAGCTTCGACCAGAAGTTCCTGCGCCTCTTCCTCAAACAAGATCCCGCCGTAGACCTCGTCAGCTTCTTCATCCTCCGCACCCATGAAGACACACGGTCGAGCTACGACGAGAAGGAGCTCTCGCTCATCAAGTTCCCCTACGAGCAGCTCTTCGCCGAAGACCTCGCGAGCTTCGACCTCGTCATCTTCCAGAACTTCGACTATCGACCGTATTTTCAGGAGCTCGCCGGTGAGCTTCTGGGCAACGTCGCCACCTTCGTGAAAGAGGGCGGCGCGTTCGTGATGATCGGCGGTGATCGCTCGTTTGACGAGGGCGATTACCAAGGCACGCCCATCAGCGAGATTCTGCCCGTCACCTTAGGCGCGGGCACACCCCGCACAGACTCCGCGTCTTTCCAGCCCCGTCTCACCGGCCCCGGGCGTGTTCACCCCGTCACCCGCCTGCTCGGCGACGCCACAGAGAACGAGGCCTTGTGGGGCCGACTCTCGGCGTTGGACGGCCTGAACCTCAGCGCCGGCCCCGCCCCTGGCAGCGCCGTCTTGTTGAGCCACCCCACCCTGCGCACACAGAAGGGTGAGCCCATGCCCGTGCTCGCCGTGCGAGAGGTGGGCCGCGGCCGCACGATGGCGCTCTTGGGCGACTCCACCTGGCGCTGGATCATGGCAGAGGCCGCCTTGGGCCAAGGAAACCAGGCGTACTTACGCTTCTGGAAGAACACCATGCGCTGGCTGGTGAAAGACCCCGAAGGTGACCGTGTGCAGGTCGCCGCCGCCCGGGAGAACTTCTTGTTGGGGGAAGACGTGCCCCTCTCGGTGCGTGTGCGCGACGTCGGCTTCGGCGGCGTCGAGGGCGCCGTCATCGAGGGCAGCGCCCAGTCCGGCGGCGAGGTGGTGACCTTCGACACCGTCACCGACAAGACCGGCGAGGCGCTCATCCGCCTGCCCGCCGAGCACCGCGGCCCCTGGCGCGTGAAGGTGAAGGCCACGAGCGCCGGCGGCGGCGCCCTGGGTGAGGGGGAGACCGTCTACGCCGTGACCGACCGCGACCCCGAGCTCGACGAGCTCAGCCCGGACGCGGCCTTCTTGGCGTTGCTCGCCCAGTCCGTCAGCGGCACCCACTACACCCCCGGCGCCTACGGCCCCCCCCAGCTCGACGCCGAGGCCGGCCGCCTCGTGCGTGAGGCCCGGGAGACCCCGCTGTGGGCCGCCCCGCTGTGGCCGACGCTCATCGGCGTGTTGACGAGCCTGAGCTGGTGGCTAAGGCGGCGGCGGGGGTTGAGGTGATTCGCGCCCAGATGGGTTAAGCTGCGGAGGCTAGCCCGTCTGGGCCAAGCTCTGAGGTGCGCGTGAAGCTGGAGTGGCTCGAGGTCCTGGAGTTCCGCCATGTGACGCCTGGCGCCCGCATGGAGTTCGCCGACGGCGTGAACGTCATCATGGGCCGCAACGGCACCGGCAAGACCAACCTGCTCAAGCTCCTCGGCGCCTTGACGCGCTGGGACGTGAGCGCGCTGGAGAAGGAGCGCTTCCATGTGCGGTTTGGGGCGAAGGCGGGGGAGCTGCGGCTGGAGGTGGAGCTGAAGAATGTGCCGCCGAGGCCGAGGTTTCGGGTGGGGGTGATGGAGGGAATGGTCGAGGAGACGGAGGAGGATTGGCTGGTGAGAGTGGTCGCACGGGCTCCCAATGTAATAGAGCATTCTCAAGAATACGCTCCAAGCATAACACAGTTAGTTGGGCCTGGATTCCGAGGCCAGTCTCAGAAGGCGATGACTGACTTGGGTCACGCCTTGACGAAAGCTCAGGTGACGTTGTTAACGTCCCTCAGAGCAATGGTAGCTGGTGGAAATCGCCTTGGTGCTCGTCCGATCGATGTTTTTTTTCGGACTTTCGACCAGCGAGGGCGCGGCCGACTAGACGAGGGCCTTGAACAGTTTAACCGTATGAACGAGGGCAATAGAGGTGATGGAACTTGCCCGGATGGGCTTGTCGTCGAGTGGATATCGGACAACGGAAGCCGTGGCATACATTTTGTGGGTGAATTCTCTGGCTCGATGCAATCATGGCTTCACCAAATGAAGGACGATGCAGACATCTTGGAGGCTGACCTTGCCGACGTCGCTCCCGAGTTGGCAGAAGCAGCACAAATTCTGGGTTTGGCGAGGCTCCGCCTCTTACTCCGAAGGACTGAGCGTCGCGTAGACGAGTCCCAAACATTCGACACCATGAAAGGCATCACCTTCAAAGCCATCCTCCCCAACGGCACCGAGTTTGACCACGACAAGCTCTCCTTCGGCCAAAAACGAATGCTCACCTTCCTCTGGTACGCCGCCGCGAACGAGCACGGCCCCATCATCGTCGATGAGCTCGCGAACGGCCTCCACCACGCCTGGATACAGAAGTGTTTTGAGGTCATCGGCGAGCGTCAAGCCTTCCTCTCCACACAGAACCCGCTCATCCTCGACTTCTTAGACTTCACCTCCGCCGAGCACACCGCCCGCTCGATGGTGCGCTGCGAGGTGGGCGAGCGCGGCTGGCGCTGGGGGAATCTCAACACCGAGGAGGCCGAGCGCCTCTATCGCGCCTGTCAGGCGAACTTTATGCACGTCAGCGAGATCTTACGCTCGGAGGGGCTGTGGTGAGCGGCGTAGTCCTCGACGTTCGTGCGCTCACTGAAGACAAAGATGGCCGGGTGATTCAGGCGGTGCTCGCCCGCTCGTTGGAGCCGCTGCAGCCGGGATATCGCCGCGACGCCGTGCGATTCAGCCCCGCGACCCCAGAGGCGGCCCAGGCCGCGCGGGCGAACGTTTGGAAAGCCAAAGCGACGGAAGGAAGCGCCGGGCAGCGGAAGGCGCTCACGACCGTCGTGCGTGAGGTCATCAACTTCTTGCTCCAGCCGGGGCCGCTCTGTGTTGTCTTCTGGCACGTCGACGCCGACAAGCCCTGGAGCGAGCGGGCAAAGAGTGAGAACGCCGCGCGTTTTGCCAAGGACGTGCTTGAGAACGTCAGGCTCGGCCTGGAGAACGAGGCGCGACGTCGTGGCAACCTGAACTCCGAGGCCCTCCTAAGCCGCATCATCCTCGTCTTGCCCTGCGCCGCGATCGAGTCCTGGCTTTACCTCAACCATGACGTGCTTCGGGACCACGCCGCCCAACATGGCCTACAGTCTGAGGTTGAAGCCCTGATCGCGCGTTGTGGAGAGCGCGGATTTGATGAGGTCGAGGGCGTGAAAGGGTGCACCGAAGTCAAAGACCACGCGAACCTCGCCCTCGCTCAGCGATTTAAGCCCGAGCACGCGCGGACCCGAAGCCCGTCCTACCGCGCGTTCTTGGACGGGCTCATCGCGCACAGTGAGCTAAACGCGGTGATGGCTCAGGCCACCTACCGCTGACCCTCACGCCACATCATACCGCGCAAACTCCATCGTGAACTGCCCACGACCCTTCGTCATGCTGCGCAGCACGGTGGTGTAGCCCAACAGCCGGTCCAGCGCGCAGTCACACTGCACAGACGACACGTCGCCCATGCTGGTGGTGCCGTGGATGAGCGCGTGGCGGGACTGGAGGTCGCCGAGCACCGCGCCCAGGGTGTCGTCGGGGGTGACGACCTCCACCTTCATGATCGGGCGCAGGACGAGGCCACCGGCGGCCTGGAGGCTCTTCCGCACGGCCTCGGCGGCGGCGACTCGCACGGCCTGGGGCGACGACGAGGGGCCGAAGAGCTCGATCTCGTGCAGGGTGACCTCGACGTCTTGCAGAGGGCTGCCGTCGACCACACCGGCGATGGTGGCGTCTTTGGCGCCCAACATCGCCGCGTCGGCGACGGCTTGGGTGACCGGCGCGCCCTCGGG
>Ga0209467_1003222_pt1 | contig 10818 bp, 9 predicted proteins | sample Higcelwee11metaG_FD_187175 | JGI IMG/M metagenome (GOLD analysis project Ga0209467, IMG submission 187175) | Freshwater pond sediment microbial communities from the University of Edinburgh, under environmental carbon perturbations - High... | ecosystem: Environmental > Aquatic > Freshwater > Pond...
CCTTGGCGCAATTCTTAAGCTTCCGCCCATTAAGCAGGCTACCTTGTTCTTAATTTGTTACTGGCAAGGCTTCACCCCCTTCATACCTTACTACGTAAATCTGGTTCTTATTTCCTCAGTCCGATAAGAATGAAATCCATTTTCCACCAGGTGAGGACAGAGGAGATGTACAGCTAGTCTTCGGATTGTTAAATTCTGTATTTTTATAGTCGATCATACAAATTTCCGTGTCAGAGAATCTTCATTAAACATTTTACTGTCAGTATATTAAATCTATTAAATGCCAAGGAAGATTGTACCCATTGTACCCAGGCCAAATGCTTTTTTATATTACAGTGTTGTCTTTCTGGCTGGTTTATACTTTCGATGGTTCCTTGGACTCAGGGTAGATCGCTCTGCCATAAAAGGTATCAGACCCCCTTTCTTTGTGGTAGCCGGGCACGCCAGCTGGCTCGACTTTATTACAGTATCCATCGCGCTTTACCCTCACAGGATGAATTACATGGCGGCCTACAACTTTTTCAGGGATCCTGTGCTGAAATTCCTGCTGGGTCTCATGGGAGCTATTCCCAAAAATCAATTTACAAATGATAACCAGGCCATACTTAAAACTAAGAATGTTATAGGAAGCGGTGGCATTGTAGCCATATTCCCTCATGGATGTCTGTCCAACGAAGGTCGTCCGGGGGGATTTGCTGCTCCAAGCATTGCAAAACTCATTAAGGCATTTAAAATACCAGTAGTAGCAGTAAAGATTACCGGCGGATATCTCACACGCCCCCGCTGGACAAAAAGAATTCGCAAAGGGCGTATGGATGCAACCGTTACAGGAATTCTTACCAGTGAGGAACTTAGCACCTTTTCTGTAGATGATATTTACCGCAGGGTGTTGAGCGCCATCGACTTTGATGATTACAAATGGCAGAGAAAGAATAAAGTTACTTTCAAAGGAATCCGCCTGGCCGAAGGTGCCGAACTGGTGCTGTACAAATGCCCCAAATGTCTGGCAGAGTTCACATTACGCTCTAAGGGAAATAAGCTGTTTTGCCTTAGTTGCGGCAATGAGGCCCTGGTGAACAACAGACTGTTTTTTGAACCTGGCGAGGAGGACAGCATCGTGTTTGATGGCTTTGATAACTGGTATGATTTCCAGCAGAAGTGTCTTTTGACCGAAATTCATGATCCGGGGTTCGAAATTTCAGCAAACACAGCACTCCTGTGGAATGAACCAGGAAAGTATGGTTACCAGGAAATGGGGCACGGTAAACTGAGTCTCACCCGGGACGCCGTAACCTACGAAGGGAAAGTATTTGACAGAATGGTTACCCAATCCTTTGAGATGAAAAATATCGTTATGGTACCATTTGCTGCCGGAGAGTACTTCGAGATAGCCAGCGGACCTGGCATCCGGCGTTTCGTGCTGGACGATGTCAGGATGATGATGAAATGGGTACTGGCAATCCGACTTATCAGGGATACATACTATGAAAAGAATCCTGAAACATGAAAAACAGAAAAGAACTTTTCAGCAAGATTGCCTATGCCTGTGGCGATATCTATGGTGGAGGAGCCTTTATAATTGTAGGCTTACTGCTGCTTGTCTACCTGACAAATGTTGAGGGGTTCTCCGGAACACTTGCCGGCATCATCGTTTTCATCGGTAAAGCCTGGGATGCCATTACCGACCCCTTTATGGGGCAGCTGTCAGACAGAACCCGATCCCGTTTTGGTCGTCGCCGCATATATTTCCTGCTGGGCAGCCTTCCCGTATTCGTATCCTGGGTAATGCTATGGTACGGTTTTGGCATCACCGGAACCACTGCCAAATTCATTTACTATTCGCTGGCCTACATCTTCTTTTCCACTGCTTTCACAATAGTGATGGTTCCCTACAACGCCATTCTGTCGGACATGGTAAGGGACTACAACCGGCGCAGTGCATTCACCGGTATGCGCCTTGGATTTTCTGCCGCAGCAGCAATCTTATGTGCCACTGTTCCGGCGCTGATTACCGGAGCCTACCCTGATCCCAAACAGGGTTACCTTATAATGGGGCTTACCTTTGGAGTTGTATTCGCCATAGGTTGGCTGGCAGTATTTTTTGGTACGTGGGAGAACGAGATTAAGCCAAACCCTGTAACATCCCTGAAGGACTGGCTGTTAGTACTCAAAAACAGTTCCTTCCGTATATATGTAAAAGTGTTCATTCTCTGTCAGATGGCTATTGATACAGTTATGACACTGGCTGTATATTTCCTGACGGTTTCATTGAAGAAGGCGGAACTTTTCGTCCCGATTATGGGATCTATCCTTATCACGCAACTGGTTTTTATCGGTATTTTTTCGCAAGTGGCTCAGAAAAAGGGCAAGACTACTCCGGCCTATATATCCGCCGGCCTGTGGATTGCTGCCAGCATTGCCATAATATTCCTTACTCCTGCCACGCCGGATATTATTGTAATCCTGATCTGCTCGCTCATCGGGGTTGGAAGTGCCGGATGTAATCTCTTCTCATGGTCTGTCTTACCCGACATAGCCGATGTTGATGAACTTATTACCGGACGTCGCAGAGAGGGACTCTACTCAGGTGTATCCACTTTCCTGCGTAAATTATCCGGAGGTGTGGTAGTCGGTGCACTTGGCATCGCTCTGGATGTGATAGGTTACAGTAAGGAAGCTGTCAGCGCAGGAAGCATTTCACCAACAACAGACTGGGGCATACGCATACTTTTCTGCGGCATACCCATTACATTCCTGATTTTCGCGATGATATTCCTCCGTAAGTATAAGCTGGGCAGACTGGAATTCACCATAATGAGTAATATTCTGAACCGTTTCAGAAATGGTGAACTGAACATAACCATTGAGGGGGAGGATCTCAGGGTTTGCCAGCAACTAACAGGATTGAAGGGGAATCGGTTCTTTGGTGTCGATCAGGATCCAAATCAGATGATTGATATGTGACGCTTAAGTCCTGAATATTGTCACAAAGGATAACAGAATCCAAGTCCCGGCCGGAATCTCCAGGAACACCTGCCATCTGAAATGCAGGTCAGCCCCTCAGATCCTCTCCTTTTAGACAGGCAGCCAGAAATGGCTTTCTGTCAGGTTGCACTCTTTTATCAAATCAAGGGCATACTTAGCGCCGGAAAAGTTCTCGTCAGCATTATTGGTGCCGACGGTGAATCTGACACCGGCCTTTTTTGCCCTTTTAATGAATTCTGCAGAAGGAATCTCGTACCTGTTATTGATCTCCATGGCTATATTACTGGCCTGCAGAGCGTTAATTACTTTATCCATTCTATTTTCCGTCCAAAAATGGTCATACCTGTCAGCCATCTGCGCGGGAAGGAATGTTCTTCAGCGGCTTCCTTCAACCTATGTCGATTCAGCTAAACCAATCTGTATGATTCGTCGTAAACAGCGATGGAAATTTCTTTAATCATTGAAGGATCACGAGATAAACTGCTGAACATCAAGAATAAATCTCAATTTTCAGCGGGGCAAAGCTTTTTTATAAGCAACCATGCTGCTTACCATTTTGTGCCGTGGCATTCAAAACATGATACCCCCGTGGATCCCCCTTTCAAATCGGAGCCATGACAAGTAACACAATTCAGAAGAGGTTGATCAAGTCCGCTCTTATGCATATATCCATCCTGACTTATAGTATGGTCTGCAGGTGGGTTGTATTTTGGAGCATTTGTCTTTTCACAGCCAACGAAAATAGCAAACATAAGCAATATCATCGACACTTTTACTGATGTATGGTTTTTCATATAGTTCTTGATTTTAAGTGGAACACTCATAGCGTTGGGGTTTTATATGCCCCTCACTATTAACCGTGTCATGAGAGGTTTATTGTTAAGCACCCCAATGAGGATCATGACTCCGACCGAAGCGTCAGGAGAATTATCCTCTTTAAATTCAAGTGTACTAAGCTGTCATTTAATATTGTTAGTATATTGACTTTTCATTCAAAGATCTGTAATCTATGAAAATGGATGTATTTACCCTATTTATTCTTCTCACTACGCTATCATGCAGCAGTGAGGTTAAGAAACAACCGATTATCACAAAACCGGATACCAGTGAAGAAATGGAACAACAACAAGACAGTCTGAAATACCTGGCGCTGGGCGACTCTTACACAATCGGTGAAAGCGTTGACATCACCCTTCGCTATCCCGTTCAGATAGCAGATTCCCTTGAAAAGCGGGGATACCTTATGGAAGCACCCAGGATCATAGCTGTTACCGGCTGGACAACATCAGACCTGAAGGCAGGCATAAAAGCTGCCAACCCGCAGGGACCCTATGACCTGGTCAGCCTGCTGATCGGGGTTAATAACCAGTACCGGGGCATGGATATCAATATTTACAGGAAAGAGTTCGGGGAACTGATAGATCAATCGATCTTTTTTGCAGGGAATGACACCGGTCGGGTTATTGTTCTTTCTATTCCCGACTGGGGTGTGACCCCGTTTGCATCAGGGAGGGACCGGGAGAAAATTGCCCGGGAGATAGACCAGTACAATTCGATAAACAAAGAGATAACGCTGTCTAAAGGGATTGTCTGGATAGATGTGACAGGAATCTCAAGGCTTGCTGATAAAGATGCAACACTCATCGCCGGTGATGGCCTGCACCCGTCAGGCAGGATGTATACAGAGTGGGTCAGGCTTGCTGTCCCGGAGATTGTTAAAATGCTGAAAGAGGAATAGCAATGAATATGGAATCGGCATACCAAGAGGCTATGGCCCTAGATGCACAGGATGAGCTATCCGGGTACAGGTCAAAGTTTATTTCAGGAGATGAAAAGTTGATCTACCTGGATGGCAATTCTCTTGGCAAACTGCCTGCCGGGAGCAAAGCCATCCTGGAGCGTTCCATTAATTTTGAGTGGGGAGAGAGACTGATCCGAAGCTGGAACGATGACTGGTTTACGAAGAACATCGAACTGGGAGATAAGATTGCCCGGATTGCCGGAGCCTCTGAAGGTGAAGTAGTAATAACCGATACCACTTCAGTCAACCTGTACAAGCTGGCCCATGCAGCACTTAAGCTTCAGAAGGGCCGGAGCAGGATAGTGACAGATGAACTTAACTTCCCTTCGGACATATATATTTTTCAGGGTCTGGTGAAAGATTTCGGGGAGGGATATGAACTTATCATTGTTCCTTCAAGGGATGGCATGACGGTAGATACTGCGGATCTTAAGGAGGTGATTGATGAAAATACCGCGCTGGTATCATTGTCGCATGTGGCGTTCAAATCCGCTTTCAGGTACAACATGAAGGAGATCACTTCGCTCGCACATGAGAAGGGAGCGATGGTATTATGGGACCTGAGCCACAGCATTGGTGCGGTACCGGGTGAACTTAATGAATCAGATGCTGATCTTGCCGTGGGTTGCACTTACAAGTATCTCAACGGAGGTCCCGGCTCACCTGCTTTTTTGTATGTGCGGAAGGATCTCCAGGATAAGCTCTCTTCGCCAATATGGGGGTGGTTCGGGGAGAAGAATCCCTTCGATTTCGGGTTGAAATACCGTCCGGGCGAGGGCATAAAACGTTTTATGGCCGGGACGCCGCCCATATTGTCCTTAAAGACAATTGAGCCCACTCTTGACATGATGATTGAGGCTGGCATGCTGACGATCCGGAATAAAAGTGTTTTGCAGGCTGAGTTCCTTTTAAGGATGGCTGAGGAGTATCTTTATCCCCTGGGCTTCAGGTCCGGATCTCCCATGGATTCTGAGAAACGCGGATCTCACATTTCACTCCGCCATCCTGAAGCATACCGGATCTGCAAAGCCATGATCGATCCGGATCAGGGAGATATAATCGTCATTCCTGATTTCAGGGAGCCTGACAATATCCGCCTGGGTATCACGCCGTTATATACTACCTATACAGAGGTTTTTATTGCAGTCAGGGAGATCAGGAATATCGTGGAAGATAAACTCTTCCTGAAGTATTCAATTGAAAGAGAGCAGGTAACCTGATGATGGGGGTTTTATCACGCTGAAATACTTAAGTGTTTTAGTTAATATAAAAATCCAAATAGCCAGACAGGTGCTTTATTCCCCGATCCTGTTTCAAGATTATCTGATATTGGGTTCTAATCGCCACTTAATTTGTTATATTCACCTGAAGCATGAAACCATAACCTTGAAATGAAAGACTATAATAAATTGAATGAACCCGAGAGTGCAATTGAGCAAAAGGAATTAAAGCAAAATGGATATTCCATTTTTTATTACACAACGGGAGATAAAGAAAAGGAACTAATTGTATTTCTTCATCCGGCATTCGCTGACCACCGATGCTTTGATAAACAGATAGATTATTTTGCCAAGGAATTTCGTGTTGTAACGATTGATCTGCTTGGACACGGATTATCCAAAGTTGAAAAAGCAAAGGATAAAATTGATAATTCTATTCATCACATTGACACTATTCTGAAAAATGAAGGCTATAGCAAAGCGCATTTTGCAGGAGTATCAATGGGAACATTGATCGGTCAATATTATGCTTTGCACTATCCTGATAAAGTTCAGTCAATGACAATTCTGGGAGGATATGATATAAATGCAAACAATAAGGAGATTTCAAGGGCACAGCGCTCAGAAAATATCAAATGGATTTTTAAAGCTATGTTCTCCATGGATTCTTTCAGACGATATGTATCATCAGTTTCTGTATCCAACCCGGTTGAACAAGCTCGTTTTTATGAAATGGCAAGTCTATTCACCAGAAAATCATTTATTGGTATGTCAGGGCTGGGGAATATTCTGAAACAAAGAGATAATATTACCAGAAACTATCCATTATTGATACTAAGCGGCGATAAGGATATTGAATTGGCGAAGAGAATGAGTAAAAGGTGGCATGACAGCGAACCGACAAGTAAGTTTCTTATGATTGAAAATGCCGGACATTGTGCCAATATGGATGATCCAAACGAATATAACAGAGTTGTGATGAATTTCATTCAACAGCATAAATAATAACTATCTAAGCTTATCTGTTTTCCCTTTGATTTTCAAGATATTCACAAGTTAAAGAATACATTTGATTAATGTATTAAATATCCTGCAATTATGCTCTTAACAAAGCTCAATTAAAAAACTATAATGAAAGCAATTGTACATACAAAGTACGGTCCTCCGGATGAGTTGCAGCTACTTGAGGTAGAAAACCCTGTTCCACGGGAAAATGAAGTGTTAATAAAAATACATGCGACAACAGTAACAACTACGGATTGCAATGCCCGCAATTTCACATTTGTGCCTGAATCGTTTATGTTTTTCGCACGTATAATGTTTGGTTTCAAAAAGCCCAGAATAAGAATTCTCGGGATTGATTTAGCAGGAGAAATTGAAGCCATCGGTGAAAAGGTAAAACTGTTTAAGGTAGGTGACCATGTTTTTGGATCGCCGGGGACCAAATTCGGTGGTCATGCAGAGTATTGCTGTGTTCCTGAAAACGGAGCACTGGCTATTAAACCTGGAAATATGACCTGGGAAGAAGCCGCCCCCCTTACCCTGGCGGGATGTACCGCATTGTATTTTATAAGAGATTTAGCTGGGATTAAGAAGGGACAGAAGATACTAATTCACGGTGCTTCAGGAGCAATAGGAACTTTTGCCGTGCAGCTTGCCAAATACTACGGTGCAGAGGTTACAGGGGTATGCAGTGCCTCTAATGCAGAAATGGTGCAATCTCTGGGAGCGGATAAGGTAATTGATTATACCAAAGAGGATTTTACAAAAAGCCATGAGAGATATGATTTTGTATTCAGTGTTGTAGGCAAGACTACTTTCTCACAATGCAAGGGCATTTTAAAACCAAAAGGAGTCTATATTGAAAACTGGATGGAAACTAAGGATTTTTTGAAAGTGCTGTGGACATCAATAACCGGTGGAAAGAAAATTAAGGGGGGAGTATCAGCAGAGACAGCTGAAAAACTGAATTTTCTGAAAGAGCTTATTGTATCAGGAAAGTTAGTACCGGTTATTGACAGGGTCTATCCATTGGAAAGGACAGCTGAGGCTTTTCGGTATGTTGAACAGGGCCATAAGAAGGGTAATGTAATTATTACTACTGAACTAGTTTAATAAATGAAAATAGCAATAATCGGAGCCGGAGGTGTTGGAGGGTATTTCGGCGGAAAACTGGCTAAAGCAGGATATGATGTTACATTTCTTGCAAGGGGAGCACATCTGGTAGCCATTCAACAAAAGGGGCTGACAGTTAAAAGTATACTGGGCGATTTTACAATTGATCCTGTAAAAGTTACCGACAGAATAGACACCATTGGCTTAACAGACCTTGTAATCCTGGGTGTAAAAGCATGGCAGATACGTGATATTTCAAAAGAGTTGTTAACCATTATTAAAAAAGATACAATTATATTACCCCTGCAAAATGGTGTAATGGCAGCAGAGGAACTGAGAGAGAATATAAATCAGGAAAACATAGTCGGCGGATTATGCCGGATAATAAGCAAAATTGAAGCCCCGGGAGTAATTAACCACTTTGGCGTGGAACCATCAATCCTTTTCGGTGAGCTGGATAATGCAGGAACAGAAAGGATTGAGCTCATTAAGGCCATGTTTGATAAAGCCGGGATAAATTCAAAAATCTCAGAGGATATCACTGCCGATCTGTGGAGAAAGTTCATCGGGATATGTGTCAGCGGCTTACTGGCTGTCACAAAAACAACTTACGGTGAATTAAGAGAGCTGAAGGAGACCAGGCAGTTAATGATTGAATTGCTGAATGAAATATATCTGCTATCGCAAAAAATCGGAATAAAAATAGAATCCGGGTTTGTGGGAAAAACTATTTCAGTAATCGATTCCTTTCCCTCCGGATCAACATCATCACTTACAAGGGATGTATTGGAAGGGAGGCCATCTGAAATTGAATATCAGAATGGAGCAGTAGTCAGGCTTGGAGAAAAATATGGAGTTGACACCCCGGTCAACCGATTTGTGTATACAAGCATTCTGCCAATGGAAAAAAAAGCAAGGGGGATACATAATAGTGGCATAGTAAGATTTTAAACCATATCCAATTGAAAGAAAGTGTAAGAACTCTGTAAATCAAGCCGCAGGAATGAAAAATATGATTATTTCTTTGATGATTCTTATTTCAGGGGGAAGTACTGCCCACATGTTTATTCCTTCAAACAACAGATATTCAATAAGGAAAGAATACATTTGATTAAAGTAATGGTTATCCTGCAATTATGCTTTTAACAAAACTGCATATTCCCCCAGCCGGAAATAATGTAGTGCACCGCTCGGAACTGTTTGACAAACTGAACTCCGGCCTGAGCAGAAAGCTGATACTGGTATCTGCACCCGCCGGTTATGGCAAAACAACCCTGATAAGCGATTGGATCAGTCAGAACAAAATTCCGGCAGCATGGCTTTCACTTGACAATGGCGATAATGACCCGGCGGTTTTTTTAAGCTATATAATCTCAGGAATTCAAAGTATTCTTAAAGAAGTCGGACAAAGTGCCCTGCGACTTTTAAATTCACCCAATTCACCATCTGTCGAATCAATTGCCAGCCTGTTAATCAACGAAGTTCTCAACGTCAATCAAAACATTTTGCTGGTAATCGACGATTATCATCTGATTACCAGCAGCGAGGTAACAAAACTGGTAACTTACTTATTAGAGCATATACCCGGTAATATTCATATTGTAATCCTGACCCGTTCCGACCCGGCTCTGGCTGTTTCAAAGCTGAGAAGTCAGCATCAGCTGGTTGAGTTACGTTCCTCAGACCTTAGTTTTTCGGCAAATGATATTTCCATATTGTTCAACAAAAGACTGAAATTGGGCCTGTCTGTTGATGACGTTTACTCTCTTGAATCAAAGACCGAGGGCTGGATCGCAGGCCTGCAGCTGACAGCCTTGTCAATGCAGGGCCGCGAAGATATTTCCGAATTTATTCAGGGGTTAAAAGGAGATAACCGATACATCATGGATTACCTGATGGAAGAGGTGCTAAAGACACAAACTGATGAAATGAAGGAATTCCTTCTGAAGACTTCAATACTCGAGCAGATGTCTGCTCCTTTATGCAACGATGTTTTGAATAGAAATGACAGTCAGTTAATTCTTGAGACCCTGGAAAAAAATAACATGTTTGTCATACCTCTGGATGAGGAGAGAGATTGGTATAGATATCATCACCTCTTTGCTGAGTTATTAAAACATCGTCTTCATTTAAGAGATAAATCAACAATTGTTATGCTACATAATAAGGCAATTGAGTGGTTTAATAATAATTCGATGCCATTATTGGCCATCAGACATGCAATTGAGACGGGGAATTTCGAAAAAAGCATACAGTTTCTTGGAGAAATCGTTGAGACTATGTGGCAAAATGGCCAGCATGCTGCTATCTTAAAATATGGGGACATTCTTCCTGATGAAATAATTAAAAAGAATGCAGATTTCAGCCTGTACTACTCATGTATATTAATCATAGCCGGTAAAGATGCGAGAGCTGAAACTTTCTTATCATCTGCCGAATTATTGGCAAAGAGAATAATTGATGATAAGAATTCTTCAATAGAGGATGTCAGGTATTACCGGCAAATACTGGGGAAAATACATAGTGTATTTGCCAGCCTTTACTCAAAAACAGCAGACCCGAAAAAAACTTTAAACTATTGTAAGTCAGCGATGAATAATCTCTCCGGGGATGATCCGTTCTGGTACAGTTGGGTCTGGTACTCTATTGGATGGGCAAAAGAGAGAAGTGGACCTATTAGTGAATCCGCCGAGGCTT
>Ga0209467_1003224_pt1 | contig 10802 bp, 8 predicted proteins | sample Higcelwee11metaG_FD_187175 | JGI IMG/M metagenome (GOLD analysis project Ga0209467, IMG submission 187175) | Freshwater pond sediment microbial communities from the University of Edinburgh, under environmental carbon perturbations - High... | ecosystem: Environmental > Aquatic > Freshwater > Pond...
ATCGATCAGACCACGCAGGGATCGAAGCTGATCAGGCTGTACGACTATCTGATCAACTACGCCGTAAAGGAAGAGCGCGAAGTGCCCGAAAAGAAGTAAGAAGAGAGCTGGCGACATCTTTGCGATCCGACCATAGAGGCCGTCCCGGAAGTGAAAACCGGGACGGCCTTTTTTTGTCTCATTGCACACTGGGACGCCTATGCGAACATCGCCGTGGTATCGGTTTTTTGCCTGTTTCTCATTCTTTCAGCAGCCAACCATACCTGGTCGATGATCGCCGAAAGAAACACAAAATGGCAGAACGTCATCCGTCCGGTCCTGACGGCACTCCTTACCGCAGCCTTCTGGCATCCGGCAACCGGGGTACTCTTCAAATAATGCCGCCATTCGGGGAAGTGCATACCAAAAAACCCCGCAGGGAGCCCAAAACCGCCTGCTGGACTGCCCTGCCATTTTGTTGTATAATATAAATTATGTAAAGTTATAAATATTAAAATAGAGCAAAAGGACGATCAACCTGCATAGGCCATGCGTATTCTTTATTCCAAGAGAGTTTACTTATGCTTCTCGTAGTAATCTTTCACGTGAGCAAGAACCTTTTCGGCGCTACTTTTCTGCGATAAAAAAAACCGACGAGCCTCCTCCAAGAGACGTCCGATAATGGGACCAGGCTCCAATCCAAGCGCGTCCATTATATCGTTTCCTGATAACGGGATCACGAACGTATCGTCGTCAAGAAGCGTCTTTTCAATAAGGAGCGTTGCCTCGCGGTCAAATGAAAACCCGTCCTGCAGCATATCTAATTGCTTTCGCCATCGATCAATATGTCGATTTCGAAAAGCCACCGTTTTCAACTTTGGACGGCCCAATCGAAATGCTGCATCCTCAATCAAAAGATCGAACGATGCCGCCAGCCAATTGCGTTCTAGGCACCTTCGCCATTCATTAAGGTTTTCCTCCGCGGCATCGCCATCAGCTTCTAGCTGGCGAACAAGGTTCTCGAGTACTCGCAAGATGCTTTCCGCCTCGCTGACGAGTTTATCATAGCAGTTCTGCCAATGCTGGTTGGTATCAGGGACTGCTGTGCGACAAGCCTTTCGTTTCCAGCTCTCAGCAGCAGATCGAGCCTGCTGATCCGAGTCTTCGAATCCAAGATTGTGATGCAATTCCGTTCGGAGGCACCGGACAGCTTCGATGTGCTGCTCAATTTTCTCGCGCTCAATGAGTTGATACACTTCATTTAATCGCAGAAAAAAACCGATGGTGACGTGTCCAACCTCAAAGTATAGGCAGTAAAGCCAAGATGTCGCTCGTATGAAGCCAACTTCTGGTTGAACCGGATTTGGCAAAATCACATGGATATCATCAAATGCCGGTCGCCCAATGAGGCTTCTAGATAGCGCATTGATGCTCTGTTGAGAGCGAAGGACGTTCTCGAAGCTCATGCCCCTCCTCCCCGCCTTCTGGGCCTATCTGCAACGGGACCGATGTAGTTGAACGCGATGTGGAAGCCACCTATGATGCTACTTCCTCGACGAAGCTGCATGTCGCGAAAATCGCGCTGCAAGAGTTCCACCTCTTGGTGAAGACTTTCTACCCGGACACGGAATCGTCCATGCTCAGTCATATCAGCTATAACGCGACCGTGGAAGAGCTGAGGTGTTCCTTTTGCATCGGTCCATATGTGATGCCGCACGACACGTCGTGGGTCGCTGAACTCTGTTTCACGACTCAGTTCGAGCCAGAGCTCACGAGCGTCATGCGGAACAAGTAGTCGCCACTGCAAAACGGCTTGAAGATAAAGCATTCGTGGGTCTCCTATACCTCCCTCGACGGAACGAATTTGTTCCACAAGTTCGAGGAGAGGCCTGAGATCTTGATTCTCAGTCGGTAGAGGAGCACGTTCGCCTGCGAACAGGTAGGTTCGCGTCGACATGAGCCACCGACACCGAAGTAGATATCGGAGACAGCGCGCGTCATCGCAGATCTGATCCCAATGTCCTTCGAGATAAGCAGCCGCTTCAGAAGCGTAATCTACGTGGATGTCTTTGAGCGTTTTGTGACCAAATGCCGATTTGCCTATAGAACAGGCTTTGAGGAAAAAGCCTGCCCGAGAACCAGATGACTGAAGGGCATCCAGTGCATCTTGCTGTAGTTTCTTATGGTCAAGGGTTTGACCAACCTTGACCCGTCTCATCTCGAACTTTTCTCGCTGGTCAACATCCATCTGACCGGAGTCTACTCGCTCCAATGCATCCAAAATATTGGCTATGAGTTCCGCGCGTTGTTCGTCACTCCACTCCGTTTTCTCGAGCAGGTCTGCAGGGATCCAGAGACTCACATCGCTAGCGTAGTACGTTTCTGTCGCATACGTAGCCGAACGCACAGAATCCCGGGCGGCCAGGTAGAATTGCCAGACTTCATCAAGCGGAGCGTTTTGGTTCAGTCGTTGGACAGCTCGGAATCCATAGATTGCTGCCCGCTCTACCTTAAGATTCGCACACATTCTTTTCAGTCCCGGGCTTCGACTGTTCCCAAACTCATCAAGTGCAATATCTACGACCTCTCGTGCTTCTTCAAGCACAGAGTCAGGGTCAATTCCTGGCCGGGATCGTGCGTCTCGGAAAACGCGTCGCCGAAGAGTCGCCTCCTGCAGCATCAAGCTTGGATCCATAACTCCCTTTCTTGTACGTAGCTCCGTCAATGCTCTCGCAATCTCAAGATACTGGTTCGCGTATCGTGATCCATATGGCCCATCTGGTCCGAGCCGATGCACAAGGTCAAGAACGAACCGTCTTTCACAGCTCCCGTAAGAACTTGGGTTGGCGCTGTTTAAAAGTTTTGTCGCAATCTCCGTCTCTGCCTGTACTGTACCTAGGCGACGGGCACAAATGAGTTCCGCTTCAATCTGGAGTCGAGGGCGAATAAAGATGTCATCCTGCTCATCGGAACTCCATCGGAACAAGTCAATTTGACCAAACAGCATTCCGATGTCACCCCTATTCTCTGAGCCACCAACGGCACGCATGAGAAGATCAATAGGAACAGGGCACCCTAACTTGCCCGGAACCATGACGTAGTCGATTGCGCGCATAGCAGCGTCAGACATAAACCCAAGCAAATCTTCAAGCTCCTTTTCGAGAAGTGTCTGTGGGTTAAGTAACCCGGCATTCAAAAGAGCTTCAGCCATTTGGCCTACAGCCTTGCGAGGGTGTCCTTTCTGTTTGCCTCGGGAACGGAGAATTTCCTCGGCCACCTGCGCTTCCTTAGCAAGTCCCGCTGCCAAACGAGGGCGTGCGTCTGGGAGCATTCGATAGATGGCCGGAAGCAGGTACTGCGAATCAATAACACGAGGTGCTACTCCGACAAATTGACGAAGAATTTCCTCAAGTTCTTGAAGCTCTAAACTATTTAGCTCGGCGGGGATATCAAGAAGATGAACGCTGGTCGTATGTGTCTCAGCCTCTGTCCAATCACTAATGCGATATGCACTACCTACAACTACAACACGACGTCCTCGGCTCATGAAACCACGTAGGAGATCTTTGTATCGAGATATAGGAGCATTGGCATCGCAGATGAGAAGCGTTGCGGCTGCACCAGCGTCCTCTGCTAAAAGACAGAACTCGTCGAGTTCGTCTACCGCAGGGACTCTTGTCACACGGGACGCAAGAAGAACAGGAAACTGTTTCGCGTTACGAACATTGTACGCAAGCCGCGCGAGTGCCAGACTCTTCCCCGAGCCTGATTGTCCATGGATCAGGATAGGATCCTTAGCACGATGTGGACTGTTGAGCGCTTCATGGACACGATTCTCAAGCGTTGCTTCGAACTGGCGCTGGATCGCAAAACCCCTCCTTAGTCCTTCGATCAGTCGCCGAGCATCTTCAACATGACCGTGGAATCTTCGAAACTCTGCGTACTCTTTATCCGGCCCGAGCGGGGACAGCGGTGACAACCATGTGTCATCAATAATGGAGGCACCTGTGGAGGTCTTAAAGCGAGTCGCTGCAGAGAGCTGTAGGATAAACTTACCTATGGAGACTGAATCTTCACTCGCGACTCGAACAGGCTTTGTGAGGTCGATTCGATGAGCAAAGTGCAACGCCTTGAGAGCTGTGGCCAAGCGATCCCGAACAAGCACAACGGATCCATATTCGGCTAACTCTTCAACAAGCTGATGGTCAGCGCTACTAAGAGCCTCGGGATCCCACCCAAACCAAAGGACTTGTCGTGCTTGGAATGCACTGAGAATCCCGACCAACGCATCGGACGACAGCCAATCTTTCCCGCATGTGAAACCGTCGATAACGAGAACACCGAGAGGAGTTGTTGTGTCAACGATGCGCGCTAAAAGTGAATTCGCATGAAGGGAGGTCCTTTTGCGTAATTCCTGGAAATTGCACGGAGGAGCACCATTTTCAGGGGACTCGCCAGCCATTCCAAACAGGTAGGTGACATGGAGCCGACGACGATTGCGCGGAGCAACAGGATCGTCTTCCTTCATCAGGACCGCTTCTACCTCCCTCCCATGAGTCCGAAACGTCCGGATTAGAGTAGGGTCTATCGAAGTCGTGAATACTGCGTTCCAAGCGATGGCAGTTACCGGATCGATCCATTCGGGAGAGGGCTGACGATCGTAGAGTTCTGCCAGCCATAAGTAGAAGTCGGTTGTCAGCGACTCTTTAAGCAAGGCTGGGAAACCCGATGCAACGCTTTCATCGGAGAACCGACCGATTCGTTTCAGGGCCGCGACTAGGGCAGTGTCAGAATGAACTGGGCTTGTCCATGCGTTCTGACCCAGAAAAAGGACGAAAGGCCGACCTTCTTCAATAGCCAACGCAAGAGGCTCAAGATGATCGACAGTGCTCATATCCTTCGCTCCCAGCTGGCTTTGTGTTGCTTGAAAGCATCCTCGACCAAGTAATTATTGAAATAGAACTGCCGATGCTGAAGATAGATTTTCAGAACCTTCCACTGCATGGGGATTCTTAGGCCGTCAAAGAATTCCTCTAACCAAGCGAGGGTGGAATATCTAGCAGAAAAGCCCCGTTGAGGGACATGTTGATTTTTCATTATTTGTGGCTTCTGCGGCTCTATCAACATTACTAATAAACTGTACTACACTTTTCTCACTCACCTCAAATATACAGAATAATCATCAAACCCATCACGGCCCCACCTTCAGAAGCCAGTAATAACTCACCCGTGATATCTGCATGGTGCCGCAGATTTCCCGACGCTGATACTGGTTGTTCTTGCTCATCCACTTGGCCATCTATACTCACCCGTCTGATTCTTCCTTCCCTGCGCGATCATGCATTCCCTCCTGAAGAATCACATAGACGGTTGAACGTCTGATCTTCATCTGCCGGGCAATATCCGTAGCACCGAGGCCTTGTTCACGCAGGGCAAATACTTTGTCTCGGTTGATTTTCGCCTCCAGTCGTCCCTCGTTGGTTCGATCACATCTCCCTCCTCCACTTTGTAACGCAATGCCTGCAAACGATCCCGATAATAATACGGGGTGGACACCGAATTCCTGGGCGATTTCGTTCAGGGTTTTCACTCCGTGAATGGCCTCAAGTGCCACCTTGGCCTTGAAGTCGCTACTGAAACTCTTGCGTTTCCTTTGGCTCATTTACTTGCTCCTCTTTTGAGCAAATTACCAACTTAAACCGCTGTCTAAAAACTGGTGCCGCTATAAAGTTCCTTTTTCCACAACCAAGTGGTCTAATTACTCGGGCTCACGTCCGGTGTTATAAAATATTATATGCACTCAATATATTTTTAACTATTTTTTTTAAATCTTTCCAACTAAATAAAATAATATACAGCAAAGCATAAAACGCAAAATAGCCACATAAAGAAAATATTAACCATATAACAATATACCAAGTAGTGCAAGACTGAAAACACATCGCTATTATGTAATATAAGTATATTAATGGGGATAGCATTAAAAATAATAACTGTAACCCAGCATACCCAATTGAGATATATATTAAGGGCCAATCAGAATAACCTATTGCGACACAAAACATTAAGAGATTACCTACAAATAATATTACAGCATTAAAATGCTTTAAAAACATCAAAAAAAACATTTTTATCGAATTATTAACAGCATCGCCAGCCACAAGAGCGCTATTCGCGATACCTATATTTTCCATATTTTTATTTACAACACCATTTTCCAATAAGCTATATTTTTTAAAAACATAATAATCAATTTCAGAATACATGCTTTTCCTTAATAAGTACAATTTATTATATACAGAGTCTTGAGCATTTGATGCAAAATGATACTTATTAATATAAGCAAAACTATCTCCAGAAAAAGAATTGATGGTTTTATCAGCAGCATCTGTTGTGTCCGAAAAAGCGCTTATAGTGCTTTTATTTATTATTCTTAAGCCATTTGGAAGCAAGCTATATTTTTTTAACATGAGATACAATACATCAGGGTACTTTTTCTTTTGCATTAAATCGAATTCACCTGATAATAATTCGTGATATTTTGACACAACATAATATTTATTATTATACGCTGAATGATCCAGTGTGAATAAAAAAATATAAACACCTATAATCTTTATGAAAGCAAAAATGATACTGTAGGTGTTTTTTTTAATCTTCTTCATTGTGTTCATTTTCTTAATAATGCCGGGGAATATTTTCTTATCTCAAAAGCAGAAACTGAATCAATATATGAAGCATCGATACTTTTTAGCCCATTCAATTGTTTCATATTTTCTTTAATATAATCTCTTCTGTTATACAACTCTATAAACAAAGCAATATCCTTATCCTCATGTCTCTCAAATGTATGCAATGGGCGATTTTTATCGTAAAATGATATATCTCGCAATTCCACCTTCTCAAGCCGACCATTTTTTAAAATATTACCCAAAAACAAAGCATTATCAACAACAATATTGAAAAAACTAAATTCACTTAAATCGCTATAAATATATTTTATATTTTTCATGCTACCCTTACCGTAAGTCTGAAACAAAACCGATCTCATATAACATTTATTAAATTCAGAATCACTTAATACAAGAGGATAATAAATATCACCGATAAAATCAGAAAAAATAGTGTTATTTAAGGAGGACCCTCTAAATACTGTGTTTTTGATAACCATACCGTTAACTAATGCGCTATCTAAAATAACACCATTAAATACCGAGTGATCAATCTTTGTTTTATAAAACATAGCATTTGTTAATATATTTTTGGAGTCAATTCCATCATCATTATCATAAAAAACAAAGCCATTATTGCCAAAATTAAATGGCGTAAACCTTGTTGAATCAAAAACGACAGCAACAAAGCTTGTTTTCCTGAAATTATTATTATATAAAAAGGCATTTTTAAAATCACATTGATTTATCTCTGAATTCTCAAAATTACAACCAGATATTTTTGCCCCAGAAAACGAAATATTTGTTAAATCAGAATTTTTTATCGTAACGTTATTCATTATCGCTCCAGACAAATTAATATTGTCGAACCTTGCTCGACGTGTACCATCATTAAATATCACGTTTTCTAACTCAACAAATGCGATACGACTTAATGGCTCATAAGTAATTCCTTTTTGAATAGCTGGCAATAACTCAAAAAAATAAACACTTAAATACAGAACATTTATCACGACAAGTAAAAACTTTCCATAATTAATAATTATAAAAACAATGCCTTTATTTAGGCCATACCCAATATACCTCAAACTCTTTTTTTTATAATCATATAAATCATATTTTGACCAAAAATATAATGTAATTAATGATCCAACTATAGGCAGTAAACCTATAAAATAAGATATAATAATATCGTGTTTTTTTGCAAAAGCCAGCGAGAATAAAGTTAAAGTTATTGGCAATAACCACCACATAATTAGCTTAAATATTGTAGCTTGCATAAAGCCTAAAAAACCAGACTTTAATGATCTATTCATATTAATTATCCAAGGGTAATATTTATACTCATAATCAGCCACCCCAAGCATCTTAGACTTTTTTATCAAGTCATCAACGTGAAAGTGATAAACTTGGAAATAGCAATATAAAACAATAAGAAAAATCGGAGTTAAAAAGAAAAAGCCAACAACAGGAATATCAGAATTGATAATAGGTAATTTAACTTTATCATTTATAACTAACTGAAAATCTGTTACAGTAAAAATCGTCAACATACTATAAATTGAAGCAGAAAGATAAATAGTATATACACTTTGCGCCAAACCGGAAGCAATAGAGATTTTTTCAAAAATCCAACTATCTTGCTCTTTTATTTTATCATTCATTATCTTCCACTATTTATGTTAGTAAATAACATGCGTGTTGTGTTCGTGCAGGCATTTCTTCAATTCTTGTGTCTTCAATCCATTCGAAGCGGTAGTAGTTGAAATACTTTTACAGCTCCCCAGCTTTTGGATTCGATACTTTTTCTCCAAACCAAGATTATTTATAATACCGCATATTTAGAGCGCATTATTTTAGCACTGTTCTGCTTTCTCATAAAACGATCGTTTGTTGACGCAGATACTGATACAACAGTGTCTCGTGGCTGATACTGAAATCGCAGGCGACATGGTTTTTAGGTTGGCCGATAACTACCTGATCGATGCTCAGCGCTTTTTTTCGGCCTCGGTATGCGCACCCCGCATCTTGGCGACCGCTGTCGTTCCTTGATTAAGTAATGCGCGCTCGAATTCCGCGAAGACAACAACTGTCTTACAAACATAATACACTTCATCGGATTATCAGGCACTCGGAACGAAAGTTTTTCGAATAACCTGACGCTCAGACAACTTTTCCGATTTTCCTGACAGCAGGCGAGACTCCCCTGCCGGAATTCTCCGGACAAGGATATGTGTTGCGTAGGGTCTCGGGCATGGAACTATCCGTCAAATAGCAATAACTCCGGATTGTGCCGTGCGCAGGACGGTCGGTTTTCCGCATTGCGGACAGGGCGGAATCTGGGCAGACGGCCCGGCCCGATGGGCCAGCCTTGCGGTGGCGAGCTGTTCGCTGTAGCCGCCCTCTTCGATAAAGCGGGTTTCGAGCGAGGCAATCTGCTGGTCGAGCAGAAAATTGGCCTGGTTAATCAAACAGATCAGGGCGTTGGCCCGCACGGCGGGGTCGGCGTGTTCGAGCCATGGCGCATAAAGTGTCCATCGTTCCTGATCCGTCAGATCCGACGTATCGGATAAATTGGGCGAATCCGCCTTGAATTTCCGGGGAACCTGCCGGACGGCAAGCGCTTCGGGGCAGTCGGGCCTCCACTGCCTGATGCTGCGGTGTCGCAGAAAGTCCTCGTAGTCGAGCAGCAGTTCTTCGAGGCTGGAGCGCGCGACGTTAAGCAGACGGAGCTCCGTTTGCGATGAGGTTGCCGTCTGAAAACTGCAGGTATCGCGATACCCGCCGCTGGGTCTCACTTTCGACATATCCCGGTCACCCTTTTTATGCGGAACAGAATCTCATTCACCGCTGGTAATACGAGCTGATTGACGCCTTGCCGATCGTGTGTTTCTGTATCTCCGCCATGACTTCCGGCGGCAGGTTCATCTCGTCGGCATCGAGTTTTGCCGTATCGAGCGCATAGATCGTAAACACGTAGGCATGAGGCTTATCGCCCTTCGGTGGACATGGGCCACCAAAGCCAGACTTGCCGAAACCGGTCATGCTCTGCACACTGCCAACAGGAGCAAGCTTCCTGTCGGGGTTGCCGGCATCGCGCACGAGGGTTCTCGAGCCTGCAGGAATGTCGAAGATAAGCCAGTGCCACCAGCCTGCGCCGTTGCGCGCGTCGGGGTCGAACATCGTCAGGGCGAAGCTTTTCGTGCCTGCCGGAGGGTTCGTCCATCGCAACTCGGGCGATATGTTCTGGCCGTCGCAGCCGAAACCGGCATATTCCTCGGTTTTCGTGAGCTTCTCCCCCACTGCCGGACTCGTGAGCGTGAATCCTGCTGCATGTCCCGAAACCGGCACCGTCAGCAGCAGTACGCTGCATAGTGCGAGTATTTTTGCGATCATGGTGTTCCTCCTTTTTATGTGCCTGATACAAATATACTACGCTATTACCAATAACAGGACACCTGTGATACAGGTTTTTGAGGATAACCTGAGGGTGCTGTTTCAGGCTCCGATCATGATTTCGCTGCGTCAGGAAATCCGCCGGCATGGGCTATGCCGGCAAGCGAGGCCATATCTGCCCTGCAGGTTACCAGATCGTCCCTGCTGAAATCGCCGAGCCTCCGGTAGCCGCACGCACGGGCCATAACCTGCATCAGGGCAGTGGTGTTCAGCAGATAATTGCAGAGCCTTTCGGCAGCAGTCCCTATAACCACCCGCTTCCTGAGAACAGGATCCTGCGTGGCGATACCTACCGGGCAGTGGTTGTTGCCGCACGCTCGCATGGAGAGGCAGCCGATTGCCTGAATTGCGGCATTGCCGATAGCCACGGCGTCCGCACCGAGTGCGAGGGCCTTGAGATAGTCCGTTTCCGTGCGCAGGCCGCCGGTGATGACGAGCGAAACGCCCTTAGCTCCGCACCGGTCGAGATGCGCGCGGGCTCGGGCAAGGGCTGGAATGGTGGGTATGCCGGTGTGGTATTTCACGAGATCGGGCGACGCTCCCGTGCCGCCGCCCCGTCCGTCGAGAATAATGTAGTCCACGCCGGCGTCGAGCGCGAAGTCGATATCGCGTTCGATATGCTGGGCGGACATTTTGAACCCTATCGGAATGCCGCCGGTCGCTTCGCGTATCCCTTCGGAGAAATCCCTGAAATCA
>Ga0209467_1003227_pt1 | contig 10798 bp, 8 predicted proteins | sample Higcelwee11metaG_FD_187175 | JGI IMG/M metagenome (GOLD analysis project Ga0209467, IMG submission 187175) | Freshwater pond sediment microbial communities from the University of Edinburgh, under environmental carbon perturbations - High... | ecosystem: Environmental > Aquatic > Freshwater > Pond...
GACACTGGACGGCGCGGGTGTCGACGCCACGCCGGCAGCCGAGGTGGTGCGGTTGATCCAGGCAAAGGGCGGTACTGCCGTGGCCAGTACCGATAGCGTGTCGGATTGGGCATCCGCACAGCGGATCGTCGAACTTGCACTCGACACATTCGGCCACCTGGACGGCCTTGTCAACAACGCAGGTATCTTGCGCGATCGGATCTTCCACCAGATGAGTCCTGCCGAATTCGATGCCGTGATCCAGGTCCACCTCTACGGCAGCTTCTACATGAGCCGCGCGGCGTCGACCGTTTTTCGGCGCCAGGAAAAAGGGGTTTTTGTCCACATGACGTCCAACAGTGGATTGATCGGCGGGGTGGGTCAGGCCAACTATGCCGTTGCTAAACTGGGTATCGTCGGCTTGTCCAAGTCGATCGCACTCGATATGGCACGCTTTAACGTGCGCTCCAACTGCATCTCGCCCTCTGCATTCGGCCGCATGATCGAATCCGCGGTGGGGCAGTCGACACCGGAACAACAGACCCAACAGGCTGAGCGCCAGTCGCGGATGCGCCCGGAGCAGGTGGCCCCCCTTGCGGTGTTCCTGGCCAGCGATGCCGCAGAGGCCGTGAATGGACAGATCATCGGTGTGCGGGGCAACGAGCTGTACCTTTATAGCCAGCCCAGGCCGGTGCGAACGCTGCATCGGGCGGAAGGCTGGACGCCTGCATCGCTGAGCACCATGGTTGCCGCATGGGGCAGTACCTTCGTTCCGCTTGAACGTGGTCGGGAGGTCTTCAATTGGGATCCTCTTTGAGGGGGTCGAGGGGGGAGGGCATGGCTTCCGGGGGTTGGCACATGGCGGTACAGGATGAGGATGCCCGGAATGGATTGGCAGCACTGCTGCAAGCGGCCGGTATCGACCACCAGTTGATGGATCAACTCTCCATCGAAGGCGCAGATCCGGTGGTGCCCAGTCGCTATCGGCTGGGCACGGCCAGCGCGTTGGTGCTGGGCGCCCAGGCCTTGGGGATTGTGCAAATCTGGCGCCAGCGCACAGGCCAGACGCAGCGGGTGCAGGTGAATCTTCGACGAGCGGCCTACCCCGGCCTGTGCACGTTTCAGCACCTACAACAGAACGGCCATGCGGTTCATTCGCGTTGGGATCTTGGTGCTATCAACTTTTTCCCCACCCGCGACGACCGGCGCTTTTATCTGTTCTATTCACCGGTGTATCAGAATCACAGCCTCAGATTGCTGGCCTTCCTCGATGCCACGACCCAGGCTGAATCACTCGCCCGCCAAGTGGCACAGTGGAACGGTCAGGACCTGGAAGATGCACTGGCGCATGAGGGGTTGATCGGCTGTGTGGTGCGCAGCCGCGAAGAATGGCTGGCTCATCCGCAGGGACGGTGGCTCGCGAGCTGTGGCCCGGTCGAGATTCAGCGCACCGACCACGACGCGCCACCCCGCGCTTGGTCATCAGCGACACGACGCCCTCTCGACGGCGTTCGTATTGTCGACATGTCGCATGTGCTCGCCGGTCCGTTGGTATCGCGTCTTCTCGCCGAGCAGGGCGCCGAGGTTCTCCATGTTTCGGCCCCACACCAGCCTGATGGCCTGCTGGTTGACCTTGATACCGGCTTGGGCAAACGCCGTGCCTTCATCGACCTGGACCGGCCGGGCGACATTCAGCTGCTGAGGCAGTTGGTGCGCGGAGCCGACGTGTTTGTGACTTCTTGGCGACCTGGCGCGCTGGAACGCAGAGGGCTGACAGCGCGGACGCTGTTTGACTGGAGTCCCGGCCTGATACACGTGGCCCTGAGCTGCTATGGGGATGAGGGGCCATGGGCCACACGCGGTGGATACGAACCGGTAGCCCAGGCCGCGACAGGCTACGCGATGGGCGAAGGGACCGCGTGTCGACCTCTCCTGGCATGCACTGGAACACTCAACGACTACCTGGCCGCCTATTTGGCGACCACGGGCGTGATCGGTGCGTTGCTTCGTCAGCGTGCCGAGGGTGGCTCGTACCGGGTTCGGACCTCCCTGGCACAAAGCTCGATGTGGGTGCAGTCACTCGGGCGCCTGCCGTCAGCGTCTTGGCCTGGAGGTCCGACGGGTGCCAAGCACCTGCCGGAACTGCCTGAATCGGACTTCATGTACACCGAAACCGTCTTCGGCCAGCTTCGTCACCCACGGCCCTTGGTGCACTTCGAAAGCACGCCTCCGTACTGGGCCTTGGCACCCCAGCCACCCGGGGCCAGTCTGCCCATTTGGACTTCATGAGCAGAAGCGATAGAGCTGCTCGGGATTGTCGACCAGCAAGCGCTGTCGCGCAGTTTGCGTCGGCGCGATGCGCTCGATCAGGCTGGTCAGCAAGACATCGTCGACCACGCCTTCCGGGTGGTGCGTGTGAGGCCAGTCGTTGCCCCAGACCATGCGATCTCCGTGGTCGGCAACCAAGGCCTGGACCTGGGGCCAGACATCGTCATAGGGTGGTCCCCGGTGACTGATGCGGTCCATACCACTGGTCTTGAGCCAGAAGCGTTCCCCATCGTCCATCAAAGCGCGCAAGCCCTGGAAGCTGTCAGGCCCGCATGCTTGTGATGGATCGATCCGTCCCAAGTGATCGATCACCACAGGAACGGGGGCGCGCCGAAGTATGGGGGCCAGATCCTCCCACGCGTCGCCTGGGGCATGGACCTGCAGGTGCCACTTCATTGGTGCCAGCCGAGCGGCAAAAGCCACCACGTCCGCCGGATGAGCCGTTGTGCCCAAGCGGGACATGAAGTTGAAACGCACACCACGAAACCCTGCAGCATCCAACCGGATCAGTTCTGATTCTGGTGTGTTTAGCGCTAGCAGTGCGATACCTCGGTAGTCCTCAGGACGGCCAGCGATAGCATCCTCTGTCACCGCGTTGTCCAGACCATGGCAGACCGATTGGACCACCACGCAGCGATTAAATCCTTGGCGGTCGTTCAGCACGTACAGTGCCTCGCGAGGCGCATCCGCATCGGGTAGGTAACCATTGACGTCCGTGTAGGGAAAGCGGTGCCGCGGGCCGAACACATGGCAATGGGCATTGCATGCACCCTTGGGCAGAGGCGAGATCATGGGCTATCGCAATCTACTAGGCTGTCACGGAGGCAGAACTGTCGTCCTGCATCGCATCGATATCCACGGCCCGTTCACGCAAAGAGGCGTCCTTGCGCAAGACTTCCTTGGCGACCTTTTGTGGTCCCACGTGCGGCAACTCGGGAATGAAGACGATGTAGCGTGGAACTTTGACCGCCGCCAGCTTCTGTCGGCACCATTGGGCGATGTCTCGGGCGTTCAGCGTGACATCAGGCCTTGTCACGATGGCGGCCAGAATGTCGTCCTCCCCCAGCTCAGAGGGTACGGCAATGGCAGCGGCCTCGATGACTGAAGGATGTGATTCGATTGCACGTTCAACCTCCAGAGCGGATATGTTCTCGCCACGGCGACGGAACATGTCCTTCTTGCGGCCGACGAAGAAAAAGTAACCGTCCTCGTCCTGACGCACCAAGTCTCCTGTCAAAAACCAGCCATCCCGAAAAGCCGTCTGGGTGCGCTCAGGGTCACGAAAATAGCCCAGCATGATGATGGGTGTTTTGACGACCATCTCACCTGTCTGGCCCCTCGCTACGTCATGACCCGCATCGTCCACGATACGGCAAGCTGCCCATGGTCTGTCAGGGTCCGGATGCCGCGACAGAACACCCATGCTGCCGACCTTGTGCGGCCCGTCATAGGGCACACAGGTCACGCCGGGAATCTCACTCATGCCATAACCAGCCAGCCTGTGCGGAATGCGGAACTCATCGCGAAAGCAATCTTCGTTGACCGCCTGCATACCGCCACAGATGACGCGGATGCTATGGTCTGGCCGGAACTCGCTGCGGGGTCGAGCCTTCAGGATGTTTGCGAGCGTGACCAGCAGGTTCACGACAGTACAGCGCTCGTCGACGGCCGTGGACCAGAACCGGCTGGCGGAGAACTTCGGCACGACGATGGCCGTTGCGCCTGCCGCGATGGTGCCTCCGAGTTGGTACACCAATCCGTTCAAATGAAACAGCGGAAGCACGACCAGAACGCGGTCAGCCGGCTGCAGATGCACCCTCTCTACATAGGCCTCGCCGGCCAACAACACGCTGCGCTGGCTGTGCAAGACGGCTTTGGGATAGCCCGTGCTGCCCGACGTGAAAATGATCAAGCATGGGTCGTTGCAAGATCCCTGAGGCGGCAGCGGCGCGGTGACGGGGGTTTCGATCAAAAGATCAAACTCAGCCGGGCCATCTTCGACTGCGCCCGCCTCCATGATCCACGGTGCATGAGCGAGCGACTCTGAGGCAGAGCGGGCGACAGACATGGCTGCAGTGTCCGCAATGATGCCGCACACTTCGCAATGACCAAAGGCATAGCCTGCTTCGGGCGCCGTGAACTCAGGATTCACTGGAACGAGGATAGCGCCCAGCCGGGCCACAGCAAAGAGCAGTAGCAGGTGCGTTCGGCTGCTGCGCGCCATGACTGCCACGCGCTCACCCTTGCGCACGCCACGCTCGTGCAGCGAGGTGGCCAACGTGACCACCTGTGCTTCGAACGATGCCCAACTCGTCGTACGCGAACCCTCTACCAACAGTGGATGAGAGCCGCGCGCGCTGACTCGGCTGTGCAATGCGCCTGCTAGCGAATAGTCATGCTCAGGATACTTCTTGAGAACGGCGAACGGAGTTTCCATGGATGAGAACTGTCTGAATTTAGATGGACTGGAGCATCGCACCAGCAGCGAAGATTTGGCTTCCCTTCCTCATGAAATCATCCCCATGATTTCTCTGCAGAGGGCGCTCCCTAGATCACTCGCAACACCGTTTGCGCCTCTATCATGAATCCATGCAGAGCCATTGTGATTCGAGCGCCAAGGGCATCCCTCTCACTGACACCTGAACCCTTTCAACGTATGAGCAATTTGAACGCACAGCCTGACACCGCACGAGGTCCGCAGCAGCACTATCTCCAAGCCCTTGCTGGAGGGACGCTGCTGCTACAACGATGTACCCAATGTGGTCTACATCAGTTTCCGCCACGTGCGCTTTGCGTGCATTGCAGCGCCACGGAGCCAGGTTGGGTCATTCCCTCTGGACTTGGAACGGTCTATTCCTGCAGTGTGGTTGCTCGTCGCATTGAAGATGGGGGTGACTACAACGTGGTGCTGGTCGATCTCGACGAAGGTGTGCGGCTCATGTCACATGTCGTGAATTGGCCTGGCATTTCGCCACCGATCGGCCTTCGTGTATGCGCCCAATTTGAATCTAGTCCAGATGGAGCGCGCATGGTGTTCACGCCTGTCGGAGGTTTGCAGTGAGCGGCAAATACTCCGTAAGAGGCGCCGCGGCAATCGTCGGGGTGGCTACTGCAGGATGTGGCGAAGCCCCGGGCCAAACCGAAATGGAGTTGCTTGCGCAAGCCAGCCGACTGGCGTTGGCAGATGCCGGTCTCACGCTCGCCGATGTGGATGGCCTCGCTACCGCCAGTGCGTCTGTCCCGATGTGGTCCATGTCGGTCGCCGAGTACTTGGGCCTGCGGCCAAACTATGTCGATGCGACGATGGTGGGAGGATCCAGCTGCATTGGCAACTTAGCGCCCGCGATCCTGGCGCTTCAAGCTGGTGTCTGTCGCGCTGTGCTAGTCTGCTACGGCAGCACACAACGCACGGCGGTGATGAACCGTGCTGCCCTCGGTCGGGCGCGCAGGCAACTCGACCCGAATCCATACGAGCACCCCTATGCGCCGCTGGCGCCCGTCACCAGCTACGCCTTGGCCGCGGCGCGCCACATGCATCAATACGGCACCACGCGACGCCAGCTGGCTGAAGTCGCCGTATCCGCGCGACGATGGGCGCAACTCAATCCAGAAGCGTTCATGCGCGGTCCGTTGAGCATTGAAGATGTATTGGCTGCACGTCGCGTCAGCGATCCTTTGGGCGTGCGCGACTGTTGCCTCATCACGGATGGCGCCGCCGCGTTCGTGTTGACCCTGGCAGAACGGGCACGTGATCTGCGCCAACCACCTGTGTATGTGCTGGGCAGCGCGTTATCACTGTCGCATCGGCAAATATCGGCGATGCCCGATCTGACCGTAACTGCAGCGCGCGAATCCGGAGCACAAGCCTATGCAATGGCTGGCGTCTCCGCCCGCGATATTGACGTCGTTCAAGTCTACGACGCCTTCACCATCAATACATTGCTGTTCCTTGAGGATCTCGGATTTTGCGCGAAAGGCGAAGGAGGATCGTTTGTCGAAAGTGGCGCGATCGGGCCCGGTGGAAGTCTCCCCGTCAACACCAACGGCGGAGGCCTCTCCTGCGTTCATCCTGGAATGTATGGCGGGTTTCTCACCATTGAAGCCGTCCGCCAACTGAGAGGCGAAGCTGGCGCTCGACAGGTCTCTCGCGCGGAGCTGGCCCTGATTCACGGCAACGGTGGAAGCCTTTCAAGTCAGGCGACGGCGATTTTGGGAACCACTGATACCTTATGAGTTCAAGTGCACGCGACACTTATCTGGACAGTGCATCAAGAGTAATTCTTTATCATCTCGTTCGTGTGCGCTGAAAACAATAGCACCTCCAGCGCGTGAAAGGCAACAAGTGCGAAAAGCCACTCCTGAAACACAAATTTGTACCAGCACGCCTGATCAAGTCACGGTTCACGGACTGGATCTTGCTCACGATCTGATCGGATCAAGGACATATTCAGAGGCACTCTTTCACTCCCTGACCAAGCGTTTTCCGTCAGTCGTTGAGCTCCAGCTATTTGACGCTTGCATGGTCTCAATCATGGAGCATGGCTTCAATGCCTCAAGCATTGCGACGCGACTGGCCGCAGCGTCGAATCCGGGGGAGATTCAGGTTGCAATTGCCGCTGGCGTGCTGAACATAGGGCCTGTATTTGCTGGCAGTATGGAAGGGTGCGCGGAACTCCTGAATGAGATGGCAAACAGTCCGTCAGAAGAAGCCACGGCTGTCTTGATCGCGAAGCGCTTTTGCGATGGAAAGAAAGCTGTGCCTGGATTTGGTCATCCGTTGCACAAACCTCGTGATCCACGGGCGACTGCTCTACTTGAAATACTTCAGAGACTGACCCGCTCAAAGTGGGGTGAACGCATTGCCACACTTTCTTGTGCAGTTGATAGGGCGATGACGCAAACAGTCCCTATTAACGTCACGGGCGCCTGTGCGGCGATCCTTTTAGAGCTTGGACTAGAACTGCGGGTCATGCGCGGCATAGCTGTCGTGGCCAGATCTGGTGGCCTGATTGCACATGCCCAAGAAGAACACTTGACTGGATCGACAAGAGAGATAGTGGCTATGACCAGTCGAAGGTTCTTATATCGCCATCCCCAATCCTGATGCTCGCGCAGTGCCTAATCGCGGTGCCTCGATGATCCGGGCACTGTGTCGGGTCGCGGCCTCACGACAAGGTCTTCTCGAAGTCTTCACGTTCTTGGTGCGTCAAGTTGTCTTTGCAGCGGGTCTTTCAACGCGGCGCTCAAGCTGTCTCAGATCGTGAGACAATTGGATCAAGCTTGGTGGTTCGTTTCCACTAGCCCACTCGATCAGTCCGGTGTACCCAGCGGTGTACCCAAAGAACAGATGAGATGGGAAAAGTGAGTATTGGCGTGGGTTCGAGGGCCTTTTTAGAACCAGTCCCAGGCCACCAAAATTTTGGAAAAATCAACGGGTTACGCTTAACGGCGTAGCCCGTTTTTCTTTGTGTGGTCAACCGTGCCAATGGATTCGGGCGCCTGGCCTCTTGCAGCTGGTCCGGCGATATTCGGACACAGTGCCCAGCCATCGCCACATGGGCGTGCCCGAGGATGCGTACCGGCAGATCATGAAAATTCGCCTGCTTCAGAACCGTATCGATCCCAGCCATGAGAATCCGCTGATCGCGGGCTTCGATGCCTTTGATTTCAGCCACAACCCCCATCCCGAATGGCGTGAGTTCCAGATTTTTGAGCACCTCGTTGCGAGCGGTGTGCATCGCACCGCCGATGTGCTGGGTGCGGTTTCCAGCCGCTTTCACGCCAAAGGCCTGCTCGATGGCAACGATGTGCGCCAGTGGATCGAGGCAAATCCAGGGTATGAGGTGTATGTCACCAATCCATTGCCCCAGATGAGTTACTGCAATTTCAGCAGCAATGACCGTTCGCCGATCATTCATGGAGACCCTGAGATGCTGCACCGGTTCCAGGCGGTTCTGGACAAGGCAGGCGTTGCGCTGGACTTTCTGACGTCGGCACGGCAGCACAACGGCAACTACGGGCTTTGCAGCTACTGGTTCGGTACGCCCATGTTCTGGGAACGCTTTCTCTCCGAGCTTGTCGAGCCGGTCATTCACCTGAGCCGAAATGAACTGGGCAGTGAGCTTCACGATTTCCTGTACCGCCCGATGCAGTACTACGGCGACGCCAGGCACCGGCCCGGTGCACTGCCCTTCTTGCTGGAACGGGCCACCAGCCTCTACATCACCAGCGCGTTTCCGCAGTCATCGGCGTTTTACCCAAGAACACGCCAGCAGGTGCTCGATTGTTGTCTCTACCCGTTTGAACGGGACCTGATCACTCTTTTCGGCGATCAGGTAGATGCTTGGGACGCCGCGGCGCACTACGAGCCAGCCGCCCGGGCCTATTTTGATCGTGCCTGCCGGCATGCCAACCACGGTTGGTTGCTGTACGGAGCCCTGCACCGAATCGGCTTTGACCACGGCAATCCCCGCCCCCACCTCCCTTGGTTCACACAAGGCAGCACGCATGCGGAAACTGCTAACATGCAGGTTCATGACTTTGCGGCTTGAAAAGCCTTCCGCTTTTCCATCGTTTTCGCCGCAGGCCACCCAACACCTCGCAAAAGCCCATCCTTCGAGATGGGCTTTTGACTTTCTGGGTCGTCCTTTTCGGACGGTGTGCCGCGGACCGGTTCGGCTTTGAACCGGGCCATGGCCTCCCAGGATTCACGTTCGGCACGACCGACCCGCCGGGCTCCGGCTCTCCATCATTCAAGGACTCCCTGTGGCCATTGAAACTTTTGTGCATGCGCACACCGAACTGGTCGACCAGTTCGTGAGCCAGCTCAGCACCCGCACCCTGAACCGCTTTGCCGAAGAATCCCGCGAGGATGGGGAAAGCCTGAAAGACGCGCTCGACCGCTATGAGATCGACTACGCCTGGCATGTCCTGGGCTCGGACCGGATGCGCGACGCCACCGTGGCGGTGCTGGAGGGCGGGCTCCAGCGGTCGGCCACTGGCGAGCACCGGGACTGCGTCGCGGCGGTTCTGTCCTCAGCCGCCGAGAAGCTGGCGCCCGATGTGTTGATGAGTTTTGACAACGATGTGCCCGAGCAGCTGGGCAGCCTGTTGCAGGCCTGGTTCGTCAACAAGCCCTCGCTGGCGACCGGGATCGCATCCTGACCGGTGGTTCCGGCCGTTGACATGAAAAAACCGGCGCGATGCCGGTTTTTTCATGGGGCATCAGCCGAGGCTCAGTTGAACGGACGGGGCTTCGGCGTCTTGTCGGTCGAGGGCGGCATGATCGGCAGGGCGATCTGCGGCTGCTGGCCGGTCAGGGTCTTGAGGAAGGCCACGATCTTGGCGTTCTCGTCCTTGCTGAACTCGCGGCCCAGCTGCAGGCGGCCCATCAGGTCCACGGCCTGCGTCATCGTCTCGGCCGCGCCGTCGTGGAAGTACGGGTAGGTCAGTTCGATGTTGCGCAGCGTCGGCACCTTGAAGCTCAGGCGGTCGGCGTCCTTGCCGGTCACACCCTTGCGGCCTTCGGCGGTGCTGGCGGTCTTGTAGGCCTGCACCACGCCCATCTTCTGGAACGAGTTGCCACCGAGGTTGGGGCCGTTGTGGCAGGCCACGCAGCCGCTGTCCTTGAACAGCTGGTAGCCGGCCAGCTCGTCGGCGGTCAGGGCCTTCTTGTCGCCGTCGAGCCACTGGTCGAAGCGCGAGTTGGGCGTCACCAGGGTTTCCTCAAAGGCGGCGATGGCGGTGGTCACTTCGTCGATGGTGAGCTTGTCGGTCCTGAAGACCTGCTTGAACTCGTCAACGTAGCCGGGAATGGACTTCAGGGTCTCGATGGCGAGTTCGTGTGTGAAGGCCATCTCACCGGGGTTGGCGATCGGGCCACCGGCCTGGGCCTTCAAGTCGGCTGCACGGCCGTCCCAGAACTGGGCCAGGTTCAGTCGTGAGTTCAGCACGGTGGGTGAGTTGATCGGGCCTTGTTGCCAGTTGTGGCCGATGGAAGTCTTGAGGTTGTCGGTGCCGCCCATGCTCAGGTTGTGGCAGCTGTTGCAGGAGATGAAGCCGGACTTGGACAGGCGCGGATCAAAGAACAGTTTTTTGCCCAGCTCAACCGCCGCGGGATTGACCGCTTTGGGTGCGGGCACCGGGGAAACGGGCTCCGTGTTTTGAGCCATGGCGGAACCGGCGGTCATGAGGGCCGCAACAGCGACGGCGCGCAGGGCCCATTGGAGAGAGTTCGTGGTTTTCATGATGTCCATACTTTCAAAGTGTCAGAAGAATCACGGCAGGGTGGCGGTATGACCGTCCGCAGACGCTTGCTTGTGACGGCTTCAATGTATGGGGTATTTACCTAGAACTTTTGACCTCTATCAACGTGATCGCCGGTATCGATAGATTATGGCTATAAGGATTTTAGTCGTGGACTATCGATTGTTTTGGATGCATCCACCGGGTGGTGCGCGCGGTCGGATCAGCGCCAGCCGGGCGTCTTGTC